>ENA-ORXT01000282-ORXT01000282.1-marine-metagenome-genome-assembly--contig:-NODE-282-length-85087-cov-57.574462_pt1 | contig 85087 bp, 86 predicted proteins | sample MGYA00237868_ERZ511482 | MGnify/ENA metagenome assembly ERZ511482 | reverse complement strand
GGAGTACCTGCAGGGTAGCGCGATCGCGCGAACGATCGCCTGATCCACGGTCCGGCCGTCGACCAAGGGTGTGCAGGGTGCGTATTCTCGCTCAGGCGCCCGACGACAGGGAACGAAGGACATCGCGAGGGGCTTCGTCTCGCCATACGCCGGCGGTTGTCGAATTCCAGCCCGTGGGGCCCGGTTCGCCAGTCGCCTCCGCTTCATCGTCGTCCGCCGAGTCGTGTTCACGCCACCGTACGGAGCGTGCAGACTGCGTCGCTCGACCCATCATTCGGCCTGCACGCGACCATGACCGAACGCTACCTCATCACCGCCGCCGAGATCGCCGCGCTATCCGGCACTGCGAAAACCCATTTTCTGAATGCCAACGCCAGGCGCAACAACAAGTCGCTAGGCGATCTCGCCGGCCTGACCGGCCTGGGCGTCCACTTGATAGAGGTGCAGCCCGGTCACGAATCTACCGAGTACCACGTCCACCACCACGAGGACGAGTGTACGTACGTGCTTTCGGGGACCGGCCTCGTCACGCTCGGCGACGAGGAGAACGTCATTCGTGCTGGCGACTTCATAGGCTACCGGGCCGGTGGACTCGCGCACACGATGCGCGCGACCGGCGATGCTCCCCTCGTGTGCCTGGTGATCGGCGAACGTCTCGAGCATGACGTCGGGGACTACCCACGCCTGAAGAAGCGGATCTACCGTCAGGTGGGACTGCCATGGAACCTCGTCGATCACGACGCGATCGAGGAGCCGTCGGGCGGAAAGAAGTAGGTCTGCTCGTCCCGTCACGTCGAGCCGCACGAACGTTCATCCGAATGCCGTAGCCGCCGGCAGGGCGGTCCGAACACCGTGAGTTCCGGACACCCTCGCGTCGGGCCCTTACATTCAATTTCGGACCGCGTCGGGCGGCCTCGCCGCGGCCGGACCGATTGCCGAGCCTCACGCCGACGTAAGGCGTCGGCGAGGGGGCGGTCAGGTCCCGGGCCGATAGTGGGTACCCATGGGAGCACGCCACGAGCGCTTCCAGCCACTCACCCATCGCACCACCCGGAGACCACCATGAAAGCACGCAACTTCACCGCCGCCGCCCTCGTCCTCGCTGCCTTGGCTGCCACCCCGGCCTTCGCCTCGATCTCCACCGGCAACCTCGGCCAGGACGTGCAGTCCGCGCTCGGCAGCGGCGGCAACGTCATCGTCACGCTCGAGGACGGCACCGCGACGCTGACGGGCAACGTGGACGACGGAAGCACGAAGATCAAGGTGCGCCAGGCGGCGCTGACCAACGCCGACGTTGATCAGGTGGTCGATCTGCTTCAGCACTGAGTGATCGGCCCGGACCGGGGTTCGCGGTCCGGGCCCTCGCGGTTCGCCTCGAACGACGGTTCGGAGAACGGTCCGGGATTCGTTCGAGCTGAGCCGCGGTGTGCACGAATCAGGGTTCCTGCACACCTCGACGTGATGAAAATCGTCTTTTCTTCTGCGTGAACTCGTTACGTGATTGGCCTGCTGACGCTCGTCGGGGGCGACTCCGCGATCCAGCGCCTGCAGTTCGACATCATGGGCGCCATCGCGTCGTTCGAGCGCTCGATCATCAACGAGCGGGCAGCCTAGGGCAGGGCGCTGGCCGGCGAAGGCGCGCAGCGTGAAGTTCGGCGGGAGCCCGATGTTGTCGAAGGCCGACGAACTTAAGGTCTGCAAGCTCTACCAGGCAGGCGAGTCGGTAACGCGCATCGCGCTCGATCTCGAGGTCTCGCGCCGGACGCTCGAGCGCCGAGGGGTCGAGCGGCGTCCGAGCAAGACGGCATGAGCGCCGGAGAGCGGCAGGGAAAGAAGTCGCCAAGGCATGAGAAGGGTGAGGACATCAAGCGGACGCTTGATGTTGAGGATTCGGGACACGTACCGGCAGACACGCGCGCGTTGGGCGGCCCCTTCATGAGAACCAGTTTCGGATCCTCGCGTTAGTTTCCGTCAGGCTGAAGCGCTCAGGATCGAAGTCCTTTCCCACCCACTCATGCATCGCCTCGTGTTCCTCGTCCTCGGGATCGGCAAGGATGGACAACAGGCGTTCGTAGCCGTGGACTCCGCCGCAGTCCTCGGGGGGACAGCATCGTGCTCCGTCAACGCAGAGCGGCAGCCGGCTGTCATCCTTCGGCGGTGGAGCCCAGTGCTCGAAGTCGATCAGATGGACCCACGAGTCGCCGAAGTCGTATTCGTAGCGAAGCCACTCACCGGGACGATCGAAGAGCGTTCGAAGCTGCTTTTCTTGGCTGAGCAGCGGCTCGCCGAAGTCCGGGTCCCAAGCGTACTCCGGGCCGTACGAGAGCCCCCTGAAATCGAACTGATGAAGGTGGCTCTCGGTCCAGCCCATGGCTGCCTGAATGGCGCGGTGCAACACCGACAGCGAGCTCCGGCTCGGCAGCACCAGTCGCCGCCACACCAACGGCTCGATCTGGCGAAGTTCCACCTTCAACTGGATGAACTTCGGCACCGCTCGCTTGCTCACGTTCTCGACTCCATTCGCGCTCGAACCCGCTCTGATGGTACGTGAGCCGGCGGACGCGGCACGTTGAGCCGAGGCGAAACCAGTGACGGCCGTTCGGGCACCGAGCGCGGCCGGACGCTCGCTCGGCGAGCTCATCCCGTGAGCTTGCCCGGCATCTGCAGAAGCGGTTTCGGTACAGGCTCGCCACGGCGCGCTGGTCTCCATGGACTCACCGCCGACTGCCCACCGAATGATCCACCGGTGGCAGCTCGGTACACTGTCCACCTCCCATGGCAGGTACGACACGACGTGAGTGTGGAACGCGACGCGGTACCGGAAGGCTACCCCGTTCTGCTCGCCCAGTTGAAGGAGGCGATAGGACGCGCCCGGCATCGGGCGGCGCTGTCGATCAACCGGGAACTGGTGCTCCTGTACTGGCGGATCGGACGCGACATTCTCGACCGCCAGACAGCCGCTGGATGGGGCGCGAAGGTGATCGATCGGCTCGCGGCCGATCTCGGCGCCGCCTTTCCCGGCATGAAGGGGCTGTCGGCGCGCAACCTCAAGTACATGCGGGCCTTCGCCGAGGCTTGGCCCGATCCGGAAATCGTGCAACAGCGTGTTGCCCAATTGCCGTGGGGACACAACATCCGGCTCATCCAATCGGTCAAAGACCCGGATCAGAGGCTCTGGTACGCCGACCAGTCTATCGAGAACGGATGGAGCCGACGCGTCCTCGCCCATCAGATCGAGAGCGAGCTCTTCGCTCGACAGGGCGCGGCGCTGACCAATTTCTCGCGCACGCTTCCTACTCCGCAGTCCGACCTCGCCCAGGAGCTGGTCAAGGACCCCTACAGCTTCGACTTTCTGCCGTTCGGCCCGGACCTCCTCGAACGCGATCTCGAGCGCGGCCTGATCGAGCAGATGCGAGAGCTCATTCTGGAGCTCGGCAAGGGGTTTGCGTTCGTCGGCTCGCAGCACCACCTCGAGGTCGGCGGTCAGGACTTCTACCTCGATCTACTGTTCTACCACCTTCGTCTGCGGGCATTCATCGTGATCGAGCTGAAGGTCGAGGACTTCCGCCCGGAGTTCGCCGGCAAGATGAACTTCTACCTCTCGGCGGTCGACGACCAGCTCCGTCACCCCGACGACGGACCGTCGATCGGCATCATTCTGTGTCAAGGGCGCAACGAGATCATCGTGGAGTACGCCCTGCGCGATACGCAGAAGCCGATGGGGGTGGCTCGTTACACCGTTTCTCCATCGCTACCCAAGGAACTTGAACGGGACCTTCCGACCTTCGAGGATCTGACGGCGGAGCTTCCGAGCTTCGCGCTCGTGAGAGCGCGGGTGGAACTCGAGCACCGGCTTCGCGAGCGGCTGGAGATGTCGACCGACGCCCGCGAGCGGCCTCGGGGGCTCGGCGAGCTACTCGCCGAGCTTGAAACTCGCGGTCTCGCTCCGGCGGGCACGGCGGAGCTCCGCGAGAGCGTCCTCCCGGCCATGAACCGGGTCGCTCACGCCCTCGAGATCGACGCGGGCGCGATCGAGCGGGCACTCGCAAGCGTCCGCCAGTACCTCGATCGGCTGGGCGATCCGTGAACGAACGCGCGTTCGTCGTTTCTGGTCGGCAGGCGATTCGATCAACGTCTCCGACACAGGCGATCGTACAGTCCGAGCAACGTGCGGCCCATACCCCCTCGTCACGTTCGCCCGCATCGAAGAGAACGCCCATGACCAACCGTGAATCGAACGAGACAAGTAACGACGCGGCCTCGGATCGATCGCCGGATGGCTTGCCCGAGTACCTCCGATGGGTCGAACCCGACGGGGTCGAGATCGAGAACGTGGACGACTCAGATCTGCTGCCGCTCGACGATCCAATGCCTGGGGTCGATGTCACTCTGGCCGTGTCTACTCGATCTGGTGCGCGGCGCCTGTGAGCTCGCTGGCGAACGACGTGCCGCTGACCGGGAGCCGCGCATGAAGCCGATCGGTGAACGTGACTGGAAGCGGTTCGTCGTCCTCAAGGAGCGAGCGCTCGAGCGGTACTGCCGCACCACGTTGTCGGACGTGGCGGGGCTATGCGCGCAGCTGCCCGGCACGGGTGGAGACCAGGCTCTCGGGCCGAGCGCGCATGAGCGCTTTCGGGACGTGTACTGGTTGGTGCGGGAACGCAACCGGCAGATTGCTCGAGCCTTCGACGGTCACAGCCGCTCGCTCGCGCCGCTGCAGTTCCTGGCGCTCGTCGAGATGGGCTTGCTCACGGGCGACGAAATCGACGAGTTCAGCGACGACATGCGATCGCTCCTACCTCAGCCTCACCTGACGAGAAACGACGTGTAAATCGCAAGAAGGGGCGACTCGAGATCTCGGAGCCGATGCCTTCGTCGAGGGTCGCGACGTCTTGGCTGAGAATCCATCAGCCGTCAGCCGCGACGTCGCAGGTAGAACTCGGGGATCGACGATCCGCGTCCAGCCAAGAATCCGGATCCATCGCGTGACGCGCTCGACGGCTTCGCTTCCGGACTCGTGACTGGATTCCAGACCCGTGCCGGCGCGCGCCCGATACTTTTCGAATGAAACAGGGGCGACTGTAGAAAAGGGAATAAATAGTACGGTAAGCGAAGTCCGCCGATTCTGTTGGCTCCACTTCGTAAGAGAGAAAATCCCTCAGAATCGCTGATGTTCCAGCAAGTTACGACGGATCAAGGCACTACAGGCTGTCTCGTGGCGGCGTTTTCGAAGGGCGAGCCACGGCACGTTCGATACGCCACCACGGATTCAGCAAGTGGTTGATCTGCTTGGAGTTCGCCCGCGTTGGCGTACTATTTTTTCCCTTTTCTCCAGTTGCCCCTACAAGCCCGCGCGCAGGCTCATGGACAGACGTCTGTGCCCTTCACTCTCTTTGATCAGCGTCCCGATTCTCGGTCGAGTCGTGACAAGGAGGACCACGCGTCGATCAGTAGCTGCCAGCTGACCCGTGACTCCTCATCCGGAAGTCTGTCCCGTCAGACTTTCTCGGTTCAGGGTGTGGTTCGGCCATCTCCCGGTCGTCGCCTTGGAGATGAAGCGTCCCGATCCGGCTGACCGGTTGACGGTTCGATTTCCACTCGACGCTCCAGAACTCTCCCGAACGGTTCGACCCGGCCAACGTGCTACCGCTGCCTTGTTGACGAACTTGCCGGGGTGCGGTTGTAGAGCTGGGTGGTACGGGTCGAGGCGTGACCGGCGATGCGTGCGGCGGTCTCGAGGTCCCCTCCGGCGCGCAGGTACTCGGTGATGCCGGTGCCGCGGAACGAGTGGTTGGAGATCTCCTGCGGGAGCCCCGCCGCGGCGGCACGCCGCTTGACCATCGCGATCGTCGCCTGGCGGGTCGTCGCGCGCGGCTCGAGTATGTCGAGCCGCCGGCCGCGACCGGACGTGCGGAACAGCGGCCCCTTGCGATCGCTTTCGAGGCGCGCCGCCTCGAGGTAGGCGTCGACCGAGGCCTGCGCGGCGTGGTGCACCGGCACGACGTGGTAGCGGCCACCTTTCTCGTGGAGGCTGAAGAACGAGCGCTTGCCCTGGGTGTAATAGTCGGCGACCGACATTCCGACGGCGGCCGAGACGCGCGCGAAGCTGTAGAGCATGGTCGCGATCAGCGCGCGGTCGCGAAGCCCGACGAGGCTGTCGACGTCGATACTGTCGAGTAGCTGCCGCGCCTCGAGGGCGGTGAGGACTGGCGTTTTGCCGGTCCGCACGACGTGCTTCGGTCCGCGCACCGCGCTCGCGGGGTTGAACGGCAGGACCTGGCCGACGACGAGATGATCGAACAGCATGCGGATCGCCGCGACGTGTTGCTTGACGGTCGCCGGCGCGCGCGTCTCGCCAAGCTGCTCGACGTAGGCGGCGACGACCATCGGTTCGACCTGGTCGAGCTCGAGCCCGAGCGCGTCGCACCAGGCACCGAACCGCTCGCAGGCGGCGAGGTAGGCCGCCCGGGTATTGGGGTTGCGGATGGACGCGGTGAAGAACTCGCGGAAGCGGCGTTCGGTGCGCGCGGAGCCGGCAAAAAGCGCCGGCACGCTGCCGCGGCTGCTCGCTCGACGAGGCGGCAGGGCGGTGCCGGCCGCGACGATCTGTCCATCCGCATCGGTCACGGGCACCCCCTCCGAGACATGTCCCCTGCCCCGAACAATAGCAACGTAATGTCCTTTATGAATCTATCGCAGGCACCCGGACAAGTTCGCGACGTCGACGAGTCCGGCGAGCACTGATCCTCGAGGCCGAGCTTCCTTCAGAGCCACGCGAAGTCGTAACGCCTTATTGTTCCGGCGACATCGGCGCGCCCGAACTCCGCCGAGCTCCTACGCGGCTTGACGCAGGGCGACCCCCGCCTCGACCTCCCGCGGCCAGGTGAACGCGAAGGTCGTGCCCCGTACCGGGACCGAATCGATCGAGACCGCACCCCCGATGCCTTCCACCGTCTTCTTAACGATCGAGAGCCCCACCCCGGTGCTGTCGATCGTCGACCGACTTCGCCGCTTCAGCTCGCCTGGCAACGGGAACGCATCGCGCGCCGATGTCCCCTCGCGAGGCGTAATCGCACCGGTGCGGTCGTGGAGCACGAACCCGTCTCCGTTCGAGGAGAAAACGTACGGGATGTTCAGCGTCTCTGCGTAGCCCCGGGGCCTGCTGCATGCCGGCGCCGACTCCGTGCCGGCTGTCCTTGACCTCGATGAGCGCGATCGGGATGTCGGGCTTGTAGTACAGGATGTAGTCGGCCCGCTAGGCCCGGCCGCGACTCACCAATTTGCCGCGGACGACGATGCGACTTTTCGTGTAGGCCACCTCCTCGCGAAATTGTTGCATCTCGTCCCAGCCCGCCTCCCGCAAGGCCGGCGGGATGAACTTCGTGCAGATGTCGCGCTCGGTGAGGCTGCGCTCGTCGAGGTCGCTCATCCGTCCGTCGCCTCGTCCCACGGGTTCACGACATCGATCCCGCACCCCTCGAAGTCCGCGACGTTGCGCGTCGCCACCGCCGCTCCTCGCGCGCGGGTCGTGGCCGCGATCTGGCAGTCGGGGAAGCTGATCGGTCGCCCGCTCGCGCGGCGCTCGGCGAAGACGGCGGCGAAGGCGACGGCGGCGGCCCCGTCGAAGGCCAGGACGCGATTCGCGAAGTCCTCCGCCACCATCGCGTCGATGGCGTCCGCCAGTGCGTCCCGCCGACGCCCTTCGGGGAGGATCGCGACCCCGCGTCGGAGCTCCGCCTCGGTCACCGCACTGATGTACAGGTCGCTCGCGGCCTGACGACCAAACCAGTCGAGCACCGCTTCGTTCGGCGCGGCCCGCATCAGCTCGGACACGACGTTCGTGTCGATCACGATCACGGTGGGCTAGTCGAAGCGTGGCGCGTCCGGCATCACCTCTCGCGGCGGCAGGTCGAGATCGACGCCCCCGAGTGAGGCGAACCGACGGTGGATGGACTCGCCGAGGTTGGCAGGCGCCGGCGCCTGGCCGACGGCCTCGCGCAGGATTTGGCGCACCTCTTCCTCCATCGACCGGCCGTGATCGACAGCACGCATTTTCAGCTGCCGCTTGATTCCGTCGTCGAGGTTCCGGATCGTGATGCTGGCCATGGTGCCCTCCGATCGCCGCGGCAAGCATAGGGTTTGATTGCACTGCAATCAACCTCGTCGAGGCCCGAACACCCCCAACACGATGTTTCTCACGAAACTATCGCAGGCACCCGGACAAGTTCGCGACGTCGACGAGTCCGGCGAGCGCTGATCCTCGAGGCCGAGCTTCCTTCAGAGCCACGCGAAGTCGTAACGCCTTGTTCGTCCCGCCGACATCGGCGCGCCCGAACTCCGCCGAGCTCCTACGCGGCTTGACGCAGGGCGCCCCCCGCCTCGACCTCCCGCGGCCAGGTGAACGCGAAGGTCGTGCCCCGTACCGGGACCGAATCGATCGAGACTGCACCCCCCCACGCCTTCCACCGTCTTCTTCACGATCGAGAGCCCCACCCCGGTGCTGTCGATGTCCTCGCGTATCGCGAGCGTCTGGAAGACCCTGAAGATCCTCTCGTGTAAACACGGCTCGATGCCCGGCCCGTCGTCGGACACCGAGAACCGCAGGGTATTCGCGTCGACCCGCATGGCGGCGACGCGAACGTTCGCCCTCGCCGGGTCGTGGTGGTACTTGAAGGCGTTGCCGACGAGGTTCGTCAGTACCTGATCGAGTTGGATGGCGTAGGTGTCGAGCACCGGCACCTCGTTGTCGACCTGAAGTCGCTCGTCGTCGACACCGAGCGTCTCGGCGATCTGACGGACCAGCGCACCGACGTCGACCGACTTCGCCGATTCGTTCTGCCCGTCGACGCGCGAGTAGTTCAGCACACCGTTGATCAGCGCCCGCGCCCGCTCCACCTACCTGTTCACCTTATCGAGGTTATCGACGATCTCGGCATCGGCCCCGTCGGCGTCGAGACGCTCCGCCAGGCCCTCCCGGACGAATTCGACGAGGGTGCGGATGTTCAACAGCTGCGCCTTCAAGTCGTGCGGAACGACACAGGCGAACGCGTCGAGCGTGTCGTTGCTCGAGGCGAGATCACGGTTGCTCGCGTCGAGTGCCGCGCTATTCGCGCGCGCCTTGTCCGCCATCCGATCGGCGAAGGAAAGCGCGTTGCGATTGGCCCGCGACAGCGTCAGAAACAGCGTCAGTAGCAACACCGCGAGGCCGACCCCGCAGGCGATGATCAGTCTCTGCACCGCGCCCCCGGACGACTCGTGAAATGCCGGTGTGCTCTGGATGTCGAACTCCCGCACGCGCCCGTAAAGCGGAACCCTTCGCTCGAGGACATGCACTGACCCGTCCCCCGTTCCGTTCGCGTTCGCGTGATCTTCGAGGTTCTCGTGCTCGTCGTGAAGCGCCTCGCTGCCGTCGCTGACGCGGATGGCAACTGGCGGAAAGCGGGGTCGAGCGTGCCGTCGGCGAGCTCGGCGGGTCCGATCGCCGAGCCTCACGCCGACGTAAGGCGTCGGCGAAGGGGCGGTCAGGTCCCGGTCCGACAGTGAGTACCCATGGAAGCACGCCACGATCGCTTCCAGCCACTCACCCATCGCACCACCCGGAGGCCACCGTGAAAGCACGCAACCTCACCGCCGCCGCCCTCGTCCTCGCCGCCCTGGCCGCCACCTCGGCCGCCACCCCGGCCGCCACCCCGGCCGCCACGCCGGCCTTCGCCTCGATTTCCACCGGCAACCTCGGCCAGGACGTGCAGTCCGCGCTCGGCAGCGGCGGCAACGTCAGCGTCACGCTCGAGGACGGCACCGCGACGCTGACCAACGCCGACGTCGACCAGGTCGTCGATCTGCTTCAGTACTGAGTGATCGGCCCGGACCGGGGTTCGCGGTCCGGGCCCTCGCGGTTCACCTCGAACGACGGTTCGGAAACAGGTTCCTGTAGCGTTCGAGCCAAGCCGCGGTGAGCACGAATCGGGCATTCCGCACGGATGTCCCTCATTGGTGAACGAGGGACATGGACGGCAGAGCGTGGAAATAGCCTGGGATGAACGCCGACCGATGTCGTGCGCAACACGGGCGCAGTGTCGGGTTCCCTCAATTTCATCCATCGTGCCAAATGACCCAATCGCCGTGTCGGGTCGGGGCGACGGCCTACGCCCACGGACGCAGCGTGCGGCTTGCCACCGTGGCGCGATACAATAATCGACTGACTCCTCGATTCCGCGCCCAGGACACCAGAATCCATGGCTGACAACTACGACGTGATCGTCATCGGCGGCGGCCCGGCGGGCTATGTCGCCGCGATCCGGGCGGCCCAGCTCGGCATGAAGACCGCCTGCGTCGAAGAATGGATCAACAAGCAGGACGAGCCGGCGCTCGGCGGTACTTGCCTGAACGTCGGTTGCATACCCTCGAAGGCGCTGCTCGAGGCGACGGAGCTCTACGACGTCGCCAACCACCAGTTCGCCGACATGGGAATCAACGTCGGCGAGGTCTCGCTCGACGTGCCGAAGATGATCGCTCGCAAGGACAAGATCGTCAGCGAGCTGACGGGCGGCATCGCCTCCCTGTTCAAGTCGAACAAGATCGAGTGGCTCAAGGGACGTGGAACGCTGCTCGCCGACAAGCAGGTGAAGGTGGTCGATCGTGACGGCAACGAGAGCGTCCACGACGCGGAGAACGTGATCCTGGCGACCGGCTCGGTGCCGATCGCGCTGTCCGCCACGCCGCTCGAGGGCGATATCGTCGTGGACTCGGCCGGCGCGTTGAACTGGGAGGCCGTGCCGGAGCGGATCTGCGTCATCGGCGCGGGCGTCATCGGGCTCGAACTCGGCAGCGTCTGGCGACGGATGGGCTCCGAGGTCGTCGTGCTGGAAGCGCAGGACGCCTTCCTGCCGATGCTCGACAAGGCCATCGCGAAGGAGTCGCTCCGAACGTTCACCAAACAGGGGCTGGACATCAAGCTGTCGACTCGCGTCATGAAGAGCGACGTCAAGCAAGGCAAGGTCGACGTGACGTTCACCGATGCCGACGGCGAACACACCGAAACGTTCGACAAGCTGATCGTCGCGGTCGGGCGACGTGCCTTCACCGATGGCGTGCTGACGGACGGCGCCGAAGTGCAGCTCGATGAACGCGGCTTGATCAACGTCGACGATCATTGCGCGACGAGTGCGCCTGGTGTCTACGCGATCGGCGACGTCGTCCGTGGGCCGATGCTTGCGCACAAGGGCTCGGAAGAGGGCGTGATGGTGGCCGAACGCATTGCCGGTGAACCGTCGAGCGTCAACTACGATGTCATGCCGAACGTCATCTACACACACCCGGAAGTCGCCTGGGTCGGCTTGACGGAGGAAGAGTGCGATGAGCAGGGCATCGACTTTCAGGTCGGCAGCTTCCCGTTCGCCGCCAGCGGACGAGCGAAAGCCAAGGGCGACACCGGCGGTCTCGTCAAGATCATCCGCGACACGGCGACCGACCGGATGGTCGGCGCGCACATGATCGGCCCGAGCGCATCCGAGTTGCTCGCTCAATCGGTGCTCGCGCTCGAGTTCGACGCGACGATCGAGGACATCGCGCACACGATCCACGCGCACCCGACGCTCTCCGAAGCCGTCCACGAAGCGGCGCTGGGCGCCGACGGTCGCGCGATTCACATCGCGAACCGGAAAGTGGCGCCTCGGAAGAGCGCCTGAACCACACGAACGACACCCCGCCCGACAGCCGGGCGGTAGATGCACGACCCCATTCACACCGGATCAATCGATGAACCTTCACGAGTACCAGGCCAAGGCCTTGTTCAAGGCGTACGGGATGCCCGTGCCGAACAACCTCGTCGCGACGACGCCCGACGAGGCCCGCGACGCGGCCGAGAAGCTCTCGACCGACAAGGTCGTGGTCAAGGCCCAGGTGCACGCGGGCGGACGCGGCAAGGCCGGCGGGGTCAAGCTCGTGGATACGCCGCGGGAAGCGGCCGACTATGCCGAGTCGATGCTCGGCACGCACCTCGTCACGATCCAGACCGACGCGGCCGGTCAGCCGGTCAACTCGGTCATCGTCGAGGAGACGTGTGACATCGCCAACGAGCTCTATCTCGGCATGGTCATCGACCGCGAGAGCCAGCGCGTCGTCGTCATGGCGTCCACCGAAGGCGGCATGGAGATCGAGACCGTCGCGCACGAGACGCCGGAGAAGATCCTGAAGGCCGAGCTCAATCCGCTCGTCGGCCTCATGCCCTATCAGGCGCGCGAACTCGCCTTCGGTCTGGGCTTGAAGGGCGACCAGATCAAGCAGTTCGGCAAGCTTCTCGGCGGGCTCTGCAAGCTGTTCGTCGAGAAGGACCTCGCCCTGGTGGAAATCAACCCGCTCGTCGTCACGAACGCAGGCGACCTGATCTGCCTCGACGGCAAGATCAATCTCGACGGCAACGCGCTGTACCGCCACAAGGATCTGCAGGCGCTGCAGGACAAGAGCCAGGAGGACGAGCGTGAGCTTCGCGCCTCCGAGTGGGAGCTCAACTATGTCGCGCTCGAGGGCAACATCGGCTGCATGGTCAACGGCGCCGGGCTCGCGATGGCGACGATGGACATCATCAAGCTCAAGGGCGGCAAGCCCGCGAACTTCCTCGACGTCGGGGGCGGCGCGACCAAGGAGCGCGTGTCCGAGGCGCTGAAGATCATCCTGTCCGATCCGGAAGTGAAGGGCATCCTCGTCAACATCTTCGGTGGCATCGTGCGCTGCGACCTGATCGCCGACGGCGTCATGGCCGCGGTTGCCGAGGTCGGCATAAAGATCCCGGTGGTCGTGCGGCTCGAGGGCACGAGGGCGGCCGAGGGGCGGAAGCTCCTCGACGAGAGCGGACTCAACCTCGTCGCAGCGGCCGATCTCGGCGACGCGGCCCAGAAGATCGTCGACACGGTAGGAGAAGCAGCGTGAGCGTCCTGATCGACAAAAACACGAAGGTCATCTGCCAGGGCATCACGGGTAGCCAGGGCACCTTCCATTCCGAGCAGGCGATCGCCTACGGCACGCAGATGGTCGGTGGTGTCACGCCCGGCAAGGGCGGTAGCAAGCACCTCGGCCTTCCGGTCTTCAACACCGTACGCAACGCCGTCGACGAGACCGGCGCGGACGCGACGGTCATCTACGTGCCGGCGGCCTTCTGCAAGGACTCGATCATCGAGGCAGCCGAGAGCGGCGTGAAGTTGATCGTCTGCATCACCGAAGGCATCCCGACACTCGACATGCTGGAAGCCAAGATCGCCGTCGACATGAACGGCGTGCGCCTCGTCGGCCCGAACTGCCCGGGCGTCATCACGCCGGACGAGTGCAAGATCGGCATCATGCCGGGCGCGATCCATCAGGCCGGCAAGGTCGGCATCGTCTCGCGCTCGGGCACGCTCACCTACGAGTGCGTCAAGCAGACGTCCGACCTCGGCTATGGGCAGAGCACCTGCATCGGCATCGGCGGCGACCCCATTCCGGGCACGAGCTTCATCGACGCACTCGCGCTGTTCGCGGATGATCCGCAGACCGAGGCGATCCTGATGGTCGGCGAGATCGGCGGCACGGCCGAGGAGGAGGCGGCGGAGTTCATCGCCTCCAACGTCAAGAAGCCGGTTGCCGCCTACATCGCGGGCGTCACGGCACCGCCGGGCAAGCGCATGGGCCATGCCGGCGCCATCATCGCCGGCGGCAAGGGCACGGCGGACGACAAGTTCGCCGCCCTCGGCAAGGCCGGGGTGACGATCACCCGCTCGCCGGCCGAGCTCGGCCTCGCCGTCAAGGAAGCCACCGGCTGGTAACCGGGAACCGGGTCGGACCCCGGCAACCCGCTGAAAACGCGGCGATTTCAGCCGAATTCGTCGCCTTTTCAGCGCTTGGCGAGGCGCTTTCGCCCGGGTTCTTGCCGGTTTAGCGGTGGGTACGACGCCGAACCGACCCACCCCGCCGGCGGTCCGTTCATGACGCCCGCCTGATGCTCGGCGTAGCGACTGTCCCGATCAGGAGAATCGACCATGGCCACCGACACCGACCTCGACACCCTGCAAGGCGAGTGGACACGTTACGTTGCCGGCGATGCCGACCTGCCCGAACGCGCCTCGCCGCTCGAGGTGAGCAAGGAGCAGTGGAAGGCGAACCTCGAGCCTGATGCCTATCGCGTGCTGTTCAAGGAGGGCACCGAGCGCGCGGGCACGAGCCCGCTCGACCACGAGACGCGTGAGGGCGTGTTCGCCTGCGCGGCCTGCGACCTGCCGCTGTTCACCTCGGCGATGAAGTTCGACAGCGGCACCGGCTGGCCGAGCTTCTTCACGTCGATCCCCGAGCACCTCGAGACCTCGACCGACTACAAGATGATCCTGCCGCGCACCGAGTATCACTGCGCGCGCTGTGGAGGACACCAGGGCCACGTGTTCAACGACGGCCCGGCGCCGACCGGCGAACGCTGGTGCAACAACGGCGTGGCCTTGCGGTTCGTGCCGAAGGACGCCTGAGGACGCCTGGGAACGTCAGGGATCGGCACCGGTCGATGCGTGGCCGCATCGACACGTGAGCGGCAAGCGGCTCGCCGTCGCGCTCCTGGTCGGCGCCGAGATCGCGGCGATGTCGCTGTGGTTCGTCGCCTCGGCGGTGCTCGGTGATCTCTCGGCCGAGGGCGGGCTGTCGGCGACGGCGGCGGCGCTGCTTGCCTCGAGCGTGCCGGCCGGCTTCGTGGTCGGCGCGCTCGCGGTCGCGTTCAGCGGCATCGCCGATCGGCTCGACCCGCGCCGTGTGTTCGCCGTCGCGGCCGTGCTTGCCGCCGTCCTGAACGCGGCCTTCGCCGGGTTGCCGCCGGGAGGCGCGGCCAGCGTCGTCTCACGCTTCGCGACCGGCATCGCGCTCGCCGGCGTGTACCCGGTCGGCATGAAGCTCGTCGTCGGCTGGGGCACGACGGACCGCGGCTGGCTGGTCGGGCTCGTGGTCGGTGGGCTGACGCTCGGCTCGGCCGCGCCGCATCTGCTCGCCTTCCTCGGCGGCAGCGACTGGCGTCTCGCGACGCTCGGGGCCTCCGCGCTCGCGCTCGTGGCCGCGGTCCTCGTCTCCTTCGCGAGCCTCGGTCCGCACCATGCGGTGCAGCCGCGGCTCGCGCCCGGTGCGATCGTCGTCGCCTGGGCCGATCGGCGGATCCGCCGAGCCTTCCTCGGCTACTTCGGGCACATGTGGGAGCTGTACGCGATGTGGTCCTGGATCGGGACGGCGCTCGTCGTCTCCTACGCGCGGCAGGTGGACCCGGCCCGGGCGGCGAGCCTCGCCAAGCTCACCGCCTTCGTCGCCATCGGTGCCGGGGCGCTGCTCTGTCCGCCCGCGGGAAGACTGGCCGACCGGATCGGCAAGGCGCGGCTGACCGTGGGGGTCATGGCCGCCAGCGCGACCTCCGCGGTGCTCGCGGGTCTCGTGTTCGGCGGTCCCGTGTGGCTGGTGGCGATGGTGGTCGTGGTCTGGGGCGCGACGGTCATTCCCGACTCCGCGCAGTTCTCCGCACTGGTGGCCGACTTCTCGCCGCCCGAGCTTGCCGGCAGCCTCATGGCGCTGCAGACCGCGCTCGGCTTCGCGCTGAGCATCGCGACCGTGCAGGCGACACCGTTCGTCGCCGCCGCCGTCGGCTGGCCTGCGCTGTTCTGGATCCTTGCCATCGGACCCGTGGCGGGCATCATCGCGATGCGCGGGCTGGACGCCGCCACGGGGAGGGAGTAGCGCGGGGCTTCGGTCTGCCAGGCGATGGTGGCGTAGAGCCCGTAGCCGATGGCGAGCGTCGCGAGCGCGAGCGGGGCGAGGTGCGGCGGCGGTGCGGATCGGCGTGCATGCCAGGCGAAGGGCAGCGTCAGCCCGGTGGCCAGAGCGAGTCCGCCGAGCACGTCGCTCGGCCAGTGCGCGCCGAGTCGCAGACGCGAATAGCCGACCAGCAACGCGGCGAGCACGAGCACGCCGAGCGTCGCGACGCGCGTGCGCCGGCGCGCGCCGCACGCGACGGTCAGGGCGCCGACCACGCCCAGCAGCACCGCCGCCGACGTCACGTGCCCGCTCGGAAACGCGTAGGCATCTCCGCCCTCGAACAGCGCGAGCGGCCGGGCGCGCCCGAGCGTGATCTTGGTCGTCGCCACCGCGAGCTTGGTCAGGAGGAACAGCCAGGCGGCGTGCAGGGCCAGCGCGCGACGGCCGGCGAGCAGCAGCAGCGCCCCGAGCAGGGTCATCATCGTCACCGTCAGCGGGAAATCGCCGAACAGCGTGGCGGCGAGCGCGATCGTGTCGGCGGCGGGCATCGGTGCGCTCCGGACCGCCTGCGACAGGGCGAGGTCCACGCGCTCGAGCGCCGGAAGGGGGCCGAGCGCGACCAGGGCGGCGAGCGTGGCGAATGCGCCGAAGGCGGCGACCATACCGCGCCACGGGAAGCGATCGGTCGAGCCGGGCGCCGGGACGCCGTCGCCGGCGACGTCGGGCAGTCGGTGCACGGCGGGCGGTCGGCCGCGCGTGTCGGTCGGGTCAGGCCGGTTCGGTCGCCGTCTCGTCGTCGGTGTCGAGCAGGCGGCCGTCGTCGCCGGATCGCATGTCGTCGGGTTCGGAGACCTCGCTGCCCGGCGCCCAGACGGCGGGCTCCCGGTTTCCGTAGGCGGCGATGCCGGTCGGGTAGCTGACCAGTTCGAACTGCTGCCCCCAGGGGGCCATGAAGTGCACCCAGGCCAGACCCGCCTGGGGCCCGTCCGTCACGCGCTTGGGTTCGCCCAGCGCGATGATGCCGTGTTGCCGGAGATCCTCGACACCGGCGTCGATGTCCTCGACGTAGAAGGCGAGGTGCTGCCCGCCGACGGCGCTCGGCGCGGGCGGGTGTCGATCGGTGTCCGGGTGCGCGAATTCGAACAGCTCGAGCGCCGGGCCGTGGCGGCCGATGCGCACCATCACGAGGCGCTCGATGACCGCGTCCGCCGCGACGCCGAGGTTGGCCGCCATCCAGTTGTCCTCGGCGCGAATCGGCCCGATCTCGTAGAGCACCTCGGCGCCGAGCACCGTGGCGAGGAAGTCGAGGGCCTGCGTCATGTCCGGCACGGTCAGACCGACGTGTTCGAGGCCACGTAGACCGGCGAGCGGGGCGAGGGGTGTCGACATGGCGTGCGGGCGGTTCGGAACGGGGCGTCAACTCTACACAAGCGTCCCGGCCCCGGAGCGACTACCCTTCCGTCCCCTGTCGCTGCAGATCGCGCCCATGGTCCCGTCGTCCGTCCGCTGTCGCGCGCTGTCCGCGCCGCTGCTGCTGCTCTCTCTCGGGGCCTGTGTGGCGCCGGCGGGCGGCGAGCGGGCCGCGCCGGTCCTGCGTCTGCCGGCGGGCTTCGAGACGCCGCGCGCGCCCGACGTCGACCTGCCGGATGCGGGCGGACTCGACACCGCACCGACGGTCGCGGGCGAGGGTGCCAGGGACGCCGTCGGCGATGCGGCGGACGCGCCGCGCGGGGAGGACCAGCCGCTCCTGCCCGGCGCCCTCAGCGAACGGGTCCGAGCGGAACGCCGCGAGGCCTTCAATCCGTACGTGATCACCGCGCATCGTCACAACTACGTGCTGCCGATCGCGGCGACGAGCGCGTTGAACGAGGCGGTCTACCGGGAGAACGACATCCCGCTTCGCGAAGGGCTCGAGCCGGTCGAGGTGAAGTTCCAGATCAGCCTGAAGACCCAGCTGAACGAGCGCGATCTGTTCGTGCAGGATGACGCCCTGTCGTTCGGCTTCACGCTCGAGGCCTGGTGGCAGCTGTACTCGAAGGATCTGTCGAGCCCGTTCCGGGAAACCAACTACGCCCCCGAGCTCTTCTACCTCGTCCCGCTGCTGTGGGGGCCGTTCGGAGGTTCCACGGCCGTGGTTCTCGGGCTCGAGCACCAGTCCAACGGGCAGGTGCAGGGGCTCTCGCGCAGCTGGAACCGCCTGTACGCTTCCCTGCTCTACGAGCGCGGCAACTTCGTCGCGACACTGCAACCCTGGTACCGCCTGCCGGAAGAGGAGAAGGAGCCGCCGGACGATCCCGAGGGCGACGACAATCCGGACATCCTCGACTTCGTGGGTCACGGGCAGATCGCCCTCGCCTGGCGGGACAGTCGCTTCGAGTACGCCCTGCGCGTGCGTGGCGATCCGGTGACCGGCAAGGGCGCGGTCACGATCGGCACGACGTTCCCGCTGACGGGGAAATTCCGCGGCTTCGTGCAGTACGTCGACGGCTACGGGGACTCGCTGATCGACTACGATCACTATCAGCGAAGGCTCGGTATCGGCGTCGCGCTGACCAACCTCTTCTGAACGAATGCTGTCCGACGAACGCTTCTCGACCCATGAAAAAAAGTATCGTGCCCGTCCTGCCGATCGTGCTGCTGGCGCTCGGCGCCTGCGCCAGCGGCCCCGACAAGGACGTCCTGCTGCTGCACGCGGCCTTCGGCACCACCAAGGCGGTCGTGTTCGAGGGCCGGGTGATGGACGGGGCCGATGCCACGGACTTCGACCCGGCCGACGACGCCGCCACGAACCTTCGCCGCAACGTCGCGCTGTTCACCGCCGACGAATGCGACGCGTGTCCGGTGCGCCTCGCCTTCGCGAACACCCTGCCGATCGATACCGAGACCGACGGGGAGGGCTTCTTCCGCGTCGAGATGAGCGAGGTGGACCTCGAGCCCGCCGGTTCGGAAGTGCTCGGGACGGGTGGTGGCGCCGGTCCGCTCAAGAGCGGTTGGCGATCGTTCCGCGCGCGCAGCGGGGGCGGCGCCCGGGTGGGGGAGGCGCTGATCGTCCCGGCCGGAAACCGCCTCGGCATCGTTTCCGACGTCGATGACACCATCCTCGTCACCGAGGTCGGCGACCGCTTCCGGATGCTCGGCAACACCTTCCTGAAGAACCCGGCGCAGCGCGATGCGGTACCCGGGACTGCGGATCTCTATGCGCGCACGCTGGCGGTGAACCCCGATCCCGCGTCTGCGCCGCTGTTCTACCTGTCCTCCTCGCCGCGGCAGCTGCAGACGTATCTGACGGGCTTTCTCGAGCGCAACGGCTATCCGCGCGGCGTGCTCTTCACCCGGCGTCTCTCGCTCGACCGCGAGGGGTACGAGAGGCTCGACTCGCACGCGTACAAGACGGCGCGGATCGAGGAGCTGCTCGAACGGCTGCCGGACGTCACCTTCGTGCTGGTCGGTGACGACGGCGAGCACGATCCGGCCGTCTACGAGGAGATCCGCCAGCGTCACCCGACGCGCATCGCGGCGGTCTGGATCCGGCGCGCGAACCCCGACGCACCGGCGACCTTGCCCACCGGGCAGGTCGCGCTGGCCGAGGTGCTCGCCGGGCGTGTGGCCCTGCCGGAGCTGCCGCTCGATCAGTAGAGGTCCCAGGCCTCGCCGTTGCCGAGCACGCGGAAGGCGTCCGGGTCGATGCCGTCGACGGCGAGCGCGTCGGCCAGCGCCTGCGGCGGTGCGTCGATCGCCTCGTCGGTCAGCTGGAAGGTGCCGAAGTGGATCGCCAGGGCGCGCGCCGTCTCCAGGTCGACGAAGGCCTGCACCGCCTCGGCCGGATTCATGTGCTGGGGTCGCATGAACCAGCGGGGTTCGTAGGCACCGATCGGCAGCAGCGACAGCCGGAACGGGCCGAGCCGTCGGCGCGCTTCGCGAAAGTGTTCGCCGTCCCCGTAGCCGGTGTCGCCCGCGAAGTACACGGCGCCGCCCGGCAGATGCAGCACGAACCCGCCCCAGAGCGCGCGGTAGGCGTCGGCGAGGCGGCGGGAAGACCAGTGGCGTGCGGGCACGAGGGTCACGCTCGCCGCGTCGGACAAGGTCTCCTCGCCCCACCAGTCGAGCTCGACCGCGCGCGCCTCGGCGCCCGTCGGGAGGTAGGTGGCGTTCTTCAGCGGGACGACGAAGCGCGGATCGTCGCGCTCGCACAGACGCTCGAGCGTGGCGCGATCCATGTGGTCGTAGTGATTGTGGCTCAGCAGCACCGCATCGATGGGCGGCAGCGCGTCGAAGGGGATGCCGGGCGCACGATGACGGGCGGGACCGGCGAAGCGTGACGGGCTGACGCGGCCTGACCAGACCGGGTCGGTCAGGATGTTCAGCCCCGCGCTCTGGATCAGCACGGTCGCGTGGTTCACGAACGTCACCCTGAGCCTGTCGCCGTGGACGCGCGGGAGCACCGGCGAGGGGGTGGGGTTGGGCGCCTGTCGCGGCCACGTCGCCTTCTTCCGGGTGAGCATCCAGCGCAGCACGTCGCGCAGGGTCGCCTTCGGCTCGGCGCCGGGGAAGCCGAAGGTCCTGCCGTCGAAGTCGGGTCGCATGGGGCCTGTCGGCATCCGAGGGGAAACGCCGCGACGCTACGCGTGACGGCCGCGCCTCACAAGGACGTCGCGGTGATCGCCGGCCACGGATCGACCGGCGGCCTGCACCGGCCGCCTGCACCGGCCGCGCCTGTCGCACCGCGCGCGCCGTGCGCGCCGCTCAGCCACCGAGCAGGTAGTCGCGACCGTTGACGAGTCCCCGCGCGCTGAAGTCGTCGACGAGCGCGGCGCGGGCGGCGGGCTGCGTGATCGCCGTGACGATGAGCGCGTCACCCCGTTCGCGGTACAGCGTCTCGTAGGTGATGACCGGCCGGTGACGCTTTCGCCGTCGGGCGTTCGGGCGATCGAGGTCGACGAAGCCGGCGACCGTCGCTCCCTGCCGAACGAGCGCGTCGCACCACCACCGCGCGTTGCGTCCGGTGCCGCAGATCCAGGCCTGGCGCCCGGTCTCGAGCCCGAAGCCGCTCGCGGGGTCGGCGGCGGCCTCGGCCCGAACGGCGGTGAACGCCTCGCGCCGGTAACGCGGATGGGCATGCGTGATGCGCCCGGGGTGCTCGCGCCAGTCGAGCAACACGGCCTCGGGCTTGCCCATGCGGACACCGGCGTTTCTGGCGCGCAGCAGGAGGTCGTGATCCTCGGGTCCGTCGATGTCGCGGTACCCGCCGAGCCGCGGCCACAGCTCACGCCGCGCCAGCCAGGTCGGGTGCGGCAGCGGGCACTCGACGAAGCTCGCGTCGCGGATGGCGGCCGGGGTCGTCAGCGCGTTCAACCACGCCTCGTAGGCGCGGTTGCCGGGGCCGATGCCCGTGCGGCCCCCGTGTTCGTCGATCAGTCGGACGCGGGCACCGGCGAGCGCGATGTCGGGGTGGGCGTCGAGGTAGGCGAGCTGGGTCGCGAGCCGTTCGGGGCGGGCGATGTCGTCGTCGTCCATGCGCGCCACGAAGCGACCACGGGCGGCGGCGTGCCCGCTGGCATGGGCCGAGATCAGATCCGGCGCCGAGCGTCGGACACCCCGCACCCGAGGGTCGGCGGGCAACTCGCCGACCAGCGCATCGACGTCGTCGCGGCCCACGACCACAAGCTCGAGATCGGTCTCGGTCTGCGCGAGCACGCTGGCGACCGCGGCGTGCGTCGTCGCGCGACGCTCGCGGACCGGCAGGATGACCGAGACCAGTGGGGTCAGTCGACTTTCCACTTGATGCTGCAGCCGACGCTCGGCGGCGGATCCGGTAGCGGCGCCTCGCCCGCCAGCAGGGCGTCGATCGCCGCGCGGAGGGTCTCCCCGGTCGCGGTGCCGCGGCCCGGCCGCGTGCCGTCGAACTGGCCGCGGTAGTAGAGGCGGTGGTCGGCGTCGAAGAGGTACAGGTCCGGCGTGCAGACCGCGCCATAGGCCAGCGCCACGTCCTGGGACTCGTCGAAGCAGTACGGAAAGCCGAACCCGCTCGCCGCCGCCAGCCGCGCCATCTCCACCGGGCCGTCCTGCGGGTAGGCGGCGATGTCGTTCGAGCTGATCGCGATGGTGGCGAGTCCGCGCGGTGCGTACGCGGCCGCGAGCGCCACGAAGGGCTCGAGCACGTGGACCACGTAGGGGCAGTGATTGCAGAGGAAGGCGACGAGCAGCGGCTGGCCCGCGTGGTCGCTCGGGGAAACCGGCTGGTTGCCGCGAGCGTCCGGCAAGGTGAAGGGCGGCGCGGGGGTGCCGGGCGGCAGGGCGACGGATTCGGTACGGACCATGGCGCGGTTCTCGGTGGGCGTGCCGTGCGGACGGTCTATATAGTAACGGTGTCCAGTTTCGCCGACGACGGCCCGACCCCGCGCATGCACAGCAGCAAGGCCACGATGTTCATCGTCTCCGCGCCCTCCGGCGCCGGCAAGACCAGTCTCGTGCGGCGGGCGATCGCCGAGCTCGACGACCTCGCCGTCTCGGTCTCGCATACCACGCGCGAGCGTCGCCCGGGCGACGAGGACGGCAGCGACTACCATTTCGTCTCGCGCGAGACCTTCGAGTCGATGATCGCCGCGGATCGCTTCCTCGAGTACGCGGAAGTGTTCGGCAACTACTACGGCACCAGCGTCGAGGCCGTGGAGGCCTGCATCGGCGCAGGCCAGGACGTGATCCTCGAGATCGACTGGCAGGGCGCCGAGCAGGTGCGCCAGAAGCTCGACGACGTGGTCTCGATCTTCGTGCTGCCGCCGTCCCGGGCGACGCTGACCGAACGCCTTCGCGGCCGCGGTCAGGACAGCGACGCGGTCATCGCGACGCGCACCGAGAAGGCGGTGCTCGAGATGCAGCAGTACCACCGCGCCGACTACCTGATCATCAACGACGCCTTCGAGCAGGCACTGACCGAGCTGAAGGCGGTGGTGCTCGCGCGGCGCGTCGCCAAGGCGCGCCAGGCGCTTCGACATGCCGGGCTGATCACCAGCCTGACCCACTGAGACTCGGCGGACGACGGTGGCCCGTGACCGGTCGGCACGACACCCGTTCGCGATCGTCAAGGGCCAGAGGCTGGCGGCACCCGCATCTTTCTTCAAGATGACCGGACGGACCCGCCCTGGTCTGGTGTTTGCAACGACACGCCACTAGACTCGGCCGACCGACCCCCCGCTCCCCCAAGGATCCGCGCATGGCACGTGTCACCGTCGAGGACAGTCTCGCTCAGGTCAACAACCGCTTCGACCTCGTCCTCATCGCCGCCAAGCGGGCGCGCAACCTCTCCATGGGCGCCGAGCCGATGGTGTCCGACGACAAGGACAAGCCGACGGTCATCGCGCTGCGCGAGATCGCCGAGGGGCTGGTCGGCGAGGACATCCTCAAGGAGGCGCCGCCGCCGCCGCCCGCGCCGGTCGAGCCGGTGATCTACGACAAGGATCTGCGCGAGGACTTCTGACACCCGGGTCGCCTCGTCCTTCGCCCTCGCCGCTCGTGAGCATGTCGCCCCGATGACGACATCGTCGTTCGGTGACGGGCCGGCCGGCGGCGAGGCGACGCCCTTCGGGTCGACGCCGCTCGCGACGTCCCCGTCGCTGCCCGGTTTGCCAACGGAGTCAACGCCCGGCTCATTGCCCGGTTCATCGCCCGGTTCATCGCCCGGTTCGGGGGCGGGCTCGGCGCCGGAGTCGTCCCCCGAATCGTCACCGGGGTCGTCACGCGCGCCGCCGCTCACGGGCATGGCCCGCACGAGCGACGTCGCGAACGCGGCGGCCGGCAGTGACGGCGACGCGATCGTGGACGGCCCCGTCCGCGGCGTTCTCGACGAGCGCCCCGAACTCGCCGCCTTCGCCGAACTGCTCGAGCGTGTCCGCGGTGTCTTCCCCCCCGAACAGGTTCACGAGATCACGCGCGCCTTCACCCTCGCGCGGGACGCGCACGAGGGGCAGACGCGGCACTCCGGTGAACCCTACGTCACGCACCCGATCGCGGTGGCGGGCATCACGCTCGACATGCAGCTCGATCACGTGAGCGTCATGGGAGCGCTTCTCCACGACGTGCTCGAGGACACCGACGTCGGTCGCGGCGAACTGGTCGCCGCCTTCGGTGAGGAGCTGGCCCATGTCGTCGACGGGCTGAGCAAGCTCACCAACCTGCCGTCGCACAGCAAGGCCGAGGCGCAGGCGGAGAGCTTCCGGAAGATGCTGCTCGCGATGGTCACCGACATCCGTGTGATCCTGATCAAGCTCGCCGACCGGCTCCACAACATGCGCACGATCGGCTCGCTGCGGCCCGACAAGCAGCGCCGCATCGGTCGCGAGACGCTCGATGTCTACGCGCCGATCGCCTCGCGCCTCGGCATGTATTCGGTCAAGAACGAACTCGAGGATCTCGGCTTCCGGGCCGTCTACCCGATGCGCGCGCGCGTGCTGGAGATCAGCGTGGCGCAGGCGCGCCGCCAGACCCGTGGGGCGAAGGTCAGCCGGGCCGGGGCACGCATCGAGGCGGCGCTGGGCGAGGAAGGCATCGAGGGAACCGTCAGCGGGCGCGAGAAACACCTCTACAGCCTCTACACCAAGATGCTGAAGAAGCAGTTGCCCTTCCAGCGCGTCTACGATCTCGCGGCGCTCCGAATCGTGGTCGGCACCGTGGACGAGTGCTATCGCGTACTGGGCGTCGTGCACGGTCTCTACACGCCGATCTTCTCCCGCTTCAAGGACTACATCGCGGTCCCGAAGGAGAACGGCTACCGCTCCCTGCACACCGTGCTCGCCGATGGCGTCGACGGTCAGCCGCTCGAGGTGCAGATCCGGACCCGCGAGATGGACCTGTTCGCCGAGTCCGGCATCGCCGCGCACTGGGCCTACAAGAGCGGCGAGGTGCCGGGCGAGGTCGGGCGGGGAGATGCCTTTCCGACGCGGGCGCACGATCGTGCCCGCGGTTGGCTGTCGAATCTCATCGAGCTCGAGAACGAGGCGCCCGACACCCTCGAATTCGTCGAGAACGTCAAGTTCGATCTGTATCCGGGCGAGGTCTACGTGTGCACGCCGAACGGCCAGATCATCCAGCTCCCGCGGGACGCGACGCCGGTCGACTTCGCCTACGCCGTGCACTCGCGGATCGGCGACACCTGCGTGGCCGCCCGCGTCGATCGGCGCCTGGTCTCGCTGTCCTCGCCGCTGCAGTCGGGCCAGACGGTCGAGATCATCCGCGGGCCGAAGGCCGAGCCGAGCCCGATGTGGCTGAACTCGGTCGTGACCGGCAAGGCGCGGAGCGCGATCCGTCAGCACCTGCGCGATCTCGACCGCAGCAAGGCGGCCGAGTTCGGCGAGCGCCTGCTGCGCCGCGCACTCGCGCGCTACGACCGTGCCCTCGCCGACGTCTCCGAGCGTGCGCTGCAGTCGCTCCTCGCCGAGTACCGGTTCGCGGACCTGAGCGAGCTCTGCGTGGACATGGGGCTCGGCCTGCGCCTGCCGAGCCAGATGGCCGAGCGCCTGGTCGAGAAGGAGCTCGGCGACGAGCCGGCCGGTCCGCTCGAGGATGTCGCGCCGCTCCTGATCGCCCACGACGGCGATTCCACGCTGCATCTCGCGCGCTGCTGCCACCCGATTCCCGGGGATGAGGTGCGCGGCTTCTTCGACGCGGGTCGCGGCGTCGCGGTACACCGCTCGGGCTGTCGCAACGTGCGACGCTTCCGACGGAACCCGCGTCAGGAAGTGTCGGTCGACTGGGCACCGGAGACGTCCGGTGGGTTCGAGGTCGTCATCGTGGTGCAGCTGGCCAACCAGCCGGGTGCGCTCGCGCGGGTGACCACGACGATGTCGCTGCTCGAGGTCAACATCGAGAACATGGAGTTCGAGCGTCGCGCCGAGGACGACATCCCGATCCGCTTCGTACTGTCGGTGGAGGGGCGGGTGCAGCTCGCCCGCATCGTCCGCCGCCTCCGGAACCTCACGATCGTGCGGAGCGTGCGCCGCGACCGCTGAGCGGGCGCGATATGATTCCGCCATCACCTTCCGACGAGAACACCCGCTCATGACCCGTCAGGCCGTCAGCACCGACCAGGCACCGGGCGCCATCGGCGCCTATTCGCAGGCCGTCAAGGCGGGCGACACGGTGTACCTCTCCGGCGCCATCCCGCTGGTTCCGGGCACCATGGAACTCGTCGGCGAGGACGTGCGTGCGCAGATCCGGCAGGTGTTCGACAACCTCGAGGCCGTCTGCCAGGCCGCCGGCGGTTCCTTCGCCGAGGTGGTCAAGCTGAACGTCTTCCTCACCGACCTCGCCGACTTCCCGCTGGTGAACGAGGTCATGGCCGAACGCTTCGACGAGCCCTACCCCGCGCGGGCTGCCGTCGGCGTCGCGTCCCTGCCGCGCGACGTGTCGGTCGAGGTCGAGGGGATCATGGTGCTCGGCACCTGAGGGCAGCGCCGGCGGGGCAGGGGAACGGGCACCGCGCCGTGGCCGCGCCCGACGGACCGATGACGGAACGCGCCGCGCCGCTCGACACCGTGCCGGTCACCGCGCTCAAGGGCGTCGGTCCCGCGATGGCCGAGAAGCTCGTCGGCCTCGGTATCCGGAGTGCCCAGGATGTCCTGTTCCACCTGCCGTTCCGCTATCAGGACCGGACGCGGCTGACGCCGATCGGGTCGCTGCAGCCGGGTGCGGAGGCGGTGGTCGCGGGCGAGGTGGTCATCGCGGACGTGGTCGTCCGACAACGGCGATCCCTGCTCGTGCAAGTGGCCGACGGCACCGGCTCGCTGACGCTTCGCTTCTTCCATTTCGGGCAGACCCAGGTCCGTCAGTTCGAGCGCGGCGCGCGCCTGCAGTGCTTCGGGGAGGTGCGGCGGGGTCCCGGCATGCTCGAGATGGTGCACCCGGAATACCGCATGCGTGGCCCCGACGATGCCGCGGGCGTGCTCGACGACACGCTCACGCCGTTCTATCCCGCGACCGACGGCGTGCAGCAGGGCACTCTGCGTCGACTCACCGGTCAGGCGCTCGCCCTGCTCGACGGCCGCGCACTGGTCGACTGGTTGCCGCGCGATCTCGTCCCGGACGCCTGGCCCGATCCGCAACTGCCCGAGCTGGCCGACGCGCTGCGCATCGCACACCGGCCGCCGCCCGGCGCGGATGTCGAAGCCTTGCTCGCCGGTCTCCACCCCGCGACACGGCGGCTGGCCTTCGAGGAACTCGTCGCGCACCGCCTCGGCCTGCGACTGCTCCGCACCGACGCCCAGGTGAGGCGCGCGCCACGCATCGCGAGTGCCGGCTCGATCGGTCGGCGCCTGCGCGCGGCACTCGGCTTCTCCCTGACCGCGGCCCAGGAGCGGGTGCTGGTCGAACTCGGGGCGGACATGGGCGGCGGCGAGCCGATGCTCCGCCTCGTGCAGGGCGACGTCGGTGCCGGCAAGACGGTGGTCGCGGCGCTGGTCGCGGCCGACGTGGTCGAGGCCGGCCATCAGGTCGCGTTGATGGCGCCGACCGAGATTCTCGCCGAGCAGCATCTCCTGACCTTCAGCGCCTGGTTCGAGCCGCTCGGCATCGAGGTCGGCTGGCTGACCGGCAAGCTCGCACCGGCGCAGCGTCGGGCCGCCCTCGAGGCCTTGCGGTCGGGGCGCTCGCGCATCGTCGTCGGCACCCATGCGCTGTTCCAGAAGCACGTCGAGTTCGCCGATCTCGGGCTCGCGGTCATCGACGAGCAGCACCGCTTCGGCGTGCATCAGCGCATGGCGCTGCGGAACAAGGGGGCCGGGGGGGCGGGCGACACCTTGCCGCACCAGCTCATCATGACCGCGACGCCGATTCCGCGAACGCTCGCGATGACCGCCTACGCCGATCTCGACGTGTCGCTGATCGACGAACTGCCGCCCGGGCGCAAGCCGGTCACGACGGTCGCGATCGACAACGGGCGCCGGGCCGAGGTGATCGAACGGGTGGGTGCGGCGATCGGTGAGGGGCGTCAGGTGTACTGGGTGTGCACGTTGATCGAGGAGTCGGAGACGTTGCAGGCGGAAGCGGCGGAGGACACGCTCGCCACCCTCACGTCGATGCTGCCTGCCGTGCGCGTCGGGCTCGTGCACGGGCGCCTCAAGCCGCGTGAGAAGGAGGCGAGGATGCAATCGTTCAAGGCGCGGGAGATCGACCTGCTGGTGGCGACCACCGTGATCGAGGTGGGCGTGGACGTTCCCGACGCCTCGATGATGATCATCGAGAACGCCGAGCGTCTGGGGCTCTCGCAGCTGCATCAGCTGCGCGGACGCGTGGGGCGCGGCAGCGCGCAGAGTAGCTGCATCCTGCTGTTCCAGGGCCCGCTGTCGAGCAACGCGCGCGAGCGCATCGGCATCATGCGCGAGACCTCTGACGGTTTCCTGATCGCCGAGAAGGACCTTGCGCTGCGCGGTGCGGGAGAAGTCCTCGGCACGCGCCAGACCGGTCTGGCCGAGTTCCGCATCGCCGAGCTCGGCCGCGACGACGATCTGCTCGACGCTGTCGGCGCGACGGCGGATGCGCTGCTGGCCGGCCACCCCGAGACCGTCGGCGGTCTGGTGCGCCGATGGATCGGCGAGGAGAAGAAGGATTACGGCGCCGTCTGACCGGACGCGGGTCGATCGATTCCGAGATTCCTGTACTTTTTGATAGGAAACCGATACGCGACCGGCGTCACCTGTAGCGAATTGTCACGAATGACGCGAGATCGTCCTACGGAGCATCTCCCATGAACGACTATCGCGACGCTCACATCACGGTTCCCGCTCATGTCGCCCGATCACGAGACGAAGCGCTCCCTGCAGTGGTTGACCGGCGTCGCGCTGGTGGACGGCGGCGAGCCGTTGCCGATGAGGGCCTGCGCGAGCAAGAGCACGCTGCGCGCGGTGGGGCCGGGCGCGGACGGCGCGTCGACCGACATCGTGCCGTCCGTTCATGGCGATCACGTGGGCATTCGGCTGATCTTCAACGATGACCACGGCATGACGCCCTCCGTCACCATCGTCAATCAGACCGGCGAGACCGTGTCGCTGCAAGCAGTCATACCCGCCGTGCTGGCGACCGAGAAGGGCACTTACGACGTGGCGGCGCTGCTGGCCGGCGAGTCACGACGCATCGAGCCGGGTCATCCCCTGGTGATCCGGATCACGGACATCGGCCGCAACCTGAACGATCCCTGCCGGATCGGATTCCCGACCGCCGGATCGACCGACACCGGCCGCACCGCGCGCCGCACCGTTAGCTGATCGTCACTCGCGCGCGGCCATGGACCAGCCGGTGTGTGTCTCGCACCACTGCCACAAGGCCTCGCGGCGTTCTGGCGTGTCGGCCAGGCGGGTCTTCTCCATCTTGTGCGGCGAGCGCACCGCCCGGTCGAGCCAGAACTCGCCGGTGGCGGTGAGGGCGCGATCGTCGGCGGCGAGCCAGACCATCGTGTCCGCGCCTTCGCGCGCGCTGCGCAGCAAGCCGAGCGGCGACAGCACCTTCGAGAATCCGGGCAGGGCCTCGTTGATGCCCGGCGTGTCGACCCAGCCCGGGTGGAGGCAATGGAACACGATCTCCTCGGCGGGCACCCGCTCTGACCACAGCTCGTTCAAGGTCACCTGCGCGCGCTTGGCGCGCGCGTATTGCGCGGTGCCGGTGTAGTCCGCGTCGCTCATCTCGAGCCCCTCGACCGTCAGTGCTTCCGTGTACATGCCGCCTGAACTCATCGTGAGAACGCGTCCCGCCTCGCTGCCGTTCTCACCGCCGCTCGCGCGAAGCTGCGGGAGCAGCAGACCGGTCAGGAGATAGGGTGCGGCGACCATCAGTTCGACGGCCAGGTCGGTGCCGTCCTCCGCGCGGCGGCGCTTCGGGAACAGCGCGCCGGCGTTGTGCGCGAGCACGTCGACATGGTCGTGACGCCCGGCGAGCGTCTCCGCCGCCCCGCGCACGTCGTCGAGCTTGCCGAGATCGGCGATCACCGCATCGATGGCGGTGTTTCCGCTACGCGTCTTCAGCGTGTCGACGAGCCCGCGGGTCTTGGCCTCGTCCCGCCCGACGATCTCGAGCGTCGCGCCGCAGGCGGCGAGAATCTCGACCGCCGCCGCGCCGATCCCTGACGTGCCCCCGGTCAGCACCACGACGCGTCCGGCCAGGTCGTAGTCCTCCAGCGCGCGCCAGTCGAACAGGCGGCGCCTGACGCCCGGACCGATGCTTGTGAAGCTCGGCACCACCGTCTTCTCGAGCAGACGGTCGAGCAGCGAGCCGCTCATGCCGGCGCCCGCGTCGGTTCCGCCAGCGACAGGGAGGTGGCCGGGTCATTCGACCGCGTCGTCGCGGAGCGTGCGGCGAGCGTCGGGTGGGGGTGGTCCGTGGCACTGATCATGAGTCGGGTGTCGGGTCCGGTGGGCGGTCGCCGCGTCCCCGGCTCCTTCGCCGACGCGCATGCCCGTCGACGGTGCCGGGCCGCGAGCCGGCTGTACAGCCGGCGGGAAACATCGACAGGCGTCGCGCCTTTCTCGGCGCGGTTCGCGGCGAGCCCGGGGGCGGGGCATGCACCACGGTTTCCGGCGTGGCACCCTGCGCGCTCCGATCTCCGATCTCCGATCTCCGATCTCCGATCCCCGATCCGCGAGTCCCCCGCGCATGAGCGACACCGTCCGCCTCTCACTCGACCAGGTCGAGTCCCTCGCCACGCGTGCACTGCTCGCCCATGGCTACTCGGACGCTCAGGCCGCGGCGGTCGCGCGGACCGTGACCGCCGCCGAGCGCGACGGCTGCACCTCGCACGGCCTGTTCCGCATCCCGTTCTACGTGGCCGCGCTGAAGAATGCCGAGGTCGACGCGAAGGCGGTACCGACCGTCGCGACCGACGACTCGGCGATCGTGCACGTCGACGGCGAGCGCGGCTTCTGCCCGCTGGCACTCGAGACCGGCCTGCCGGTGTTGGCCGATACCGCCCGGCGCCACGGCATCGCCGCCCTGGCGATTCACGAGGTCTACAACATCGCCGCGCTGTGGCCCGAGGTCGAGCGGCTCGCGACGGAAGGTCTCGTCGCCTTTGCCTTCACCGCCTCGAATGCGTGCGTGGCGCCGGCCGGTGGCACGCGGCCCGTCTACGGGACGAACCCCATGGCGTTCGGCTGGCCGCGAGAGAACCGTCCGCCGATGGTGTTCGACCAGGCGTCGAGTGCGTGTGCTCGCGGCGAGATCCAGCTGCACCTGCGCGCCGGCAAGCCGCTGCCCGAGGGCTGGGCGATCGACGAGCACGGCGAGCCGACGACCGACCCGGCCGCGGCGCTCGCGGGCGCGCAGCTGCCGTTCGGCGGCCACAAGGGCGCGGCCATCGCGTTGATGGTCGAACTTCTCGCGGGCGCGCTCATCGGCGACCTGTTCAGCACCGAGTCGAAGGCGCGCGATACCGCGAAGACCGGCGCCCCGTTCGGCGGCGAATACGTCATCGCGATCGACCCGGCGCGGCATGCGCGGGCCGACGGCGGAACCCGTCAGTTCGACCGTGCCGAAGGGCTGTTCGCCGAGGTGCTGTCACAGGCGGGGACGCGACTCCCGTCCGATCGGCGATATGCCACTCGCCCGAACTCGCTCGCGAACGGCATCGAGGTCGTCGCCAGTCTGCACGCGACGCTGGAGGAGATGGCGGGCGGCGCTGCCTGAACGGAGGCCACCGCATCGCCCATGCGACCAAGCAACGAATCGCCGCATCGCCGCATCGCCGCATCGGCACATCCGCACATCGGCACATCCGCACATCGGCACATCAGCACATCGGCACATTCAGCGCATCGGCGCATCGGCGCATCAGCGCATCAGCGCATCAACGAGCGCCGAAGGCGGAAGCTCAGCGCGTCGACGCCGGCGATCAGGGCAAGCATGGCGAGCACGATGGCGGCCGCGTCGTGCAGCCGGAACAGGCTGAACGAGACGTGCAGGCTCTGGCCGAGGCCGCCGGCGCCGACGAGACCGAGCAGGGCGGCCGCGCGAACGTTGCTTTCCCAGCGGTAGAGGGTCCACGACAGCAGGCGCGGAGCGGCAAGCGGCAAGGTCCCGTGCAGGAAGGTGCCGAGCGCCGAGGCGCCGTTCAGTCGCAGTGCCTCGGCCGGTGCCGGGTCGAGGTTCTCGAGCGCTTCCGCCTGTAGCCGGGCAAGCACACCGCTGGAGTGCAGGCTCAGCGCCAGCGTGCCGCTCGCCGGGCCGACGCCCACGGCAACGAGCAGGAGCGCCGCCCAGACGAGTTCCGGTACCGACCGCAGCGCGATCAGACCGAGCCGGCCGGCAGCGCGCAGCAGATCGGTCGGGACGGCCCGCGTTCGCCGGGCCGCGATTCGGTGTGGCGGTCTCGCGAGCAACGCGGCCAGCGGCAGCGCGACGGCAGCTGCGAGCGCCGTGCCGACCAGCGACATGGCGAAGGTCTCGAGCGTCGCGTGGCCGAGCGTTCGAAGGAAGGGCAGGTCGTGCGTCGGCGGCAGGAATCCGCCGAGAAAGGCGGCGAGCTGCAGGCCGGCGCCCGGGTCGAACAGAGCGGCGAACGAGAGCTCGAGCGAGAGCACGCAGGCGGCAACGAACGCTAGCACGCCGATCGGCAGGCAGCGCTGCGCGATCGACGGGCGGGGGCGTGGTGGCAGCGATTCGCTCACCCGTCGCGCTCCAGGGTGCGGCGCACTCCGGTGCTCGCCCGGTCGGCCAGGGCGACGAGCAGCACCAGCGCGAGCAGCAAGGTCGCGACGCGCGAGCCGTCGAACTGGCGCAGCGCGAGATCGATCTCCTGGCCGAGGCCACCCGCGCCGACGAAGCCGAGCACGGCCGAGGTGCGTACCGCGCACTCCCAGCGGTAGGCGGTGTAGGACAGGAGATCGGGCGCGCCGGCGGGCAGCGCACCGAACAGCAGCGCGCCGGTCGCGCTCGCGCCGTTGTCGAGGAGCGCGCCGGCGGGCTCGCGAGCCGTGGCGTCGAGTATCTCGGCAAAGGCCTTGCCGACGAGTCCGGTGCCGGTCAACGCGACGGCGGCGACACCCGCGCTCGGGCCGAGCCCGACGAGTCGCACGAGCAACAGCGCCCAGACGAGTTCGGGCACGCCGCGCAGGACGATCAGCAGCGCGCGGATCGGCAGGCGCACGAGGGTGACGCGCGCGTCGTCGTACCGACCCCGACGTCGGCGCGACAGCGCTTCCGCGGCGAGGGCGCCGAGCGGTGCACCGACCAGCAACGCGACGGCGAGCCCGGCGGTCGCGATGGCGATCGTGCTCCAGGCGGCATCGAGCACGCGGGCGAGAAAGGGGAGGTCGTGTGCGGGTGGCCAGAAGCCCGCCAGGAAGCGACCGCTCGCGGCGAGCGAGCGGGCATCCACGAGATCGCCGTCCAGCAGTCCGGCACTGGCGAGGAGCGGCACCGCGATCACGACGCCGAGCAGAACGATGCCGAGTCGCCGCGACAGCCGAGGATCGGCGAGTGCGCTCGAACCGTACCCGTCGGCGGTGCGGGGGGGCTCGGTCATGCCGACGTCCGTTCGCCGTGCAGTTCGTCCTCGTGGCCGCGATACAGCCGCGTGAGGCGCGCATCGTCGAACGTGTCCGTCGGCCCGTCGTGAAAGACGGCCCCGTCCCGGATCGCGATCAGCCGCGTGAAATGCGCGCGCGCGAGATCGATCTGGTGGAGGCTGCAGACGAGCGTCGCGGCCCGCTCGCGGGCCGTCTCGAGCAGGCAGCCCAGCGCGCGGAGCGCGAGTGTCGGGTCGAGCGCGGACAGCGGTTCGTCGATGAAGAGCACCTCGACATCGGCCACCAGCGCGCGGGCGAGCGCGACGCGCTGCCGCTCACCGCCCGAGAGTCGGTCGACCCGATCGTGCAGGCGCGCACCGAGCTCGAGCCGCTCGAGGGCTGCGTGCGCGAGGGCGATGTCCGGGGTGCCGAACACCGCGGTCAGCGTGCGCCGGAGCGACCAGTGCGGCAGTCGCCCCGCCGCGACCGCGCTCGCCACGCGCTGGCGCGGCGGCAGCGGCGGGGTCTGCGGTGCGAGATGGGCGCGGCGGCGCAGCGCGCGCAGCGCGGTGCCGCCGAGCGTCCACGGGTCGATGCCGCCCACCTGCACCGTGCCGGCGAACGGTCGATCGGCGGCGGCGAGCGTGCGGAGCAGCGTGGACTTGCCCGCGCCGCTGGGCCCGACCAGCGCCACCCGCTCGCCGGCGGCGATGTCGAGGGTGATGCCCCGGAGGGCCGGTCGGCCGGCGCTGCCACCGGTGGTGACGTCCCGCGCGGTGAGCGAGACCCCTATTCGAGCAACCCCGCGTCGCGCGCCGCCTGCTCGATGCCGTCGTAGTTGGCCGCTTCGGTCGCCACGAAGCGACTGGCGCGTTGCAGTGCGAGCAGGGGGGCGTCCGTCGCGTCGTCCGGGTCGAGGGCGAGGAAGGCCTCCCGGATCCCGTCGCGGGTCGCCGCCTCGACACCGGGCGCGATGCTCCAGTTGTAGTCGTGGTACGGCGGCGTGGTCTCGAACACGACGACTTCGTCGGTATCGATGCGACCGTCCGCCACGAGCGCCTCCCAGACCGCGGCGTTCAAGGCGCCGGCATCCACCCGTCCGCCCGCCACCGACAGCGCCGTCGCGTCGTGCGCGCCGGAGTAGGCGACGCGCAGGTCCGTGTCGACATCGATACCCGCTGCCGAGAGATGGCGACGCGGCATCAGGTGTCCCGAGGTGGATGACGGCGAACCGAAGGCGAAGTCCGCGCCCGGCAGGTCGGCGAGCGACGCGACACCCGAGTCCGCGCGCGCCACGAACACCGTGCGGAACGCCTCGTCCTCGGCGCGCTGGACCAGCGGCTCGACCTGGCCGGCCGAGCGCAGGCGAGCCTGCACGTGGGTGAAGCCGCCGAGCCAGGCGAGGTCGACGCGATCGTTGACCAGCGCCTCGACCGCGGCGGCGTAGTCGGTCACCGGCGTGAACGTGACCTCGCGCCCGAGCGTCTCGGCGAGGTACTCGGCCAGCGGCCCGAAACGTTCGATCAGCGCGGTCGGTGCCTCGTCCGGAATCGCGGTGACGCGGAGCGGGGGCCGGTCGTCATCGTCGGCGTGCGCGACGGGCGCGAGCGAGAGAACGACGGCGAGGAACGACGCCGCCAAGGGCCTCGACAGGCGAGTGATGGCGCGCAGCAAGGTCCGCGCGAGGACGGCCGATGTCGCGGCGGCGCGACGAGGTTGGAGCATGACGGGAAGACGTGGACAGCGGCGCGCGGCCGGGCGGCACAGTCTAGCGTCAAGCGCTCGATCCGGTGTCGCGCGGCGATGATCCGGCGGCGCGAGCGCTCGGCCGGAATCCGCGGGCAAGGATCATGTCGACGTGCGGGATGCCGTCCTCGACGTACTCGTTCGAACGGCGCTCGAAGCCGAATGCCGTGTAGAGGCGTTCGGCGCGGAGTTGCGCGCCGAGGATCACGTCGTGCCGCGGGTGCGCGCGCGCGATCGCGTCGAGCGTGTCGCGCATCAGCGCCTGCGCCAGCCCGGTACCCCGGTAGCCGTCGCGCACCGCCACACGGCCGATGCGTGCGGGATCAGCCGCGCTGACGGGCGCGATCGTTCGCGCGCAGCCGAGCAGCCGTCCGTTCAGGGTCGCGAGCACGTGACGGGTGCCGGGATCCACGTCGTGGTCGTCCAGTTCGGGGTAGGGGCAGGCCTGCTCGACCACGAACACGTCGACGCGCAGGCGCAGGAGGTCGAACAGCGCACGCGGCGCCAGCGACGACAGTGGACGGTGCTCGAAGCGGACGCTCGCGAGATCGAACGCCGCCCGGCTGGCCCGCTCGCTCACCCGTCGCGTTCGATCGCGCCCGAGCCCGGGCGATCGCCCGAGCCGCCGCCCGTGTCACCACCCGTGCCGCCGACCGGACCGCCGACCGGGCCAACGCCGGCGCCCGACGCCGTGCCCGTCATCGTCACCGTCGGTCCGTCCGTGTGCAGCGCCACGCCGTGCTCGCGCCGCCGCCGGTGCCACAGCAGCGCCGGTGCCATCGCCAGTCCCGCCAACGCCCCGTAGAGATGCGCGTCGACGACGACGCGACCCCCGGCGGTCGCCTCGCTTCCCGGCAACGCGCCGCCGACCTGTTCCCAGCCGAGCTTGGCGACGACCAGCACGAGCAGCAGGGCGGCGGACTTCGGGTAGTCGCGGAGGTCGCCGAGGCAGCCGGCGATGATCAGTCCGTGCAGCGTGCCCGAGAAGCCGACGTACCAGCCGATCTCGGGGTTCAGCGCGAACAGGCCGCAGCCGACAACCACGCTCGACAGCGCGGTCAGCGCCGCCCATTCGGCCCAGTCGAACTGTCGCCAGACGAGGGCTGCCACCAGCGCCAGCCCGGCGAGATTCATGCCGAGATGGCTCGCCCCGAGGTGCACGAAATTACCGCTCAGCAGCTTCCAGTACGCACCGTTCGCGATCGCCTGGCGATCGAAGCGCAGGGCCTCGACAAGGCCCGCCCCTTGCAAGGCGAGGCACAGCAGCCCGAGGGCGACGGCGAAGCGCAGCGCGCGGTCGCTCGTGGCCGTCCGGAGAGTTTGAATCATTCCCATGCGCGCTTGTCCATGCCCCCTGACACCGGGTGCTATCCTTTCCGGCTGCGTGCGGCACGTTCACCAGAATACGGGAGAAACCGTCCAGATGGACATTCAGGCAAGACGCGTGACCCTCGGGCGCGCCTCGCGGGTATCGCGTCTTCAGCGCGGGTTCACGCTCATCGAGATCATGGTCGTGGTCGCGATCATCGCCATCCTCGGCGCGACCGTGGTCCCCCTCATCATGGACCGCCCGGACCAGGCGCGGCAGGTGCGGGCGAAGAACGATATCGGCACCTACGAGGGCGCGCTCGAACTCTACAAGCTCGACAACTTCACCTACCCCACGACCGATCAGGGCCTCGAGGCGCTCATCGAGAAGCCGAGCGGCGATCCCGAGCCGGTGAACTGGAAGAGCGGGGGCTACGTGAAGAAGCTCACCAAGGATCCGTGGGGACGTCCCTACGTCTATGTGAGCGAAGGGTCGGACTTCGAGATCCTCTCGCTCGGCAAGGACGGCGCCGAGGGCGGCGACGAGTTCGACGCGGACATCAGCAACCTCGGCGACTTCTGATCCGATGAAGGGCTCCGCCGGCTGCCGGTCGCGGAGCGCCGCCCGTCATCGGGCGGGCGGTTTCACGCTGATCGAGCTGCTGGTCACGATCACGATCGTGGCCATCCTGGTCGGTGCCGTGGTGCTCAACATCGAGTTCCGGAACGTCGGCAAGACCGTGCGCAACACCGCGCTTCGCACTGGCCTGATCATGGAGCTCGCCGCCGACCAGGCGGTGTACGCGCGGCAGCAGTTCGGCATCCGCTTTCATCCGGCCTCCTACGAGTTCTGGATTCTCGCCGCCGAGGAGGAAGGCGACGAGCCCGAATGGACCCCCTTCGACGACGAGCGCCTGCGCTACGACGCGCCCGAGGGCATCGAGCTCGAGTTCCAGGTCGACATCTCCGGCGTGCCGATCGTGCTCGAGAACCTGATCGACGAGCTCTCGGACGCGAGCGAGGAAGATCCCCTGAAGCCGCACGTGCTGTTTCTCTCGAACGGCGAGATCATGCCGGACTTCCGCATCGTCGTCGCCGACTCCGAGGGCGAGTTCCGCCACGAGATCCGGAGCGGTGAGGTGCGCCCGATCGTGGTCGAGCAACTGAGCGGCGAGGACTCGTGAGTTGCCACGCGCGCCGGGCGCGGGCTCGCGACGCGGCTGGCTTCACGCTGATCGAAGTGTTGGTGGCGATGACGATCATCGCCGTCGGCGTCTCCGCGCTGATCGCGTCGGCCGCGGCGAGCAGTCGTCGTCAGGAGTACCTGCGCGAGCGCGAGATCGGGCGCTGGATCGCGAGCAACGCCCTGGCCACGCAGCAGGCCCTGCCCGCCTGGCCGAACGTCGGCACCGCCAACACCGAAGTCGAAATGGCCCGCTCCACCTGGTTCGTGCGTACCCGCACCCGGGCCGTCGCCGACCCCGACCTTCGTCGCCTCGACATCGAGGTCAGGAAGCAGCGGGACGAGGACAGCTACGTCTACTCGGTGACCGCCTTCGTCGGCAACCCCGAGACCCGGCAGAGCGGCGGCGAGCCGAACGCGCTCGGGGTGCAGCCGTGAGCGTGCAGCGGCCAGCGGTCCGAGCGGCAACCACGCCAGCCGGCCGGCCGGCGAACCGGGCCGCGAATCGTCCCGCGGACGGCGGATTCACGCTCATCGAACTGCTGGTCTCGATGTTCCTGCTCGCCGTCCTCGGCACGGCCGGCTTCCAGATGCTGTTCCAGATCAACGCCACGCGCGACGGCATCGAGCGTCAGTCGACCCGCCTCAATTCATTGCAGCGGACGTTCTACTGGATGGCCGAGGACGTCACCCAGATCATCGATCGACCCATCCGCTCGGCCGTCGACGCGCCGCTTCCCGCGCTGTTCCTCGACATCGCGAACGGCGCGTCGTTCGAGTTCACGCGTGCCGGCTGGGCGAACCCTGCCGGGGACATCATGCCGCCGCGCTCCAGCCTGCAGCGTGTCGCCTGGTCGCTCGAGGGCGACAAGCTGATGCGCAGCTACTGGTACCACCTCGACCCCGTCGACGAGCAGCCTTCGCGTCGCCGGCAGCTGCTCGAGGCGGTCGAGGCGATGGAGCTTCGCTTCCTCGACGGGGAAGGCGAGTGGCAGGACAGCTGGCCGCCACCGGGCGAGGAGACACCGTCGTTGCCCGCCGCCCTCGAGGTCACCCTCGCGCTCGCCGACCTCGGCGACGTGGTGCGGGTGTTCGCGCTCCCCCGATGAGGCGCGCGAACACGCCCGTGCGGCCGCGTCAGAAAGGCGTCGCGATCATCACCGCCATGCTGGTCGTCGCGCTGGGGACTATAACCATGGTGACGATCACGTCGCGCCAACAGCTCGACCTGCAGCGGGAGCGGAACGAAGGCGTGATCCAGATGGCCCGCGACCTGTCCGCCAGCGGTGAGCGTTTCGCCGCGGCGCTGCTCTACCGTGACCGCCAGGAGGCGCTTCGCGAGAACACCGACTCGCTCGACGACGACTGGGCGCAGACCATCCCGCCGGTGCCGATCGACCAGGCAGCGATCCAGGGATGCATCATCGACATGCAGGGGCGTTTCAACCTGAACAACCTGATCGACAGTCAAGGGAACGCCGTGCTGGCCTATGTCGAGCAGTTCGACCGCTTGCTCGGCGTGCTGAACATCGAGCGCAGCAAGGCGCAGGCGGTGATCGACTGGCTCGACCAGGACGTGAACGCGCAGGTGCCGGACGGCGCCGAGGACGACTTCTACACGAGCCTCGACCCGGCGTATCGTGCCGCCAACCGCGTGTTCGCGAGCGTCAGCGAGCTGCAGCTGGTCAAGGGTTTCGACCCGCGGGTCGAGACCGAGGCCGAGGACTACGAGCTGCTCGTGCCGCACGTCGCCGTCCTGCCGGTCGACGACGGCCCGACGCCGGTCAACGTCAATACGGCGACGCCCGAGGTGCTCGCTTCGGTCGACGACGATTATCCGATCGGCATCGGGCTCTCCCGCTGGGAGACGAGTGCCTACGAGGACTACCCCGAGTGCGAGGACATCTTCGACCTCGACGCCGAGGCGACCGAGACCCTCGCCGAGCAGGACGAGCTGACGCCCTACCCCAGCGTGGAGGCGTTCCGTGCGGAAGCGGGCGGCCTCGTGCCGCCGGATCCGGAAGACGCCGCCGCGCCCGACGAGCCCGAGGAGGAGCCGACGCCGCGCATCGACGCCAACGGCAACGTGATCCCCGAGCCCGAGGACAGCGCGATTCCGCTGTCGGTCGCCTCGGAGTGGTACGAAGTCCGCATCGATGTCATCGCGGAGGGCTTGCGCCTCTCCCAGTTCTCGCTTCTGCAGCGCGACGGCGAGGGGCGAACCCGCATCGTCCGCCGTTCCCGCGACACGATCTGACCGCCGGAGATCCCCTTGGCTCGACACGTCATCATCCAGTTTCCGAACCTCGACGAGGACCACGTACGGTGGGTCGTCGCCGAGGACGACGGGCAGCTCGTGGACCGCCCGGTCGAGGGCACGTTGAGCGAGGCCGCGGACGCCGTCGAGGGACGACGGGCGACGCTGCTCGTCGCCGGCGACGACGTGCTGCTGGCCGAGGCGACCGTGCCGGGCGCGTCCGCCATGCGCGCCCAGCAGGCGATCCCCTTCGCGCTGGAGGAACAGCTCGCCGACGATGTGGACGAGCTGCACTTCGCGCTCGGACCGAAGGACAAGGGCGACGTCTGGCCCGTCGCCGTGCTGACGCGCGAGACCATGGACCGCATCGCCGAACGCTGCGCGGCGGCCAGTCTTCGCCCGACCGAGATCGTGCCGGAGCCGCTGGCCTTGCCCCTCGCGGGTGGCGTGACCGCCGGTGGCGGACGCGGCCGCAACCGGGCCGTCAAGCCGGCGCCGGTCGACGGCGAGGCCGCCGCCATCGAGCCCGGACGAACGCTCTGGTCGGCCTTGCTCGACGGGGAACGTGCGGTCGTGCGTCTCGGACGGCATCGCGGCTTCTCGGGCGAGGCGGACTTCGTGCCGCTGATGCTCGACGGTGCGCGGCGCGACCTCGCCGCGGACACGATGGCCACGCTGCGCCTGCACCGCATCCGGCCCGAGAGCACCCTCGATGTGCCGGCGGGCGTGGACCTCGAGATCATCAACTGCGAGTCGGCGCTCGCGCTGTATGCCGCGGGGCTCGCCAGCGCCCCGCGGATCAACCTGCTGCAGGGGGACTACAGCCCCAAGCAGAAGTTCGACCAGGCCTGGAAGCCCTGGCGCTGGACCGCCGGTCTCGCCGCCTGCCTCGCCGTCGTGCTGTTCGCGGGCAAGTGGCTCGACTACCGACGGCTCGCCGAGCGCGAGGCACAGATCGACGCGGCGATCGTCGAGACCTTCGAGCGCGCCCTGCCGGGCACCCGCCTGCAACGACCGGTGCGCCAGATGCAGGGCGCGCTCGAGCGCATCGGGGCCGGCGGCGGGGACACCTTCGTGCTGCGCACCGAGCAGATCGCCGCCTCGCTCGCCACGCAGCCGCAGACCACATTGCGCTCCATCGGCTACCGCGACGGCCGCTTCGATCTGGATCTGACCACCGACGACCTGCCGACCCTCGACGCGCTCAAGTCCGAGCTGGAGGCGCGGGGGTCGCTCGGCATGACGGTGCAGTCGGCCAACCGGGAGGACGGCGCGGTGCGCGGCCGGGTCCGCATCGAATGAGCGCTCTACGCACACGCCGCAACCGCGCGAGGACACCCGCATGAAGGACTGGTACCTGCGGCAGACGCCGCGCGATCGGTTGATCGTCATCGCCGTCGCGACCCTCGTGCTGCTCGGGCTGCTCTACGCGCTCGTGTGGTATCCGATGCAGTCGCGCCTGGACGACACCCGCCGGGCGATCGCGGCGAAGACCGAGACGCTGGAATTCCTTCAGCAGGGCGAGGCGCGATTGCGGGCGAGCAGCGGTGGCGGCGAGCAGCGGCGCGAGAGCGACAAGGCGCCGTATCTCCTCATCGACGAGATCATCCGCAAGGCGGGCATCACGCCGCCCGAGCGCGTCGAGCCGAGCGGGGCGAACGGGGCGCGCGTGCAGTTCAACGAGGTCGTGTTCGATCGACTCGTCGTGGTGCTCGCCGAGCTCGAGCTGTACGGCCTCGAGGTCGCGAACCTGACGCTCACGCGGCGCAATCCGGGCACCGTCAGCGCGCGCTTCACGATGGAGCGTGGCTGATGCGGGTGGCGAAGCTCGTCCTCTTCGGTCTGATCGCCTTCCTGATCACGGTGCTGGTGCGCTTCCCGGCCGCGCCGGTCATCGATCGGCTGCGCCCGCAGCTCGGGCCGGTCGCGCTCGAGGGCGTGGACGGTGCGCTGGTCGACGGCCGCATCGCTCGCGCGCGCTCGACCGACGATCTGCTGCCGCTCGAGTTCTCGGACGTGACCTGGACGCTCGCCCCGCTCGCGCTGCTCTCGGGTGCCGCCGCCGACATCACCTTCCGGGGCTACGGCGGGGACGGTGGTGGCCGGGTACTCCGCGCCTGGAACGGTGACCTGCGCGTCGACGATCTCGACTTCACGGCCGACGCCAAGGCGCTCGAGCCCTTGTTGCCGGTGCCGATCGCCGCCTTCTCGGGAGCACTGGCCGGGGACATCGCCCGGGTCGTGCTGGAGGAGCAGCTGCTGAGCACGCTGGAGGGTTCGCTGGTCTGGTCCGAGGCGGTACTGGAGCGGCCGGTCGGGGCGGTGCTCGGCACCGTCGACATCGACGTCGAGAAGACCGGCGAGAAGCGTCACGTGATCACGCTGGCCGCGGCGGGTGGCGACGTCGCGGTGGAGGGGACGGTGAGTCTCGAGCTCGACGGGGAATTCGTGGCGGACGTGTTGCTGACACCGGCGGCGTCAGCCTCGCCGGAGCTGCTCGCCGCCATCGGCCGCATGGCCCGGCCCGAGAGCGGTGGCCGCTTCCGGCTACGTCAGGAAGGCAACGTCAACCGACTGGCCGGCTGAGATGAGCGTCGCCCCCCGACCCTCGAGGCGCGATCGTGAAACATCGTTCGTGCGTACCTCGACCGGTCGTGGAATGCGATCATGACGGTGTGCGCGATCAGGCCGCACGGCACGTCGCCGATCAGGACCGGTCAAAGAACGGGGCGGACGACCGCTATGGGCAGGGAAGACCCGAAGGACGAGATCGGCATGCGCCTCAGCCACGAGACGGCGACGTCACTGACGAAGGATGTGCTTGCGCTGGCGCGACGCGCCGGCCGACGTATCGTCGAGATCGCCGACGGGGACTACGACGTGTGCATGAAGGGTGACGACACGCCGGTCACCTGCGCGGACATGGCCGCCCACGACATCATCGTCGACGGCCTCGCGAGACTCGAACCCGCGCTTCCGGTGCTCTCCGAGGAATCGGAGCACATCCCCTTCGGCGAACGTCATCGCTGGGCCAGTCACTGGTTGGTCGATCCGCTCGACGGCACGCGCGAGTTCCTGCGCGGCAACGGCGAGTTCGCCGTCAACATCGCCCTCGTCAGTAGCCACCGCCCGCAGATCGGCGTCGTCGTCGCACCGGTGCTCGACGTCGCCTACTACGCCGCGCGCGGGCTCGGCGCCTGGAAGCAGAGCGGCTCGGCCCGGCCCGAACCGATTCACGTGCGGAACGCCCCGCCCGATCGGCCGACGGTGGCCCGCAGCCGTTGCCCGACGACGGGGCCGCGCCTGCAACGTTTCCTCGACCGGCTCGGCGCGCACGACGAGATCGCCATGGGCGCCTCGCTGAAGTCCTGCCTCGTCGCCGAGGGCGCGGCGGATGTGTACGCGCGTCTCGGCCCGACGGGTGAATGGGACACGGCCGCCGCCCAGGTCATCGTCGAGGAGGCCGGCGGGCACATCACCGACATCGCCTCGCACGAGCTCCGCTACAACCAGCGGGAATCGCTGATCAATCCGCACTTCGTGGTGTTCGGCGACGACCGCATCGACTGGGCCGGGCACGTGGGCGCGAGCAGCCCCTGATCGACGTGGCGAACAAGGTCGATCGAACGCCCGGGGGCCGTCTCGTCGCGTCGGATCGGGCCGCCCCCTCCGGCGCTCGCCGCGCGACGCGACTTCGAACGATCGTGCCGAGCGGCCACAGCGGCCACAGCGGCCACAGCAGCCACAGCGGTCATGGCGGTCATGGCGGTCATGGCGGTCGTAGCGGCCACAGCGGTCATGGCGGCCACGGCGGCGCGAGCGGCCCGAGCGGTCAGCTCCGATCGGTCGCCGCCGAGGGTCTGGCCGCCGAGGACCTGCTCTACGATGACGAGGGCGTCGTCGTCATGCCCTCCTGGCTCGAGATCGATCGACGCGAGAGCTACGCGGTGCGTTCGATCGTCCGGCTGTCGCTCGGCGAAAGCGCACCGCCGCGGGGCACCGCCGCCGCCTTCACCGTCATCGGTGTGCTGCTCGCGATCGGCGCGTTCCTCCATCTCCTGCGCGGCTCCCTGCCGTTCACGCTGGCCTGGATCGCGTTGGCCGCGAGTCTGGCGCTCGCGCTCTACGCCGGGTTCCACGCCTTCGTGCGGCCGAGTGCCTACCGGCTCGAGGTCGTGCTCGCCGACGGTACGCTCGTCCCGCTCGAGCGGCGTGACCGCACGTCCCTGCTCGCGCTGCACCGGGCGCTCGTCCGCGCGATGGAGCGCCAGCGCGGCGGCGGCTGAGCGCGCTCGCGGCGGCGCGTCCGCGAGTTCTCGGCGGCGCGCATCCGGGGCGCTGCAGCGTCGTCGCCTACGCGTGGCGTCAGGGTCGCCTCCAGGACGCCTCATCGTCACCTCGAAGACGCCTCGAAGACGCCCCATCGTCACCTCAGGGCTCGATGTCCATGGCGTAGTCGATGATCAGCGGCGCGTGATCGGAGAACCTGCGAGTGCGGAAGACGCGCGTGCGCGTCACGCGCCCGGCGAGGTCGTCGCTCGCGAGCTGATGATCGATGCGCCAGCCGACGTTGTTGTCCCGCGCCGGCCCACGCTGCGACCACCAGGTGTACTCGTGCGCCTTCTGCGGCAGTTGGCGGAAGGCGTCGACGTACCCTTCCTCCTCGCAGAGGCTCGCGAACCAGGCGCGCTCCTCGGGCAGGAAGCCGGAGTTCTTCAGATTTCCCCGCCAGTTGCGGATGTCCGCCTCTGCCGGCGCGATGTTCCAGTCCCCGCTGACGACCACCGAGCGGCCGCTCGCCCGAAGCGCGCGAAGATGCGGCATCAGCGCGTCCATGACGCGGTACTTGTAGACCTGCCGTTCCTCCCTGGCGCTGCCCGAGGGCAGGTACAGCGACACGACGCTGAGGTTGCCGAAGCGCGCCTCCAGCCAACGGCCCTCGCTGTCGATCCAGTCGATGCCGAGCCCAGCGCTGAACGCTCGAGGGGCCTGACGAGTGAAGACGGCCGTGCCGCTGTAGCCCTTCTTCTCGGCGTCGTGATAGCAGCCGTGGAAGGCGCGCGGGTGAAAGGCCGGGTCGGTGAGCTGATGCGCCTGGGCCTTGGTCTCCTGCAGGCAGACGACGTCGGCACGCTGGCGGGCGAGCCACGTGAAGAAGCCCTTCGAGGCTGCCGACCGGATACCGTTCACATTGGCCGTGATGATGCGCATGGGTCGAGTGTAGCGCCGTGACCGTCGGCACGAAACGCGGCTTTGCGTCTCCGGAGCCGGCGCGCGCTTGACGATATGACGGCTGTCCGCCTTGAAACGTGCTCGTGGCTGCCGCGCCGCGAAGGGAAGCCCTCGACCATGATCCGAACCCGATGCTCGACCTTCGCCCGGCGCTTGCCGGACGCCCTCTTCGGCCTGCTGGTTCCCGTCTGGTTCGCGCTGACGAGTGGTGCGTCCCTGGCGGCCGAGCCGGTCTACAAGTACGAGGACCGGGGGATGGTCACGTATCAGGATCGCGCGCCGAGTTCGGCCGAGGACAACGGTCACAGCATCCTGAACAACCAGGGCGTCGTGCTGCAGCAGGTGCTCAGCCGTCAGGAGCGACGTGCGGAGCGCAAGCGCGAACGCGATGCCGAACTCTCCCGCATTCGCGATCGCGCCCTGCTCGCCACCTTCACCACCGAGGAGGATCTGCTCCGAACCCGTGACGATCGCATCGGCATGATCGACGGGCTGATCAGCCGTCTCGACGACCGCATTCGCATCCTTGCCGAACGCCTGGCCGTCGTCGACAAGCGCGTGCAGATGCAGGAGAAGTCCATGGGCGCGGGCAAGGCCCAGGAGACGCTCTACGGCGAGCAGCGCAGCATCCAGCGCAACATCGAGAACGCCTGGTCGCTGATCGATTCCAAGGCGTCGGAGCGCAGCGATCTGTCCGGGAAGTTCGACGGCGATCTCGAGCGCTACCGCGAACTCAAGGCAGACCGCGGCTAGGCGGACCGCGGTCAGGCAGCCCGCCGCTAGCCGGTGCGGATCAGGGTGCCGGCGCCCTGGTCGGTGAACAGCTCGAGCAACACCGCGTGCTCGACTCGCCCATCGGCGATGACGACGCTGTCGACGCCCGCGCCGACGGCGTCCAGCGCGCAGCGGACCTTCGGCAGCATGCCGCCCGAGATCGTGCCTTCCGCGATCAGCGCGTCTATGTCGTCGCGCTCGAGCCCGGTGAGGAGGGTGCCGGCCGCATCCAGGATGCCGGGCGTGTTGGTCAGAAGGAGCAGACGGGACGCGGCCAGCGCCTTGGCCATCGCGCTGGCCACGAGATCGGCGTTGATGTTGTAGCTCGATCCGGCCTCGTCCGTGCCGATCGGCGCGATGACCGGAATGAAGCCGTCGTCGAGCAGCTCGCGCACGAGGGTCGGGTCGACATGATCCACGTCGCCGACGTACCCGAGCGAGACATCCGGGCGGTCCGGCAGCGTGGCAGGTGTCGCCCGGATCATGCCCGAGTCCTTGCCGGTCAGCCCGACCGCGCGACCGCCCGCCTGATCGAGCAGCGACACGATGCTCTTGTTGACGAGGCCGCCGAGCACCATCTCGACCACTTCCATGGTGGCGGCATCGGTGACCCGGAGCCCGTCCTCGAAGCGGCTCTCGATCGAGAGCCGCTCGAGCATGCGTCCGATCTGCGGCCCGCCGCCGTGCACGATGACCGGTCGGATGCCGACCTGCTTCATCATGACGACGTTGCGGGCGAACGAACGCTGCAGGGCCGCGTCGGTCATCGCGTTGCCGCCGTACTTGATGACGACGACAGTGCCGGCGTGCCGCTGCAGGTAGGGCAGTGCTTCGTTGAGCACGCGCGCGGTGTCGCGCGCGGTGGTCGGGTCGAGGGCCTGAGCGGTCACGCCGGTGGCGCTCAGAAGGGCGGGGTGACGGCCGCGTCGGTCGCCTTCATGGCTGCACGAAACTCGTCCTGGATGCGCCCGAGCGCCGCCTGGTCGTCCGCCTCGAAGCGGATGACCAGCGAGGGCGTGGTGTTCGAGGCCCGGACGAGCCCGAAGCCGTCGGGGTAGTCGGCCCGCACACCGTCGATCGTCGTCAGCTCGGCGCCATCGAAGGTCGCGTTCGCGACGAAGGCGGCGATGAAGTCGTGCTGCGCGCCGTCGCGCTCGAACGAGACGTTGAGCTCCGGCGTGTTGATGCTGTCGGGGATCTCGCCGAAGATCTCGCTGGCCTTGCGCTCCGTCCTCGACAGGATCTCGAGCAGGCGGGCGGCGGCGTACAGCGCGTCGTCGAAGCCGTACCAGCGCTCCTTGAAGAACATGTGCCCGCTCATCTCTCCGCCGAGGAGGGCGCCGGTCTCCTTGATGCGCGCCTTGATGAAGGAGTGCCCGGTCTTCCACATGTCGGGCTCGCCGCCCGCTTCGCGAATGGCCGCCGGCAGCACCTTCGAGCACTTGACGTCGTAGATGATGCGCGCGCCGGGGTTGCGCGACAGCACGTCGCGCGCGAACAGCACCATCTGCCGGTCGGGCCAGATGACGGTGCCCTCGTCGTCGATGACCCCCACCCGGTCGCCGTCGCCATCGAAGGCGAGTCCGACCTCGAGCTTGTTCTCCCTGACGCTATTGACGAGGTCCTCGAGGTTCTCGGGCTTGGCCGGGTCGGGATGGTGGTTCGGGAAGTTGCCGTCGACGTCCGTGAACAACGCGTCGGTCTCGCAGCCGAGTCGCTTGAACAGCTCCGGTGCGGCGACGCCCGCGACGCCGTTGCCGCAGTCGTAGCCGATCTTCATGGGACGGGCGAGCTTCACGTCGCCGACGATGCGCTCGAGGTAGTTCTCGAGGATGTCCTGCTGGCTGAACCCGCCGTTGCCCTCGTGGAGCTTGTCCGCCTCGATGCGTTCGCGGAGTGCCTGGATGCCGTCGCCGAACAGGGCGTCGCCGCCCATGACCATCTTCAGGCCGTTGTACTGCGGCGGGTTGTGGCTGCCGGTGACCATGACGCCGGTACCGGTATCGAGGTGGTGGGTCGCGAAGTACAGCACCGGTGTCGGCACCATGCCGATGTCGATGACGTCGACGCCCGCGGCGCGGATGCCGTCCGATAGCGCCTCGATCAGGTCCGGCCCGGACAGCCGTCCGTCGCGCGCGACGACGGCTCGCTCGATGTTCCGGTCGCGACACTCGCTGCCGAATGCCCGGCCGATCAGACGAACGGCGTCGGGTGTCAGCGCGTCGGCGACAACGCCGCGGATGTCGTAGGCGCGGAAGATGGCGGGGGTGATGTTCATGCGGCGGCATGGCTCCGATGTCGAGCCGGCGGGACGCCGGCGAGGCGCGCTCACTCTACCGCAGTGCCCGCGCGACGCCGTGACGACGGGCGGGATTTTCCGGGCGGGTGTGGGCCGCGCCGTCGCGACCGGAGATCAGTGCCTGCCCGTCGACCCGAATCCGCCCGTGCCCCGCGGGGTCGAGCCGTCGCGGTCGCTCGCCACGCCGTCGTCCGCGGTGACGCCGGACTCCTCGAACGAGTCGACCCGTCGAAAGCCGACCTGCAGGACGGGCACGACGACCAGCTGCGCCAGGCGCTCGCCGATCGCGATCGTGAAGGGGGTGTCGCCTCGGTTCCAGCACGAGATCATCAGCTCGCCCTGGTAGTCGGAGTCGATCAGACCGACGAGATTGCCGAGCACGATGCCGTGCTCGTGGCCGAGGCCCGAGCGCGGCACGATCAGCGCGGCGAGCGAGGGGTCCGCGAGGTGGATGGCAAGCCCGGTCGGTACCAGCGTGGTCGCCCCCGGCTCGAGCATCACGGGACCGTCGAGGCAAGCGCGCAGATCGAGCCCGGCCGCGCCCTCGCTCGCGTAGGCCGGCAGCGGGATCGAGTCGCCGATGCGCGGATCGAGGGCGCGCCAGGCGATCGTCGGCCCTTGCGCGCTCATGCGCCGCGTCCTGCCAGCGCGAATCGCTCGGCCACGATGTCGAGCAGCCGCTCGGCCACCGCGGCCTTGGTGTCGGTCTCGATACGGCGGTGCCCGTCCGGTCTCCAGTAGACGTCCAGCGCGTTGGTCTCGCTGCCGAACACGGCGTTGCCCGGCTGGCCGACATGGTTCGCGGCGATCAGGTCGAGGGCCTTGCGCTCGAGCTTGCCGCGCGCATGCGCCTCGACCCGATCGGTCTCCGCGGCGAACCCGACGCAGAAGGGGCGATCGTCCAGAGCCGCGACCTCGGCGAGAATATCGGGGTTCCTGACCAGCTCGAGCGTCAGTCGCTCGGCGCTCTTCTTGATCTTCTCCGGCGCGACATCGGCGACGCGGTAGTCGGCGACGGCCGCCACGGCGACGAGCACGTCCGCCGCCGGCACCGTGCCCAGCACCGCCACGCGCATCTCGCGGGCGGTCTCCACGTCGATTCGCGCGACGCCGGCCGGCGTGTCGAGCGCGACGGGACCGGCGATCAGCGTGACCCGCGCGCCGCGCCGGGCCGCGGCCGCGGCGATCGCGAACCCCATGCGACCCGAGCTCCGGTTGCCGAGAAAGCGCACCGGGTCGATCGCTTCCTGTGTCGGGCCGGCCGTGATGACGAGCGAGCGCCCGTGCAGGGGTCCGGGGGACACGGCCCGCGCCGGGCCCCGCGCCTGTACCCCCTCGATCAGCGCGTCGCGCAGCGCCTCCGGTTCGAGCAGGCGACCCGCGCCCGTCTCGCCGCAGGCCTGCAGGCCCTCGTCCGGTCCGAGTATCGTGACGCCGCGCTGCGTCAGTCGCGCGACGTTCTCTCGGGTGGCCGCGTGCGACCACATCAGCCGGTTCATCGCCGGCGCCACGACGAGCGGCGCGTCGCTCGCCAGGCAGAGGGTCGAGAGCAGGTCGTCCGCGAAGCCGTTGGCCAGACGCGCGAGCGTGTTCGCACTGGCCGGCGCGACGAGCACGGTGTCGGCCCAGCGAGCGAGTTCGATGTGCCCCATCGCCGCTTCGGCGGCGGTGTCCAGCAGTTCGACGTGGACCGGCTTGCCGGTCAGCGCCTGCAGGGTCAGCGGCGTGATGAAGGCCTGCGCACCGGCGGTCATCACGACCCGCACCTCGGCGCCCGCGTCGATCAGTCGACGGGCGAGCGTCGCGCTCTTGTAGGCGGCGATGCCGCCACTGATGCCGAGCAGGATCTTGTGGGCGTGTAGCGGCGTCATGGGCGGCGATGGTAGCAAGTCGGTCACCGCGCCGGCGCGATCCGGCGCCTCCGCCGCGGGGGTCAGGCGCGCCGCCGACGGGTGTCGGCGTCCGCGAGCTCGCTGACGCCGTCCGGCAGGCGCGAGCCGGAATCCTGCCCCCTGACGAACTCCGGTGACGTGCCCAGGCCGTCGACGCTCCGGTGCAGCACGAAGCCGTTCTTGCCGAGCGACTTGGCCTCGTACATGGCGGCATCCGCCCCGTCGAGCAGGTCGCGCGGGGTGTGGCCGTGCTCGGGAAACAGCGCGCCGCCGATGCTCGCCGAAAGCTGCACGGGGCGTCCGGCAATGGCATCGATCTCGGTCAACGTGTCGAGCAAGCGACCCACGAGATCGTCGAGTTCCCGACCGGGCGCCATGCGGTCGACGATGACGGTGAACTCGTCACCGCCGAGTCGCGCGACGAGGCCGCGCTCGCCCACCGTGTCACCGACGGCAGCGTCGAGACGTGCGGCGACGCTCTGCAGCACGGCGTCTCCGGTCTCGTGACCGAAGGTGTCGTTGATGGCCTTGAAGCCGTCCAGGTCGAGGAAGAACAGTCCGAATCCGTCCCCGCTCCGCCGACGGGCACAGAGCTCGTTCAGGCGATGCTCGAAGCAGAGCCGGTTCGCCAGCCCGGTCAGGACATCGCTGTTGGCGAGCGTCGACAGCTCCACGTTGGTGTCCCGCAGTTGACTCGCCCGGCTTTCCAGCGCGTCGATCAGGTACTGACTGCGCATCGCGTTGCCGATGCAATGCGCCGCACTGCCGATGCCCGACAGATCGATGCCCTCCGGGTCGATCATGAGGTAGCCGAACTGGCGCGTCCCGGCGTGCACCGGGGCCAGCACCAGCGTGCCGCGCTCGAGCTCGTCGGCGAAGGGCTGCGGCAGGATGTCGCGCGTGGCGAAGGTGCGTGCGTCCACCGGCTCTGCGCGACCTTCGCGAAAGGCGCAGATCAACCGCCCTTCGGGGCGCGGTTCGGCAGCGGGTTCCTGGTAGCGCACGAGGTAGAAACGTCGGGGTGCGAAGGCGGTGACCCAGCGTTCGATGGCGCCGAGTATCTCGTCGATGCCGGTGGACGAGCCGATCTGCAGCTGCATGTTCGACCGCTGGCGATCCCGACGTCTCGCCGCGAACTCACGGTCCATGCCGGCCGCCCAGAGCCGTTCCCGAACGGGTGCGAGCGCCGCCGTGATCAGCGGCATGCGTGCTCCGTGCTGCTCGTCGGGCAGCAGTCGGCGAGAGAGCTCCTCCATCTGATGCGCCACGTTGCTGAACCAGTGTGCGTGTTCTTCGTCGATCCGGGCCATGTCCTCCGCCAGCTGTCCGGCCAGTGCCGAGCTGCCCCGGGCGAGCGTGTCGTGGAGTGCGGCGACCAACGCCCAGGTGTCGACCCCGTCGGGGGCGCGCAAGCCGCTGATGCCGTCGACGAGTCGCCGGTGCAGTTCGATGACATCGACCAGTTCTCCACCCGACTCGCGCGCGAGCGAGCGCGTGGTCGATCCGCGCAGGATCAGCTCGCTGTCGACGTGCGTGGTGGACGGTGACATGGCGGTCCAAGGGGACGGGCTCGTATCGGACTCGATCAGGTCGAACAATCTGGCGATGCCGATCTCGGCCATCTCGATCATCGGCTGCCGCACGGTCGTCAACGCCGGCGAGCAACGGGTCGCGTCCGGTGCATCGTCGAAGCCGCTGAGCGCGATGTCGTGAGGGATGGTCAGACCGGCCGATCGGATCGCGCGAGCGGCACCGAGCGCCATCACGTCGTTGGCGCACGAGATGGTGTCGATGTCCGGGTGCGCGCGAAGTAGCCTCGCGACGGCTTCATAGGCGTCATGGGTGTCGTAGTTGCCGAAGACGAACAGGGACTCGTCGATCTCCCGCCCGCGAGCGCGGAGAACATCCCGAAAGATCGTCTCGCGCTCCTCCGAGAACGTGTCGCCCGGCAGACCCTTGACGAAGGCGAAGCGGCGGCGCCGACTGTCCGAGACCAGATGTTCCGTCAACTCGCGCATGCCGCGGCTGTCGTCGATGAGGACGGACGGGGTGCCCGGAATCTCGCGCCCCAGGCTCACGCAGGGGAGGTGGTAGCGGGTCAGGAAGCGGGCGACGGCCTCGGGGCCAGTCTCGTGGCCGAGGGTTCCGGATTCGCAGATGAGGCCGGCCGCGTCGATCCGCTCGACCAGGCCGTAGATGGCGTTGCAGATCGCCTCCACGGTATGGCCGTCGGGCTCGGCCGAGAGGCCACGCCCGACCACGCACAGCATCCCCAAGCCGGCCGCGTCCACGACCGAGCCGACCACGTCGCCGAGCGCCTTCGAGTAGTCGGCGTAGTCGCTCGTCAGGAAGACGATGGTGCCGCGGGCAGGGCGCATAGGGCGGTGAGGTGGCGGAATCGGGGCGGAAGCCGGCGCGAGTACCGTCTTATCGACCGACCACCGCGCCGCTGCACTTCACGCGAGGCAAAGCGGACCGGCGTCACGGAATCGCGCCGACCAGTGGCTGACCAGTGGCCGACCAGTGGCCGACGAGAGAAAGGGCCGGTCCGACGATCGACGTCTCGAGGTCTGTGCCCGCTCGCCTCATCCGAGCGATCGCGGTGTCGATGTCGTCCGGCAGCCCGGACCGGGCGCACACGTCGGAGAGCGACGCGCTCGGTCGCGCGGGGGGCGGGCGGTGAGTTCACGTCCCGGAACCGGGTGTCGCTGTGCTTTACTAGGGGCGACGAATTTCTGTCACCTGCCGCACGGATCCGCGGCAGCCGGCTGTGAAGCGATCGCCGCCGGCGACCTTCACGACGCAAACACACGATCACAGGGAAGTGACCACGATGATGACCATCCGAGACTGGCCGAGCACCGAGCGGCCGCGCGAGAAGCTGCTCGCGCACGGGGTGAGCGCCCTGAGCGACGCCGAACTGCTCGCCCTCTTCTTCGGCACCGGCATGGCCGGCCGCACGGCGATAGACGTCGCTCGCGACGCGCTCGGCGAGTTCGGCGGACTGGCGGGGTTGCTGAAGGCGGAGCGGGGAGCCTTCTGCGCGATGAAGGGGCTCGGCGAGGCCCGCTACACGATGCTGCAGGCGGCGCTCGAGGTCAGCCGACGCCACCTGTATGCAGCGCTCCGCGAGGGTGACGTGCTGAGCTCCCCGGAGGACGTCCGCCGCTATCTCGCCCTGCACCTGAGCGGCCTCGGGCACGAGGTGTTCGCCGCCCTCCTGCTCGACAACCGGCACCGGGTGATCGAGTACCGCGAGCTGTTCCGCGGCACGATCGACTCGGCGGCGGTGTACCCGCGGGAAGTGGTCAAGCACTGCCTGTCGAGGAACGCCGCGGCGGTGATCTTCGCGCACAACCATCCGAGCGGCGTGGCCGAACCGTCCGATACCGACGTGCGCCTGACCCGGAAGCTCGTCGATGCGCTCGCGCTGGTCGATGTCCGGGTGCTCGATCATCTGGTGATCGGGCAGGGCGTGCAGACCTCGCTGGCCGAGCGGGGCCTGATGTAGCGGCGGTTCCGGGTGCCGCAACCGAAAACGGCCGGCGAATGCCGGCCGTTCCGTCGTTCGAGGCAGGGCGTGCGTGTGGCCCGCCCTGCGGTCGAGTCGGCTGACGACGCTGCCGTCAGCCGCTCGAGCTCACTCGAAGGTCATGCGCGAGGCGGTGACCTCGATCTCGACGCGGCGGTTCATCTGCCGGCCTTCACGCGTCTCGTTGGTCGCTGCGGGATCGCTCTCGCCACGGCCCTCGAGGTTGACGGCCGCCTCCGGGTAACGCTCGGAGAGCATCGCCGCGACCGTGGCCGCACGTCGCTCGGACAAGCCCATGTTGTACGCCTCGGGCCCGGTGCTGTCGGTGTGACCGACGACGTTCACTTCGGTGACACCCTTGTACTCGGCGAGTTCGGCGAAGAGATCGTCCAGGGCGGCCTGGCCGTCGGCGGTCAGGTCGGCGGAATCGAACTCGAAGTTGGCCTGTTCGTCGACTTCGCGCAGCTCGACCTTGGCGACCTGCGTGGGCTCCGGCGCGGGCTCGGGCTCCGGTGCCGGCTCCGGCTCGGGTGCCGGTGCCTCGGCGACCTCCTCGATGCCTTCGCAGGCGTTGACCTGGTTCTCTTCCGAGAAGGCGCTGAGGCGGACGCAGTCGCCGGTCGCGGTACGGAGGGCGTTGCCATTGGACGTGACGTAGCCGCTGCCCGGCGGCACTTCGATATCGGTGCCGATGGCGGTTTCATGTGCGTTGGCGACGGAGCCGCCGCCGAGCAGCGCGACGCAGACGCCGAGCGCGAGGGTTGAACGTTGGATCATCGGAGGTCTCCGGGGGTGGTGTGCGAACGAGGTGGGAACGATAGGTCTACAGACAGTAGCCGCTCGCCGGGAAGCTGCAAGCGGGGAAGTGGCATCGCCGCGGCATCGGGTGCCGCCGCGCTGCCGGGGGAACGGTCAGGCGTCGGTGATGCTCTTGGCTGTCACGCGGATCTCGACGCGGCGGTTGAGTTGACGCCCCTGGGGCGTGGAGTTCGTGGCGACCGGGTTCGATTCGCCCTCGCCCCTGGACGTGATCGCGAGGTCGGGGTAGGCCGCCTGGAGGAAGGCCTGCACCGATTGCGCACGCCGCTCGGAGAGTGCCAGATTGTAGTCCTCGGCACCGCGGCCGTCGCTGTGCCCGACGATCTCGATCTCGGAGATCTCCTGGAAGGTGTCGAGCCGGACGAGCAGGTCGGCGAGCGCCTGCTCGCCAGCCGCGCCGAGATCGGCGGAATTGGTATCGAACAGAGCCTCGGCGCCGAGGGTCGCGATGTCGATGATCGGCTCCTTGACGACGGGCTCCGGTGTCGGCGCCGGCTCGGGCTCAAGCGCGGGTGCGTCGGCGACGACCTCGGCAGCCTCGATGCCCTCGCAGGCGTCGACCTGATCCTCCTCGGAAAAGCCGCCCACGCGCACGCACTCGCCGCCGCCCGTCCGCAAGGCGTTGCCCCCGACGGTGACGTAGCTGCCATTGCCCTCGGGCACGGCGATACCGGTGCCGATGGCGACCTCGTGCGCGGCGGCGGTGCCGATGCCGAAGGCGAGCGCCGCGGCGGGCAGGAGCAGGACGGACGTTCTGTTCATGGCGGTGCGAGATTCCGGGTAGGGGCGCGGTCCAGCGGAACATCTTCCGCCCGAGACAGCGTCGGGACGAGGCTTGTTGTATTTTTGTCCCGCAGGCTGCCATGACGTATATAGCCGCTGGGCCGGCGATTGTAAACGTTCGCCGCCACCGTCATGTCTGAAAAATACAACAGCCGGTCGGTTCGACGCCCGCCGGCGAGCCCTGCGGCGCGGTGCGTGGCGATGCTCGACCGCGGGTTCGGCGCCCTCGCCGCGGCCGTCTGGCCGTCCGCCTGCGTCGTCTGTCACCGGGCGGGCGCGCCGGGTATCGACCTCTGCGACGCCTGTCTCGCGTGCTTTCCACCGCTGGTCGACGCGGACGGGGCCGTGTGTGCCCGGTGCGGTGAACCCGGTCTCGCATCGCCCTGCCGGCCGTGTGCGGCGAGGCTGTCCCCCTTCGCACGCCTCGTGGTCCCGTGGCGGTTCGCCTTTCCGCTCGACGGGCTCATCCGCTTGATGAAGTACCGGGAGCGGCGGGTGTACGCGCGCGTGCTGGGCACCGCGCTTGCGCGAGAGGCCCGCCGGGATCCTGCCGTCGTCCTGCCCGATCTGCTGATCGCGGTGCCGTCGCGCGCGGCGCGGCGCGAGGCGGGGTTCGATCATGCCGCGGCGCTCGCGCGCTGGTGTGCTCGCGAACTCGACGTGCCGGACGCGTCGGCGTTCGCGACCCGCACCGTGGACACGGGCTCGCTCGCCGGGCTGTCGCGGGCCGCCCGTCAGGACCGGATCCGCGGGGCCTTTCGGGTGGACGGGCGGGTCGCCGGCCGGCATGTGGCAATCGTCGACGACGTGCTGACGACCGGCGCGACCGCGGGCGAGCTGGCGCGGGAGCTCTACGACACCGGCGCCGCCTCGGTGGAGCTCTGGGTGCTGGCGCGCACGCCCGCGGTGCGATGAGCGTCCCGTGGCGTATCGGTGAACAGGAGCCGGCGGACCCGTTCGGGCAGGGTGTCGTCGGCATCGTCCGGGGCGTGCGTCCAGAGGTCACGGTAGGCGTCGTCGAGCGTCCGACGCTCGGCGAGCAGCCCGCCCAGGGCGTCGTCCACGACGATTCGGGTCTCCTCGAGCACCCGCTCGATGCCCTCGCGCAAGCCGCGCGCCGCGGCGTGCTCGCGCGAGGGCCGGAGCTTGTGCCGAAGGAACATCGGCAGCACCCAGGCGAGGGCGAGCAGCAGCCCGCCGTTGATCGCGAAGTTGCTGCCGAGATAGGCCGCCGGGTTCGTCGCGCCGTCGCGGAAGGCGTCGAGCACCCGCCAGCCGATCCAGGCCATCGCGGCCAGCGGCAGGATCGCGACCAGCACGCCGCAGACACGGTGGGCGATCCGCTGCCAGCGCGCGCCCGGGGTGGCGAGGGAGCGAGCGAGCGCATCGTCGGCGAGCCGCGGCAGCCGCTCGCGAAGGGCGGCCCGCGCGGGCGCGAGCGCACGTCGGGCGACCGTCAGGGGCACGGCGTCGGTATCGGCCGCGCGCTGCGCGAACCGCTCCACCGCGTCGTCGATGCGAAGCAGCGCGTCGGCGTCGATCGGTGTCGTCGCCGGCCCGCCGCCGGCCGCCGCCTCGGCAAGCGGCGCGACCCGCCAGCCGAAGGCCTCGGCCAGGGTGTCCGCCTCGCCGACCCAGTCGGCGCTCCAGCGCGCCGGCAACGCGGCGAGCGCATCGACGTCGCCGAGGCGAGCGTGCAGCGCGGAGCTTCGCGCCTGCAGCGCGCGGACCCGGTGCACCACGCCACGTGACTCGAGCTGCGCGACCAGCTGCCGATCCGCGAGCGCGCCCAGGGTCGAGGTCAGATCATCGAAGTCGTCCGGGCCACCGGCGTCCGGGCTACCGGCGACCGCGCTGCAGTCCGTGCGGAAGATCATCGGATCGGGCAGTCCGGCCGCCACGAGCAGGGCCCGGAAGTCCTCGATCTGCCGCTCGTCGCCGCGGTCCCAGTGATTGACGACGAACAGCCAGGCGTGTTCGGCGCCATGCTCGAGCAGCAGACGCCAGCCCTCGTCGTCGCGATAGCGCTCGGGGCTCACGACATAGAGCAGCGCATCGACATGGGGCAGCCAACGAGTGACCAGCTCGCGGTTGGCCGTCTCGACGCTGTCGATGTCGGGCATGTCGAGCCACAGCACGTCGCGCCAGGCATCGTTCGCGTGCAGCGTGGTTCGCACCCGATCCATCGGCAGCGTGTTCGCCAGGCCGTCGACCGGCGTGCCGCGGTGGGCGTAGATCGTCACGTCGCGCGAGGTCGGGCGTTCGGCGCTCGCGCGCGCGACGGGCTCGCCCGCCAGGCGGTTCATCAGCGTGCTCTTGCCGACGCCGGTCCCGCCGAACAGCGCGGCCACCAGTGGACGTTCGGCACTGTCGAACAGCGCGCCGGGAGTGGCGATCACCGCGTCGTCGAGAACTCGCGGAGCGTCCGGCGGCAGCCAGCCGTCCGCAGCGGCGCCTTCGGCCCAGTCGACGGCGGCGGCGTGCAAGGAGGTCGGGAAGTCGGCCATGCGTGTCGGGTGGATCGGCTGGGCGGGTGAGGGGCGAGGGTCGCGGTCGGAAAGGGCCGCGCCGTCCGCGACGTGCGGCGCGCCGACGAAGCATACTGCCTCGGATGAATGCACCGGCTCCCACCGCCCGGGCCGCGCGTCGTCGCGCCGCCGCCGACGACCCCTTGATCGCCTGCGCGCGCGCCCTCGCCGACGTCGCCGGTGCGACGGTCGACGAATCGGGCCTGCTGTCCGACGAGGCGTCGGGTCCGGGCGAGGGCGAGGCGACGCCGCGCCGTGGGCGTGCCGATATCGCCGCCCTGCACCGCGCCCACCACGACGAGGCGCTGCACCGTGCGCGTGCCCCGCGCGAGGCCGTACCGCGGGCGCTGTTCGCGGCGCTGGAGCGTGAACGCGTCGAAGCGCTCGGGGCGAACCGCTGGGCCGGCGTACGCCGCAATCTCGACGCGCTCCGCGACGGCGACGGCGGGGTGGATGCGGACCCGGCCGCGCGCGCGTCGGCCGCACTGGTCGGTCTCGTGCGCGCGGCGCTGTCGCCGACCGCGCCCCGCTGGAACGTCGCGCGACGTGACGCCGTCGGCCTGCCCGGCGTCGCTCGCGCCGCCGTCGACGACATCGCGCTCCGCGTGCAGGGCGCGACGGCGGACCTGCTGCCGCCGCTGGCCGCGAGTCTGGAGAATCAGGACGCGTACGCCGAACGCGCGCTCGCCCTGATCTGCCGGCTCGGTCTCGGCAACGCGCCCGGCGATGCCGACGGGGAAGCCGGAGGGAGCGCGCTCGACTCCCCGGCCGATGCCGATGCGGTCGGCGATGGCGAAGCCGACGTGGACCCCGACGACGAGGCGTCGACGGACGAGGATCCGGCCTCGGTCGACGGCGAGGCGAGCGAGGACGAGGCGGACGAGACCACGCTCGCCGGCGAGAGCGAGGAGGCCGTCGAGGCGCCGGCCGGCGAGGCGCGCGACGAACCACCGGTGGCGGGCGTCGATCCGCGCGGCGCGGACAGAGGCGCGGCGTCGGGCTACCGCATCTGGTCGCGCGCCTTCGACGAGGTGGTCGACGCGCGCTCGCTGGCCAGCCCGGAGACGCTGGTCCTCCGCCGGGCCGAGCTCGACCGGTATCTCGAACGTCAGGGCCGGCTGGTGCGTCGGCTTGCCACCCGACTGCAGAAGGTCCTGCTCGCCCGCCAGCGACGCGAGTGGCAGTTCGACATGGACGAGGGGCAGCTCGACACGCGACGCCTGTCTCGCCTGATCAGCGACCCGCTCGGTTCGCTGGTGTTCAAGGCCGAGCTCGACAGCGCCGTTCGCGACACCACGGTGACCCTGCTGATCGACAACTCGCGCTCGATGATCGGCCGGCCGATCATGATCGCCGCGGCCTGCGCCGATCTGCTCGCGCGGACCTTCGAACGTTGCGGCGTCGCGGTCGAGGTGCTCGGCTTCACCACCGTGGAGCTGCACGGCGGTCGCTCGACCGCCGCCTGGGAGGCCGCGGGCCGGCCCGCGGGCCCCGGTCGCCTGAACGACGTGCGGCACATCGTCTACAAGTCCGCGGACATGCCGTACCGGAGTGCCCGTCAGCGCCTCGCGCTGATGCTGGAGCGCGATCTGCTGAAGCAGAACATCGACGGCGAGGCCCTGCTGTGGGCCGCCTCCCGGCTGATGAAACGACCGACCGAGCGGCGCATCCTGCTGGTGATCTCCGACGGCGCGCCGGTCGACACCACCACGCTCTCGGTCAATCCGCGCGACTACCTCGATCGTCACCTCGACGCCGTCGTCGCCGACATCGAGCGACGCGGCACGATCGAGCTCGCCGCGATCGGCATCGGGCACGACGTCGCGCGCTTCTACGCTCAGGCGATGAGCGTGTTCGACGCGCGGGGTCTCGCGCCCGCCCTGCTCTCGCGCCTGGAGTCGCTGTTCCGCACGCCCCGCTGACACCTGCGCGCCCGCGCGGACCGATCCCGGCGATGTGTCCGTCGATCTCGCCGCGGCAACCTGCGGTCGTCCTTGCCGAGACACGCCTGCCGGTCACCATGCCGCTAGAATGGACGCCTGTCGCGACGCCACCCGTTCGGGTCGCGTGGCGTGCCGACCGATTCACCCGCAGAGACCTGTTCATGCTCAAGCAAGGCGACCGCATTCCCGACGTCACCGTCCGCCAGATGACCGCCGACGGCCCGACCGAAGTTCCCATGAAGGACTACTGCGCCGGCCGCAAGGTCGTGATCTTCGCGCTGCCCGGCGCATTCACCCCGACCTGCTCCGAGCAGCACCTGCCGGGCTACGTCCAGCACGCCGACGCGATCCGGGCCAAGGGCGTCGCCGCCATCGCCTGCCTGTCCACGGCGGACTTCTTCGTCATGGATGCCTGGGGCAAGAGCCAGGATGTCGGGTCCGATATCGACATGCTGTCCGACGGCAACCACGAGTTCACCGGTGCGGCGGACATGGCGATCGACCTGAGCTCGCACGGGCTCGGCGAGCGCTCGAAGCGCTACGCGATGCTGATCGACGACGGCGTCGTCAGCCACGTCGCCGTCGACGAGAACCCGTCCGAGGCGAGCGCGAGCGGCGCCGAGGCGATGCTCGCCGCACTCTGACGGTCCAGCCGGACGGCGTGTCGCGCCGTCCGGTACTCAGTCCGGTCCCGGGCCCGACCCCCGATCGGTCCGGGGTCCGCCGACGTCGGCGGCGGCCCACACCGCAGGGTCCAGGCCAGCGCCGAGCAGCCGGCCATCGTCGAGCTCCCGGGCCAGGCGCCCGAGGGCCTCGCCGAGGACGGCGTCGAGCAGCTCGCGTCGCACCGTCGAGCGCTGTTCGGCCTGCAGTTCGCGACGCACGGTGTCGAGGTAGCGACCGAGCGCGCTCTCGGTCAGCAGCGTCGTCACCGAGAGCATGGCGGGCGCGAGCACGAGGTCGGCCGGCGCAAGCCCGCCGGACTTCACCGCCAGCGCGACGCCTGCCGCATCGGTCGTGACGCGCGCGGCGCGCAGCGTGCCGAGCAGGGCGGGCTGGGTGCGCAGACGTTCGTAGAGACTGCGCGCCGCCTCCTCGATGCGCGGCTCGAAGGCCAGTCGCACCGCCGCGCTCCGATCCTCGAAGCGGGCGACGATGAGCGGGCGGCGCTCCCGGAAGGCGACGTGGGCGGCCCTCCACCAGGGAAGCTGCTCGTCCGCCGTTTCGCGCTGCTCGATCAACACGCCCTGCAGGCGCGTCAGCGCCCGCTCCAGCACGGCCTCCAGGATCTCCTCCTCCTGGTCCGGGGCCGCGGCCCGTTCGCCGCCGAGCTGCCGCCGCCCGAGGCCGAGCAGGGTACGAGCCGGCCAGGTCACGAGGTCGCGCGTGCGCGCCAGCACCCGGGCAACGCCGGGCAGCTCCAGGAGGGCGAGGAGCTCGGCCAGGGCACGGTTGAAGGTGTCGTACTTCCGCGGGTCGTCGAGGTAGCGACGCACGTAGTCTTCCTCGGCCTCCGCGAGCACGTCCGCGACCTGCCTTTCCCACTCGGCCGCCGCCGCGAGTTCATGCCCCAGCGGGGCAAGCCAGCCCGCGCGGCGGCGGGCGACGAAGGTGGCCGCGGCGTCTCGCTGCGCGTCCCGGTCGACCTCGCCGATCGCGCCCTCCACGGCCTCGCCCAGACGCGCGAGCGGCTCGGCGGGCAGGGTCGGCGCCGTGTCGCGGGCGGCCCCGCCGCGCGCGAAGGGCAGGGTGAGCAGACGCGGCGGCGCACCGAAGCGTTCGTCGAAGCGTGTGGTGAAGGCGCGCACCACGGTGTCCTCGTCTCCCGCGTCGAGCTTGTTGATGCAGATCAGCAGCGGACGTCCGAGGTCGTGCAGCACGTCGAGCATGTCCCAGACGGTCCGGTCCCCGTACTTGTCCTTGCTCACCACCAGCACCAGCACGTCGGCGATGGCCATGCCTTGCAGCACCGCACCGCGGTAGCCGCCCGCCTCGATCGAGTCGAAGTCCGGCGTGTCCCACACGACCGAGCGCGAGACCAGTGCCGCGGGGCCGGCGACCACCGGCTCGAGCGCGAAGGTGTCGAGCGCTTCGGGGTCCAGCGCCCGCCGCGGGGTGCGGTGAAGCGGCGCGAGAACCTGCACCAGCGGCGCGAGCTCCGCCTCGTCGAGGCCCGTGGCGAGACCGGTCGCATGCACCGTGTAGCCGGCGAGCGCACTGATGCCTGCGGCATTCGCGTCGAGCAGCAGGTTGGCGAGCGTGCTCTTGCCCGATTGCGTCGGGCCCAGCAGCGCGATCTGAACAGGGTGATCCGGCGTCCGGTCCGACAGACCGACCTTGTCGAGCAGTGCGTCGGCAAGCCTCAGGGTGTTGAACGCGTCGACGAAGGCGGGATCGCCCACACGCGTCGTCGTACCCGTGTGCGCGCCCGTCGCTGCATCCGTTCCCGCACCGTGGCCGACGACCGTGCGATAGCGTTCGAGCAGCGGCGCGATCCAGGCGCTCTCGGCCGGCACGGTGTCGGTGCTCACGGGAAGGCCGCGAAGTCGGCCGCGAGCCCGACGAAGACCGCGAGGCCGAAGCGGTTGTTGTCGAGGAAGGCGGCGAGGCAGCGAGCGGGATCGCGGTCGCGGGCGCGCCACAGTTGTCCGACGGCGAGCCCGAGCGCGACCAGCAGTCCGAGCGCGTAGAGCACGCCGCGCTCCTCGTGCACACCGATCATGGCGAGCGCGACGAGCACGGCGCCCTGCAGCAGCGCGATGACCGCGAGATCGTGACGGCCGAGCAGTACCGCCGTCGACTTCACACCGATCTTCAGGTCGTCCTCGCGATCGGCCATCGCGTACCAGGTGTCGTAGGCCACGGTCCAGACGAGCGCGGTGGCGAACAGCGCCCAGGCGAGCGGCGGCACCGCGTTCGTCTCGGCCGCGAAGGCCATCGGGATCGCGATGCCGAAGGCGGCGCCCAGCACGAGCTGTGGCCAATGGGTGACACGCTTGGCGAACGGGTACAGCGTGGCGAGTGCCAGTGCGACGAGCGAGAGCTGGATCGTGAGGGTGTTGGTCAGCAGCACGAGCGCGAAGGCGAGCAGCATCAGCAGACCGGCGGCCAGGAGCGCCTCACGCGCGTCCAGTGCGCCGCTCGCGAGCGGGCGGTGCCGGGTACGCGCGACATGACCGTCGATCTTCCGGTCGGCGAAGTCGTTGATCGCGCAGCCGGCCGAGCGCGTGAGCACCGTGCCGACGATGAAGATCACGAGCGTGTCGAGTCTCGGCACGCCGCCCGCGGCGAACCACAGCGCCCAGAGCGTCGGCCAGAGCAGCAGCAGGATGCCGATCGGTCGATCGAGCCGGGTCAGCGCGACGAAGTGAGGGAACTTCCGTCCGATCGGATAACCGTACACGGCGCCCGTGTCCGCAGGTGGTGGGTGAGCGTCGGTATAGTATCGGTTGTGCCCCGCTCTGTTTCTCCGTCAGTCTTCGGAAGCCTCGCCATGCCCTCGACGTCCGCTCCCCCGCGTGACCGTGAACACGAGCACGACCTGATCGTCATCGGCGGGGGCAGCGGCGGCATCGCCACCGCCAACCGCGCGGCGATGAACGGGGCCAGCGTGCTGCTGATCGAACGCGACGAGCGTCTCGGCGGCACCTGTGTGAACCGCGGCTGCGTGCCGAAGAAGGTCATGTGGTACGGCGCGTCGATGGCCCACGGTCTCGACGATGCGGCGGGCTATGGCTTCGACATCGAGCGGCGCGGCTTCGACTGGCACGCCCTCGTGCAGAAGCGCGAGGCCTACATCCGCAACATCAACGACGCCTACGGCGGCTACCTGGGTGGCAACGGCGTCGAGATCGCCCACGGTGAGGCGCGCCTCGACGGCCCGAACACCGTGCTCGTCGACGGCAAGCGTCACACCGCCACGCGCATCGTGCTCGCGCCGGGCGGCACCCCGGTGGTGCCGGACATCCCGGGCGCGGCGCTCGGCGTGACCTCCGACGGCTTCTTCGAGTTCGCACGGCAGCCGGCGCGCGTCTGCGTGATCGGGGCCGGCTACATCGCGGTCGAGCTCGCCGGCATGCTGCAGGCCCTCGGGACCGAGACCACGCTCGCGATCCGGCACGACAGCGTCCTGCGGAGCTTCGACGACATGCTCCAGGAGCGGCTGATGGAGGCGATGACGAGCCAGGGCGTGCGTATCGAGACCGGATTCTCGGCGGCCAGGCTCACCCGGGAGAACACGGTGATCGACGTCGCCGGTGAGGACGATCGGGTGCTCACGGGGTTCGACGCGGTGCTGTTCGCCATCGGCCGCCGGCCCTCGACGGCGGATCTCGGGCTCGAGAGCTGCGGCATCGAGACCGACGCCCGCGGCTACATCCCGGTGGACCGGTACCAGGAGACGCGGGCCCCCGGCATCTTCGCGGTCGGCGACGTGACCGGACAGGCCGAGCTCACCCCGGTGGCGATCGCGGCGGGACGACGACTGGCCGACCGCATCTGGGGCGGCATGGACGGGCGTCACCTGGACTACGGCCTGATCCCGAGCGTGGTCTTCAGCCACCCGCCGATCGCGACGGTCGGCATGACCGAGCCCGAGGCGCGCGAGGCCTTCGGCGAGCAGGCCGTCACGGTCCACACGACGAGCTTCACGCCGATGTACAGCGCCTTCACCGCGCACAAGACGAAGACCGCGATGAAGCTCGTCGTGAGCGGTGACGAGGAGCGCGTGGTCGGCTGTCACCTCTTCGGGCTCGGGGCCGACGAGATGCTGCAGGGCTTCGCGGTCGCCATGCGCATGGGGGCCACGAAGCGTGACTTCGACGACACCGTGGCCATTCACCCCAGCAGTGCCGAGGAGCTGGTCACGATGCGTTGAGCCCGGGCCTCAATGCGCGGCGGATCCGGCCGCTAGTCTGACCCGAGGCGCGAGGTTCCCCACGGTGGGGCCGCCAGCGCGACACGTGCGGACGCGGTGCACCCGATCATGCTCGACCGACCTTCCGATCCGATGCGGCCCGTCGCCCGGCGCCGCTGGCCGCGCGGCTTCTCCCTGCTCGAGCTGATGATCGCGCTCGCGATCGGCGCCATCCTCGTCGGCCTGGCGCTGCCCTCCATGAGCTCTCTGGTGGGTGGCTCGAAGATGGGCGCGACCGTGAACGATCTCGTCTTCAGTCTCCAGAGCGCTCGCTCCGAGGCGATCAAGCGTGCGGGCACCGTGGTGCTGTGTCCGAGCACGACCTCGCTCGACGCAAACCCGACGTGCGCGGCCACGAGCTATGCGAGCGGCTGGATCGTCTTCGCCGACGTCGACGTCGACGGGCAGCGCGACGCCGACGAGGAAGTCATCCTGCAGACGGAGGCGCGCGACCCGACGTTCACGTTGAGCACGCCCGGCGGCACCTTCGCCTCGCGGGTGCTGTTCACCGACACCGGCGTCAGCGCCGATCCGGCCGGCAATCCGCTGTCGGGCTCCCTGCGCATCGAACAGTCGTCGGCCGGCGAGACGCGCGACGTGCTGATCGCGGCGAACGGTCGCGTGAGTTCGGAGACGCCATGAAGCCCGCGCACCCACGCCGTCAGGGCGGCCTCGGTCTTCTCGAGGTGCTGGTCGCCCTCGTGGTGGTCTCCTTCGGCGTGCTCGGCATGGCCGGGCTCCAGCTTACCGGCATGAAGCACAGCTCCGGCGGCTTCAACCGGGCCAAGGCCTTGCTGCTGGCGGAGAACATGGCCACGCGCATGCGCATCAACGCCGCCGACGGCCTTCCGGCCGCCGGCTACGACGCCTTCGATTCCGCCACGACTCCCGCGATGTGCGCGGCGAAGCCCGCCCCGTATTGCCAGCGCAGCGACGCGACCCCGGCGGATGCCTGCAGCGCCGAGCAGCTCGCCGACTTCGACACCTGGTCGATCAGCTGCGGCGACTGGGGAGGCGGCGAGGCCGGCTCACCGATCGGCGAGGCGTTGCCGGGCGGACGTCTGCGCGTGGACTGCGACGTCGACCCCTGCCTCGCCGACTCGACGTGGACGATCGATGTCGAGTGGCAGGAAGGCAGCACGACATCGGACGATCCCGACCGGATCGACACGCGAAGCGTCCGCATGAGGCTCAGACCATGAGGCCCGGGCGCGCGCGGGCGTATCGGCAATCCGGTCTCTCGCTGGTCGAGCTGATGATCGCGATGGTGCTGGGCCTGATCATCGTCGCTGCCGTCTACAACACCTGGATGGGCTCGAGCCGCTCCGCACGCTTCACCGAAGGCCTGCAGACGATGCAGGAGAACGGGCGCTACGGCGTGTCGGTCCTGCAGCGTGGCCTGCGCCTGGCGGGCTACTCGCCGGCGCAGAACACCGCCTTCTCCCCGATCGACATCGCCAACAGCAGCGACACGCAGGTGGTCGTGACGTTACGCCAGGCCTTCGACTGCAACGGACGCTCCACGGCCGATCGCGACGGCGTCGCGGTCAACGTCTACGCCTACGAGGCCGTGCCCGGACGCATCACCTGCACGGGCGACTCCCCGGCGGCCGTGGCGATGTCGATCGTCGACGACGTGGAAGGGTTCCGGGTGCTGTACGGCCTGGACGAGGTCGGTGGTGACGACGGGCAGGGCGACGACGTGCCCGAGCGCTACGTCCGGCACGACGAGGTCGGTGCCGCGGGCGAGACCCGCATCGCCGCGGTGCGCTTCGCGCTGCTGGTGACGTCCGGCTCACCGATCCGTCGCGCCGACCGGGCAGAGGATCACGTGCTGCTCGACCAGGTCGTGCCGAAGAACGATCGCATGGCCCGGGCTGTCTTCACCAGCACCGTGAAGCTGCGCAACCGCCGGTCCGGGAGCTGAGTCATGCAACGAACCCATCTACCGCTCGGACGGCTGCGCCGCTCGCCCCCCGCCGAACGTGGCGTCGCGCTGGTGATCAGCCTGGTCCTGCTGGTCGCGATGACCATCGTCGGCATCGCGACGCTGTCGGGCACGCGCATGAACGAGCGCATCGCGAGCAATGCGCAGCAGAAGTCGATCGCCTTCGAGGTGGCCGAGTCCGCGATCGACGCGGTCTGGGACCAGAACGGGATCCGCAATCTGATCGCCGGCCAGGGTGGCTCCTACTCCGAACCGGCGGCGATACCGCTGCCGCTGGTGGACGCAGCCCTGTCCGCGGACTTCGATCAATCGCGCGACGGCGTCGTGCGCTTCGACGTCGAAGCGTCGGTCACCGTCCGCTACTGCGGCGAAGGTGCACCCGTGCTCGGTACCGGCCTGAGTGCGGACGAGTCGGGCGGCACCATCGTCGGCTTGCTCGCTGACGTCAACGGCGTGGCGACCCTGGACGGCAGCAGCACGCGCGCCGACCACGTGCAGCGCATCAGCTTGAACTCGCCCCGCACCGGCCGGATCGGCGGCTGCACCACTCCCGGACTGTGATGAAGAGGACCTTGCCCGTGGACCGCAATCGACCGCGCCCGACCCGCTCGACCCTCGGCTCGTCGCGGCGTCGCGCGCGCGGCTTCACGCTGATCGAGCTGCTGATCGTCGTGGCCATCATCGGGATCATCGGCGCCATTGCCGCACCCAGTTACTCGGCCTACGTCACGCAGACGCGCCGCGTGGACGCGACGATCTTCCTGACCGAGATCGCCGGTGAGCAGCAGCGCTACTTCTCGGACCGGAACGCCTATGCGGGCACGATGGCCGAGCTGGGCTACGCGGACGCGCTGTCGGAGGAAGGCTACTACTCGGTGGCGATCGCCCTCGACGCGGCCACGAACCGGAACTTCACGCTGACCGCGACGCCGGTCGCGGGCGAGGCGCAGGCGTCCGACGAGGGGTGCACGACATTCACGCTGACCGCGAGGGGCGCCCGCGACGCGACCGGTACCGAAGGCCGCGAGGGCTGCTGGTAGGCGATCGGCGGCGGGTCGAGGCTCGCTCGTCAGGCGATGCCCTGACTCGCCAGGTATTCCTCGTAGTTCCCGCGGTAGTCGGTGTAGCCGCCGGTCTCGCCCCGGCCGAGTTCGATCACGCGGGTGGCGAGCGAGCTCACGAACTCGCGATCATGGCTGACGAACACCACCGTGCCGGGATAGAGATCGACGGCGAGGTTCAGCGACTCGATCGACTCCATGTCCATGTGGTTGGTGGGCTCGTCGAGGATGATGACGTTCGGTGACTGCAGCATCAGCTTGCCGAACAGCAGTCGCCCCTTTTCCCCGCCCGAACAGACGCGCACGGATTTTCCGATCGCGTCCTTGCCGAACAGCAGCCGCCCGAGAATGCCGCGGATCTGCTGCTCGTCGTGGCTCTCGTCACCCCACTGGCTCATCCAGTCGAGAATGGTCTCGTCGGAGTCGAACTCGTCCTCGTGGTCCTGGGCGAAGTAGCCGATCTTCGCGTTCTCCGACCACTTGAGTTCACCGCCCACCGGCGCGAGCTCGCCGGCCAGCACCTTGACGAAGGTGCTCTTGCCCGCCCCGTTCGGCCCGATGACCGCGATCTTGTCGCCGGCCTCGATCATCAGATCGACATCGTCGAGCACCTTCTCCTGGTCGTAGCCCGCGGCCACGTCCTCGAGCTCGGCGGCGTTCCGGAACAGCTTCTTCTCGAGTTCGAAGCGGATGTAGGGGTTCTGGCGGCTCGACGGTTTCATCTTCTCGAACGAGAGCTTGTCGATCTGCTTCTGGCGGCTGGTGGCCTGGCGGGCCTTGGACTTGTTCGCCTTGAAGCGCTCGACGAAGGCCTGGAGCTCGGCCACCTGCGACTTCTTCTTCGCGTTGTCGGCGTACATGCGCTCGCGCGCCTGCGTCGAGGCCAGCATGAAGTCGTCGTAGTTGCCGGGAAACACCCGGATCTCGCCGTAGTCCAGATCGGCCATGTGCGTGCAGATGCTGTTCAGGAAGTGGCGATCGTGGCTGATGATGATCATCGTGCTGTCGCGCGCGTCGAGCACGCCCTCGAGCCAGCGGATGGTGTCGATGTCGAGGTTGTTGGTCGGCTCGTCGAGGAGCAGCACGTCCGGGTCGGCGAACAGCACCTGCACGAGCAACACGCGGAGCTTGTCGCCCGGGGCGACCTCGCTCATCGGACCGGCGTGGCGGTCGAGCGGTATGCCGGCACCGAGCAAGAGCTCGCCGGCGCGGGACTCGGCGGTGTAGCCGTCCATCTCGGCGAACTGGACCTCGAGCTCGGCGACCTTCATGCCGTCGGCCTCGCTCATCTCCGGCATCGCGTAGATCCGGTCGCGTTCCTCCTTGATCGACCAAAGCTCGCCGTGGCCCATGATCACGGTGTCGAGGACGGACTGTTCCTCGTAGGCGAACTGGTCCTGACGCAGCATCGCCATGCGCAGACCGGGCAGCAGGGTGACGTTGCCGGAGGAGGGCTCGAGCTCGCCTCCGAGGATCTTCATGAACGTGGACTTGCCGCTGCCGTTCGCGCCGATGAGGCCGTAGCGGTTGCCTTCTCCGAACTTGACGGAGACGTTCTCGAACAGGGGCTTGGCCCCGAACTGGATGGTCAGATTGGCGGTGGAGATCACGAAGGGAGGCTCGGGCAGCGGGAGGTGGGCACATGCCCGGCGTCAACCCACCATTCTACCGGGTCTCGTGCCGGGCCACCCGGTCACGCGAACCTGTGGGCGGCGCGCGCCCTCCTCAAGCCGGGCCGGCCGCCCGGCCAGGCAGCCTGAGCCCGCAGCCTGAGCCGGCGCTCAGTCCTTGAGAATGAAGGTGACCTTCAGGGTGACCCGGTATTCGACGACGTCGCCGTTCTCGACCGAGACCTTCTGCTCCTTGACCCAGGCGCTCCGGATGTTCTTCAGCGTCTTGTCGGCGCGCTTGATGCCCTGCACGACGGCGTCGTCGAAGCTGGTGGTGGACGAGGCGATGATTTCGGTGACCTTGGCGACGGACATGGCGTGTTCCTGATGCTGTCGGATGGGCCGATCACCCTACGTGCGGCCCTGCCCGTTGTACAGTCGGCGCGTCTGTCGTCTGTCGTCTGTCGTCTGTCGTCTGTCGTCTGTCGTCTGTCGTCTGTCGTTTTTCGTCAGCCGTCAGCCGTCAGCCGTCTGCCATGTGCCGTCGGCCGTCGCCGTCCGCCTTTCCGTCCAGAGGAGTCCGCCCCCCGTGAACGACCGTCGCCAGGACCACACGCACGATTTCGACACGGTGCTCTCCCGCGAAGGCACGGCGAGCATGAAGTGGGACCGTTACAAGGGCCGGGACGTGCTGCCGTTCTGGGTGGCCGACATGGACTTCGCCGTCGCACCGGTCATCCGCGACGCGCTCGCGGCCCGTCTGGCGCACCCGGTGTTCGGCTACACGGTGGCCTCGGAGGCGCTGGTCGAGGCCGTCACGGGTCACCTCTCGACGGAGTACGGCTGGACGGTCGATGCCGACTGGCTGGTGTGGCTGCCGGGTGTCGTCCCGGGGCTCGCCGCGAGCTGTCGCGCCTTTCTCGATGCGGGCGACGAGGTCCTCGTGAACCCGCCGATCTACCACCACTTTCTCGACTCTCACGAGGATGGACGCCATCGCCTCGTGGAGGTGCCACTCCGTCATCTCGACGGTCGCGCGAGCTGGGACATCGCCGCGATGCGGGCCGCCTGCACGGACAGGACGAGGCTGCTGATGCTCTGCTCGCCGCACAACCCGACCGGCACGGTCTTCACTGTCGAGGAGATCCGCGAACTGATGGCGCTTGCCGCCGAACGGAACCTCGTCGTGGTCTCGGACGAGATCCACGCGGACCTGGTACTCGCCGAGGACGTGCGTCACGTGCCGACGGTCGTCGCCTGCCCGGAGGCGGCGGCGCGCACGATCACGCTGATGAGCGCGAGCAAGACCTGGAACATCGCCGGGCTGAACTGCTCGTTCGCGGTCATCCCGGACGAGGCCCTGCGCGCGCGCTTTCGCGACGGCTGCCGGGGTCTCGTGCCGCCGGTGCCGCCGTTCGCCTACGAGGCGACGCGCGCGGCCTATGCCGACGGCGGGCCGTGGCGCGCCGCGCTGCTCGACTACCTGCGCGGCAATCTCGCCGTGATCGAGGAACGGGTCGCTGCGATCGAGGGGCTCACGCTCCGTCCGCTGCAGGCCACCTATCTCGCCTGGATCGATGCCACCGCGCTCGGTCTGGACGATGCGCAGGCCTTCTTCGAAGAGCACGGCGCCGGTCTGTCGGCGGGCGAGCAGTTCGGATTGCCGGGGCATCTACGGCTGAACTTCGCCTGCCCGCGACAGACCCTGATCGAAGGTCTCGAGCGAATGGCCATCGCTGCCACGAAGGTTCGCCGTAAATTGCAATCCTGATCTGCTGACGGGCTGTGTCGGGAACACTCGACGACCAGGTCGGCCGTGAGGTCGACGATAACCGGGAGACCGAACCACCATGGCTGACAACGACAAGCCGATCGAGGGCGACACCTACGCGTGCAAGGGCTGCGAGATGTCGATCCTCGTCACGAAGAACTGCGATTGCGAAGGTGGCGACGGACCGTTCTTCGCCTGCTGCGGCGAGGCGATGGAGAAGCAGGCGAGATCCGACGACTAGTCTCGTCGGTGTCTCGTGGCCCCGGACGTCTTGGTCAGGCGATGCCCGCAAGTCGCAGCACCACGACGACGACCACGACCAGACCGATGATGTAGAGGACGTTTCGCATGAGAATCTTCCTTGTGACGACGAGTGTCAGCGCAGGCCGAGAAAGCTCAGAACGGCGAGCACGACGACGACCAGTCCGATGATGACGAGGATGTTGCGAGTCATGGTGGTGCTTGCTCCTGCGGATCGAGTCGCGAAGGATAGAAGGGCCCGGGGCGCTCGCGTCCATCGCCGCCGACAACCGGCAATATGTGCCCGGTCGGGCGCCCGACCGAGCGCTCGGTCGAAGCGGGCAGATGCGCCACCGGGCACGAGCGTTCGAGCGGCGCGGCCAGCTTGCCCGGCACGGCGCCGGACCGCGTTCAGCCGAGAGGATCGGGCAGGGTGACCCGCCCGTCGTGTACCGCCTTGATGAAGTTCACGGTCATGCGCGCCGTGGCCCCCCACAGCACCTCGCCTTCGTAGGGCTCGTACACGATGACGGGATGGCGCCGGGCGCCGGCCGGGTCCATCTCGCGACGGGCGCGCAGGGTCAGGTTGGAACGTTCCCCCAGCCAGTCGAGTGGAATCAGGAACGCGCGCGCCACCTCCGACACCTGCAGCGAGAGCCGCGCGGGCCACGCCACGCGCCCCGCCACCGGTGTGACGCGGTAGTCGCTGATGGTGACGTAGGGGGCGAGTTCGCCCAGCACGGTGACCTGTTCCGGGACGAGTCCGATCTCCTCCTGCGCCTCGCGCAGGGCGGTCGCGGTGGCGTTCGCGTCGGACTTCTCGCGGGCGCCGCCCGGGAACGCGACCTGCCCGCTGTGCCGGTCGCGATCGTTGCTCGCGCGCCGGATGAAGAGCAGTTGCCACCGCCCTTCCGCGTGCACCAGCGGTACGAGCACGGCGGCCTCGCGCATCGGGCGGCCGGAGGCCGTCAGTCGATCATCGACGATCTCGTCGCCGAGCGGAACGTCCGAGTCGCGGTGCAGACCTTCGTCGCCGGCGAGGTCGAGGATCGAGAGGTCTTCGTGCATCGGGGTCAGTATAGTGCGGTGATGGATACCGATCTCACCGACCTCGCCCCGCCGGCGGTGTACGCGCTCCTGACGCAGGTCGTGGTCCCCCGGCCGGTGGCGTGGGTGCTGACCGGCAACGCCGATGCCAGCCTGAACCTCGCGCCCTTCTCCTACTTCACCGCCGTCGCCAGCGAGCCGCCGACGATCGTCCTGTCGATCGGCCGCAAGCCGGACGGCAGCATCAAGGACACCCGCGCGAACCTCGAGGCGCGCGGTGCCTGCGTGGTGCACATCGCCCATACCGAGCTCGCCGCGTCGGTGACGGCGACGGCGGCGACCTTGCCGGCGGGGGAGTCGGAGGTCTCGGCACTCGGGCTCCAGACGGTGCCGATGGTCGGCTCGCCCCTGCCGCGACTCGCCGGCTGCCGCGTGGCGCTCGCCGGCGAGTTCGTCTCGCTGCACGAGATCGGAAAGCAGGGCGTCGCCTTCGTACGCGTCGATCACGTGCACGTCGCCGACGAGGCGGTCGGCGAGGATGCCAAGGGACGGGCGAAGGTGCTGTCGGACGTGCTCGAGCCGATCGCCCGCCTCGGCGGCGGGGACTACCTGGTGGGGGGCCGCGTCATCTCGATCGCTCGTCCCGACTGACGCGGTGACCGGACGCGTCCCGGGCATCGGGTCTCGTGTGACGCTCGGAAGGCGGTTCCCCTCCGTCGTCGGCATCTTGCGGAACCCGTTTCGTGATCGGGTTCACCCATCGATGGCCGCAGCTGCCCGGCCGCGCCGAGCGGCGACCGCGCCCGGCACGGGACTTGATCGCCGAACGGTCCACCCCTCGCCTTCGGTGTCGTGCATGGTCGCCGACCGCCCGTTCGGCCGGACAACGCGTCCGATCGTCCCGCTCCTGTTCGCCGCGCTGTTCCCGTTCGTGGCGGGCGAGGCCTCCGCCGCCTACTTCAAGCCGAAGAAGGCCTTGCCGGAAGGTTGGAACGCGACGCTGGAATTCGGTGCCCACGCGACCAGCGGCGCCTCGCGCACCAGCAGTCTCTCGGGCGGCGCGGAGACGACCTTCCGCGGGGGTCGCTGGGAGCACCTGGTCGTCGTCAAGGCGCTGCAGAGCCGTTCCAGCATCGCGGTCAAGCGCCGTGACGAGAACGGCGACGTGGTCCTCGACGCCCGCGGCGAGCCGGTGTCCGACGTGGTCAGGGACCGCACCAACGACCGGCGCTTCGTCGGTCTGCAGCCACGCTGGTTCTTTCGCGAAAAGAAGAACTACCTCTTCGCCATCCTCGACGTCGAGAGCAACGAACCGGCCGACATCGAGCATTCCTCGCGACAGATCGCCGGCATCGGCTACCGCCTGTTCACCGACAAGTCGAACTGGTTCACGGCCGGCATCGGCTACGGCAGGAAGGCCCTGTCGCGCGTGTCGGGCGACGAGGACCAGGGCGGCATCGGCTACGTCGGCGTCGCCTTCACGCGCCTGATCGGCGAGCGGGCGAAGTTCGAGACCGCGCTCGATTCGGATTTCGGGGGCGAGAACCGATTCACCGAGCTGACCTTCGGCCTGACCTGGAAGCTCGGGGCGCCGGTCGCGCTCAAGATCGGCTACGAGGCGCGCATGAACAGCGACATCTCGGACCCCCGGAACCCCTTCGACGAGAGCGTCGACGCGCGCGCCACGATCAGCCTGGAGATCGACGTCCTGTAGCGAGCGGCTCGAGTGCGTGCTGGTCGCCGCTGAAGATGTCGTCGATCAATAGCCGGGTACGCTCCAGCCACTCGGCGCTCTCTGCACAGGCCGGGTCGGCCTTCTCGGGCGGGCAGGCGAGCGTCGATTCTCCCTCGATCAGGAAGTGCTGGCCGTACACCGGCCGGATGGTCGTGCCCGCGGGGTTCGCCGTCCAGTCGAACATGCCGCCGGACTCGGCGCCGAGCAGTTCGAGCACCAGCGTGGGCAGGCGATAGAGCGGCGTCGGCGGCAGGGTCAGCGGGCCGCGCGGCCCGTCGATGACGATCAGCGGCGTCGAGACCAGGCGCTCGAACTGATCACCGACGAAGTCGTCGCGCTTGGGCGGCAGCTCGAACACGTCGTCGTAGATGCCGTAGTTCGGGCCGAGGAAGGGCAGGTGGTCGCCGAAGATCACGATCACCGCCTCAGGGTCCTCTGCGCGCAGACGATCGAGCCGCTCCATCAGATCGCGCGACTTGTACCAGACATGGTTGAGGTAGCCGTTCAGCAGGCCGGTGTCGGTCGTGTTGCCGTCAGCACCGGGCCGACCCGGGCCGGGCGCGACCTGATCGGGATAGCCCGGCCCGTTCGGGTAGGGAAGGTGCCCGTGGTAGGTCAGCATGTAGTTGAACAGCGGTTGCGCCTCGAGCGGTCCGAGCTGCTCGAACAGCTGGTCGAAGTAGCTGTGATCGAGCAGGAAGTTGCCGACCGAGTCCGTCGTGTCGAAGTCGGCCTTGCTCAGGTACTCGTCGAACCCCGTCAGCCCATAGGCGAGCGTGCGATTCCAGAAGCCCGGCACGTTCGGGTGCGAGGCGACGGTGCGGTAGCCCGCGCCGCGCAGCACGTCCGGCAGGCAGGGTACCGGGCGACGCAGCCAGCCCTCGAAGAAGACCGCGTTCTCGGTGACCGGGAAACCGCAGAGCGTCTCGAACTCCGCGTTCGCGGTGTAGCCACCGAAAACCGGCGAGAGCGCGCGCGCATTGCCGGTCTCGGCCCAGAGCGCGCGGAAGCTCTCGGGGAAGGGATCGTCCGGCACCCACTCCGGGCCGAGCGTGACCGGGTCGAAGAACGACTCGAGCACGATGACGTGCACGTTCCTCGGCGCGGCGTCTCCGATCCCCTCGAGCGCCGCGATGTCGACGGGGTTCGCCGTGAGCGGGGCGAGCCGTGTTCCCGTCGCGTCATCGCCGAACACCGTCGCGACCGCTTCGACCGACGGCGCGCGGCCGACCTTCGCGAGGGTGCGTGCCGACTCCTGCACGACGTGCAGCGCGAGCCCGCGGAAGCGGAAGTTCTGGGGCTGATTCCAGACCGAGTTGCCGAAGCGGCGATCGAGCGCGTCGCGCACCGGCACGGGGTTGGCCGATACGAGGGTCGCCACGACGGCGAGCACACCGAGCGTGATCCACGTGACGCCCTTCGTCCAGCGCACCAGCCAGAGCAGCACCAGCACGGGCACGACCAGGGCGGCCACCAGGGCGACGCGCGACCAGCCTTCGGCAAGGTGGTAGAGGTTGACGACGTTGATGAAGTCGTCGGGGCTCGACGGCGTGCCGAGCACAGCGAGCTTCGCACCGTTGACCAGGTGGAAGAAGCCGAGCACGAGTGCCGTCATCAGGAAGGTGCCGGGCAGCCGTCGTATCAGCGCGAAGGCGACCAGCGCGACGGCGAGGTTGCCGAGGTAGTCGCGCAGCCAGTAGCGGTGATCGAGCTGCGCGCCGAACACCGCGTCGACCGTCAGCCGCAGCAGCCAGGTAGCCGCCAGCGTGAAGAGCGCGAGCAGAACGAGATCACGCAGCAGCCCGAGGGCGCCGCCGTTCCGGTCCGCCGTGTCGTTCGTCGCTCGCACGCGGGCGCCGCGGCGCCTGCCACCGTGGTCGGTCACCGCCTCAATTCCGTCGTCGTTCGGCGGATTCGAGCGCGTCGGGCAGGCCGGCGAGCAGGGAGGCCTCGCCGTCGAGGCCGACGAGATCTGCCGGCAGTCGGGAATAGGCGCTGACGATCGAGAGCACCACCGCGGCGAGGTAGGGGATGCTCTGCACGACCAGCAGCGTCATCCAGAGCTTGGTATCGGCGAGGTAGGCGTCGTCGCGCAGGCCGATCGCGAACGCCGCGAGCAGCAGGGCGATCGTGAAGAGGAGCTCTTCGCGGGCGTCGGTGAGCGCCTTCATGAGGGAATGCCGGGAGGCTCCCTTCGGCGTTCGGAAGAAGCCGATCGACGTCGTGCGCAGGCCGTCGAGCATGGCGCGCGCGATCGTGTGCGACACCGCGAGACCCGCGATGCCTGCCGCCACGCTCTGCGCGATCGTGGCCTTCATGCGCCAGCGGTACAGCACCATCATCTTCGACAGCTTGAAGCCGAAGAAGGCGATCGGCAGCAGGCTCAGCATGACCTCGGGCGGCGTCAGCACGTGCGGGAAGGCGATCATCATCACCGAGAAGCCCAGCGCGACGAGGTTGAAGCCGAGGCTCAGCCCGTCCGCCATCCACGGCAGCCAGCCGGCGAGAAAGTGATACCGCTGTCCGGCGGTCAGTCTCGAGCGCGAGAGCGACAGGAAGTAGCGCAGGTGGTGGCGAAGGATGAGCACGGAGCCGTAGGCCCAGCGAAAGCGCTGCTTCTTGTAGTCGAGGAAGTTGTCGGGCATCAGGCCGCGACCGTAGGAGCGCGGCACGTAGCGCGCCCGGTGTCCGTCGGCGAGGATGCGCAGACCGAGCTCGGCATCCTCGGTGATGCACCACTCCGACCAACCGTCGACGTCGTCGAGCACGTCGCGACGGACGATGGTCATCGTGCCGTGCTGGATGATCGCGTTCCGCGCGTCGCGGTTGACCATGCCGATGCCGAAGAAGCCCGCGTACTCGCAGTAGATCATCGACTTGAACAGACTCTCGTCACCGTCGCGGTAGTCCTGCGGCGCCTGCACGATGGAGACCTCGGGGTCGTCGAACATCGGTGTGGTGTCGTCGAGCCACTCCGGCACGACCACGTAGTCGCTGTCGATGACCGCGACCAGGTCGGCGTCGGCGGCGGTGCGCTCGAGCGCGAAGTTCAGCGCACCGGCCTTGAAGCCGTCCAGCGGGTCGACGTGGAAGAAGCGGAAGCGCGCGTCCTGACGCTCGCACCAGGCCTCGACCGGTCGCCACGTGGCCTCGTCCGGCGTGTTGTTGTCGACCACGATGACCTCGTAGTCCGGGTGGTTCAGTCGGCGGAGCGCGGCGAGCGTCTCGATCACCATGTCCGGCGGCTCGGCATGGATCGGCACGTGGATCGACACCTTGCGCGGCGTGCGCGGCCGGTCGACGTCCGGCGCGGGATCCTCGGGGCGGCGTGCCCAGATCGACTCGGCCCACTCGTGCGCCTCGGTCAGCAGCACGAGGGTGATGCAGAACACCGCGGCGAGGATGCCGATGCCGACGAGCACCTGCTCCCAGGTGAGGTACTTGTGCGAGTAGTCGTAGACCATCCACACCACGGCCGTGGAGATCGCGTAGCAGACGAGCACGAGGAAGCCGCGACCGCCGGCCACGAGACCCCGGCTGTCGCGCAGCAGGAAGGTGAGCATCAGGATCGCGAAGGCGAGCGAGAAGCCGGCGAGGGCCGGCCACTCCGGCACGGGCGTGACCGGCGCGCTGAACGGGAACTTGGCCTCGCGGTCCGCGTCGTAGATGCCCCAGTAGCGCCCGACCGCCCCTTCGGCGGTCTTCCACACCTGGTCGAAGGCCTCGAGCACGAAGTACTCGGAGTCACGGGCGTCCGCCTCGGCGAGGAAGCGGCGCAGGAACTTCGCCTGATTCTGCAGCGACGGCTCCGACCCGCCGCGCTGACGTCCCTCGCTCGGCCAGCCGACCTCGCCGAGCACGATCTTCATGTCCGGGTAGAGCCGCTGGATCTCGTCGTAGCGTTCGAACACGTAGTCGTGCGCGCGCGACGCCGGCACGCCTTCCCAGTACGGCAGGAAGTGCGCGGTGACATAGTCGACGTGGTCGCCGAGTTCCGGGTGACGTTGCCAGACGTCCCACGTTTCCGCGACGGTCACGGGGATGGGATGGACGATCGCCTTGACCGCATCGACGTAGACCAGCAGTTCGCGCACCGTCAGGTCGTTTCGGAGGATCGCCTCGTTGCCGACCACGACGCCCTTCACCGCGCGCCCGAAGTCCGGTCGCATCTCGGCCAGCGTCTGGATCTCGCGGCGATTGCGCTCGACGTCCCCCGAGATCCAGACGCCCACCATGACGTTGAGACCGAGCGGGCGGGCCAGCCGCGGCACGGCGGCGAGCGTGCCCTCGACCGAGTAGGTGCGCACGGTGCGCACGTTCCCCGACAGGAGCTTCAGGTCGCGCTCGATCTCGCGCTCGCTCGGGTAGTCGGTCTTCTCCGGATTCTGGTCGGCGCGGAACGGGGAGAACGACACGCCCTGGATGCGTTCGGGCCAGGCGGGCACGTAGTCCGGACGGTTGAACAGCGCCCACAGCCCGAGCAGCAGCGCGCCGACGAGCGTCAGCAGTATCCAGGAGGCGCGGTCGATCGAGAACAAGGGGGCGAGGTCTCCGAACCGGGAAAGGGTCTGACGCGATGGGGCGGCGAGAGTTTCGCCGCGTGGCGCACGCGAGCCCGGGGCTCCCTCGTGCCGCCGGACGAACCGACGACCGAGCACGGTGAATCAATCTCGCGGCCCGATCAATGAGACTTTTGCAAGAAAGGCCCGTGCTTCACGAAAATTCACCGTGTCCGAGGCGTCGTCGATGACGATCCGGTCGGAATGCCGGCGGGGGCGCCACGACCCTGCCTCCGCGGGGGCTCACGGTACACTCGCGCGACGTCAGCCGGAGTCGCCTTCATGCTCGTGTCGAATCTCGAGTTCCTGCCCGACCGTACCGTGAGCCGCCATCTCGGCCTGGTGCAGGGCAGTTCGGTGCGCTCCAAGCACGTCGGGCGCGACATCGCCGCGACGTTCAAGAACGTCTTCGGCGGCGAGCTGCGCGGCTACACCGAGCTGCTGCAGGACTCCCGCGAGGAGGCGACCGCCCGCATGCTCGAACAGGCGCGGAGCCTCGGTGCGAACGCGGTCCTGAACATCCGCTACAGCACGTCGAGCATCGCCGCCGGGGCGGCGGAAATCTTCGTCTACGGGACCGCTGTCGAGCTCGCCGAATGATGGTCGAGGCCGGTCTCTTCGTCCTGCTGCTGCTCGCGGGTTACGGCTTCGGGCAGCTCGCCGAGCGGCGTCACTACCGGCGCCTGATCGCGCGCGAGCGCGAGACCAACGCGCTGCCGGCGATCGCCAGCCGTCGCCCGCCGACCGACCGGCCCTACGCGCAGCATCTCGTCAGCGGCAACGCGGTCATCTCCTCCGACTACTTCAAGAGCTTCATGGCGGGCCTGATCAACGTCTTCGGCGGTCGGGTCACGCCCTACGAGTCGCTGATCGACCGGGCCCGACGCGAGGCGCTCCTGCGCATGAAGGACGAGGCGAAGGCGCGCGGTGCGGCCTACGTGTTCAACGTGAAGTTCGAGACGCTGCGCGTGGCGGTCGGGCGGGTCGGGGCGATGGAGGTGCTGGCCTACGGGACGGCGCTGGTACCGGGCGAGACCCCGGGCGCACCGGTGCCGCTCGCGCCGCTGGCCGCATCGACACTGCCTGCCTGACCCGGTCCGGTGGACTACGAGAACCGCCAGCCGCCCGAGGGCATCAACGTCACGCGAGAGCACCCGCTGCGGCAGTTCCTGCGGCTCGCGATCGCGGCCGCCGTGCTGCTCGTCATCGTCGTCGTCGTCCTGCAGTTCACCGGTGCCTTCCTCGCCAAGCGCATTCCCTTCGCCGTGGAGCGGCGCGTGATCGAGAGCATGGACATCGAGTTCGGCGAGCCCGGAGCATCGCCGGAGATGGTCACCTACCTTCGCGTTCAGGCCGCACGGCTGAGCGCCGAGATGCCGATGCCCGACGGTATGCGTGTCACCGTCCACTACAACCCGGCGGAGACCTTCAACGCCTTCGCCACGATCGGTGGAAACCTCATCTTCTACCGCGGTCTGCTCGAGCGTCTGCCGCACGAGAACGCGCTCGCCATGGTGCTCGCCCACGAAATCGCGCACGTCCTGCACCGGGATCCCGTCGCCGGACTCGGGGGTGGTCTCGCGAGCGCCGCGACACTCGCGATGGTGACCGGCAACGCGGGCGCGGCCGGCAACATGCTCGGCAAGGCCGGCGTGCTGACCGGCATGGAGTTCACCCGTCGCATGGAGGAGGAAGCGGATCGCGCGGCGCTGGCGGCCGTCGCCGCGGTGTACGGGCACGTGGCGGGTGCCGACACCCTGTTCGCCCTGATCGCCGAGACGCGAAGCAGGAGCCGGGTGCCCGACTGGCTCGGGCGCTTCACCAGCACGCACCCGCTCGACGCCGACCGCATCCGCGACATCGCGGCCCGCGCGGAGGCCTCGGGCTGGTCGACGGTCGGCGAGACCACCCCGCTGCCGGCAGGCTTCGCCGACTGGCTGGCGGCCGGCGATTGACCGTCGCCGTCACGCGGAAACGACGGGCCCGTCCCGTCCCTTCCGATTCGACGCACCCGACGCCGTTCGGGTCGAGTGTCGAGAGTTGTCGTCCGGCGCAGCGAGTCGTCAGCGCGTCGCCCCGATGTCGTCGAGACGCGGGTGCATGCTGCGCCGCCACAGGGGCGGCACCGCGGCGAGCAGCATCATGCCGGGGTAGCCGGTCGGCATCTGCGGGCTGTCGGGCAGCGAGTCGAGCAAGGGGTAGTGCTTGCCGGCGCGGTAGTGGTGATCGGAGTGGCGCGAGAGCTCGAACAGCAGCGATCGCCCGAGCAGGTGATCGGAATTCCACGAGTGCTGGTGACGGACCGTCTCGTAGCGACCGTCCGGACGTCGCTCGCGCACGAGCCCGTAGTGCTCGATGTAGTTGACCGTCTCGAGCAACGCGATGCCGACAATGGCCGCGGCAAGGAAGGCACCGAGGCCGAGCGGCCCGAACCCCGCGAGGATCGCGCCGAGCAGCGCGAGCTGCAGCAGCGTGTAGCGGATCATGACGTTGCCCGCGTCGTACCAGGGACGACCGAGCCTGGCGAGCCGATCGCGCTCGATCGCCCAGGCGAGTCGGTAGCTGCCGATCTGCGAGCGGAACCAGAAGCGGTAGAGCGCCTCGCCCCGGCGCGAGGTGGCGGGATCGGCGGGTGTGGCCACGTGCCGATGGTGTCCGCGATTGTGGTACGGCGTGAAGTGGTTCTCCAGGGCGGTCAGGAGCAGCACGTCGCCGAGTCGGCGCGCGAGCGGTGAGCGCCGGTGGCCGAGTTCGTGTCCCGCATTGATGCCGACGACGCCGCACAGGATGCCCATCGAGACGATGCGCCCGAGCAGCTCGAGCGGCGCGAGACCGGGCTCGCCGACCTGAACGAGAAACAGCAGGAGGGTGACGATCTGGAACGGGACCGTCGCGTACAGCGCGATGTGATGGAAGCGCGACGTCGCGACCGAGGCCCGGGCGTCCTGGTCGAGATTCGCGGGGTTCGGCGCGAGCGCGAGCTCTGCCAGCGGTACGAGTCCGAAGTAGAGGAAGAGCGGCAGAAAGGTCCACGCCCCGTGGGCGAACAGCGCGACCCAGACGCTCAGCGGGACCGTGAAGGCGAGCAGGTGGCGGTAGGGGACGAGCATGGCGTGACGGGATCGTTGAAAGGCCGGCTAGTCTGGGTCGGGCGAGACCGCCGTGCAAGGATGTGCGTCGCGCGCGGGGAGGCTGACGATCTACCCCCTTCGCCGCCATGTGCATCGATGAAGGGTTGGCCGCATTCGGACACGAGCACGCATCGAGAGGAGGGGTGCGGGACACGAGCTCTGTTCGCTGGAACGTCGTCGTTTCTCCGGAGACCGATCGATCCGTGCGGATGTACCTCTCCGGTCAGGGGTCTCGTCGTTCTCGATACGAACATTCTGCCGAGCGCGCTGATTTGCGGCACGGTGCCCCTGGCAAGATCCACCGATAGTAGCGTCGCGCCCGCAGTTGTCAGTCCCGGGTCCGACGGGCGGGACGGAGCCACGATTGTCGTGGCCCGTGCAGATGGGGCTTGCATCACCAGTCCTCTCGAATCTGACACACTCGGAATTCAACGTACTGAAGCCCCGAGTGATGCTGACCGCGCCAGACCGATTTACCAAAGGCCCCCACGCATGATCACCGGCGAGCTGAAGTCCCGGGTCGACAGCATCTGGAACACGATGGCGGCCGGTGGCATCGCGAACCCGCTGACCGTCATCGAGCAGCTGACCTACCTGCTGTTCATCAAGCGACTCGACGAACTGCAGACGCTCGCCGAGAACAAGGCGAACCATACCGGCAAGCCGATCGAGGCCCCCATCTTCGCCGACGACCAGCAGCACCTTCGCTGGACGCGCTTCAAGGACAGCGCCCCGGAGAAGATGTTCGAGACGATCCGCGACGAGGTCTTCCCGTTCATCAAGGAGATTGGACGGACCGACGACGACGTCGAGGACTCGACCTACTCGACCCACATGAAGGACGCGCTGTTCGTCATGCCGTCGGCGCGCGTGTTGAGCAACGTCGTCGACCAGCTCGACGCGATCGACATGACGTCGAGCGACACCAAGGGCGACCTGTACGAGTACATGCTCGGCAAGATCGCGAGCGCCGGGCGAAACGGGCAGTTCCGCACCCCGCGCCACATCATCGAGCTGATGGTCGACATGATCGCGCCGACCCCGTCGGACGTCATCTGCGACCCCGCCTGCGGCACGGCGGGCTTCCTCGTTGCGGCCTCCGCCCACCTCGTCGAGCACCACTCGGAGGCGATCTACAAGGACGCGGCCAGCCGCCGCTGCCTCGCCGACGACACCTTCCACGGCTTCGACTTTGACACCACGATGCTGCGCATCGGTAGCATGAACATGCTGCTGCACGGCGTCGAGAACCCCGACATCCGGTACAAGGACTCGCTCGAGGAACCCGCCGAAGACGACGCCGAACGCTACACCCTAATCCTCGCCAACCCACCGTTCGCGGGCTCCCTCGACTACGAGTCGACGGCGAAGGACCTGCAGCGGATGGTGAAGACGAGAAAGACCGAACTCCTGTTTCTCGCGCTGATACTCCGCCTGCTGAAGACCGGCGGGCGCGCGGCGATCATCGTGCCCGACGGCGTGCTGTTCGGGTCGAGCAAGGCTCACAAGTCGCTTCGCAAGACCCTCGTCGAGGACCAGCGACTCGACGGCATCGTCTCGATGCCCTCCGGTGTGTTCAAGCCGTACGCGGGTGTCTCGACCGCGATCCTCCTGTTCACGAAGACCGGCTCCGGCGGCACCGAGGACGTCTGGTTCTACGACATGCGAGCCGACGGCCTCTCGCTCGACGACAAGCGTACGCCGCAGCCGGACCGGACGGACCTTCCCGACATCCTCGCCGGCTGGCGTGATCGCGACGCGGAGCGGGAGAACGCCCGCACCGATCAGAGCTTCGTCGTGCCGAAGGAGGAGATCGCGGCGAATGACTACGACCTGTCGATCAATCGCTACAAGGAGATGGAGTACGAGGCGGTGGAGCATGAGGCGCCGGCGGTAATTCTGGCGAGGCTGGCGGAGCTGGAGGCGGAGATCGCGAAGGGGCGTGAGGAGTTGGAGAGGGTGTTAAGTTGAAACTCGCTCAGCGTATCCCGCTCCCGGATGTCTGCGACATCAGTATGGGCCAAGCGCCGAAAGGATCCACATACAACGTTGTAGGAGAAGGCTACCCACTCATCGCTGGTGCTGGCGATTTCGGCGAGTGTTTTCCCAAGCCGAAGAAGTGGACGAACGCGCCCACAAAGATCGGAAGTGCTGGAGATATACTGCTTTGTATTCGGGCAACGATTGGTGATCTGAACTGGGTGCGATCGGACTGTTGTCTAGGTCGCGGAGTTGCGGGCTTGCGTGCGCAGTCGGAGCGGCTTGATCAAAAGTACTTGTGGCACTGGTTGACGTATGCGGCACCGGATCTTCGTGCAAAGGGGCGTGGAGCAACCTTCCTTCAAATTTCAAAGTCGGATCTGCACTCGATTGCACTTCCCTTGCCAGCTCTCTTTGAGCAAAAACGCATCGCCCGCATCCTCGACGCCGCCGACGCCTTGCGCGCCAAGCGGCGCGAATCGATCGCGCAGCTGGATGCGCTGGTGCAGTCGAGGTTCTTGGAGATGTTCGGGGATCCTGTCAGCAACCCGATGAAGTGGGAAACTCGAAGCCTAGATTCTCTTTTGCAAAGCGTCGAAGGTGGGTGGAGTCCGAAATGTCTAGCACGGCCTGCGACTCTTGACGAATGGGGCGTCCTCAAGCTCGGAGCTGTGACATGGTGCAGCTTCGATGAGTCCGCTCAAAAAGCGCTGCCGGAAGATACGACCACTCGGAAGCATTTGGAGGTGAAGGCTGGCGACCTGCTATTCGCTCGGAAGAACACTTCAGACCTTGTCGCTGCCACCGTCTATGTGCGCGAGGTGCGACCGAAGTTGCTGTTTCCGGACCTCATGTTCAGACTGAAACTGAAGCCCTCGGAAGGCGCAAACGAAATCTTTCTCTGGCAACTTCTTGTCGAGCCGCGGCAAAGAGGTGAAATTCGTAACCTTGCTAGCGGAGCAGCGGGATCGATGCCGAACATATCTAAGGCGAAATTGAAGGCGGTTGAGGTGATCGCTCCACCCTCGAAGATGCAAGAACAGTTCGCCACAAAAGTCGGAGCCGTCGAACTACAGAAGGCTAAGCTTCTCATCCATTCCACCGAACTCGACACCCTCTTCGCCTCCCTCCAGTCCCGCGCCTTCGCCGGCGAGCTCTGACGCGGTGTCATGAGCAACTTCGCCTACCTCCCCGAACGGCTCGCCTCGATCGCCGAGGAGGCGACGCTGGCGGAGGCGAACGTCAACGGCGACCCGCGCTCGGCCTGTTTTTACGCGCGACGCGCGCTCGAGGCGACGGTGCACTGGCTGTACCGGCACGACCGGGATCTGCGACTGCCGTACAGCGACAGCATCGGCGCGCTCCTGCACGAGACGACGTTCCAGAAACTCGTGCCGCAGGAGGTCTACCAGAAGATGCGGCTCGTCCAGAAGGCCGGCAACCAGGCGGTGCACGGGCGCTCTTACTTCCAATGGCAGTTGGAAAGCCGTGGTCTCCCGGTGATGGACGGCCCCCACCGCTATCTCGTCAGCCACACGCATGTGGCCACCTTCATGACGATGTTCGAAGA
>ENA-ORXT01000279-ORXT01000279.1-marine-metagenome-genome-assembly--contig:-NODE-279-length-85349-cov-5.285240_pt1 | contig 85349 bp, 74 predicted proteins | sample MGYA00237868_ERZ511482 | MGnify/ENA metagenome assembly ERZ511482 | reverse complement strand
CGCTCCTCCCCGGACGAGGAGGGACCCTCGTCCCTACCTCAAGGCAAGCTGTTTTGCGATCGCTTCAAGCGGGAAGGCAGGGTCGATCCGGTTCAATCCCAGAGGAAGAAATCCCGCCCAGAATCTTCGACACCCCCCCCTAACCAAGCGCCATTGCTCCTAGGCCGCTTGTAGCAGCCTGCTCCTCGACGGATCATTGGATCAGTCAAGGAGCCACGACACTTGAAGGCCGGGCACTCGCCCGGCCTTTTTCTTGCATGGCAAATCATCCTCCGAAAAAAGATTCGGAAAACTGAGACAGAGGTGACTTTTCTCACTGAAACCGGCTCTATGTAGTCGATCCCTCTTTATCTACACGAATCCATGCAAGACAACGAACGCTTTGGCCTTTCCCGCGACGAACTTTTCGCCACCCTCATCGCCCTCGTCGCAGGGCTGCTCATGATGCTCGGACTTTTCCGATGCACCCCGGTATGGAACGCTCTCGGCTTCGGTGACGGAGATGAGGAGGGCGGGGTTGTGGCGGTGCTCTCGGAAAGCATCCCCGAAGTCGATGCTCAGACTGGAGCAGTCGATTCTACCCGCACCGATGCCGAGCTCGCCGCACTTCGCGCCGATCGCGACAAGGAGCGCCAGCGGATCGAGGACCTAGAGGACGCGCTCCAAAACCAGGGCGGCGCCGTCGTCACCGACACGAATGAGGTCGATGCTCTTCGGAACAGGCTGAACCAGACCACCGGCCAGGTGAACTCTCTGCGCGGTGACAACCAGGACATGGCCGCCGCGGCCGCCGCCGAGCGGAAGCGTCTTCAGGACGAGCTTGCCGAGCAGAAGCGTCTTGCAGCCGAAGAGGCAGCCAGGCTTCAGAAAGAGAACGATGCCCTCCGCATGAAAGCGGAAAAAGCAGAAGCAGAGAAGGTGGCCATTGCAGCGAGGATCGCCGAAGCCAAAAAGACAGCCGACGCTGCCGACGCCCGCGCGGCGCGTGAAGCCAAGGCCGCTCGCGATGCCGCCGCTGCCGCCAAGCAGGCCGAAATGGAAATGGCCGCTGAAAAGGCTCGGATCGAGGCCGCCCGGGCGCGTCGTCAAGCTGGTCAGCTGTTCGCCGCCGAAGAGGACCTCGCTCCCAAGGCGCGCGCACTCGGCACCGATCTCCGCAAGGTTCATAGTGGTGCTGGAGATCTTGGAACGGTCCCTGTCGGCGACGCCTACGCCACCGTAAGCGACTCCCACGACGGCCGACTCATCCAGCGCGTCGCCTTCAACAGCGGTGAAAGCGGAATCGGATCCGATGCCGCCAAGGTTCTCGCCGAGGCAGTTGCCAAAGCGGACAACAAGGCCTACTTCGTGGTGGTCGGCTACGCCGACACCACCGGTACCGATGAAATCAACCGGAAGATCTCCGAACAGCGCGCTATGAGCGTCGCCGAAGCCCTTGAAAGCGTTCCCGGTGCCGCCGACCGACTGCAGGCCTTCTATATCGGCTCGACCGAGCGCTTCTCAACGACAGACCTTTCTCAGAACCGCGTCGTCGAGATCTGGGAAGTCGCCCGCTAATTTCCCCCTAATATTTTATCTAATCCCCCCAAACGACGGGTGGTGTCCTTCGGGGCGCCGCCCGTTCATGGTTTCAGGGCAGCAGCCTAGCACGAGCAGCAATCGCACCCGGAACAGCAGTCGCATCCGGAGCAGCAGTCGCATCCCGAACAACTATCGCAACCCGAGCATCCGTCACCGTCGGGACACGAACTCCCCTTGGATTTTCCTCCTCCGCAGGAGCAAGCGCTGCAATCGCAGTAGCAACAGGGATCGCAACAACCCCAGGAGGAGCTCTTCTTTCTCTTGTTTCGCTTCTTCCCGGTGCCCCTTCGGTCACTCCCCCTCTTGTCCCTCGCATCCTCTTCGAACGAAAGAGCGGGTAGGCGATCGGAAAGCGTCGTGCCAAGGAGAGAGACGCCCAACGCAGACCATCTCTGCCAGGGCAGAGCCAGGCAAGCTTGATCCATGAATGCGGCCGATTGCGAGGCGAAAACTCGCGAGATGGCCGCTCGCTGGGGAACAGGGAGGTTGAGGAGGGGATTGAAGCTCTCGGTTCGACGGTCGGATTGGAGGTCGGTCACCGCGTCGTGCTGGTACACTAAGGAACCAAGCCCCCGACCGAGAGACTGGGCGGCTTTTCCAGCGAGCCCCTCGAAGATTAGCCCGTAGGATGCCGATGTCGGCCCAGCTGCGGTGGCGAGGTCGGTTGAGGGATTTTTCTCAAGTTCCCCTTGTCGTGCGAGCGCCTCATCGACGGCTTGCACGTCAAGGCCCCAACCGGAAAGTCGAGCCCGCGCCGCCTGTGCGGCGTCCGCAATTCGGGAAGCGCCCAGACCAGCGAGCCAGCGCCGCAGCCCACGTTCGTCGAAAAGTTCGTCCTCAAGCTTCCGCGTTGCCCCGCAGATGGTGACGGCGGCTGCGTAGCCGGCAGGGACGCCGTCGACATGCATCGAGCGCGGCCTTGCGAGTGGCTGACAGCAGGTCCGCATCCGGGCGAGGGATGGTTCTACCGAGACCGCCTCGCCGACAAGCGCTAGGTACGCGGCGTCGCGATTGACGAGAATGCGGGCCCAGGGGCCGTAATCTTCGGACAATCGTGAGCCGAGCCCACAGAAAACTGAGCGGTAGAGAGAGCGACTCGGAGCGCTATAGCAACCGCAGGCGCCCTGCATGAATCCAAACATTGTTTTTAAAGAGGTTCGTTGCCGCGCTGGCGCACGTCTTCGCTGAGCAGTGCGTCACGGCATGAGGTGTATGTCGCCGAAACCCGAAGGAGTGAACAGATTCGATCCACATGCGTCGTTTCTATGTTCTGCGCATCGATACCTCAACGTCAATCTTGTTGGCCTGCCAAGTAGATGGTAGGCGGAGGGCACGGGCATGCCGTCGGTCTGGTAAGAGGAATCGCGCAGGCTAGTTTGGCTGGATGACGGATGCCAAGCCTGGCAGTAGACGAGTGCTAGGCGGTATGTTGCCTCTTTCCTCTCCTCCCTGCGGCGGCTGGGGCGGCTGGGGCGTTCACAAGTTCCTCCTCGGCTACTACCTTGCTGGTATCATCCAACTTACCAAGTCGGGAGAAAGACCTGGTTCTAGGGCCAACGGCGCTTGGTTAAGGGCCACCCTTGATCAACGCGTGGGGAGACCTGCCACCGAGAGGAGCATTTGAAAAGACCCCGATGACCGTGCCTGCCTCGATGTGAAGCGTGACGTTCCGGCGCGCTGGCGTTGCCAGAGGGCGGGCGAAGCGGGCTTCGCCCGTAACTCGCCGGGGACGTCGAGTTCCACCTTCAAGGCAAAACGCTCGAGCACGACGAAGCATTCCAAAAAAAACGAACGATGCCCCTCCTGATCCAAGCGCCACTCGCTCTAGTCGGTGATGCTCACCCCAAGGCCCCGAGCAAACTTCTGACCTTTCTTGTCGAGCGAGAGAATTGGATAGTCCTCTTCATCGCCGGTCTCGTTGCGGCGAAAGCGCAGATGATACTGGCTTCTGCCTGTGATGAGCACGGACAGGGTCTCGTCGTCTGTCGTGACCAGCTGCTTGCGAATCGGGTAGGAGGCGTTCTCCGAGGCGGTCCATTCTCCTCGCTCGTTGAGTGAGGTGTTGGGAGCCATCCGCTGCTTGGCGGCCTCGATCCGCGCGGAGGATTCCTCTTTTCCCACGCTGAGGAAGCCCGGCCACACAAACAGGGCGACGGCCCCGAGGAGGATGACGAGGAAAACAATGACTTTCACAGGTGAATCCTCGCAGGGGGCGGATCCAATGGGAAGCGGGTTTCTCCCAGACGCAGGAAGGCCGGAGCAAGCTCCGGCCTTCCACGATTTGACGTGTCTCCGGCTTTTAGAAGTTGATCGACAGAGCACTCACGAGGCGCAGGTCGGTCTCCACGAAACCGGCCGCGGGCGAGGGGTCGTACACTCCCTGCAGGTAGGTGTTCAGGCTGAGGCGATCAGAGAGCTTCGTCTCGAATCCGACCTCGAAGTTGAGGAGGTAGTTGTCGCCAAAGTCCTGAAAGTCGGCAAGGTACTCGACCGACTCCCAGATGCGGAACGTGTCGTTGAACTGGTGCTCGAGACCCTGTGCAACGCGGAACGCGGCGTAGTCGTTCTCGATATCATCGACGCTCTCGAAGACGTAGGCAGGGCCGGTCTCGATGTTGAGGGTCGTGGTATCGTTCTTGATGACGTACATGCCAAGGGAAGGAGTGACGGTGATGCGGTAGTCGACGGCACTGAAGTCGTCGCGCAGAAACGTAGCACCGATCCCCAAGTAGTAGGGGTCCTGGATCGTCCGACGGTAGTTGGCTCCGGCCGTATAACTCTCGGCAGTGACTTCGCTGTCGGCCTCACCATAGGTGTAGCCGAGGCTCAGACCGAGGAGGTTGGGACCCCACTCGCGTGCGCTGAGCACGTTGGCGTTGGCGAGGACGGTCTCACTGTTGCCCTGGCTGATCGTGACACCGACGAGCGCGGTCGACTGCCATTCGCTGTTGGTACCAAGTGAAGCCTGGCTGTCGGCAAGATCTTCGAGAGTGGTCTCCTCGTCCCCGACGAAGCCGTAGGACAGCGTCGTGAAGATTCCGAAATCGGTGTCGTCGATGCCTTCGGGAACCTCGGAGTCGTAGACTCCCCGTGCGAAGGTCTTGAGGCTCCAGTTGTCGCTGAGCTGGGTCGTGACGCCGACCTCGTAGTTGACGAGGAAGTTGTCGCCGACATTCGCGATTTCAGGGCTCCACTCGGCTTTTTGCCAGAACTTCGAACGCTCGGAGATCTGGTAGTCGAATAGTTGAGCGACCCGGGCGGAGGCATACGCGTCCGAGTTGCCGGACTGATCTTCCATGGTCCAGCCCGGTCCCAGCTCGATGCTGAGAGTGGCGCGGTCATTCGACCAGAGCTGGTAACCGAGGTAGGGGAAGATCGAGACGCGGTAGTCGAGTTCGGCGATGTCGTCATGGACGGCATCCACGAGAACTCCGTAATAGTAGGTGTCGGAGATCAGCTTGTTGTACTTGGCACCGAGGTGAAAGTACTGGTTGGTGGTGGTGCTGCCGGTCTCGCCGTAGATAAAGTCAGCGATGAGGGCGAATTCGTTGTTTTCCCACTTCCGCTCGGCGGTGAATTCCCCGTTGAAGAGAAGGGTTTCCGAGTTGCCGGTCGTGAGCACGAGGCCCAGGCCGCCGGTCATGGTGTAGCCTTCGCCGCCTCCGAGGAGTCCGGCGAGTCCGGCGCGTGCCTGAGAAGCGGCCTGAAGGTCGCCAGCAGTGAGTGTGGGAGTGGTGGCACCGGGCGTGGTGGCTCCGGGAGCGGCGATCTGTCCAAAAGCGCTGCCGCCGAATGCGATCCCGAAAGCGCCCGCCGCACGGGCGAGGGTACGATAGTTTTGTTTCATGTGTTTGTTTGGTTGTGGGGGGCGGACCGAGGTGGTCCGCAGAATGCGGAGTGGCCTCCGCGCTTAGGGTTGCTGCAACTCTATTCAAGTGCTTTTGACGAACAAGTCCCATTTACAGGATTTGTCGAGGGCATGAACCGCTTCCGTCTCAACCTAAGTGAGAAGTGATTCGGCGAGACACGGCGCGTCTCCCCGCCCAACTAGTAAAGCATGGAATCTTCCGGCTCGGGGGTCTCCTCGAATTGATCGACGTTGAGAAGAGGGACAACGAGCCCGTTTTCCATGGGGTAGGACATCCTGCCCACGATGCGGACCCAACCCAGTTCGCGGGTTTCCGGGCGTGGCCCGCTGAACTGCATGGGGATCGAGACTGGCCGGGCGTCAGCGATGCAGCACTCGATGTAGAGACGGAAGATCCGCAGGCGATTGCCCTCGTCTTCAGTGGAACCGGGCATGATCTGGCCGACGGTTTCGACAGGAAGTCCTTCCAGAACGGTGCGAACCTCGCGATCGCCTGCAGTGTAGAACAACTCGGGAATCTGCAGGAGATAGTGGCCGTCCGAGGTTTTGTCGACCTGGGCATCCAAGTCCGCCAGAGTGAAGGTGGGAAGCTTCAGTGGCTGGCGTGGAGAACTGGCGGTGCCGCTTCCTGCACCAGGAGATGCCGTGCCGGCTGCGCCACTCTTGTTCTTGGTTTTGCCGTCGCTCTTGTTGAGGGCGAAGGCTTCTGGTGCGTCGGTCACGTCGAGGGTGGTCTCCTTGTTGAGAACGGCGGCTGCCGTAAATCGGTCAGGGCTCAGCAGGGCCGCAGTGCTGATCGGAACCAGCAGGAGCAGGGTGGCGCCGATGACGCCCCCGAGGGTGCCGTTGCCGAGAGGAGGGTGATCGTGGACGTGGTCTTCGTCGTCATGCCCTTGATCATGGTCGTGGTCATGGTCGTGATGATGACAGCATTCAAGCTCCTCTCCTGCGGTCAGCAGGTTGAAGACCGCCAGAACCGCCATGATCACCCCGGCGATCAGGACGGTGATGCGGAACGGGCCATCACCCGTCAGGTAGTGATTGACTCGCCCGCTGGCGTAGAAATACAGGAGCACCGCAGCCCAGAGGAGCAGGATGCAGGAGGCGAAACGGAGGAGCGAGGGCTTCATGCGGGAGTCGTCAGGGGTTCACGTCGAATTTTGCCGGCACCGCGGCTTCCGCTCGCTGCTTCGAGCTTTGCTCGTGGGAGAGGAACGTCCAGGTCATGCCGAGGACGGCGATCGCGACAAAGAGACCGCCAAGGAGAGTGAAGAGAACCTTTTTCCGGAACACGGAAAGGTACATAAAGACCAGTTTAAGGTCCATCATCGGGCCGAACACGAGGAACGCGAGCTTGGAGCCGATCGTGAAGGCGTTCATCTGGGCGGCGAGGAAGGCATCCGAGGTGCTGCAGAGCGACAGGAAAAAGGCGAGCACCATCATCGAAGTCACGGCGAGGACGTCGTTGCCCCATACGCCGCTTCCGGGCTGCAGGCCTGCGGCGAAGCCTTCCACCCGGCTCTGGTCGAACTGGGTGACAAAAACTGCGGTGAGAAAGGCGCCGATCGAAAAGTAGACGGCCACGTCGAGGAAATCGCGCTGCGCGGTACGAGCGGCGGCGATGACCTTCGCCCCGCTCTGGTCGGCATGATCGTGCTCGTGATCGTGATCGTGGTCATGGTCATGGTCATGGTCATGGTCATGGTCATGGTCATGGTCATGGTCGCAGTCTGGCCCGTGCACGTGTTCATGATCCTCGTGATCGTGATGGTGTTCGTGCTTGCAGTCGGGCCCATGCGCGTGGTCGTGACTGCCATCCTCACCATGCCCTTCCTTGTCCTTCAATCCTGCCTGATCCAGCAGGCTGGGAGCGAGAATCTGCCTGGGCTTGAAGCGGTTGATGATAAACCCGACGGTGATGCAGACCAGGTAGGCCATGAGCAGGCGCGAACAGGTCATCATGGGACCGTTCTCCCAGCCCTGCTTGTTCTGGAAGGCGCTCAGTGTGCTGAGAGCGGTGATCGGATTCACGATGGGAGCCGCCAGCATGTAGGTGACGGCGCAGGAGAGCGGGAGTCCCTTGGCGACGAGTCGGCGGATCACCGGAACGATGGCGCATTCGCAGACGGGGAGAATGCAGCCCAGCAGGCCGCTGGCGAGAATGGCGAGCCCGGGAGAGCGGGGGAGCATTCTCTCAAGGAGTCGGGGGGGCAGATAGGAGTCGATCAGCCCAGAGATGATCGTGCCCAGGAGGATGTACGGGGCCCCTTCGAAGAGGATGCCGAGGAAGGCGACAAGGACGTCGCCAAGGGCGCTGGGTTCGGAGGCTGGCATCGTGGAATCGGTGGACTAAGCCACCAAACGAGCCCCGCGACAACTTCTCTCCGCGAAAGAAGGTTGAATCCGTCCAAGCGCGTCCTAGACTGCTATCCTTACAACGATCACAACATGGCCCACGAACTTCCTGCCCTTCCCTACGCCTTCGATGCTCTCGAGCCTCACTTCGATGCTCAGACGATGGAGATCCACCATGACCGCCACCACGCGGCCTACGTCAGCAACCTCAATGCCGCTCTTGAGGGGACCGGCTTGGAGGACAAGAAGATCTGCGAGTTGCTCAGCGATCTCGACGCCGTTCCCGAGGATAAGCGGACGGCCGTGCGCAACAACGGGGGCGGTCACGCCAACCACTCATTTTTCTGGTCTACGATTGCTCCGGACAAGGGCGGGGAGCCCTCCGGTGCTCTGGCCGCCGCCATCGATTCCGACTTGGGCGGCCTCGACGATTTCAAAGAGGCTTTCAAAGCCGCCTGCATGACCCGATTCGGCTCCGGCTGGGGCTGGCTCGTGGTGAAGGATGGCAAGCTCGCCGTCACCTCGTCGCCGAATCAGGACTCGCCGATCATGGATGGGAGCGGTCAGCCGATTCTCGGTCTCGACGTCTGGGAGCACGCCTATTACCTCAACTTCCAAAATAAGCGCGCCGACTACGTCGATGCCTTCTGGAATGTGGTGAACTGGGACGCGGTTGCCGAGAACTACGCCGCCGCCGTCGAAAGCTAGGAGTAGCTCCCTCACACCCTTTTTCGGGCGCGGACACCACGCCACGACGTCATGTCATGTCATGTCGTGGCGGCGTGCTCGTTCTTTTGTTCCTTCGACTGGTGGCAGATCACCCGACAATGACCAGACTCCGGTGCGGGGCCGTTGTTTCGGGGGCCTTCATCGATTACCTCGAATCGGTCTACGAAAAGGAGCAGCATCTCCATCCGGGAGAGATCTTCGTCATCGAATACCTGCGTTGTGCCGACGGCAACCGGGCGGGCAAAGCCTGGTGGACGCAGTGCTGGGCCTCGCGGGATGGCATGCCCGACTATCAGATCCACCGCGTCGGGGGGGTGGAAGTGTATCTGCCTTCGGGGACAGCGGCGGGTCTCTCGGGTCGGTTTGTCGATTACAAGGATGATGAAATCCGGGTCACCTAGAGTTTTTTTGGTATTGCCGGAAAAACAATCGAAAAGCGATTTCACGCGATTTTAATTATGTTAATAAGTCGGTAAGTAGCTGATTTACCAATAGTAGGCTGATCAGTTACGAATAATCCGTGAGTACGCGTGGATGCGACCGAGCATTCTTGGCGCTACTCCTTATCAACAACGATCGGTGCCGGCCGCCGATGAGAACGCAGTCGAACAACGCGGCTGATCATGCTGGTGGGGACGACCCAGAGAAGCGCACAGTGTCGCCTGTAGACAACGGTAGAGATACCTTCAGAATGGACAGCCTAGGTCCCCCAATGACGCTTGGTTAAGGGCCATCTTCGGTAGAAACGGCAAGGTTCGACACCCCTGAGTCTAGTGCGCAGGTAAAGGAGCTTGCGCCCCGCTGGGGTCCCCTCCATGTCTAAGCCCTGAAGGGGCGTGTTATCATAGCCCGGGGCAACGCCCCGGGAACTCCACCCCCAGCGACCAGAGCCCTGTAGGGGCGACCTAAGGAAACTAGCTCACGGGGCGCTGGTGGCGACGGATTAGGACGCCCCTTCAGGGCTCGATTCTACTGGGCCAAAGACCCAGGGCGATGCCCTGGGCTATAATGTGACGCCCCTTCAGGGCTCTCTTTTGGACGGGGACAGAACCGCATCGCGCAGTGGTTCACCCCACGAACACCGCTCTTAACCAAGCACCATTCGCGAGGGGCGGCAATTTCGTGATCGGAGAAAGGCTCACGCTAGAGGCCTCGTCGTTGGGGAGAGCGTAGCTGCATTTTGTGGAGACTATTGCAGAAGTCCGCACGCTATGGGCCATTCGAGAAAACGGCGCGGCTTACAGGTCACGGAGTCCAAATTCTAACCAATTCGGCTACAAAAGAGACGATGATTTTAGAAGAATCCGGTTTTGGGGGAATCTCCGAGAGGTTCGGCACCAGTCTCTGTGAGAGACGGGCGCGGCCCGGCGAACCGAAGCCTACACCGGCGGCCACGGTTCGCCGCAACGGGGTGCGCCTCCTACAAAGAGGGTGAATCTACGACTATCTTGTCGTGCTTTTCGCCTTCAGATGACCCTCCGATTAGATGTTGGCGGGGTTCGCGATGGCGCTGGGCAACGCACGCCCACACAAGCGGAGTGACCGGCCCACGGCCTCTCAAGGACGAAAAAGTCAGAGACTCAGCCTTGTGTCGCACAGGACAACCGCTAGGACATTCGTTCCTGCGGCAGCCTCTGATCATGTCCTCACCGAATCTTCATATCCACACTCTGCGCGGGCTGGCCATTCTCGCCATTGTGCTCGTCCACACCGCGCTTCTGCAACGCGTGTTCTCGGGTGAAGCCGGATTGCCGAAGGAGGCGTTTGGCAACTTCCTGGACCGCTTCTCCCTGCTCATTGAGCCGATTCGGATTCCTCTGTTCACGGTGATCAGCGGTTGGGTCTACGCCTGTCGGCCTGTGGAACCCGGCCACCTGGGTCAATTCTTCCTCGGCAAAGCCCACCGGATCGGTGTGCCTCTGCTGGTCGTGTCGATCATGGAATTCGGGTTCCAGGCGTTACGGGCGCGGTTCGCTGTTCCGCCTCAGGGCGGACCGCCCAGCTTCCTCGATTTTCTTTATCTGGCGCCGTCGCACCTGTGGTTTCTCTACGCGATCCTGTGGATTTTCCTCTTCGTCGCGATCGCCGAGACGGTGGGACTGCTACGCAGCGTGCTTCATTGGCTGCTTGTGACACTGGTGGCGTTTGGCGGCTACTTTCTCGGGCCGAATCATTGGAACGAGATTCGAGTCTTCGACACTGCGGTACCGAATCACCTGCGCTTCTTTTCCGGACTGCTGCTCCTGGGGTTCTTTCTCTTCGGACTTGGACTGAATCGGTTTTCCCGAATTCTGATTCGCAAGCTCGGCGTCTGGATCTCGGCGGCACTGACGGTGGGGTTTCTTCTGGCGATCTGGACACTCGCTCCGACTGGGCCTTCGCTGCTTGCTCAATCTCTCAATCTCGGCTTGGCCCTGGGTGGCATCTATCTGCTGGTGGCGCTGCCATGGACGTGGAGGCCGCTGGCCGAAATCGGCACCCACTCGCTGCCAATCTACCTCTACCACGGCTTCGCGATCTACCTCGCCTTCACCCTGATGAAATGGATGAACTCCAACTCCTGGTGGCTGTTCCTGCCGTTCGGGATCCTGTTTGGCGTTGCCCTTCCGATCCTGTTCAGCAAACTGGTTTCACGCTGGCAACTCGGTCGGCGACTGTTTCTTGGCCTCAAGTAGGCCGACGCCTGATGAGATGGCGAATCCATATCGGGTGATCGCCCTCGCCACCGGCGTTCTCTTTGAATTCGTCCTTCAGGTCCTGTCCCTCGCTGTACACCTGAGGAAGGATCACCACCATCGGGTGGCATCGGAGCGCCCCGTTGTTCTTTGCATCGACGATTCGTTCACCTACGACTTCGGCCTCACCGACCGTGCGATGTGGTCCTTCCGAGAATCACCACGTCAGCACGCTCCGAGGGTTAGCTCTCCTGAAGGCGGTGGTCGCCCACACGATGACATGTGCTGGTTCCGCTACGCATGCTACTCTTTCTCCTGCTCAGCGGATGGGGCTACGCCTATCGGCCCCTCGAGAAGGGGACGAGTCCGGGTGTTCTCACGGGGCAAGTCGCCACGGATCATCATTTCGCTCCTCGTCGTGTCGGTCGTGGAATTCCTTGGGCTTCGACCCTGAATGCGATTCAATCCTCCGTGGACGGGAGAATCGCGAGGACCTTTTCCGTGATCAACTCGGCCATCAGATCGTAGCCGGCATCGTTGCAGTGGCCGTCGGTGATGAAGTACTGCGACCGACCGAGTTCAGGAAGCGTTCGCTCTTGGAAATCATCGTCGATCCGAAGGTAGTACACCTTTGCTTCCTTCGAAGCCGCCTTGATCACCTCGGCATGATCAGCGGCGGTGAAAGGGTAGGAGCTGAATAAGACCGTGGCTCCGTGCTCCCGCGCCAGTTTCGCCATCGAGAGGTGATTGACCCCGGCGATTTCGAAGGGGTTGGTCGTGGTGTCCTGCGGCTCTCGGGACTTCAGCAGAAGACCTTTTAACTGACCCTCCAGCTCCGGGCTGACGGAGGCTCGGGCAAGCGCTGCGGAAAACTCCTCGTCGGTCCCCTGAATGCCTCTCAAGGCCTGCAGGTCGTTGTCCGGCTTCTCTCCATCGTAAGCCTGTGAGGACTTGATGGCGGCAAAGAACTGCTGTTCGAGATCCGCCTCGAGCCCGGGGTGCTCTCGGAAGGCGGTCATCTGATTGTGCCAGAACCAGACTTTGAGTTCGGGGTCGTCGACGCTCTGCATGTCCAAACCATCGACACGCTTCAATTCGACCCTGGCGGCCTCGGTTTGGTCAGACAGCAGGAGGGCATGAGAACGGAGCATCCCGATCCCAAAGGATCCGGGGAACCGAACGACTTCTTCCGCCGTCATCGCGAGGAGTTCCTCGTTGCGATGCGCAAGGGAAATTGAGTGAAGCAGGTGGAAGACGTTGTCGGCCCGTGGATCCCTCGCCACCGACTCGCGCAGCACGTCCAACTGAGCCTCGAGTTCCTCGCGGTACTCGTCGCCCATGCGGGTGTAGCAATAGGCAAGACCGCTCGCGATCTCGTCCGGCGTGGCCCGGGAGTTGCGAAACAGCTCCATCGCTTCCTCGAAGCTGCCGTCTTTGGCGAATTCCCAGATTTCTCGGAAGGAAGAGTTCTCGGTGACCGCTTTCCTCTCCGTCTCCTCGGCGATGGTCGGAGCTGGCGGTGATTCGGCCGGGGCAGCTTTGGATCGGAAGGGGTTGTGCTGGCGGAGAGTCTTCAGCAGCTTGCCGGTCCGAAACTCCCAGCGGAAGGATTTCTCTCCGGGGTCCCCCGTTGCTACCAGGTCCCCAACCGTGGCGGGTCCGCTCCAGAAGTCGTTCACCCCGCCCACCACGACCACCAGGTCGGGCGGAAAGGCCGTGATTCGAGACGCCAGTGACTTGGCCATCTGTTCGGTGTTGAAGCCTGGATAACCGAGATTGATCACCGTCCAGTCCTCCCCTGTCTCGCTCCGCAGCCGGCTTTCGAGACGAGCTGGGTAGCTCTTCGTCCCTGCGTCGCTCGAGCCGTAGCCGAAGGTGAACGAATCGCCGACGCAGTACGCGATCCTGCCCTCATGGTCTGCCGCGATCGTTTCCTCTTCCGGAGTGAACAGGAGGAAGGCAGCCAGGGAGAGGACCTGCAGAGTCACCTCGAGGAGCAGGATCGTTGCGATTAGAACGACACTGATCCGAGCAATTTTTTTGATGAACGGCGACTTCAATGGGCCCTGCGGTCGATGGTGTGCGGCTCGGAGGATGCTGGGAAGGCAATGCGCGTGCAAGTGGAAACCACTGAGCCCGATGACAGAAAAACACCCCCGCCGATTGCTCGACGGGGGTGTCGGAAGTACAAGCGGGCCCGCCTTGCTATCGAAGCATGTCGAGATCGGTGGCGATCTGCTTGACGCCGTCGAAGTCTTCGTTCTTGGCGGAGATGATCTCAGTGCGGTTGAAGGCATCGAGAAGAACGGGGTCCTTCACCGAGATGAGGACCTTCTGCAGCTTGTCGGTGAAGCCTTCGCCGAAGGCCGTCTCGAGGTCGGGGTGAGCGGTCCAGTTGTAGTCGGCGTAGGTCGGCGTGGTCCAGATGATCTTCACCTTGGCGGGATCGACCTTGCCTTCCTTGACGCGCTTGTCGAAGGTCTTGTAGCTGAGGGCGCCCACCTCGGCGCGACCGGACGCGACGAACTCGATGGTGTTGTCGTGCGAACCGGAGAAGGCGGCTTCCTGGGTGAAGAAGTCCTCGGGCTTCTTGCCGCTGAACCTCTCGATGAAGAAGGAGGGCATGAGGCGGCCCGAGGTGGAGGACTTGGAGCCGAAGGTGAACTTCTTGTCGGCAATGGCTGCGGGGAAGTCGTCGCTCTTCTCCAGACCGGTAGAGGCGTTGGCGATGAAGTAGCTGACGTAGTCGGGGTCCTCGATTCCCTGGGCGATCGCGCGTGCGCCGTCGACAGCCTCACGAGCCTGGACTCCGGTGAGTCCGCCGAACCATGCCAAGTGGATGTCGCCGTTCTTGAAGGCCTCGACCGAGGCCGCGTAGTCGACGGAGTGCTGGTACTCGACGGGGACGCCCAGTTCCTTGCTGAGGTAGGCGGCGACCTTGTTGAACTTCTCGGTCAGTTCGGTGGCGTTTTCGTCGGGGATCGCGGAAAAGCGAAGCGTCCTGGCGGCCGTCTCGGTGGAGGCACCAGCTTTGCCGTCGGCGGCAGGGCTGTCTTTTTTGCAGGATACGAGGCCTAGCGCGAGCGATGCGGCGAGGAGTGTCGAGGTAATCGTTTTCATGAAGGCGAGCACCATCTGAGAAATCCCTGCCCTGTCAATGACCCCAACGGAGACGTTTCGGGAGGATGAGCACGACGCTCTGGGCTACGAGCAGCGCAGTCAGAAAGAAGAACAGGATTTCTTCCAGAGGGATGGGGCCGAGCTTGATGCCGAGGATCTGCTCCTCGTCGAAATGCCAGATGCCTTCGCGGATGGCGACGTAGTCGCTGATCGAATACCAGGTCCCTGCGATCAGGGTGGTGGGAATGATCGCCCGCAGATTGGGCCGAAGCTTGTGATGGCCGATCGCCCACTGGAACAGGAGAAACGGCATGATCCAGACGAGCAGGTGGAAGAGATAGGCGTACTTCATGACGCGTCGGATGGATCGGTGTTGGCGGGCTTCGGCAGGAACCGGACGAGCAGCATTCCCACGAGGACGGTTTCGATGATGAAGAAGGCGTATTCCTCGAGCGGCAGACGCCAGTGCTTGCCGAACAGATCGAACTCGACCGGCGTGACCCTGCTCCAGTCGAAGCCCCAGATGCCGCGGTAGACGGCCCAGTTGTCCCACGGCGAGGTGGCGGTGAAGGCGATCACGGAGATGACCCCGATGGCGATGAAGTGCGCTCGCCGGAACCGTTTCCACGAGAGCGCGAGGACGATGAAAAGCGCCGTCAGGTTGAACAGCAGGTGGTACTGGAAATAGGTCACGAGGTCGATTGGTTTTGATCTAGTACGCGCGTGAGCCAGCGCCCGGTCACACTATCGGGGTGTGCTGCGATTTTTTCGGGGGAACCCTCTGCGACGATGCGGCCGCCGTGCTTGCCTCCGCCGGGTCCGAGATCAATGACCCAGTCAGCGCACTTCACGACGTCGAGATTGTGCTCGATGATGACGAGGGTGTTGCCGAGATCGCGCAGTTTGTAGAACACCCCGAGGAGCACCTCGACGTCGGCGAAGTGCAGGCCGGTGGTCGGCTCGTCGAGGAGGAAGAGGGTGCGGCCGGTGCTCTTCTTGGCAAGCTCGGCTGCCAGCTTGATACGCTGGGCTTCTCCGCCCGAGAGGGTGTTGGCGGCCTGGCCGAGTCGCAGGTAGCCGAGCCCGACCTCGCAGAGAGTGCGCAGCTTGCTGTGCGCTTCGGGGATGCGCAGAAAGAAGCGCTCGGCTTCGCGGATGGTCATCGCGAGGACGTCGGCGATGCTCTTGCCCTTGTAGAGAATCTCGAGGGTCTCGGCATTGTATCGACGGCCCTGGCAGGCTTCGCATTTGACAAAGACGTCGTTGAGAAAATGCATGTCGATGCGGATGGCGCCGTCGCCGGCGCAGGCCTCGCATCTTCCGCCTTTGACGTTGAAGCTGAATCGCCCCGGGCCGTAGCCGCGGACACGGGAGGCAGGCAACTTGCTGAACAGGGTGCGGAGTGGACCGAAGAGGCCGACATAGGTGGCGGGATTCGAGCGCGGGCTCTTGCCGATGGGTGCCTGATCGACAACGACACACTTGTCGATCTGTCCGAGACCACTGATGCCGTCGTGCGCTCCGGGGGCTGCCTTGGCGTGATGGAACTGTCGCGAGATGGACTTGCGGAGGATGCCATCGATGAGGGTGGATTTTCCACTGCCGGACACACCGGTCACGCAGACAAGTGCGCCGATGGGAATACTGGCGTCCACTTCCTGTAGGTTATTCGCGCGAGCGCCGTGAACGGTGATCCAACCATTCTCGAGGAGGGCGTCGCCGGAGGGCTTGGCAGGAGGTGCCTTGGTCGGCGATGGCCGACGATTTTTGGGGACGGCGATGCGTCGGGCCCCGGAGAGATAGAGACCGGTCGGCGAATCGGGGTCGCGCTCGACTTCGCCGGGTGTCCCGGCAGCCATGATGAGGCCGCCTTCCTCCCCTGCCCCGGGTCCCAGATCGACAAGATAGTCGGCGGCGCGGATCGTGTCTTCATCGTGCTCGACGACGACGACAGAGTTACCGAGATCGCGCAGTCTCCGGAGCGTGCCGATGAGCCGTTCGTTGTCCTCCTGATGCAGGCCGATGCTCGGCTCGTCGAGGACGTAGAGCACGCCCGAGAGTGCGCCTCCGATCTGCGTGGCGAGACGGATGCGCTGGGCCTCGCCGCCGGAGAGCGTACTGCTACCCCGCTCGAGAGTGAGATAGCCGAGACCGACTTCGCAGAGGAACTGGACCCGCTTCTGAATCTCGCTGAGGACGTCGTCGCAGACTTCGCGGGCGACCCGGCTGAGATCGAGCGAGGCACACCAGGCCGCAGCCTCGTCGATCGAGAGACGGCAGACCTCGTCGATCGCCTTTTCGGTACCATCGGTGGAGCGCAGCGTGACTCCCAGGATCTCGGGGCGCAGTCTTCGACCGCGGCATCGGTTGCACTCCGTCGGGCTGAGAAACTTACGGACGTTTCTGCGGACCGTCTCGCTCTTGCTCTCGGAGTGGAGACGCTCGGCCTGGGGGCAAAGGCCCTCGAAGGGCTTGCTCACGCCCTTGGCATCGGGGCCGGTTTTCCAACCGGTGGCAATGGCTTCCGCAGAGCCGTCGAACAGGGCTTTGCGGAAGCCCTCGGGCAGTGAGGCGAAGGGCGCTTCCGGATCGGCTTCGAAGAGTCCGGCGAGCGAGAGGATCTGCCGCTCGAGCGGCTTCTTGAGTTTGGGATTCCGCGCCCACCAGGTCTTCACGGCTCCGCCTGAGAGGGAGAGGGTGTCATCGGGCACGATGAGTTCGCGATCGGGGCTGAGGAGATGACCGAGTCCGTGGCAGCCGGGACAGGCGCCCTGCGCGGCATTGAAGGAGAAGGAGCGCGGAGTGATCGGAGGAAGGCGATACCCGCTTTCGGGGTCGCGATAGTCGGTGGAGTGAGATCGGAGTTCCTCGTTTTCCCCCTCGGGATCGACCAGGATGCGCACCTCGCCGTCCCCCATGCGGACGCAGGCCTCGATCGCCTCGACGAGCCGGGAGCGGATGCCTTCCTTGACCACGAGGCGGTCGATGACGAGTTCGATGTCGCCCTTGGTGGAATCGCCGTCCTCGATCTCCTCGAGGTCGAGAATCTCTCCCCCCACCCGCACGCGGACGAAGCCCTGCTGGCCGAGTCGCTTGAAGAGCTGCTTGCGCTTCCCGTCAAAGGGCTCGGGCAGAGGGGCGAGGAGAACCAGCCGGGTGCGAGCAGGGAGCGACTCGACGTCGTCGGCGATCTGGCCCGGAGTCTCGCGGACCAGCGGCCGGCCGGAGTTCGGGTCATGCGGGGTGCCTACCGAGGAGAACAGCACCCGGAGGTAGTCGTAGATCTCGGTGGCCGTGGCGACGGTCGAGCGGGGATTGGGAGCGCTGGTGCGCTGCTCGATCGCGATCGCCGGGGACAGTCCTTCAATGCGGTCGACGTCCGGTTTTTCCAACTGATCGAGAAACTGCCGCGCATAGGCGGAGAGGCTCTCGACGTAGCGGCGCTGGCCCTCGGCAAAGAGGGTGTGGAAGGCAAGCGAAGACTTCCCCGATCCACTGACACCGGTGAATACGACCAGCTTGTGACGAGGGATCGACAGCGTGACGTTTCGCAGATTGTGCTGCCGGGCTCCGTGGATGGTGATGAGGTCGTCCATGGATTCTCCTGGCGGGCGGAAGGAAGGTTGAACCTGCCCCACGCCGATTGCAAGGTGCTGCCCGCCTCTGCGGCCGCCGACGATGATCCCCCGCCTCGACTTCCTCCAATTGAAAAACCGGACTGCGGTCAAGGTCTGCGGCTTCGCCGAGCGGGAGAACCTCCTCGACGTCCTCGCACTCCCTTCCCCTCCCGACGCCATCGGCCTCAACTTCTACCCGAAATCCAAGCGCTACCTCGAGCCCGAAGGGGCGCTGACCTGGGTGCCGTTCGTGGCCCAGCGAACCACGATCGTCGGGGTGTTCGTCAACGAATCGACGGAGGCGATTCTACAAATGCACGAGTCCGGCCTGCTCCACGCGGCCCAACTCCACGGCGACGAGTCTCCCGAGGACTGCGCGGTGCTGATGGCTGCCGGCATTCCGGTGATCAAGGCGGTCGGAGTCAAGGACGAGGAGTCGGTGGGAGACCTCGCTCGTTTTGGCACGCCCTATCTTCTGCTCGACGCCTACCTCCCCGAGACCTTTGGAGGTGGCGGGGAGACCTTCGACTGGGCCCTCGCGCGAGCGACGGTGGATCGCTACCCGGAGCTGCTGATTCTGCTCTCCGGCGGACTCGACCCCGACAACGCCGGCACGGCAGTGGCGGCCGTGCAGCCGGCCGCCGTCGATGCCGCGAGCGGGGTCGAATCGGCACCGGGGGTGAAGAGCGTGACCAAGGTGCGCCGCTTCGTCGAGGCGGTGCGAGGGCTCTAGAAGCCGTCCGGCGAACTGCGCAGCGAGTAGGACATCTCGTCCTCCCGCCGACGACGCCAGAGGACATAGCCGACGAGGCCTGCGATGAGCGCGAGCACAGCCCATCCCCAGGGAATATTCCGCTCCGGTGTCGTCTTGAAACGACCCACCAAGGACGGGTAGGACGTTCGGGTGTTTTCATCGACGCAGATGACGCGGTATTCGTAGAAGGTATTCGGCTTCAGGCCTTCCACCCGGGCCACCATGGTCTGGTCATCGAGTCGGTAGATCGGTGTTTCCTTGGGAATCGGATACCATTGCTTTTCGAGAAGACCGGTCTCGGGCGAGCCGGCCATCCGCGAGGCTTGAAAAATGAATCCTGCTGGAACCGGGCTCGGCAGCACGACTCCGATCTCGAGGAAGTCGGTTCCGACGTTCTGGAGGAACGGGCGCCCGGCCGAGGCGACGTCCTCCTGATAATCGGTCGGCTCCAGGCTGCGTCCCACCACGGTGAGGAGAGCGAGCTTTTCGACCTGGGAGTCGGAGAGCTTTGAAAAATCGATGCGGCGGCTGGCAGGAGCCCCGCTGTCGAAGTCCTCGGCCGGCCCCGCACTGCCGACCTTCTCCCCGCTCCGCGGATTCCAGATCCATGTTTCGTTGCGCAGGACGATCGGGGGAAGTTCCTGCTCGGGGTCGAGGATCGTGACCTGGAGGGGAATCTCGATCACTCGATCCCCCCACCGTCCGACGAGGAGCCGCCGAAACACGCCGGCGTGTTCGGCTTCCATCCGGATGGCGATCCGCTGTTTCGAGCCGCCGAGAAGTTCGCCGTCGGTTCCCGGAATTTCCGCGTGGAAGGGCGGCAGGGAATCGAGGCGGAGAACGGCGGCTTCACCGCCGCGGTTCTCGATGACGACGGTCTTGAGTGCGGAGTTGCCGAGTTCGACGGTGCCGAAGTCGAGGAGTTCCGCGGAAGCGACAACCAGCTCGGCGGGAGCAGCCTGCCCGGAGACGAGGAGCTCTTCTTCATACTCTCCGAGGCGAAAGGTGACGAGTCCGCGGAAGGAGGCGCGGTCGGTCGGTGGAAGAACGATTGCCACGCTGGCCTGGTCCTTCGGGGGGAGGATGACGGTTTCTTCCATCTGAAGCCTCGGGTCCCCGGTCATGCGCACCTGTGCTCCGTAGGCGGAATTGTTGGTGAGGAGAGCCCGGGCGATTCGGCTGCCATCCCGCTGCGACTCGAGGGCCGCCTCGACGGGTTCGAGGGTGAAGGGAGGTGTGCCTTCTCCAAGCAGGATGGCGACCTGACGGTCCTCGGGGTCTCCGAAGGTGACGGCGCCACTTTGTCTGCCTTTTTCGCCGGGCGCGAAGAGGAGTGGGAGGTCGATGAACTGACCGGAGCCGATCCGAAGTCTGGTGATGCCGGAGGGGATCGAGAAGGGTCCGTCGAGCGTGAGGGGCCCGTTCCACTCCGCCTTGCCGCCATTGCGCACGCGCAGGGTCGCGCGGGCGCCGCTTCCGACGACGACGTCCCCGAAGTCGAGACTTCGGGGCACCTCGAGGCTGGCGAGCGGGTCGATGAAAAAGATGATGACCTTCGCGGAAGCGGAGATCCGGCCTCCCGGGACTTTGGCGGCATAGCTGAACTGCGTCCGGTCGGCGGGCACCTCCCGCGGCGCGGTGTAGCGGAAGCGTGCGCGATGCGGCTCCCCATCGATGGCGAAGGGCCCCTCGATCGTGCCGATGGCAGGCTTGCTCCGGAGTAGGAACTGAAGCTGGCCCGGGGTCGCGGCGGTGGCGTCGATCTCGAACTCGGAGCGTGAGCCCCGCTCGATCTGAACGCCGATGTTTCCGACCACGGGTGCGTAGCCGCCTGCGGGAGTGCTGCCGATGCCTTGACCGCCCGTGCCACCGGTTCCGCCCCCCTGGATGTCCGCAAGCACGGCGGAGGTGGCGAGGAACAGGACCAGGAAGAAGGTCCGACATGATAAGGATGGAGAAGACCGTGGCATGAGAGCTGACTGAGAAGCGAGGCTAGCGTCGCCTAGTGCCTTCGTCATTCGGATTTCGTCGCGGGCAGAGGACCGTCGGTGCTTGGTCCGCCAGACTCGGCGTTGCCATCGAGCGTCTCCGCAGCCGACCCGGAGACTGCGGCCGCGTCCGGGCCTGCGTCCGCGTCCGCGTCCGCTTCGAAAATCGGCTCGGGGTCGCCGAGAAACTTTGGGCCGGTGTGGAAGAGGTAGACGTCGAGGACCGCCTTGACCCGGGCAAGCTTCTCTCGGAAGCGGGAGCGTCCGGAGAATTCCGAGGGGACCTCTCCACTCGAGTAGCCGACGGCTTGGATGCCCTTGGCCCTGGCAAGAAACAGGGCTCGAGCGACGTGGAAGTCGTCGGTGACGATCACGAAGGACTCGAGTTGGAAAACCTCGCGAGCCCGGACGATGGAGTCGAGCGTGCGAAAGCCGGCGAAGTCACAGGTGATGTCCTCGGACGGAATGCCGCGCTCGATGAGGCCGGCCTTCATGTCGCGGGGTTCGTTGTAGAACTCGGTTCCGTTGTCGCCACTGACGAGGATGTGAGTGACCCTGCCTTCCTTGTACAGCTCAGCGGCAGCCTCGAGACGGTTCATGAAGTGCGGATTGTCGTTACCCCCGCGAACCCGCTTGGAGGTTCCCAGCACGAGGGCGCATTGCTGGAAGGGCACGGTGGCCGCCGTCTCGTGGATGTCCTCGTAGGTGGAGCCGGAGACCCAGAGGTTGCTCCCTGCGACGAGGGCGAGGAGCGAACCAAGCAGCAGGAGGGGAAGGGTGACCAAAAGTCTGACCCTCCATTTTCGGCGACGGATCATCGCCTCGTCGGCCTGAGCGCGCATGGCGTCCCGGGCCGAGTACGCCTTTTCGATCGGAACGTTGAAACCACTGCCGTGCACGGGACCAAGCATATGCCAAAGAATGCGCGAGGAAAGCGTTCTCTGTCACGGAGCGGTCTCTCGGATGAGAAAGAGATGCCGTTCTCCGCGAATGAGAAGGGCGTCGTCGAGAAGGGCGAGGCTCGCATTGACCGCCTCCCCGATCTCATTTCGAGCGAGGACGAGACGGTCCTCCGGGCCGGTGCTCTGATGCCGGAGAACCACCGTCGCCCCAGTGCGATCGGTGACGTAGACGACCTCGCCGGCCGAGACGGGAGACGCGTAGATTTCCCTCATGCCGAAGAGACGCCATGGACCACCCATGGTCTCGCCGGTGATCACGTGCGTTCTTGTCAGGACGCCCTGGTAGTGGGTGAGATGGTAGACGGCCTCGTCTCGCAATAGGAGTGAGGGGACGTACGGAGTGCGGGAGTCCTTTTCCCAGAGCAGGCGCTCCGTGCGATCGAGATCGCCTTCGGCCAGTGTCGCGCCGGGCAGGCGAAGGGCGATCATGCGCCGGGTGTCGTAGCTGGACCCGGCGACAAGCGTACCGCTGTCACGGTGATAGACGGGCGAGGCCACGACGTTGGCGGAGAGTCCCCCACTCTGCCAGAGCAGTTCGCCAGTCTCGAGATGATAGGCGCGGATTTTGCGAGTGCCGCTGACGATCACCTGGGCAGGTCCACCGGGGTCCGGACGGGCGACGATGGGGGTCGACCAGGAGGTGAGTTCCTCACGATCGACCCGCCATTTCCGAAGCCCGGTGCGAGCGTCGAGAGCCGTGAGAAAGGACTGCTCCTGCTCGTCCCAGTTGACCACGAGAATGCCACTGTCGAGGACCGGGGAGGCGCCCTCGCCATGACCGTGCTTGCTGTGCATCTCACCGAGGTCCTTTTCCCAGAGCACCCTGCCTTGTAGATCGAGGGCGTAAAGTCCGCGGGAACCGAAGAAGGCATAGACTCTTTCGCCGTCGGTGATCGGCGAGGCGGATGCCAGACTGCCGGTTTCATGACCGCCTTCGTGGGGCACCGCCGTGCGGACGGTGGTCTCCCAGTGAATCGTCCCGGTGGCGCGGTCCAGGCACACGACGGCAAAACGGCAGCTCGTGGTGACGGGCCGATTGTTGTGGGCGCCGGGTCGACCGCTGTACCTCGGCTCGAGAGGGACACCGACGGGGATCGCCGCGGTCACGAAAACAAGCTCGCCGGAAGTGACGGGCGTCGAGTGACCGTGCCCGGGGATCCTGGTCTTCCACGCGACGTTCTCCGCGGGCGACCAGTGGATGGGAGGCCGAGCGGAATCGCGGGCTGAGCCGGTGGCGTCCGGGCCCCGCCACTGCGGCCAACCTGCTTCTTTCACCGGCTCGGCGCGAACCGTCGCAACAAGGAGGAGCCAGATAGTCCCACTCCAAAGAATACGGAGAGAGCGGAAGTTCATGGCGGAAGAGGCGATCACCCCCGTGTCTGACCGGTGCCCCGAATCAGGTACTTGTAGGAGGTGAGTTCTCGGAGCGCCATGGGGCCACGCGCGTGGAGCTTGTCCGTGGAGATCCCGATCTCGGCACCGAACCCGAATTCTTCGCCATCGGCGAAGCGGGTGGATGCGTTCCAGAAGACGCAGGCGCTGTCGACGGTGTCGAGGAAGTGCTGGGCAGCGACCTCGTCCTCGGTGACGATGCAGTCGCTATGGCTCGAGCCGTGCTTGTTGATATGGGCGACCGCCCCTTCGAGATCCGCCACCACCCCGACCGTTGCGACCAGATCGAGATACTCGGTTCCCCAGTCCTCGTCGGTGGCGGCCACGGCGCGGTCTCCAAGGATGGCGAGAGAAGCCTCGTCCCCGCGCAGCTCGACCCCGCGCTCGCGCAGTGCGTCGGCAATGCGGGGAAGCAGCGACTCGGCGACTTCCTCATGAATGAGGAGCGTCTCGAGGGCGTTGCACACGGAAGGCTTGTGCGTCTTGGCATCGACGACCAGACGCACCGCCTTGTCCGGATCGGCCTCCCTGTCGACGAAGGTGTGGCAGATTCCGTCGTAGTGCTTGATGACCGGCATGCGGGCCATCGACACGACGGCCTCGATGAGGCCCTTGCCGCCGCGTGGGACGATGAGATCGAGGTACTGATCCATTTCAGCCAGATGCCGGACGCTTTCCCGGTCGGTGGACGGCACGAGTTGGATCGCGCCCTCGGGGACGCCGGTCCTTGCCCCGCCGACGGCGAGGGCGGCGGCGATGGCCTGATTGGAGTGGATCGCTTCGGAGCCGCCCTTGAGGATGGTGGCGTTGCCGGACTTGAAACAGAGCGTCGCGGCATCGGAGGTGACGTTCGGCCGCGACTCGAAGATGATGCCGATGACTCCGATCGGCACCCGGCGCTGCTCGAAGCGCAGTCCGTTAGGGCGCTCCCACTGGTCGAGGATCTCGCCGACGGGATCAGGAAGCTCTGCCACCTGACGGATGCAGCCCGCGATGGCGGCGATCTTCTCATCGTTCAAAGCGAGGCGGTCGAGCATGGGCTTGCTCAGACCCTTCTCCCTGCCAGCCTCGAGATCGAGGGCGTTGGCTTCGAGAATTTTCGGAGTGGCTGCGACTAGTTCCTCGGCCATCGAGAGAAGTGCGGCGTTCTTCTCCTCGGAGGAGAGGGTCGCAAGGACGCGGGACGCGGCGAGAGCGCGGGCTCCCATTTCAAGAATGACCTCTTTGACGTTACTGCTCATGATGACTTGGTGGTGCTAGGGAGGGGAAGTGCTGCCGCTGACAGGAAAGCGCGTGCCGATGCCGCCGCCCGCCAGAATTTCGTTGAGTTGAGGCAGATTGCGACCTTCGGCAATCATCGCGGGGACGCCTGCCTCGACCGCCTGGCCAATCGCCTTGAGCTTGGAGGCCATTCCGCCGACCGAGAGTTTCCCCTTCTCTGCGCCGACCAGTGGGAGGACTTCGTCGATGTCCTCGACCTTCGGGATCAGCGTCGATTCGGAAGATCGGTTGTCGAGTAGTCCACGCACTCCGGTGAGGATCACGAAGAGGGGGGAGTGCATCAGAATGGCGACCTGAGCGCCGAGGACGTCATTGTCTCCGAAAGCGAGTTCCTCGATCGCGACGGAATCGTTCTCGTTGATCACCGGCACGATGTTCTGGTGGGAAAGGAGCGCACTGAGCGTGGCGAGGACGCGGCTCCTGGGTTTCTCGTTAGCGAGATTGGCTCGTGTGAGAAGGAGTTGGGCGGCACGGAGTCCGCGAGTCTGGAAACACTCGTCGTACATCTTCATCAGCCGGGTCTGACCGACGGCGGCGCAGGCCTGCAGCAGCGGCACCTCGGTGGGACGGGAATCGAGTCCGAGGGCCTCGAGACCAGCCCCGACCGCACCACTCGAAACGATCACGACTCGCTTTCCCGCCTTGCGGGCTTCGGCGACCTGCTCGGCGAGGCCGTCGATCTGATCGCGGTCGACCAGACCCGTGCCCGGCTGCGTGACGACGCCGGTGCCGAGCTTCACCACGAAAGGTGGGTCGGCGAGAAGATCGTCAAGAATATGGGTCGGCGTCACGGCGCGTGATCATAGCCTTGAAGACGTCAGGTTCAAGCTGCAGGAGGCCTTCGGCCTCGCCTTTCGGAAGCGGCAGACGCGCCCACAGTCGATTCTTCGGAAAAAGATCTAAGTGTTCGAAAGATTTACGCTTTACTATCGTGGGGAAATGCCCCACAACGATTGCCATCCATCTGTTTTCCAAAAATGATCCTTCGACACTTCTCCCCTCTTCTTCCCGCAAAGTCATCGCCGGCCCGCTGGCTTTTGGTCGCCGCCGTTGCCGGTTCCGCGATGCTGGTCATGCCTGGAGCGCTTGCTCAGGAGGCCGGTGAGGCGGCCGCCCCGGTGATGGAAGAGGGTGGTGCCAATATCGGCAAAGGCATCAAGGACTCGATCTGGTGGCTCATGCCTCTCTTCGGCTGCTCGCTCGCCCTGGTTGCCATCGCCATCTACAATTCAATCCAGCTGACCAAGAAGAAGTTCTGCCCGGAGGACCTGCACGCAACTCTCCTCGACCACATGAGCGCCTGCCGCGTCCGCAGCGCCATTGAAGTCGCCGCCCAGAGCCCCACCTACCTTGGTCGTCTCTGCGCCACCTCTCTCCCCCGCGTCGATGCGACCGACCCCGAGACGCTCGGCAAGGATGCCGTCGAGGACGCCATGGCCGAGTTCACGATCCAGGAGAACCGCCCCTACCTCAACTGGATCGGCTACTTCTCGATTCTTTCCCAGGTGGCTCCGATGCTCGGACTGCTCGGAACGGTCGGTGGTATGATTGGCGCCTTCGCTCAACTGACCCAGTCAGGCGGAGCCTCCCCCGAGCAGCTGGCTGGTGACATCTCCATCGCTCTCTACACCACGGCCGCCGGTCTGATCGTCGCCATTCCGGCCGCCTTCTGCTACTTCTTCTTCCGCAACCGCTTCAACAAGCTGGTCGCCGAGACCCACAACGCCGAGCGTGAAATGCTCGCCGCCGCGGTCCTCTCCGTGAACGCCGATCAGATCATGGCCAAAGTGCCCGAGGGCCTTGCCGGCTAGTCCACGAATCCACGAATCCATCGGTCGTTCAGGCTCCGGATTCGCTATGGAACCGGCTGTCTCTTGAATCTCTGAAGCCCTCCTGCTCGACCCCTACCGACCGACCGACCCGGCGAACGCCAACCCATGAGTGCTAAACTTCGAAACTCGGTGAACGAGGATCTTGCCGACCTCGAGATGGACATGTCGCCCATGATCGACATGGTCTTCCTGCTCCTCATCTTCTTCATCGTTGCGTCGAAGATCGTGACCCATCACCTCGACCCCGAGGTCAAGGTGCCTCTGGGCGAGAATGCCGCCATTCCTCCGATGCGAGGGGCGAGAATCATCGTCAACGTCTACCAGGATGATGGCAAAGCCCCCTTCGCTTCGGAGTTCGGGCGTGGAAAGCCGCCCAAAGGCATCTCGTTCAACAACGAGACCGAGCTTTCCGCCTACATCGGCGACCGGATGCGGTGGCTCAACGAGTTCGAAGGCGCTGAACTCAAGGAGATTGGGATCGTGATCCGCGCCCACCACAATGCCGACGTCGGCATGGTCAAGCGAGCCGTTCAGGCGGCAGCCGACCAGGGAATCACCACCGTCACCTTCTCCGCCTTCGCAAGCAAACCCAGCAAATACTAAGTCTGCCTTCTGCCCCTCCATGAAACGCCGCATCGATCACGAGCAGGAAACCGCCGCCAAATTCGCCATCTCCTCGATGGTCGACGTCGGTTTCCTCCTGCTGATCTACTTCCTCGTGGTGGCGACCCTTCAGCCTGTTGAAGCGGACCTTCGCGCAGGCATCGGCGGACCACCCCGCGACGGCCAGTTCGAGCAGTTGCCCCCGACCGAGATCGTTCTTCAAGCCGACGGCTCCGTCGTCCTCGATGGCGTGCTGGTTGCCGAGTCCGACGCCACTCGCCCGGCAATGCCCGCCCTTGAGGCCAAACTGAAGGACCTCGTGGAGATCGGCCGAATTCTGGAGCAGGCTCCCACCGTCATCCTCGACCTCAGCGACGATGCTCCTCACCAGGGCTTTGCCTCGGTGCTGAACGCCTTGGCCGGGGCTCGAATCGATCGGATCGCGATTCGTGCGGGAGCATCCGCGTCGTCTGCATCGCCTGCATCGCCAGGAGATTCGAAGATCGCCCGATAGATCAGCGATGCGACGCCCTCCTCTCCTCACGCTTGCGGCCCCTGGACCGCGATGGATTTCCAAGAAATTCCGTGCCTTGGGTCCCCTGAGACGGTAGAATCTCATCTAACAACTTCCGGCGCTTCAGCGTCTCAATCATAAAGCCATGGCCAGAAAGAAAACCGCAGACTTCGCCCGCGACGACGAACCGGGTCTGAACATTTCACCGCTCATCGACGTGGCCTTCCTTTTGATCTGCTACTTCCTCGTCACCTCGACCCTGCAGCCCAGCGAAGCGGACCTCGGCGTGACCCTTCCGAGCACCACGGCCAGTAATACGCCGACGGAGATCGAGCCGCTCAAGATCACCATCGACCCGGAACTCAACGTCTTCGTCGGACCTGAACTGGTGGATTCCGATCCCAGCGATCATTCCCTCCCCGGTCTTACGGGCAAGGTGGTCGAGTACCGCAATCTTCTCAGCGGCCTCGGGGCACAGCCCATCGTGGTCGTCGCCGCAGACGACAAGTCCAAGCACCAGCGCTTCACCGACGTCATCAACACCCTCGCCGAGGCCGATATCACCACCGTGACGCTCACCGGCTTTACCGAGGAGTAGGACCCCATCGACAGGTCCGCCACTGATCCACCCCGCCAGCTTTGACCGGCCTTCTACCCGCCGCTCCCCCCGGCTCTCTCACTACCGAACTGACGACCCCGCATTCACCATGAACTTCGCCCTCCTCCGTTCACGCTTTGTCCACTTCCTGGCTTTTGCCGGGATGACATTCTGCCTCTCCGCCTCGCTGTTCGCTCAGGACGCACCGAAATCCGACGACTACAAGAACGACCCGGATTTCGAGATCGGGAGTCTCTACAACAAGTCCACCGACGCAATCAACGAAGAAGAGTGGGAGCGTGCCGTCTTCTACATTGACCGGATCATCAAGGAGTACGCAGAGACCGCCATGGAGGACATGGGTCCCAAGTTCGGGGTCATGTACTACCGCAAGGGCTTTTGCCTGAGCCGAATGGGTGAAAAACGTCTCGACGACGCCTTCGAAGCCTACCGCATCTGTATCGAGGAATGGGGCAACAAGCCGGACACCCCCGCCGAAAAGAAGAATCCCGTCGAACTGAACGCTCTCGTGGAGAGCGCCGCAATCCGCCAGCGTCAGGGCGACTATGCGGCAGCCGTCGCCCTCTACGAGAAGGCCTACGCTCAGATCGGCCAGATTCAGGGCGTCAATAAGGGAGCCTTCCTCCTCCAGCTCGGCGGTTGCTACGTCGAGACCGGGAACATCGACAAGGGCGTCGATATCGTCGGCAAGACTTTTGAAAATGCACGCGGCCTCGGGGCCACCCCCTCGGCCCTCTTCGAGGGATTCATCTCCCTGCTCAAGGGCTGGACCAAGGCCGGTCCCGGCGCCCGTGAGATCGAGGCCATTGCCTTCATGCAGAAGCACGAGGACGCTCTCGCGCTCAGCGCCTTTGACCGGGACCGCTACAACTTCAATCCCCGCCTCATCAAGCTCGCCCAGCAGGCTTCCGAGAGCAAAATGGACTCCCTCTCACTCAAGCTCTTCAGCATGGTGGCCAGCAAGAGCTCCGTGGCGGACGAACTCAAGGCCAACGCCGCCGACTACGCGACGCCCCCCGCCAAGCTGGTTGCTCTCATTGAAACAACGAGCAAGGAAGCCCAGAACCCGGAATCCCACGACGTCATCGCGCAGCTCGCGCTCGCCACCGCCCATCAGCGCGTCGGCAACTACCGAGCCGCCTTCACCATCTACGACAACCTGATCACCACCTTCCCCAAGGCCAAGAACCTCAACCACATGATCTTCGGGGCGCTTCAGACCGCTTCGGTGATCGGAGATTCCGATGCGACCGTTTATTTTGGAAACCGGATCATCAAGGAGTTCCCGGACTACGCACAGAAGGACGCCGCCGCCTCGCTCGTCATGCAGCGCCTCTTCTTCAGCGGACAGTACGACGAGGCCATGACCTTGGCCGACCAGCTGCGACCCGGACTTCCGGACGGCAGTCTCGTCCGTGATCTTGCCGACTTCGTGACCGCCGCCGGCAAGTTCTACACGCGCAAGTATGAGGAATCTCTTCCTCTGCTTCTCGAGCACTCCAAGAAGTATCCTGACAGCGCCTACGCCGAGAACTCCCTCCGCCTCGTCGGAGCCGGACACGTCATTCTCCAGCAATGGAAGAAAGCCGAGGCTCCGCTCGACCAGTTCATCACCAAGTTCCCCGAGTCCGCCTCGATGGACGGCGCCCTGTTCGACCGGGCCATGGTTCACTTCCGCCAAAAGGAGTACACCAAAACCACCGAGGTGGTTCAAAGGATGCGTACCGAGTTTGCGGGATCACCCATGCTCGACCGAGCCCTCAACCTGAAAGGCGACGTTCATTTCATGCAGGAAGAAAACGACAAGGCACTCGATGCCTATGTCGGCGCTCGCGCCACTGCGGCCCGTTACACCAAGGAGATCACCGATCCTCACGCGGTCGCGGATCAGCACGCCATTTCGCAGCAGCTCGCGCTCGCATCGGGCGACGGTGACCTCGAAGGCGCACTGAAGCTCTACGACGAGTTCTTCCCCAAGTACGAGAGCAGCCCCTACTACGCGCATACGGTGGCCGTCGGAGGCTGGGATGCCCTAGCCGCCAAGGGACGCACCGACGAAGCTCTGAACCGGATCGAGAAGATCATGGGGCAGATTTCCAACAGTGACTTCACCGACGGTCTCGAGCCGCTTGCGAACTCCTGGCTCGCCAAGTCGATCGAGATCAAGAAGCCCGCCGCCGAGATTCGCGCCAAGCTTCTGGACTGGCCTCTCCACGGAGCCAGGAAGACTCCCCTGCTCGACGCGACTCTGCTGCTTCTCCGCATGGACCTGCTCGAGGACGAGATCTCCGCAGACCTCCCCAACCGCGAGGGTGAGCTGTCCGTCGTATCGAAGGAACTGATGGCCTTCGACAAGAAGCTCCTTTCATCGGGCACGCTGTACCGTCTCGGCAATCAGCTTCTCGCCAAGGATCTTGAGAATGATTCCGTCAGCTTCTACAAGGAAGTCATCGCGCGCGACGACAGCGACTACGTTCCCGGAGCCATGGTCAAGCTGGCCAAGATCACCATGGGCGAAGGTGGTGCCGCCAAGCTGGACGAGGCGATCGCGCAGTACGAGAAAATCATCGTGGACTACCCCGGCACGAAGTACGCGGGCGAGGCCATCGTGGAAAAGGCCCGTATTCTTTACGACAATCGCAAGGACATGAAAGCCGCCCTGCCGGTGTTGAAAGACATCAAGGACAACTACAAGATGCTCTCCCAGGACGATCGAGCAGAGATGATCTTCAAGTGCGGAAGAGCCGCCGAGGAAACCGGCGACTTCGATACGGCCGGCCCCTGCTACCTGCAGTTCTTCGCCACGCTCGCCGGCTACGTGGAATACGCCCCCGAAGCTCGGGTGCGCGGAATGCTTCTCACCTGGAACCATTTCTCCACCCTCCCCGGCAAGAACGAGGCCGCCGAGAAGAAGGCTGCCTACGACTTCATGCAGAAGACCGCTTACGGCTACCGCAAGCGCTATGCCGAAGGAAAGGATCCCGGCAACTGGATCGGCAAGGCGATGTGGTACTACAAGGACTGGCAGAAGAAACTGAACCTTCCCCCCGACCCCGAAATCGAGGAAGGCATGGTCTTCCCCGCAACACTCCCCCAGTAGGAATCCCTGCCATTTCTTCCTCTTCATCGACGCTCGAACGCCATGAAACTCACCTGCTCCATCCTTTCCCTCGCTCTGCTGGGACTTCTCTCCGCCGCCTCCGCCAAGCCCATCAAAGCTCGCGTCAAGACGAGTGGGCAAGCATCCATCGACTGCTACATTGTCAAATACGACACGCAGGGCATCAGCTTCAGCGCAAGTCCGAACGGTGCGAGCCCGCGTCCGCTGAGCCACGCCAACATTGCGAGTATCGAGTTGGACGCCCCGGACACCTGGTCGGCTGCCACCTTGGCCTGGAACGAAAAAAACTATAAGAGTGCCGCCACCCAGTTCGGTATCCTCGCTGACGATTACGCCAACATTGGCCTGTTCACCAACGAGTACGGCGCCAAGGCCCGCTACTATCAGCTGCAGGCACTCAAGATGACCGGCGACTACGCGACTCTGGAAAAGGTCATCAATCAGGTGCGGACCAGCACCCCGATCAGCCTCGACGGATACCTCAAAGACCAACTCGCCATGCTCGGAGGATGGGCGCTTCTCTCCAAAAAGGAGTGGGACAAGGTCATCGCCTTCGTCAACAGCTACCAAGTCGCCGTGCCCGGGCACCCTCGTCCCGGCTTCAAGCCCGGGGTTTCTCGGGAGCAGATCGTCGAACTTTCCTATCTCCGCGGCCTCGCCCGCATTGCCAAGAAAGACGAAGACGGCGGCCTGGAAGATCTTCAGCGTTCGATCACCGTTGATTTTGGTTCGAATCCTGAAGTCTCGAAGAACGCCGCCACTGCGATCCTCGACGTACTCAGAACTCGGTCCGACGACGCTTCCAAACGCGAAGCCTATGGCACCGCCATCTTCCTCAAGAACGTCGTCGGCGGTGGCATGATCGATGCGAAGTACGAACCCCTCCTCGTGAAGCCCAAAGGTCTCGACGTCGCCACCGAAGACGACGAGAAGCCGGCCTCGGATGCGCCCAAGCCCGGCGCAGCTCCAGCTGCAGCCACCCCGGCCCCGAAGGGCAAGGCCCCGGCCCCGGCCAAGAAGTAAGTTCGCGAATTGTCAGCATCATGGAGGGCGACTCATTCGAGAACGACCTCCCGCCCGACCTGCGGGCGAGTCGTAAAAGTGGCACAGGTGGCACAGGTGCCAAAGTGGCAGCCTTCGGCTGTGGTTGCCTCGGCCTCGTTCTTGCCCTCGCCATCGTCGGCGGGTTCTACTCCTTCCGCAGCGTCAAAGGTCTGCTGGACGAAACTGCGCAGTTTTCGGCCCTTGAAATGGCATGGAATCCCCCAGCTGCGGATGCACCACTCGGTGATCTGTTCCCAGAGACCGTCGCCGGTTGGGGCCGTCTGCCGAGCGTCGAGCAAAACCTCGTCCCCATCGATCCTCTCGGCGGAACGGAAGCACCGATGGTCACCTACTCGCCCCCTCATTCCGGGGCAGACGTCCGATGCTGGACGCTACGGGAGACTGATCTCGACTGGAACGCCGTTGGGAGCGACCTCGAAACATGGGTCAAGGGGCACAGCTCCCACACACGGGTCGATCTTGGAGAGAGGAAGAGTTTTTCGGTGAACTCCCCTCCCCGCTCGGGCCTGTTCTGGAAAGTTCAGGGCGAGGCCTTCTACCTCGAGACCGATGAGACGGGAGCCAGAGCAGAACTTCAGGATTTCGCGGCTGAACTCCTCAAGGCAAACTCCGCCCCAGAGCAAGTCCCCTTGGAGATCGAGTAGGCTTCCCGCTCCGACTCCCCCGGAGCGATTCGCCTTCACCAGCGTCAACGGAGCAACCGAAGTGACCCATCTGCTCGCCGCATGACCTTGCGAGTCGCCACCTGGAATCTCGAAAGGAAGCGCCCGACGACGCCCACCGGTAGCGCCGCGCTGAAAAGACTGCGTCTCGAAGCCCCCGACCTCGTGTTCGCGACCGAGGCGCGCACGGACTCATTCACGGGCCACGTCGCCACCTCGACCTATGTCCCGGCCAGGAGCCATGCCGATGATGTTCCAGGAAGACAGGTCTTGGAATTCCCGTCCGTGGTAGGGCGAGGGCCTCCGGACCCGCCGAAGGGAGCGCCCAGCGACCGCCTCGAGTTGCCTGCTTGGCCCGACGGCGGGTCAAGGATGCCCCGCCTTGCCTTTACCCTTGATCCTCCAATGTCGCTTGGTTACGAGCGGTGTTCGTGGGGCGGACCACTGAGCGATGCGGTTCTGTCCCGTCCAAAAGAAAGCCCTGAAGGGGAGTTCAAATCCGTGGCCACCACCGACCCGCGACCTCGTTTCCTTAGGTCGCCCCTACAGGGCTTCAGTCGATGGGGGCGGAGTTCCCCGGGGCGTTGCCCCGGGCTATGATGGGACGCCCCTTCAGGGCTCAGACACGCAGGGGAGCCCAAGGAGTCGGAAGTGGCTGATCTTGTGACGGGTGTATCTGCCCAGCGGGGCAGAAGCGCCTCTACCTGCGCGCTTGATTCAGGGGTGCCGAACCTTGCCGTTTCCGCCGAAGGAGGACCTTACCCAAGCGCCATTGCCTCTATGCCCCATTTTTTCGCCGGCCTATTTCTTGAGCCAGCCTCGGTTCTCCATCCATTCGGAAGCCCGCAGGGTCCAGTCGAAGGTCCCTGGGTTTTCCGTCATTCTCATTCCGAAACCGTGCCCGCCATCGGCGTAGACGTGAAGTTCGGCAGACACGCCCGCTTTTTTGAGGGCAAGATAGAGAGTGGCTGAGCCTGCGGCGGTAATATGGTCAGTGTCGGTATGCGCCATGAAGATGGGCGGCGTCTTCTTGGTCACCGCCAGTTCACTGCGCAGTTCCCCCGTCTTGTCATCAAGGAGATAGGCTGGGTAGACAAGAATCACGAAGTCGGGACGGCAGCTCTGCTTGTCGATGGCGGCCTCGATGGGGTAATCCCGCTCCTTGTCAAAATTCGTGGCAGCAAGCGCAGCGAGATTTCCCCCGGCCGAGAAACCCAGGATCCCCAAGCGGCCGGGATCGACGTCGAATTCCTTCGCCTTCGATCGAACCAGAGAGATGGACCGCTGCGCATCCATGAGTGGCACTTGATGAGCGGGGATTCCTTCGCGGCGAGGCACCCGATATCGAAGCAGAAAGGCATCGACCCCGATCGAGTTGAGCCAGCGACAAACATCGGAACCTTCGTGATCAATCGCAAGAATACGGTACCCTCCACCAGGGCAGACGATGACGGATGCGCCTGTGCGGCCTTCGGTCGGCGCCCGGAAGTGCTCGATGGACGGCTTGCTGACATTGTACAGCCTGGACACCCCATTGCCATCGCGGGGCGTGAACTTCTCCTCGTCGATCTCGCCGGTTTCACCCGGTGCCGGACCATTCCACAGCGGGAGAATGGCACGCTCCTCAGCGACAGCCTGGATGAAGGAAAAGAGAACGGAGAGAAGAATCAACCGGCGCATGCGTCATCCTCTCTTTTCAGGGGCTCAGGAGTCAAGCACCGCAGGCACGCGCATTCCCTTCCGTCGCATCCATTTGCCGATCATCCACGCGGCCATGATCCCGCCCGCGAACCCAAAGGCGTGCCCCTGCCACGACACCCCTTCCTCGAACTTCATGAGGGCGGTGATCATCCACCAATAGAACGCTCCCACCCCCAGACCGACCAGAATCCAGGGGATGCTCCGCGTGAAAATTCCCCGGGTCAGCACAAACCCGAGGTACCCGAAAATCAGTCCCGAAGCCCCAATATGCACCGTGCCGTCTCCCCCGAACATCCAGGTGCCAAGTCCGCCAATCACAGCGATCACCGCAGTGACCCCCAGAAAGGAAGGGATTCCCGACAGCATCACTAGCAACCCCAGCACGAAAAAGGGAACGGTGTTTCCGATCAGGTGCTGCCAGCCTCCATGCAGGAAAGGCGCAAAAACAATGCCAATGAGCCCGTAACTTTCTCGCGGATGAATCCCATGTCTGTCCAGCACCCCCCGTTCCGGAGTGAAATCGAGATAGCGGATGCCGCTGACGACGTGGTCGACGATCTCGACGGCCCAGAGCAGGGCGACCAGCACGAGCATGAAGACGACGCGGTCGCGCATCCGCGGAATCGGCCGAGGATCCTCGATGTCTGGGAACGCTTCGCTACTCATGACCCCATCGTTGCGCTCCGTCGCCGCTCTGGCGATGATAAACCACCCTCCGAATTGGAATGGAAATGTCCGCCCCACCCGAAATCACCCGATTTGCACCCAGCCCCTCCGGACTGCTTCATCTCGGGCACGCCTATTCTGCGATCCGAGCCAGGGACGCCGCAGCGCACGACGGTGGTCGATTCCTGCTCCGGATCGAGGACATTGATCACGGTCGGTGCCGCGCTGAATTTGAGGACGCGATCTTCGAGGACCTGAAGTGGTTGGGACTCCGCTGGGAGGAGCCCGTTTTGCGGCAGGCGGACCGTCTTCACCTCTACCGCGATGCACTCGCCCAGCTCGAAGCCCTCGAGGTTCTCTATCCCTGCTTCTGCACCCGGAAGGGATTGGTAAACCTGACCGCCCCTCACGGCTCCGTGCTCGATACTTACGCCGGGACCTGCCGCGACCTGACCCCCGCGGAGAGGACCGAGCAAAAGGAGCTCGGCACCCCCTTCTCCCTGCGTCTGGACGCCCGCCACGCCTTCGAACTGGCAGAAGGGTCGCTCGCCTGGGTCGATACCGAACGAGGACCACAGGAGGCGCGCGCCGAACTGGTCGGTGACGTCATTCTCGCGCGCAAAGACATCGGAACCAGCTATCATGTGGCCGTGACGGTCGATGACGCAGCCCAGGGGATCACCCTGGTGACGCGAGGCGAGGATCTCCTCGACTCGACGCACGTCCATCGGCTGCTTCAGGCCTTGCTCGGTCTGCCCGTGCCCCGTTATCTCCACCATCGTCTGCTCACGGATACCACAGGCCAGCGCCTCGCCAAACGCAACGACGCGCAGTCCATTCGCTGGTTTCGAGACAACGGCCACTCTCCGCAGTCGGTCCTTGATCGGCTCGCCAATTCATGAGCAGCTCACGAGACAGAACGGGGCGCCGTCTCCCCGGATCGGAGCAGGGGTTCCGCCAGCTCGACGGACGGAAGCTTCTGTTCACCATCCAGGAAATCGCCGGGCAGATCGAGGAAAAGTTCCCCGGCTCGGGTCTCGCCGGGATCGCCCGTGAACTCGAGGACGTCTGTGGTCTGTCACGGGAACGCATCGCATGGATCGCCCGCCCTCTTTGGTGGCTGCGGATCCCGCGCTATCTCATCCTCGCCGCCCTGCTCTACCTGCTTGGCTACTCGCTGGTGCAGCTGTTCACCTCGCCATCGATGGAAAGCCTCAGTCCGCCCGAGTGGATCCAGACCATCGAGGCGGAAGTGAATCTTCTCGTGTTCGGCGGCGCTGCCGCCCTCTTCGGCTGGGGACTGGAGCGACGGATCAAGCGTGGGCGCGCTCTGGCCGCCCTCCACGAACTGCGTTCCATCGTGCACGTCATCGACATGCACCAGATTTCCAAAGACCCCAACTGGCTGGCCGAAGACGGGATGGACGAAATCGGGAGCGGCTCGGCAAGAACGCTCACCGGCTTGCTCTACTACCTTGATGATGCCTCCGACCTGATTGGTCTTACCGGCAAGGTGGCGGCGCTCTATCTCCGCGAGATGGATGACGTCGCCGTTGTCGGTGCGGTCAAGGAAATCGAAGATCTCGCCACTGGGCTGTCCCGCAAGATCTGGCAGAAAATCACGCTCCTCATCCGACTGCGAGACGGCGAGGAATAGAAGGCGAGCAAAAGCTCCGGTTGCGCCAACCGTCTGCCCTGCTCTACTTGGCGCCCATGAGCGAAGACATCCGCATCACTCTCCAGACCAGCAAGGGCGACATCGAGGCCACTCTCTATGCCTCGCAGGTTCCCATCACCATCGCCAGCTTTCTCAACCTCGCCCAGCGCGGCTACTACGACGGCATCAGCTTTCACCGGGTCATCCCGAACTTCATGATCCAGGGCGGCGATCCGACCGGCAGCGGTGCGGGCGGTCCCGGCTACAAGTTCGAGGACGAGTTCCTCCCGAACCTTCGTCACGACAAGGCAGGCACCTTTTCCATGGCCAACGCCGGACCCGGCACCAATGGATCCCAGTTCTTCATCACGCACGGCCCCACGCCTCACCTCGACCACAAGCACACCGTCTTTGGCGAAACCACCAAGGGACAGGACGTCATCGATGCCATCGCCCAGGGCGATCTCATCAAGGGCATCGTCATCCACGACTCGACCGACGATCTCTTCGCAGAAGAGGCCGATCGGATCGCCGACTGGAACAAGGCCATCAAGTAACTCTCTTCCCGGGGGTGCCGATCCCCTGCCCTGCCGACCGCAGTCCCGTTCCGGGTTGCGGTCGGCTCGTTGAAAGAGGGCAGCCGCGCAAGAAATGATCACCGCTGACAACCTCAAGGTCGAGTTCTCGGGCCGTGTCCTTTTCGACGATCTCTCCTTCACCCTCCGTCCCGGCGACCGGCTCTCGCTGGCTGGCCCGAACGGCGCGGGCAAGTCGACCCTGATGAAGGTCCTGTGCGGGCATCTCGAGCCGAACTCTGGGAAAATCGTTCAGGGAAAGACCGCAGAAGTCGGCTACCTCCCGCAGGAGGGCGTCCATCACGAAGGGCGCACGCTTTTCGCCGAGGCCGAGACCGCATTCGCCGCCGTGCTCAAGCTCCAGGGCGCCCTGGACGAACTCAGCGAGCAACTCGGGATCCTCTCCCACAAGGACGAAAAGTACCACGAGGTCCTCGAGGAATTTGGCGACCTGCAGCTTCGTCTTCAGAATCATGATCCGGCGCGGATGCGGCCCAAGATCGAGCGCATTCTGATGGGCCTCGGATTCAAGCAGAGTGACTTCGAGCGTGACACCGGCGAGTTCAGCGGCGGCTGGCAGATGCGCATTGCCCTCGCCAAGCTTCTCCTGCGGGAGCCCGACCTGCTCCTTCTCGACGAGCCCACCAATCACCTCGACATCGAGACCATCCAGTGGCTGGAGAACTATTTGAAGCAGTACCCCGGCTCCGTGCTCCTGATCAGTCACGACCGCCGCTTCCTCGACGAGCTCACCAACCGCACCCTCGCCTTCGAGAACGGCAAGGTGGAGACCTACTCCGGCAACTACAGCTGGTACCTCAAGGAGCGGATCGCCCGCCGCGAGCAGCTCGAGCGCGCCTACGTCTCCCAGCAGAAGGAGATCGCCAAGGCGGAAGCCTTCATCAACCGTTTCCGCGCCCAGGCGACCAAGGCCAGGCAGGTGCAGAGCCGCATCAAGCAGCTCGCCAAAGTCGAGCGGATTCAACTGCCCGAGGACGTCTCTTCCATCAGCTTCCGTTTCCCACAGCCGCCCCCGAGCGGACAAAAGGTCATGGAGGTGAGCGGTGTCACCAAGAGCTACGGTGGCCCGCCGATCTTCCAGGGGCTCGACTACCGGATCGAGCGTGGAGACCGCATCGCCATCGTCGGAGTCAACGGCGCTGGCAAATCGACTTTTGCCCGACTCATCGCCGGGCAGGAGCCCTTCGACTCCGGCGAACGGGAGGTAGGGCACAAGGTCGAGATCGGCTACTTCGCCCAGGATCACGCCGACAAGCTGGACAAGACCAAGACCGTCCAGGAGATGGCGGCGGTAGGACTTCGTGGCGAGAGCGCCGCCAGGGTGCGCGACTGGCTCGGCGCCTTCCTTTTTCGAGGCGATGACGTCCACAAGAGCGTCTCTGTTCTCTCCGGTGGAGAACGCGGGCGTCTCGCTCTCGTGCGGATGCTCCTTCGTCCCGCCAACTTTCTGATCCTCGACGAGCCCACCAACCACCTCGACATGGCCTCGCAGTCAGTGATGCAGAAGGCCCTCGAAGGCTACACGGGCAGCTACATGATCGTGTCGCACAACCGGGACTTCCTCGACCCGATCGTGAACAAGGTCCTTGAGTTCCGCGTCGGCGAGCCGCCGCGGACCTACCTCGGGAACGTCTCCTACTACATCGAGAAGAAGCGCGAGGAAGAAGCGGCTGCCGCGACTTCCGCCGCACCGGCTCCTTCCGGTTCGGGCATCAGCAAACCCGCAGCGCCCAAGCCTGCCTACCGGCCCAAGGGCAAGGACGCCCGACGGGAGGCAGCGCAGTTGCGCCAGCAGAGGGCGGCTGCGATCAAACCGCTCCAGGAGAAGCTGGAAACTGTTGAGAAGACGATTGCCGGACTCGAGGCCAAAAAGATCGAGCTGACAACCAAGGTTTCGGATCCCGAAGTTCAAAGAGACCCCGATCTGCTCCGCGATCTAGCCGCGCAGTTCCAGAAAGCCAACGACGACCTCAACAGCGCCTACTCCGAGTGGAGTGAAGCCAGCGAGGCGGTTGAAGAAGCCGAGGCAAAGCTCGGCGGTTCGTAGGCACACGCCCTCAGAGCTGAAGGCGCTTGGATAGCGGCGGGTATCGATGGTTACGTTTCAAATTCCCCGTCGGGCTCGAGCGTCCGGCCTTGAAGGTGGAACTCGACGTCCCGGCGAGTTTCGGGCGAAGCCCGCCCCTCGCCCTCTGGCAACGCCAGCGCGCCGGGACGTCACGCTCCACCTTAAGGCAGGCACGCCCAAGGCATCGCCCGGCCATCCGAATCTGTCGCCACCGACGACTCGGGATCTAGTTTTTTAGATCGCCTTTCCAGGGCGTTGGAGCGCCTTTGATCGTACCGGGCCTGCACCATCCTTGCGAGATCGGGTTGGATCATGTCCAACACCCCCTTGCAGCCAAGCACCGACGCACCCATGTTCGGCGCTCCTCAATCCGAGCACCCAGCCATGATGACGTCCGCCGAGATCCGCCAGTCCTTCCTCGACTTCTTTCGAGAGAAACAGCACACCATCGTGCCTTCGTCGCCGGTGCTCCCCAGCTCGCCGAACCTGCTCTTCACCAACGCGGGGATGAACCAGTTCGTGCCCTTCTTCCTCGGCACTGAAAAGGCTCCCTACTCGCCTCCACGCGCCGCCGACACGCAGAAATGCATCCGCGCCGGAGGCAAGCACAACGACCTCGAGGACGTCGGCTACGACACCTACCACCACACGTTCTTCGAGATGCTCGGCAACTGGAGCTTCGGCGACTACTTCAAGGCCGAAGCGATCGCCTGGGCCTGGGAACTGGTCGTCGAGCGCTGGGGACTCCCCGCCAACCGACTTTACGCCTCCGTCTATCGTCCCGGTGAGGGTGACCCCGCCGACTTCGACGAGGAGGCGCACGGCATCTGGAGCGCTCTCTTCGAAAAAGCCGGGCTCGACCCCGCCGTCCATGTCGTCGATGGCGACAAGAAGGATAATTTCTGGATGATGGGCGACACCGGCCCGTGCGGTCCCTGTTCCGAGCTTCACGTTGATCTGACCCCCAACGGCGACACCGGCGGCAAGCTCGTCAACATGGACGATGCCGCCTGCATCGAGATCTGGAATCTGGTCTTCATCCAGTACAATGCCGAAGCCGACGGAAGCTTCCGCCCACTCCCCGCCCAGCACGTCGACACCGGCATGGGCTTCGAGCGGGTGGCCGCGATGATTCAGGCCACCAACCATTTCACCGACTTCTCGGTACTGGCCTCCAACTACGACACCGACGTCTTCCGTCCTCTTTTCGACGCGCTCGCAAAGCGCACGGGAAAAAAGTACACGTCCACCCTGCCATCCGGGCCCAAGCGCCAGCCGGCCAGCGAACAGGAGGAAATCGACATCGCTTTCCGCGTCATCGGAGATCATATCCGCACCTCGAGTTTCGCGATTGCCGATGGCATCATGCCCGGCCCCAAGGGTCGCGACGCCACCATCAAGGCGATCATCCGCCGAGCCGTTCGCTACGGCCGCGTGCTCGGATTCACCAAGGAAGACACGCTTCTCGCCGATCTCTTTCCCACCCTTCGCGAGCAGCTGGGAGAGGTGTTTCCCGAACTGAAGAACCGCGGTGACAAGATCATCGCCGAACTCACTCGCGAGGAAAAAGCCTTCAACAAGACTCTCGATAAAGGACTCACTCTCTTTGACCGTATGGTCGAGGGACTCGCCGAAGGCGCTCCCTTTGCCCCAAAGAAGGCCGTCGATCTGTGGCAGGAACAGGGGCTTCCTGTCGAACTGACTCGGGTCCTCGTCGAGGAGCGGGGATTGGGCTGGGACGAGCCTGAAGTGCAGCGCCTCGTCGAAGAGCACCGGAGCACTGGTGACGACGGATCCGAGGGTGACGTCATTGCCGCGGTCGACGTCGAGACCTCGGTCTCTTCTGAGTTCGTCGGCTTTGAGCAGGACGAATGTGAAGCCACCATCCTCGAGACCCACCCCGGTCCGGACGGCTCGGTGCTGCTCATCGTCGATCGCTCGCCCTTCTACGTCGAGAAGGGCGGACAGCAGGGTGATCACGGAGACCTCATCACCACGGACGGTCGTGAAATGCCTGTCCAGGCTGTGCTTGGTATCGGTCAGGCCCTAGCCATCCAAGTCGCCGAACGGCCCGAAGGTGAGACCGTCACCCTGCGTCTCGACCCCGGCCGTCGGCGCCCTATCGAGGCACATCACACCGCCACGCACCTCCTCCACTGGGCCCTTCACGAGGAAGTCAGCGCCGACGTCGCTCAGCAGGGGTCGCTGGTTGCCCCCGACCGGCTCCGTTTCGACTTCAACAGCGACGCGCTTTCCGCCGAACAGGTCGCCAGCGTGGTCGCCAAGGTCAACGAGCGCATCGCCGGAGCGGACCCCGTTTCGTGGTCGGAAGTACGCCACGCCGACATCAAGGATCGAACCGAGATCATGCAGTTCTTCGGCGACAAGTACGGCGAGTTCGTCCGGGTCGTGCAGATCGACGGCGAGAAGGGAGCACTCGACGGATACTCGATGGAGCTCTGTGGCGGAACCCACGTGCGCAACACCAGTGAATGCGAACTGTTCGCGATCCGCAGCGAAGGCGCGATTTCGGCAGGAGTTCGCCGTATCGAGGCAGTCTGCGGGGATTCCGCCCGCGCCTACTTGCAGGAGGAAGTGGCCACGCTTGAGACCGAGGCGGAAGAACTCGGCAAAGCGCTCGCCAAACACGACCTAAAGGCTCCTGATCGGGCAAGCTTCCCGGTTGACCTAGGGACCATCACGGCAACTAGAATGCCGGCTGCGGGTGAAGCCCTGACCCTCCTGCGCTTGGAGGTGGCTGGACTCAAGAATCAGCTCCTCGAAGCCAAGAAGAAGGCCGCCAAATCGGAGACCGCCGAACTTGCCAGCACGGCTGACGCGCTCGTGCTCGGATGGCTGGAGCGAAGCTCGATCGTCGAAAAACTCGACGGTGACAACCCGGCACTTCTTCAAGAGGCCCTCATGGCGCTTAAGAAACACGCCTACTCAGGCCCCGCCGTTCTCGTCATGGAGGCCGGCGGCAAAGCGCACCTCGGAGCCTATTCCGGCCCGACCGCGCAAGCCGCGCATCCGGCAGGTGGTCTTGTCCAGACTCTCGCCCCCCTCGTCGGCGGCAAAGGCGGAGGCAAGCCCGAGATGGCTCGCGGCGCCGGCGGCGACGTCAGTGGCATCGATGCTCTTCTGGCGGAGGCATCCTCGAAGCTTGTCGCTTGATGCGAATGGCTCTGAGATCGGAGCGGTCTCCGGGGAATCACCGCCCTGCGCGGTGGCCCGACCTGTCGCTCGACTGAAACCCTGAGCGAAACGACGGGGATTTCACAGGTGACCGCGAGGTGACCCTCCCATGGTGCGAGACTCCTGCACGGGGAACGCCCGGCAACCCTACCGGACCTCCAGACACTTGCCTTCGGTGGTGCTCCGCACGTAGATCCTGCCACCCGATAAAACAGGGGTCGTCCAGCACTTGCCGTCGAGGACCTCCTTCCGGGCGAGCTCCTTGTACGACCTCGGATTAGGGTCAATCAGTACGAGCTGACCCGCGTCACCGAGAGCCAGAACTTTGTCATCGGCAAGGATGACGTGACCTGGGCCAAAGCCCGCCTCGCTCCACTTCATCTCGCCTGTCTTGATGTCCACGCAGCTAAGCGGGCCGTCGCCGTACTTCTTGAAGCTGAACATGCCATAGAGATGTCCTTCATAGAGAACCGGGGTACTCCAGTGGTTGATGTTTTCGTTCTCCGTGCGCCAGATCTCTTTGGAGCTGAAGCTGTTTCCATTCTTCGAGATACGGTAGGCCCCCGCTCCCACGCCGTATCCGGCCGAGCAGTAGACGATGTCACCATCGACCACCGGAGAAGCGGCGGTCGAGACCTTGAAGGGAAACTCCTGACGCCAGAGTTCGCGGCCGGAACTGGGATCGACAGAGACGAGTCCGCTTTGCAGGAGGAAGATCACCTGACGAACGCCGTGAATGTCGGCAGCGACAGGCGTCGCGTGAGTCATCTTCTCGTCGCCACTCTTCCACGCGAGACTGCCGTCCTGCTGACGGAAGGCGAGCAGGCTTTCGCCAGGGCCACCTCCGGCGAGCAGGACGAGGTTCCCCTCGAGGAGCGGCGAGGCCGCGTTGTCCCACTTGATCTTCTGACCTTCGTGCTCTTTGACGATGTCGCGTTTCCAAAGCGTCCTGCCGGTGTTCGCGTCAAGGGCGTGCAGTCCGATGTTGGCATCGGTGACGAATAGCCGACCCTCCGCGAATGAAGGGGTGGACATGGGACCGTTGCCTCCGTCGTTGCCTCTCGCTCCAGAACTACCCCCGCCCGCGTACTTGACGTAAGTGAGCGGTGCCGCCCAGAGTTCCCTGCCGTTCTCCGCGTCAAAGGCCACTACGGTCTCGGTCGGATTACCTTCGATGTCGCGGGTCATGAGTGTGAACGCCTTGCCATCCGCCACGCAGAACGAACTGAAACCGGTGTTTACCTCAGTGCGCCAGCGCTCGACCAACTTGGAGGACCAGCCAGTAGAAGACAGAGATTCAGCGGTCACTCCGGTACCCTGAGGGCCACGGTACATCGGCCAGTCATCGGCGGGAAGTGGCCCCGAGGCAATGGAGGCGGCGGCAAGGAGAGAGAGGCGATGGCGCATGGTAGCAGATCCTACAGGCTGAAAACCCAAGGCAGCAAGCCCTGCATCGAGACGAACGATTTTTCCGTCTCCGTGCATCGGGGCTGTGCTATCCCTGTGACCGTGAAGCCACTCCTCGCCTGCACCCTCGCCGCCCTTTTCCTCGTCTCCTGCAAGAAGGAGGAAACTTCCCCTGAGCCCACGCCAGAGAAAACCGCAGCCGGACGCGGGAAGATCGATCCCGTCCCCAAGCCGGAGGCGAAACCTGTCGCCGCTCCTGAACCAAGGAAGGCCCCGGTTCCTCCGAAAAAGGCCATCGCCTGGAAAGACAAGCTCCTTCACGCCGGCATCAAGCATCACAACCCCAACTATACCAACCAAGGTCAGTTCCAGATCGAGGATGGCAAGGTTCTCGCCGTGATGCTGCCCGGAATGGGGATCACCTCGCTCGAGGGACTTCCGATCAAGCACCTTCGGCAAATCGACATCAGCGACAATCCGATCAGCGATATCTCACCGCTGAAGGGAGCCCCCCTCGAGGTTTTCTACGCCGAGCGCACCAAGGTCGAGGACCTCACCCCGCTTCGCGGAGCCAAGCTTGGCGCGATCGCGCTTTCTTTCACCCCAGTCCACGACATCTCCCCACTCGCGGGCGCCCCGGTCGAGGAAGTCCGGCTCGTGAGCACCCGGGTCGCTGACATTTCGGCACTCGCTGGGGCGCCAATTCAGGCGGCCTGGTTCACGGATTCCCCGGTTAACAGCATCGCCGCTCTCGCCAAGGCACCGCTGATCACGCTGACGCTCCACCGCACCAAGGTCACTGATGTCTCTCCCCTCGCCGGATCCCAGCTGCAGCGCCTTCACATCGGAGAAACACCTGTCCGCGACCTGCGTCCGCTGGCCGGTCTTCCGCTCACCCGCCTTGTCTTCACGCCTCCCTATATCCTCGAAGGCATGGACGTCGTCCGCGCCCTCCCGCTTCGCGAGATCGGCACGGCCTTCGACGACGAAAGAAAAGACCTCGTCGCCCCGAGCCGCTTCTGGCCCGCCTGGGATGCGGTCATGGCTGGCGGACGGCCTGGCACAGATCCTGCCCCCGGGCAGTGATGGGGTCTACTCCTCCCCAAACGGGTCGGGTTTCTGCCACGGCACGGTTCCGCCAATCTGGATGAACTTGCGCATTTCGGCGGCCATGGGATGCCATTCCTTGGGCTTGGGGCCGCCGCGCAGAAAGTCCTTCTTCTCAAGAGGGTCAGCTTCAAGGTTGAACATCTCCCAAGGACCATCGGGGCGGTTTTTGACAAGCTTCCAGGGTCCTCGACGCATCGCCCAACTGGAGTCGCCCATGTAGGTCATGTTGCCCTCGCGACGGACCCAGAAAAGATCTCTCTCCGCGAACTCGGGCTGCGAGGTGCCGGTGAGTGAGGCGAGAATCGAGCGTCCCTCGATCCCTGCGTGCAGATCGGCATCAACTCCGGCCCCGGCTGCCTCTAGGACGGTGGGAAACAGGTCCATGGTGATTCCACGGACACTGGACTTACTCCCTGCAGTGATCCGACCGGGCCAGCGAGCACAGAAAGGAACTTTGATGCCTCCTTCGTACATGTCCTGCTTGGCACCCCGGTGCGCTCCGTTGTTGCCGCCGACATTGCCCTGACCGCCGTTGTCGGAAGTGAAAATCACGAGGGTCTCTTCGCGTTGCCCAGTCGCGTCGATGGTCGCGAGGACTTTTCCGATGCCCTCGTCCATGTGCTCGATCAGAGCGACGAGCTTCGCCCGCTTTTCGTCAATGCCGGGCTCCCGCTCGAGGACTTTGGCGGTCCACTCTTCGGGTGGCTGAATCGGGGTGTGAGGCGCGTTGTAGGCGAGGTAGAGAAACCATGGTTCCTCCTTTTCTTGTCCCTTCCGCACGTACTCGCTCGCCCAGTTGCTGAAGAGATCGGTGGCGTGTCCCTCTGGGTGAATCAATTCCCGATCCAGGTACATGTAGTCGATGCCGTGTCGCTGGTGGGTGTAGTAGTCGTCCATCATGTCCCCGAGAAAGCCGTGGAAATGATCGAAGCCGCGATCCATGGGAGTGTTCGGTGCTTCGAGTCCGAGGTGCCATTTCCCGATGATCGCAGTGCGGTAGCCCGCCGCCTTGAGGGGCGTGGGGATGAGGGTCGCGCTTGGAGCAAGCCAGCCGAAGTTGCTCTCCGGATGGGTGCGAATCACTCCGGGAGCTCCGACCCGATCGGGGTAGCGTCCGGTGAGCAGTGCGGCACGGGTCGGAGTGCAGACCGGGCAGTTGGCGTAAAAGGAATCGAGGACCACCCCTTCGCTCGCGAGTCGATCGACGTGAGGACTCTTCAGGTCCTTGGCGCCCATGCAGCTGAGATCCCCGTAGCCGAGATCATCGACGAGAATGACGAGGATGTTGGGGGGCGCAGCCCAAAGTGCGCCCGAAGCGGACAGGAGGAAGCAGAGCAGAAGACGGAGAAATTTCATGACCTAGAAAAGGATAATCTCGTGACCGGCACCGGAGCCATCCCAAAGCGCTGGAACCCGGTGGAGCGAAGCGTGAGCGTAGCCGAACTACTCGGCATCAAGGGCGCGGAGGAGGAAAGCCCAGCGGTCGGCCGCCTCATCAATGGATTTGCTGGTGGGAGTGCCCGCGCCGTGACCGGCCGAAGTCTCGATCCGGATGAGAACGGGATTCTCTCCCTGGTGTGCCTCCTGAAGGCGAGCGGCGAACTTGAAGCTGTGGGCAGGGACGACGCGGTCGTCGTGGTCGGCGGTGGTGACCATCGTGGCCGGATAGCTCACGCCGTCCTTGAGCGCGTGGAGCGGCGAGTACCGATGAAGGTATTCAAACATCTCCTTGCTGTCCTCGCTGGTTCCATAGTCGTCGGCCCAGGCCCAGCCGATGGTGAACTTGTGATAGCGCAGCATGTCCATGACCCCGACCGCGGGAAGGGCCGCGCCAAAGAGTTCGGGCCGCTGCGCCATGCAGGCGCCGACGAGGAGTCCACCGTTCGACCCACCGGCAATCGCGAGTTTGGAAGAAGAAGTGTACTTCTCGGCGATGAGCCACTCGGCGGAGGCGATGAAATCATCGAAGACGTTCTGCTTATTGAGCTTGGTACCGGCCTGGTGCCAGTCCTCACCGTACTCGCCTCCTCCGCGCAGGATGGCCATGGCATAGACACCTCCCTGCTCGAGCCAGGCAACGCGGGAAATGGAAAAGCCTGGCCCAAGGCTCACCCCAAAACCGCCGTATCCGTAGAGAAGAGTCGGGTTGGTACCGTCGAGCTTGAGGCCCTTTTTGTGAACGAGGAAGACAGGGATTTTTGTGCCATCCTTCGAGTCGATAAAGACCTGCTTGGTCTCGTAGGGCGAGGCATCGAACTCGATCTGCGGGGCCCGGTAGAGAGTACTCTCGCCGGTGACCATGTCGTGCCGGTAGATCGATCCGGCGTCGGTGAAGCTGGTGAAGTAGAAAAAGGTCTCGGTGTCGTCGGGTTTGCCGCCGAAGCCGTAGGCGGAGCCAATCCCCGGGAGCTCGACATCGCGGACATGGCTGCCGTCGAGGGCGTGGACCCGAATTCGCGATGAAGCGTCCTTGAGAGACCCGCAAACCAGCTGCCCGTTGAGGTGGTTCACCCATTCAAGCGTCTCCTCGCTTTGCGGAATGATTTCCTTCCAGTGATCGACGCCGGGGTTCTTCAGGTCAATCGCGACCACTCGACCCCGAGGAGCGTCGAGGTCGGTCTGGATGAAGAAGACGTCGCCGATGCTGTCGATCAAGCTGTACGAGGCATCAAACTGATTCAGGAGCTCAACCATCTCTCCTCCCTTCTCGAGGTCCCGATAAAAGAGACCATTCTTGGGATTGGTTCCCTCCCAAACTCCAACGACGAGATATCGGCCGTCCTCAGTCACGCCTCCCCCGAACCCCCACTCCTTTTGATCGGGACGCTCGTAGATGAGCTCGTCCTTTTCCTGCGGGTCACCGAGGCGGTGCAGATAGAGCTTTTGGAAGTAATTCTGGCCGGTGAGTTCCTCCCCATTCTTCGGTTCGTCGTAACGGCTGTAGTAGAAACCTGAGCCGTCCGGAAGCCAGCTAACGCCGGAAAACTTCACCCATTTGAGGTGATCCTCCAAATCTTCCCCCGTCTCGACGTCCCGCACGCGCCACTCCTTCCAGTCGGAGCCGCCCGTGGAGAGGGCGTAGGCCATGTGACGACCATCGCGGCTGATCTCGTAGCCGCCCATCGACACCGTGCCGTCTTCGGAAAGCAGGTTGGGATCCAGCAACACGCGAGGCTCCGCCTCAAGCGACTCCGTGACGTAGAGCACACTCTGGTTTTGGAGCCCGTCGTTCTTCCGCCAGAAATAGCGGCCGCCTTCCTTGTTGGGGGTCGAGTAGCGCTCGTAGTTCCAGAGCTTGGTGAGCCGTTCGTGGATCTGGGCTCGTGCGGGGATCGAGTCGAGATAACTCCGGGTGACCGCGTTCTGCGCGACGACCCAGGCCTCGGTTTCCTCCGCGTTGTCGTCCTCGAGCCAGCGGTAGGGATCGGCTACCGTGGTTCCGAAGTAGTCGTCACTCACGCCGCCCTTGCGAGTTTCGGGATATTCAAGAGCGGGACTGGCTGGAGAGGACATGAAAGCAGAGACCGTGAGTAGAACGAGGGAAACTCGAAACATGACGGACCCTACTTTGCGCGCGGCTTGAATCCAGCTTGGATGATCCATCCCGGGTTCACGGCTGCGGGCTCGTAGGCACCGACCCCGGCAGTCCGGGGGGTGCCGTTGAAATCTTCGGCGACGCGGAAGCGTCGGTCGGCGAACTCGACGGCGGCACCCGAACCCGGCTTCGGGACGAAGTCCTTGCGCCCCTCGACGTAACGGGCGCGGTGATTGCAGAGATCAGAAACCGCTCCTCCCGGCAGCTCGATGCCGCCCATGAAATAGTTGTTGGCCGCCATCGCCACGGGAGCCCCCGAGGCGACAATCCGAATGGCCCGGCCCGGGCAGGAGACCGTGTTGTGAATCACCGCGACGTTCATCGGCTTGGCGCTCTGGTGCTCGCGCACGTGGATGCCGTCGCCTTTGCAGTCGAAGATGACGTTGTTGCGGATCAGCACGTCGGCGGCGGCCTGGATCCCGTGGTCGCCCGAGTTCCAGATGACGTTCGCCTCGATGACGTTGCGTTTCTGTCCGTCCGCACCGTAGACGATGATGCCGGGGTACTTGGTGTCGTGGATGACGTTGTGGCGGATGACGTTGCCGAAACTGCCATCCTTGAGTTCGATGCCGTCGCCTTGGCTGACGTTGTCGCCGTTCAGATGGTGGATGTAGTTCCACTCGATCAGCGAATGGAACACGCGCCCCGTGGTCGATCCGTCCTCGGCGTTGTTGGACCCAAGGTAGAAGGCTTCGCCGTGGCCGCCGGTGTGGTGGACATGGTTGGCGCGGAAGACAAGGCCTTCGTACTCGTTGCCGACGTGGTTGGCGGTGAAGGCGACCCCACCAATGTGGTGCACATGGAATCCTTCGATGAGGATGAATTTCGCGGGGCGGTCCTGCTTCTTCGAGATGCGTACCCCGGCACTTCCACCGGTGATCTCGATGTCCTTGAGGATGAGATACTGGGCGCCAACGATGTTGATGGAGTTCTGCTTGTCGTCGGGCCGGTGGAAGATGACTCCCTCGGGTGACTCGCCGCGGATCGTGATGGGTTTCTCGGCCGTGCCGACATGACTGATCGAGAGGAGCCTGGCATCCGAGTAGGTCCCCTTCCCCAGTACGACCTCGTCGCCGGGCTGGAGACGCTCTCCGTTGAGAACGGAGAACCAGTCGGACTCGGGAGTCAGTTCAATGCGGCTCGCCTGAGCAACCGAGCTGGCGAGAGCAAGGCAGAGAAGAAGCGTCCATTGCATGACAATGGATGCTAGCTCGCAAACGAGCCCGAGCCAAGGCAGTCCGTCGCCCTTGTCGCTACCCATGGTCTTCGCCTCGGGGAAGCTCGCAGATTTGACGGCGCGACGGGTACTTCAATCGGCTCCGCTTTTGTCGGAGGGGGACCTCCTTGGCCTTCCTTCAGCATCTCGATCGATTGTCCGGCACCGCCTCCCTTGAGTCATCGCGTCAGCGCTTGCAGGAGCTGCTTAAGGCGAACTGCCAATCTTGAGTCAGTCTTCTTGGCGTCCTTTGCGCCGTCTTGCATGATTCGTCTTTCGGGATTCGTGCGCAGGTCCTTCCAATCGCGAAGCGTCCTGAAAACCTGATCACTTCCGACACGGCTGAGCACGTTGATCCTAATCTTTCCTGGGTTCCCGTCAGGACCGATCGAGTGAATTCTCAAATCACCGAAAACACATTTTTCGACCTCGGTAATATCAGATTTGCAAACAGAACGGATCGTGTTCGATCCAAGCCTTCGACAGGAAATTCGTTCATCTTCCAGCGTGATTTCCCAAGGCCAGTTTACCCAGCCACGAACAGATCCTATCCACGAACTTTTCACTACTTGGGAAGTCGGGTCAGGCATCGTCATCATCGACTTTCACCTCCAAAACTCGAATTTCGGGGTGGTCTTCAAAGATACCAAGAAGAGTGGAGTGTATCGCATCTCGTTGTTTTTCTACGCTCACTCTTGAGAATCGACGCCAACTCCATTTTTTTCTGGGAAAGAATTTCTCCCTACTTGCCTAGAATTCGAGCAAGCAGGCCCTTGCGCTTCTCAGAGGCGGCCTTGAACTGATCGCGCTCCTTCTTGAGCTTGGCTAGCTGCTCCTTGGCCTTGGTCGCGGCGGTGGCACGCTTCTCGGATTCGGCTTTCGCCTTGTCGAGTTCGTCCTCAGTCTGGGCGAGGACCGCCTCCCGTTCGACGAGCCATTTGGTCTGGTCTTCAAAGGTGGCCTGTAGCTTGTCGTAGCCTTCCTCGACCCGGTACTTCATGTCGTAGTAATCCTGCATCATCGACTCGGCGCGCTCCTGCTTGGCTCCAGAGAAGCGGAGCAGGAACTTCACGGCGGGAGACGCATCATCGAGAAGGACGTCGACGAGCGCTTCATCGAGCGGGGGCTCTTCGCCGCTGCGGGCCCGCTCGTCGACTGGGAACGGGTAGGCGCCAAGGGGTTCGGGGACGAAACCGAAGTCAGTGCCCTGTTGGAGGGCGCGCAGGAAGAAGGGACGCAGGTCGGTGAGATCGGTGGGGAGCGCTTCGACTCCGCCGAGTTTACGGAGGGTTTCGGAGCGGATCAGAAACGGGCCCGGACCGAAGCAGTTGACGAAGGTGGAGAGCAGGGCGGCGGGGCCGACGGGATAGTCGAGGGGTTCGGATGCCTCGGGGTCGCCGTGGTGGAAGCCGGTAACGAGATCGCCTCCCGTGTTGGAGGCGGCTTCGAGCCATTGGCTGAGCTTGTCGGGATCGACCGCGGCGGCGGCGTCGAGGACGAGGAGCCATTCGGATTCAGCCTCGGAGTCGACGGGAAAACCGACACCGGGATCCTTCGCGTCACCGAGAAGAAGGAGTCCGATCGACTCGCAGGTTTCGCAGAGGGCCTCGGGCGCGGACTGCTCGCGGAACGGCTCGGGGCCTTGAAGCTGGCGATGCCAAGCGCACCACGCGGCTTCGTTTCCGGAAGAAGAAACGGCCCGACGCGCGGGACGGGTGCCGTTGGTGAGGATGGCCTCGAGCTTGTCGGCGAGCGCTTCGGGACGACGCTCGAAGACGGGGTGATGAAAGGTGGAGACGGCGATGTCGCGGGGGTCGATGAGCTCGGGGATGCCACCGGCCTGGGAGGCGAGGAAAGGAATCTTCAGACCGATGCACTCGAGGACGGTGTTGGGTGAGTTGTCGACCGGCGACGGCATCACGGCGAGTCGCCCTTCGCCCTGCAGGTAGGCGTTGGCGCCGGTCTGATCGAGGGTGCTGAGGATCTGGTGATCGAAGTCCCACTTCCTGGCGCGCTCAGCGAGATAGACGTCGGAGGCCACCCCTTCCAAGTCGGTGATCTTGCCCATGAAAGTGACGCTCACTCCGTTCATGGCGCTGCCCATGAGATCAAGCGCGTCGCAGAAGGTGTGGATGCCCTTGCGAGTCTCGAGTCGCCCAAAGAAGACAAGCTCGCGGATCGGCGCAGCGTCGGGAAGTGGATCGTCGAGCGGTTCGTCAACGCCGCCACGGGCGGTCTGCGGCTGAACGTTCTGCTGAGCGTAGGTCGCGGCGGGAAGCTCCCAGCCGGTGTTTCTCATCCACTGGATGAGGTAGGCGCTCGGACTCACGACGACGTCGGATCCGGTGAGGCACTGCTCCTCCATGAAATCGAGGGCGACCTGCGACATGGAGAAAAAGGGATTACCGGCTGCCTCGTAGATCCAGCGCGTGCTGCTGTGCGCGCCGGTGCAGAGCACGGTGTCATCGAAAGCGAGCCCGGCCTTGCGGGCAGCGACGGTGTGGAAGCCGTGCCCGTTACACTCGGGAAAGTGAATGACGTCGAGGCGGGTGGCGGGGTCGGCGTCCTGCTCGCGGAGCCAGCGCATGGCGAGCCAAGAGCGGCGCGGCCATTCGTATTGCCAACGGATCGCAGAGGATTTCTCGACGCCGATCGGGACGACGCGGATGCCTTTGGCTGCGTAGTGCTCGACCCAGTGCTCCATGGGTTCCTCGGAGAGATGCTCGCCGACGTAGACGACGGTCACGGTCTGCCCGTCCTCGACGAGAGCTTCTGCCAGCGCGGTGTAGGAGGTGCCGATGCCGCCGTTGTGCATCGGCCCGTGGAGTTCACTGGTGACGATCGCCACCTTCTTGGGGCTGCCTTCCCCGGTGGCAGGCGTGAAGTCGGAGCCGGCAACAGAGAAGCCCTCGATGCCGGTGAAAGTGAAGGCGTCGAGAGACTTGGGCCCGACGAGGACGACGGCGGTGGATCGGTGGTAGCCGGTTGGCTCGTCGCGCCCGTGGCCGAACCAGGCGACGTGAAGGCCGGCTTCCCGGCACTGATCGACGATTTCGCCGATGCTGCGCCGCGCGCTGGGATCGCTGGAGAGTTCGCGGTCCGGCTCGACGATGACCACCGCCTCGTGTTCGGCGGCCGCGCCTTTGATCCCATCCAGATCGTGGCAAAGTCCGACCTGAGCGGGTTCGACATCCAGGAAGGCCGCAACCCGCCGCCGAAGCGGAGCGATCTCGGGACAGGGCAGGGTCGGCGCTTCGTCCATCTCGTTCTACTTCTTTCGGTTGAACAGGCCGCGCTTGGGCTGGGACTCGAGTTCGGCGATCCGTTTCTCGAGCTTGGCATTCTCCTTGAGGAAACGCTTCGCCTGCGAGTTGGCCTCCTTGAATTTCTCCTTCTCCTTTTCGACGACGACCCCGAGGTGCTCGCGGATCGTGTTCATCTCGCCTTCGGCCCAGCCCTTGTATTCGTTGAAGGCCTTCAGGGTGACGTCGTAACCCTCGCCTGCCTGATACTTGTACTCCCAGTAATCGACCATGATCTTCTCGTGGTGCTGGTCGAGCGCCCGCACGTAGCTCGGAAGCCACTGCAGAGGCTCGGGCAACTGATCGACGTAGGCGCGGAGGAAGCGTCGGCTGCTGCGGTAGTCGGCGGTGCTTCCAGCCTCGACCTTGCCGTAGTCGCGGCACCAGAAGAGTTCCTCGGGAACGACTTCGAGACTTTTTCCCTCGAGAATGGCCCGGGCGAGAAGTTCGTAGTCATCGACGTCGAGACGGTAGTCGTCGGCGTAGCCACCAAGTTCGTCGAAGGACTTCTTCTGGATCAGAAACGAAACGTCACCGCGCATCGACATGAAGAGCGGGATCGCAGGGCTGCCGCCGAGCGGGAAGTAGGTCTGCTGCGGTGCCTCGCTGTCGTGGTCGATCGCCTTCTCGGCGGGGACGATGTGACAGAGGCTGGTGACCACGTCGGCCTCGGTGCGACGAAGTCCGTTGACGAGGCAGGAAATGAGCCGCGGTTTGGCGAGAGAGTCCGGCTCCATGAAGAGTAGCAGCTCTCCCTTCGCCAGCGCGGCCGCACGGTTGCGGACCACGCCGGGGCGTTCTTGATCGGCGATCGCGAACTGTCCTCCGTGCGCCTCGCAGATCGGTTGAAGCCATTTGGCGCGATCGGGTTCGGCCTCGTCGGCGACGACGATGATCTCGACGTTGGGATAGTCCTGAGCGACCACCGACTCGAGAGCCTGCTCGAGATGAATCGCATTGCCCTTCGCCGTAATGCAGACGCTGACGAGTGGGGCGTCGGTCCCCCATTCCATGATGGCCTCGTCCCTGTCGTGCTTCACCACGAGTGACTCGTGCCACGCGAGATGGACCAGTTCGTTGGTGCCGGAGTCAATGGCGGGACGCACCGGACGGATGCCGTGACGGAGCGCGTGGCGGATGCTGTGGGCGAGCGGTTCCGCCCGAAGAATTTCCTCGGGGTGATAGAAGGTCGCCTGCGCCACGTCGCGCGGGTTCATCAACTCGGGGATCCCGCCGGTGCGCGAGGTGATGAATGGCACCTGCAAGCCGATGCATTCGTAGACCGTGTTGGGCGAGTTGTCGGTGAGCGAAGGCACGACCACGAGGCGGCCGGGGGTCTTGAGGTACTCGACCGCTTCGGACTGGACCTTATTGGTGAGCATCTGCCATTCGAAGCCCCACTTGCCCTTCCTGGCTCGGGTCTCGAGGAACGCGCAGGCCATGATGCCATCGACGTCGCCTTCGCGTCCGAGGAAGGTCACGCTGATGCCATCGAGCTCGCCTTCCTTCTCGAGAATCTCGAGAGCGTCGCAGGTGGTGACGAGACCCTTCCGAGTCTCGAGTCGGCCGAAGAAGACGATCTCCTTCAGACCGCTGACGGTTTCGGGGACAGGCCCGTTGGCCTTGGGCGGATCAAGCAGCCGAGCCGAGTGAGGCTGCACGTACTGCTGCTGGTAGACGTTCTTCGACACCCGCCAGCCGCGGTCCTGCTTCCACTTCACGAGATAGAGGCTGGGCGCGAGAAGAGCGTCGCAGTGTTCGACGCTCTGGCGTTCCATGAAATCCTCCTGCAGTTCATGGAGCGAGTAGAAGGTCATGTGGTTCGACCCGTTCGCCCACCGAGTGCTTCCGTGAGTGCCGACGCAGATCGTCGCGGACTGGAAGGCGATGCCGCAGCGCTTGGCCTGGATCGTGTAGAAGGCGAAGCCGTTGCATTCGGGGAAGTGAATCGCATCCCAGGGCTGCTTGCGGTGTTCCTCGAGGATCCACTGGTAGACCATCCAGGCGCGGCGGCCGTACTCCTGCTGCCAGGGGATGACGTAGGTCATCTCGGTGACGTCGAGAGAGACGAAACGGATCCCCATTTCCGCATAGTACTTTTCCCAGTGATCGACGTCAGCGACGGTGACCTCGTTGTTGTAGAGGATGGTGACCTCGTGTCCGGCACGGGCGAGGGCCTCGACGATGGAGGTGTTGGCGGTACCGATGCCGCCGCATTGAGCGGGGCCGAAGATCTCGTGGGTCGCCATGCAGACACGCGCCTTCTTGATGCCACCGGGCGCCGCGAGCGAGCCGCTGAAGCGCAGGTTCTGGATGCCGGTCTCGAGGAAGCCGCCGAGATCGACCTCGGCGACGGACTCGTCGGAGACCACGGCAAGGTAGCTGTGGCGTTCGTATCCGATGCTGGTGGTGAACCCCAGGGTGATCGTGTTGAGCGGGATCCCGCGATCGGCGAGAAGCTTCTCAAACTCCTCGATGGTCCATTCCCGGAGTACCCCGGGAGGGGTCGGAAGCTCGCCTTCCAGACCGCGCAGAAGTTCGCGGTCACCACCCGCGATGAGGACTCCTTTGGCAAATTGAGTCGCTGCCTTGATCGTCGCGAGGACGGGTTCGGGATCCTCGACGTGATCGAGGACACCGGCGCAGACGAGGACGGCGTCCTTGAGCAGCGTCTCGTGTTCCGGTGAGAGTTCGGAGGAAGACAGCGCCCGCTCGTGAATGGCGCCGGTGCCCATGCGATCCAGCCACGCCTTGGCGGGTCCAGGCTCATCGAGGCAGTGCAGCTCGAGTTCGGGATCATGGAGATAGACGCCGGCGGTTCCGCCACCCAGGAAAACCACCTTGGAGCAGCCCATCAGGCTGGCGAGCCTCTCCGCATAGGGCAGGACTTCGGGCAGGCAGCGAATCTCCGAGGGCACGACGGGAACACCGTCGGTGACGCAGTCGGAAACGCTGGATCGATTCGGTCGATTCGGTCGATGAGGCCTAGGCATGGAAGGCGAGGCTAGCCGTACCTTCCAAGAGACGAAAGGCCGTTTTTACTCTACTCCGCAGGTATCATGAGATCGCGCAGAGCCGCCACTGGGACGGTGTTCTTGATCACCATTTGGAGGTTCGTATCCACGCCTTTTTTCTCGTCGTAGTAAATGCTGCTGGTGGACGATACGAGGGCGGCGAGGCGGCCTTCCGAATCGAAGACCCCGCTCCCGCTGGAGCCCTTCGCGAAGTCGGCGGTGATTTCCATGAAGACGGGACGCGCCCATTCTCCGCCTGCTCCCTTTTTCACGGGGGCCTGGTAATAGCGGGACACGACCCCCTCGGTGAAACTGTAGAAGCGGCCGTCGGGATGACTGACCACAAAGACGTCGTCTCCCACCAAGGGGTCTGGTGCCAGCGGTGCGTAGGGGAAACCAGAACCTTTCAGGCGGACAACGGCGACGTCCCGAGACACCGAGGAGGCCAGTACTTCGACCACGGGATGAACCACGCCGTCGGGGGTCATGGCCCCGAAGGCAATCTGCCCTTCTCCCTCGAGCACGTGGTGATTGGTCACGGCGATGCCATCCGGACTGATGAGCACTCCACCAGCCAGACTCGGGTGCCACTTGTCGCACTTGCCGCAAAGATAGAGCTTGCCGAAGATCAGCGTCGCGCTCTTGGCTCGCCGAAAGGCATTCTTCTCAGCGGAATCGAAATGCACGGTGGGGAGGTCGCAGCGCTCCAGCACGGACTGACGCTCTTCGAGCTGTTTCAGGAGCACGACCGGATCGACCGTCTCCCCCGCTTTCTTCAACTCAGTCAGCTTGCGCTCAAAGAGCCCGCGCATGGCTGCATCATCGACGGGACGCAAGGGACTTCCCATCGGCGCCTCCGCCGGAAGGGCTGCCACCGAAAGGAAAAGGGCGAGATGCAATCTGACCGACACCCGTCCATCATGACGGATCGTGGTCACCGGATCAACCTTGCCTTGCCGTGCCGCGTCCGCTCGACAGACTAGTCGTCATGGAAACCATCGCCGAGCGAGTTGCCGCCATCCAAACGGCGATCCAAAATGCCGCCCGGCAATCCGGACGAGCCGCTGGAGAGATCGCCCTGCTCGCCGTCTCCAAGACCAAGCCCGACGAAGCGGTCGCCGAAGCCTTTGCCGCCGGCCAGGTCCGCTTCGGGGAAAACCGCGTACAGGAGATCGAGCGGAAAGCTCCCGCCCTGCCCGACGGGATCGAGTGGCACCTCATCGGGCCACTGCAGAAGAACAAGGTTCGCAAGGTGCTCCCGCACGTGCACTCGATTCACAGCGTCGATTCACTGAAAATTGCCGAGCGCATCGACCGGATCGCCGGCGACCTCGGACTCCAGCCCCAGATCTATCTGCAGGTGAACGTTGCGCAGGATCCGGCCAAGGCAGGCTTCGCCGCCGATGAAATCGAGGCGCAGTTCGACGCGCTTTGCACGCTGAAGAATCTCCAGATCGAGGGCCTCATGACAATCCCCGCCTGGGACCCGAATCCTGAAGAGACCCGCCCCCATTTTGCCACACTCCGCGAACTCCGCGACCGACTCCGCGGACGCTGCGACCTGCCGCTGCCCGGTCTTTCGATGGGCATGAGCGGCGACTACCAAGTCGCCATCGCCGAGGGCTCCACCATGGTCCGCGTCGGCACCGCCATCTTCGGCGAGCGATAACTCGCTTTCCTCTCATCACGGACGTGCCACCGTTTCGCCATGATACGATTCGGCCCGCTTTCGCTCGTCGCCATGCTTCTCCTACCGACTGCTCTTGCGGAGGAGAAAGGCACGCTCATCTTCGAGGACGACTTCGAGAGGAGCGAATCGCAGGAGGAAAAGGACGAGCCCGGCAACGGCTGGAACACCAACAGTGAAAAGCGCGCAAACGGCCACAAGCAGGTCGATCTCAAGGACGGCACCATGCGCATCTTCATCCATGAGGAAGCGGACCACGGAGTTTCGGTGACCCACGAGGCCGAGTTCACGGACGGCGCCGTCGGCATGCGCTTCATGCTCGAGCACGAGAAGGACGTGCTGGGTCTGAATTTCGCCGACCTGAAGTTCAAGGAAGTCCACGCCGGACACCTCTTCGTCGCCAGGATCGGGACGAAATCGATCACCCTTCAGGACCTCAAGACCGGCGTCATGGCCAACGAGATCCGGGAGCGCCGAACCGCCAAGGCGTCCACACCCGAGGACAGGAAACTCATTGCCGGCAAGACGAAGCAGTTCCCCCACGAGCTCGATACCGGTACTTGGTACGAACTCCTCGCCGAGGTGGACGGCGACGTGCTCACCATCTCCATCGACGGGAAGGAAGTCGCCTCCTTCCAGTCCGAAGGCATCGCTCATGAAACGAAGCGGACGCTCCGGCTCGCGATCGCCAGGAACGCTGTCGTCGATGACGTCAGGATTTGGAGGAGATAGGTCCGCAAAAAGACCTCGCGGGCCGACCTTGTTCGCGTTCTCCCTACCCCGATGCGCTACGCCATTGTCTCCGACATCCACGCCAATGCACAGGCATGGGAAGTCGTTTCGCGGGACATCGACCGAGTGGACCTGCGATCAACTCGACGGTGAGTCGGGGGAGTTCTTCGCCCAGACGCCCTATCTGCTGCGCGACGAGGAGGACAGCCTCCTCTGCACCCACGCCGAGGTCATCGATGAAAATCATTCTCTCCGTCCTACTTTTGATCGGTGATCTGATTGGATCATCCTCGCCCGCTCAATCTCTACGCGAACCCGATCCCCCCCTGGCCTGAGGGTTGGGATCTCCAGCCGGATCCCTCCGAAGGCTGCTACACACAGGCACACCAGTTCATCTTTCAGGTCGTTGTCGAGGGTTGCCCACGGGACGGACTCGACGACGAGGATCTCGAAGCCACGGTGCCTCTCCACCCCAACGGGCGGCGCATGATGATGCCCAACTTCGTGCTGACGTGTCCCGCCTGCAGTCCTACTTGCCGGGGCGCCATCCAAGGCCTGGAAAAAGTGCCCCATCTGCTGGGGAGCAGCGCCCGTCATGGGTGGCCAGGAGTACCTCACCTGCGGATCGCCGGTCGCTGCGGGTTCAGGCCTCACCCTGCAACGGTCGCCCGGTGGAATGTTCCACCCGATCAAGCGACCCCAGCAACTTGGCGGCAGTCACTCCATGGAGCACGATGGATGCGAGAATCGCGAAGGCGATCGCCGACCACAGTTCGCTGATTTGATCGAAATCGCCCTGGCGCTGGCCATAGGCCAGGTAGTACAGCGATCCGATTCCGCGCACTCCCAGAAAGCCGACGGCAAACCGTCCCTTCCACGGCAAGCCGGAGAAAAGCAGAGCAACCATGCCGCTGAGCGGACGCAGGACCAGGAGGAAGACCATGACCAGGCCGACCGCCGACCAGGTAAGGTCCCTGAGGATGCCGCTTGCCAGCAGTCCGCCAAAGCCGATCAGAATGACGACCAGCGTGATCCTTTCCACCTGATCGATGAAACGGTGCGTCGCTCCGTGAAGCTCGCTCTTCAGCTCGTACTGCTTCGCCGTGACGGCCGCCACGAACACGCTGAGAAATCCATAGCCGTTGACCAATTCGCCCACCCCGTAGGAAAGCAGCAGAACGGAAATGACGATCATTCCTTCATGCCCCTTCGCGAGTTCCAGTTCCTTGCCTCCACTCTTGCGAAACACCAGCCACGCGGCGCCTTTGCCAATCAGCAGACCGATTCCAACCCCAGCGAGGATTTTCCAGACCACGTCGACTGCCACCCATGACCACATCCACTGACCGATCTGGTTGGGTGGATCGGCGGTCGACAGCGCCATGGCGAGATAGACGAAAGGAAAAGCGAGGCTGTCATTCAATCCCGCCTCGACGGAGAGTTTGAATTTCACGTCATTGCGCTCGTTGTCGCCGGGTGGCCCCACCTGCACGGCACGGGCGAGGACCGGATCCGTCGGAGCAAGGCAGGCCCCCAGCAGAATCGCGGCCGCCGGCGTCAGACCCAGCCACCACCAGCCCAGTCCGGCGACCCCGGCAATGCACAGTGGCATCGTGACCAGGAGAAGTGGGATGACCGGCTTCCAGTTCCGCCAGGTGAACAAGCGGTCGACCGAGAGTCCCACCCCGACCAGAGAGACGATGACGATCATCTCGGTGAGGTACTCGACGGCTGCAGTCTGCCCGGAATCAAATACCGGGTCGAGCCACCCCAGCTGCAAAGGCAGCGAGAACAGCCCCCAGCCCAGCATGACGTAGACGATCGGCAGCGAGAGCCAAGTCCCCTCCAGCCGTCGCTCCAGCCAGACCTCGCCGGCGATCGCGATACCGAAAATGACGAACAGAAGGATGCGTGGCTCCATAGGGACTCCTGACAGCATGCCGCCGATTGGCAATTCGGCTAGCTCCATGCTGCGGCTGCTGAACGAAACTCCAGAAGTCGTGGAATCAGACTAGGCTCACGGCTCGACTCCCCCCGCCCCTGAGTTCTGCCTCACCTCGAGCCGAACCCGCTTGCGGGCCGTCCCGACCGCCATCCCGGATGCACCCAGGATGGCGATCAGTGCCAGGGTTGGATTTCCGTCCGGCAGATTCTGGCCGACCACGCCCAGCACGAAGAGCGTCAGGCCTACATACCTTGTCAGCCGCCAAAATCGTCCCGCTCGCAACCTCAGGGCATCACCCATGACAGAGCGATTGCCAAATGCCCAATTGGCACTGGCGGCGATCGCTATGATGTAAGCCCAATGGGTCAGCTGTTGGTGAACCGACATGGCTGGAGTCTTCCCATTCAACCCGAGGTGATCAAAACTTTGTCCCAGGCTTGGGCTGCCGGGACCGCTTGCTCGGCGCATCGCGTCTTCCCGTGTCCGTGCTTCCTCCACCGCCCGCAGCTCCCGCACCTCGCGCAGGCTTGACCGAGGTCTCCTCACTGCCACCCGGAGCCGGCTTCTTGGATGCTTTTTTCACTCGGATCCGGCTCCCGCGCACCTCGGTGCCGTTGAGTTCCTTCATGGCCGCCTTGGCATCCCCGGGCTTCGTCATGACGACAAAACCAAATCCCTTGGAGGCGCGGGTCGCGGCATCCGTTACCAGAATGCAGGACTGCACCGTCCCGTAGGGCTGAAACATTTCGAGAAGCTCAGTCTCGGTGGTGGAACGGGATAGGTTTCGGATCAGCAGCTTCATGGACGGAGACCATTCTACACGCTTCGAACCAGGGTGCTTGGAACACTTTTCGTACCTTCCTTTTTTGGATTGCTTGCGGCGAAGTTCCTTGGTGAATGCCCGACGGGGCCAACGGACTCGATAACGTCCGTGATGGGAAGGCCGACACAGCAAGCTCCCCCGTGAGCAACCCGGCCAACCGTCCGCCGACGAGTTTGACCAGGAGATCCGCCGCGCGGAGGACGACCTCAATGAGTCAGACTGAAATCAGCGATTCCCGGGTGGGACCGATTTCCTATCGACGAAAGATCGAAACGATGCGGTGACATTGTGGTTATGGTAGGGTCACGACTTATGATCCCCTCCCCGCGGCTCTCCAGGCGTACCACCTCTGCGGTGGGATTCACGCTCATTGAGATCGTACTGGTGCTGGTGATCCTTTCCATCCTGGTCGCCTCGGTCGTTCCCGTGTTCAAGGGGCTCGCCGACGAGCGCAAGGCGCGCGAGCCGGTCCGGGAACTGCGGCTCATGGCACGGGAGGCCCGGCTTCTCGCCATGCGGGAGCACCGTCCCTATCAGGTTGCCTTCAGCTCCGAGGGGTTCCAGCTGACACGACATTTTCACCCCTACGCCGAGCCGTCCGAGGTCAGGGAATTCATCGCTCAGGCAGGCGAGAGTTCGATGGCCTTCGATGCCAATGGCGGGGAGCGCACCGCCCAGATGCTCGAAGCGGAGCGCCGGGCCGACGCAGGCGCGATTCTGACCCCCGAAGAAGACTTCGCCTGGCTGCGCCGACCCGAGCGGGTGCGTGCTTACGCCTTCCCCGATGGAGTCACCGCCGAACTGCGGTTCTGGGGCGAGCCGCAGCGGACGCCTCTCGGCGGCAACGCCTATCGCCAATGGGTCTTCCAGCCGAGCGGATTGTGCGACCCGCTGCGGGTCACCTTCATCTCCCGCTCGCGCGAGCAACTGGTCGCCTTCAACTCTCTCACCGCCGAGATCGAAAATGAGACTTCCACTGACAAGTAACCAGGCCGGCGTCCGTCGGGGGCACCGGGCGGGCTTCATGCTCCTCGAGGTCCTCCTCGCGATGGCGATCTTCGCGCTCGGCATGACTGCGCTCGCCAAGGGACTCAATGGTCAGATCAAGGCCACCAATGCAATCAACACGACCCGCGCCGTGCAGGCCAGCCTCGAAGCCGCCATCCGCGAGGTCAGCTTCAAGCCTCTTGAGGAGATGGAATACGACGTCATCGACCCGGAGACCGACATCGCCTACCGGAGCGAGATCGAGGAGCGCACCTTCACCTTGGAAAATGGAGACGTACTCCCCGACATGCATGTCCTCAGGATCGTGGCCACCTGGGGGGAAGGCTCGCAGGCGCGGGAGGCCAGCGCCGAAGTTCTGCTCTACAAGCCGCAATGAAGATCTCCCCCGCTCCACTCGCCCGCCCCCGCCGCTCGGGAGCGTTCACTCTCATCGAGGTCGTCCTCGCGATGGTGATTCTCTCACTCGTGCTCGGCGCGGTCTTCACGATCCTTCAAAGCACGATGCGGGCGAGCGTCGAAATCACCAAGCGCGAGCTCCAGAGTTCGCAGGTCACGGCCCTACGCGAGCAATTCCGCCGAACCTTCGGGGCGCTGCCAAGCGGGGCGCAGATCAGGCTCGAGGTCATCGAGGCCGGTGATCCCATGCTTCAGGAACTCACGATTTCGGGTGCACCCGAAGCCTTTGTCTATGGACCACGCGCCGCCTCCACCGACGAGCGGGTCTTTGGCCTGCAGCGCCAGACCGACGCATCCGAGACCGAAGACGGCGTCCCGCTCTACACCTTCGGGTTCACCCGGGCCGATCTGGTTCCCGAAGAGGAAGTGGGCCTCGTCGTCGTCGAGGACGGCGTCACCCTGCTCGTCGCCGATGACGAGGGCCGATACTGGTTCCCGCTGGTCCGCGACATCGTCTCCATGGAGTGGCGCTGCTATCTTCAGGAGGACGAATCATGGGAAGAGGTCTGGGAAGAAAGCGAGGCGCCCCCGCTCATTCAGGTCGAGATCCGACAACGCGGACGCGACATTCCCATGCGTCTGGTCTTTCCCGTCGTCGTAGCGGAGAGCGTCACCTCATGAAGGTTTCCCGCCAACTCGGTTCTCTCGGGGGCCGCCGTTCCGGGTCCGCCCTGCTGGTTGTCCTGTCAGCCATCATCGTGCTCAGCATCGTGGTGGTCAGTTTCATCGAGTTCTCGCAGAGTCACCTGAAGGAGAAGGCCGAGGAAGGACTCCGCTTCCGAGCCCGCATGCTCGCCGAGTCGGGGCTTGCCCTCGGCATGCATCCCGAGATGGAAAAGGGCGACCCCGTGCTCCGTCAGGATTTTGGGGACGACACCCGATTTGAGGTCCGGCTCACCAAGGAGGGCGGACGGTTTCCCATCAACTCGCTGACCAGCGAGATCGAAATCGAAGTCCTCAAGCGTCTCTTCGAGGCTTGGGAGGTGCCCGTCGACCAGGCGACCGTGGCGGCCGAATCGCTCGCCGACTGGACCGACGTCGATGCGGACGCACGCAACTCCGGGGCGGAGGAAGAGTACTACACGGGTTACGGTTTTGACGAATACCCTCTCAATCAAGGCTTTGCAGCTGTCGATGAGATGCTTCTGGCCCGTGGAATGGACCGAATCGACCGGATCAAGCCGAACTGGCGCGAGTACTTCACGGTCTACGGAACCGGTCTCATCGATGTAAACGCGGCCTCCGTCGACGTGATCCGCGCCGCCCTTGATCTAGGCAAAGAGGAGGCCATTAAAATTGCCGCCATCCGACTGGGAGACGACGGTCGGCCCGACACCGAGGACGACGTCGATTTCAGCGATCTGGAGGAAGTGAAGGACAACGCGGGCATCAATGATGCCGAATGGAGCGAGATTTCATCCCTGCTCACCGTGGAAGATACTCTCGAGCGCATCGAGAGCACCGGACATGTCGGATCCTTTCGAGTGAAGCTGATTGTATTAAAGGACGAAACTTCTGGTATCGTGGCGCGGTTTGAACGCTAGACTCACAAGGCATCATCCGCTTTCCGTGGGTCCATCGCTACTGTTTTGAAGGGAGTCCAAACCATCCTCTATCCGGGAAACCAGCGCGAGTGGGAACTCTGGAGCGCTGGCGGAAGAGGCGCGTCGGCCCCTCTCAAGACCGCTCCGCATGCGGGCGATCTGGTCTCGGGACTAGGCCCCACGGTCGTGGCGTTGCCGGCGGAGAGCTGCCGCACCCTGAGCTTCTCCTTTCCCGTCGCTGAGGATGACCTCGTCGAGGGGCTGATCCAGACGCAGCTGGAGCGGCGTGGGCTTCATCGCGGGGAGATCCGCGGGGGCGGCCGCCGCGTCGAGACCCTCCTCCGCGAGGCGGGACGCACGGTCGTCAGCGTCGACCTCGTGGAGAAACTCGACGCCGAGATCTGCTTTCCATCTGCCACCGACTACCTAGCCGCCGCGCGCCTTCACGAGTACCCCGCCGGGAAGCTCGTGGTCTTCCCTCAGCATGGGCGACTCGTCATGGCCGCCGGGCTTCGTGGACAGCTGGCTCATTGCCACGCCTTTTCCCACAGTCTCGATCTTCCGCCCGAAGCCTCGCAGGAGATCATGCTCACCGCGTTGACCCTGCAAAACTCGGGCGTGATCTCCGACATCAACGGCATCGAACTCTGGGGTGAATTCTCTGCGGAAGACGAAGCGGGACTGGCTGCCAAAACCGGACTGCCGGTGACCCGCAAACAGCTCGGCAACCCGAACCCTCGAGCTCTGATCGGTCAGTCTGCTCCTTTGCTTCCCGAGAGCGTGCGCGAGGCGAAGAGGAGCAAGTCGCGCGTTCGGAAGATCATCCTTGGGGCGCTTCTCGGACTGCTGGCGTATGCCGCGATTGCCTACTTCCTGTGGGATCAGAACAAGCGAGCGGAAACGCGGCTCGCCGAGCTGAAGAATCACGAAAGCGAACTCGCACCGCAGGCCGCAGCCGTGCGGGCTTCCATTGCCAAATGGCAGGCCTTCCAACCCGTTCTCGACCATCGCCGCTACCCGATCGTCATTCTCAGCGAACTCACCAAAGTTCTTCCTCCGAGCGGCGTCATGATCCGGGAGTACGACACACCCAATGCGAAAAGCGTCGACGTCGAGGGCCGCGCCAAAGACACCCGGTCCGCACACCAGTTCCTCGAGGACGTACAGGCATCGGAAGAACTTGCTCTGTTCAACTGGACGATGGGAGCCCCCAAGGTTCAAACCGACAAAACCGCCGTCTTTCTCGTCAAAGGCAAGCTGATCGAGTAGCCATGAGACCCCTCAACCGCAACGAGAAGTTCCTTCTCCTCGCCTGTCTGCTCACGGTGTTCGTCGTCGTGAATCTGGTGCTTTTTCAACGTGTCCGTGCCAGCCGCGCTGCCAGCACAGAGGAGATTGCGAGTCTCGAGGAAAAAATCGAGAAGCATCAGGCCATCATCAACGGAGCTGATTTGTGGAACGACAACGCCGCATGGATCGACGAAAACCTGCCCAGCTACGACTCGGCGGGCAAAGTCGAGAGCGCGATGCTTGAAATGATCCGCGAGGCCGCCGAGGAGCGGGGCTTCAAGATCTCGAAAGCCGAGTTCCCGCCGTCCGAGGATCACGGTCACTACCAGGAAATCTCCGTCTCCGTCGAACTCTACGGCGGACTCGCTGAACTGGAGAAATGGGTCGCGACACTCCAGAAAGACCCCCGCCAGTTTCGCCACATCCGCGATTTCGAACTCGAACTCCTCAAGCGGAATCCCCGCGACACGACCGTGACCGAACCTCAGGGGAAATGTCAGGTCCTCCTGAGCCGATGGTTCAAGCCCAAGACGCGCACCTAGTCTGATGAGCCACTGCGCGACCATTCCCTTTGCCGGCCGAAGCGCCTTGATCGGCCTGATCCTCTCGGTGCTCGCGCCACCTGTCTTCTCTCAGGAATCCGATGACGAGAACGTCTCCGAGTTCGAAACCCCTCTGGGCATCGCCGTCTACGAACCCCTGCTCGGAAACTCCCCCTTCACGCGCCCCATCAACCTCTCGAGCACGCTCACACTGACCGGGGTGGCGGTGATCGACGGAGAGACCATCGCGACCCTGATCGACCGCGAGACCAGCACCTCCTACGTCCTCTCGGAAGAACCGAATGCCGAAGGCTGGCGTGTCATCGAGTACCTCGGCGGCAACGGCATCGAGCAGGCGAAACTCCAGATTTCAGTGGGTGGAGAAGTTGTCAGCGTCCGCTACGACCCCGACGCAACCGTCGCCAGCCTGTCGTCTGACAAGGACAGCTCGCGGAAGGATTCCCGGTCTCGCGGAGGTGGCGGAGGCCCCTTTGGAAGCGATCCCAAGACCGCCGAAAAATACTCCAAGCTCTCCGACAGCGGGAGACAGCAGCTTCGCGAATACATCACCAAAAATCGCGAATCCATCTTCAACAAGCCCCCCGAAGAACGGAGCAGGATCATCAACCAGGTGATCGACAAGCTCGGCAGGAATGACTCGAAGTCCTCCAGGCGCTAGCTCTCCCACCCCATCACCTTCAAGCCCCGTCTTTTTCCGTCCTCATGAAGCATCGCTTTCTCCCCGCTCTCATCGCCGCTGCAGCGGCTCTCACGGTTTTTGTCCGGCTCCCTGCCCAGGACGCCGCCCCGGCGCCTCCGGGGGCCCCCGATGCTCCCGCCGCCAACCGCGTGCCCGCCCCGATTGATCCTGCGAGCCCTGCGGCTCCGACTCCCCCCGCCGGCGGTGTCCCCGCAGCGACCCCCGCGCCCCCGAACCTGCCGGCTGAGGCTGGCCCCGATCGTGGACCCGTGCGCGGGCCCGCCGCACCTCGTTCCGGTCCGGAAGAAGGAGAGCTGAACAACGCCCTTCTCTTCCCGAACAACCCGGTCACCGACCTGCTCGCGATGTACGAGCGCCTCACGCAGAAGACGATCATCAAAGACACCGCGATCTTCGAAGGGTCAACGATCAGCCTGACCACGCCCAAGAAGGTATCCAAGGAGGACGCCATCCACCTGATCGAGGAGTCGCTCAGCACCAACGGCTACGCCCTCATTCCTCTCGATGCCAACACGGTGAAGATCCTCTCGACGCGCACCCAAGGTCTTTCCCCAGCCGCGTTCTCGAAGGGACTCAGCGTCATCCGCGATGCCGGCGCCCTTCCCAAGGGCGACGAACTCGCCGCCTACTTCATGCCGCTTCGCTACATGGATCCCGCGGAAGCCGCCGAACTGTTCACCGACCATGTCGGCCTCAACGTCTACGGACGGATTTCTCCGATCAGCAATCCTCCTGGCCTGCTCATCACCGAGAGCTCGACGATCATCCGCCAACTCATCGACATCCAGGAGGTGGTCGACGCTCCCAGCGAGGACGACGTCGTCAAGACCGGCTTCATCAAGCTCGAGCACGCCGAAGCCTCCATCGTGGCCCAGATCATTCAGGCCACTCTCGACAGCCAGCGCGAGATCGCGGAAGGCTCGGGGCCCACCACCTTCACGGGAAACCGCGGCAACCAGCAGCAGGGAAACAACAACCAGCAGCAGGGAGGCCGGCAAGATCCCCGCCAGCAGCAGAACAACAACAACAACAGCGGAAGCAACGCGGCCCTCGACGTCATTCCTCCCGCCCAACTGGTCGCCGATGACCGCCTCAACCGCATCCTGGTCGTGGCGATCCCCGAGGAGTATGAATACATTGTCGAGCTCATCTCGGAATTCGACCAGCCTCTCGATGACGACACTCCCTTTGAGTACCCGCTCCAGTACGTCTACGCCGAGGAGATCCTTCCCGTCATCGTCGACGTCCTTCAGGACACCGGAACGGGAACCGCCGTACTCCCCGGAGGCGGCACACTCAACACCCGGACGGACCCGCAGAGTTCCCAGCGCACCAGCGCCCTGACCGGCCTCACCGGTCAGCAGGGGCGGCAGGTTCAGGCGGCAGACACCGACTCCACCGGAGAGAACCCCGACGTACTCACGGCGCCCGAGGAAACCACGGCACCCGTTTCCGTGATCGTCGGCAAGACCCGTATCATTGCCGATCCCCGTGCCAACGTCATCTTTGCCTTCGGCCCTCAGGAGAACCTCGACCGCGTCCGTCAGGTCATCGAGCTGCTCGACCGCCGTCCGCCCCAGGTCTACCTCGCGACCGTCATCGGCCAGTTGACCCTCTCCGACGAGGTCGATTTCGGCGTCGACTACCTCACCAAGTTCCAGCAGTTCGACGGCAGCGATGCCAGTGATGGCGGGATCGCCGGAAGCATCTTCAACTCCCGAACCGATGCGACCGGCTCAGTGGCCGACGTCCGCGACAGTCTGATCACCAGCGCCTTTGGACCGACCAGCGGACTGAACCTCTACGGACAGGTAGGCCAGGAACTCGACGTATTCATCACCGCCCTGGAATCGACGAACCGGTTCAAGGTTCTCTCCCGACCCTCCATCTACGCGGCCAACAACAAGAAGGCGGTCATCACCTCCGGTCAGCGCATTCCCGTTCCTGAATCGACCTTGAGCCAAGGCACCAACAACGGCAACGGACAGTTCCAGACCAACATCAACTTCGAGGACGTCGTCCTCAAGCTCGAGGTCGTGCCCCTGATCAATAGCTCCGGTGAAGTCACGCTCACCATCGCCCAGACCAACGACACTGTGGTCGGCTCGCAGACGATCGATGATAACCAGATTCCAATCATTGGAACGGAACAACTCACCACCACGGTGACGGTGCGGGACCAGAGCACCATCGTGCTGGGCGGACTGATCACGGAAGAGAATACGGAAACCACCTCGGGAATCCCCTTCATCAGTCGGATCCCCGTCCTTGGCGTGCCCTTCAAGCGAACCATCACCGGCACCGCCCGGCGCGAACTGATCATCTTCATTCAGCCCATCGTGGTGACTGATGAGATGACCGCGCGGCGCGCCAGCCTGAGCGAGGACCTCCGCAGCACCATCGGGGCCGACGCCTATGAAGCCTTCCCCGAAGCCCATCCGCTGCCTGAAGTGGCCCTGCCCTACCCCGACAATTCGATCTTCCCCAGAGCGATCCCCGCTCAGGGCACATCCGGTCCTACCCCCGTGCCTACTCATCCCTCGAGATCGGCGCCTCGGGCCGTTCCCGCCGCTCCCGAGTCCCGTCAGAAAGCGAAGAACTGGCAACTCCGTCCGCGCCAGCCGTTCGAGTAGTCCGATTCGGTCACCACCGCCTCCGCCTGTCCCTAATCGACCGCTACGTGGGAACGTCCGACAAGCCATCCAGCGAACTCGCTGATCTCTTATGCCTCGAGACGGTTCTCCCCTATCTTGAGGGTGGCGATCCCGACGGGGTGATCACCGAGATGGTCGACCATCTCGTATCGGTGGGGCGGCTCTCCGCCGACCTTCGCAACCGCGCCATCGATTCCCTCCTCGAGCGCGAGGAGCGAACCAGCACCGGGATCGGCGCCGGAGTCGCCATTCCTCATGCCTTTCTCGAGGAAATCTCCGAGGTGCAGACAGTGTTCGGGCGTTCCGAGAAGGGGCTCGACTTTCAGTCCATCGACAACAGCTCGGTAGAATTCGTCGTCCTCTTCCTCGTGCCGGAGAATCAGCACCAACTGCACCTGAAGACTCTGGCTTCCATCGCCCGCCTCTTTCTGCAGGAGCAGGTAAGCGAACAGCTGAGAGCCGCCTCGGTAGCCTCCGAGATTCTTGAAGTCTTCGAGAATGGCAGAGCATCCAAACCGGATCGCGAGGCGTAAGGATCGCATGCAGCTTCCCCCTCGTGCCGCTCTCCTGATTTTGATCGGCATGGCGACCGCGATCGCCGCAGGCGCCACGGCGGACTGGATGCAGTGGCGCGGCCCAAGCCGCGATGGCACGGTGCCGGAAGGAACGGCATGGCCGGCGGCCCTCGGAAAGCAGTCACTTGTTCCCCTTTGGGAAATCCCACTCGGCGAAGGATACTCGGGACCTGTCATGAATTCCGGCGCCGTCTTCGCCCTTGAGTCACGGAAGGATCAAACGGAAGCCGTGCAGGCCCTCGACCGAAAGTCGGGCGAAGTCCTCTGGGAAGCTTCTTGGCCCGGATCGATGAAAGTCCCTTTCTTTGCCCGCAAGAATGGCAGCTGGGTCCGCTCGACCCCTTCCTATGATCCGGACTCGGGACTGCTGTTTGCCGCAGGAATGCGCGATGTTCTTGTGGCGATCGATGCCAAGTCCGGCGACATCCGCTGGCAGGTGGATTTCGCCGAACGCGAGGGCACCGAACTTCCGGCCTTCGGTTTCGTCTCCTCTCCCCTCGTCGTCGGACCGTATCTCTACGTCCAGGCCGGCTGCGCCGTGACCAAGCTCGACAAACTCACCGGCAAAACCGTCTGGCGTGCGCTCGAAATCAAAAACGGCATGTTTGGAAGCGCCTTCTCCTCCGTCATTCTCGAGGAAATGCACGGCAGACCCCAGATCATCGCCCAGACTCGCACCCATCTTGCCGGACTGGATCCGGACAGCGGCTCTGAACTTTGGAAATACGAGGTCAAAGCCTTCCGCGGGATGAACATCCTGACCCCCACGCGCTGGGGTGACTCGGTCTTCACCGCGACCTACGGAGGTGGCTCGTTTCTGTTCAGCGTCCTCGACCTTGACACCGAACTGCAGGCCGAAAAGACATGGGCGATTAAAACCGAAGGCTATATGTCGTCCCCCGTCGTAGTCGGAGATCACGTCTACCTCCTCGGAAGGGATCGCCATTTCCACTGCCTCGACTTGCAGACCGGCGAGACGGCCTGGAGCAGTGAAGAGAAGTTCGGTGAGTACTGGTCGATCGTGCGAAACGGCGGCCGCGCACTCGCCCTCGACCAAAAAGGAGAACTCCTCCTTCTCGACCTGAATCCATCCGAGTTCCGACTGATCGGTCGTGCCGAAGTCAGTGCCAAGAGTCCGACCTGGGCCCACCTCGCAGTCTCGGGTGACGAGATCTACGTGCGCAGCCTCAAGGACCTCAAGGCCTTCCGCTGGGAGAACTAGACGCGGGGGCGCTTGGTCGCTTGGTAGAGGGTGATACAAGGCGAAACCTACGAGGACCGAAGACTGTCGAAACAAAGATCAAGGTAGGACGGTGCGGCCCTGCGCCTCCGCAGGGAGCCAAAGGCGACCGCCGCGAACGACTTTTGGGGGCCAACGGGCTCCCTCCGCCGGCCCCAAGGCATTGACCCACAGGCTCCGGTTGTCTTGTGGGTCGGCGGTCCGTCGCTTCGCTCCTCCCCGGACGAGGAGGGACCCTCGTCCCTACCCCAAGGCAAGCCATTTAGGGTTTAGGATGGATGGATCGACACCTGGATTTTTCTAATGAAACAGACCACCAGACGCTAAGGCGCCTGGTCACTTGATTAGGCCAAGAATGGCTTTTTCCAAGAAGGCGTGTCGAGGATTTCGCGGCCGTGGTAGGGCGTGGGCCTCCGGACCCGCCGAAGGGAGCGCCCAGCGACCGCCTCGCGTTGCCTGCTGCCACGACGGCGGGTCGGGGACGCCCCGCCCTACCTTTCGCTTTTCTCTTGGTTCGGGGTTCCCGTCCCGGCCGGGAACCCCGAGGAGCCCCTTGTCCAAGTGCCATTGCCACGATTCGCGACCAGAGATCGCGCTGCCTCAGGCTTGCCGTCCTGTCGTATCCTCGCGAGAGTCGGACTCGCCCATGGATTCCGCGCTTCTTGATCTTGTCCTCGCATCTACCGGTGCCTCCTCGGCGAAACGGGGCGATCAGATCCAGTCCCTCTGGAGCGGCTATGGAGAAATCGTCCGTATCCACCTGGAAGGCTCTCCCCACGGCGGCTCCGTCATCGTCAAGCATGTCGCTCCTCCTCATGGTGGCTCTCATCCGCGAGGCTGGTCGACGGACCGCTCCCATGAGCGAAAGCTGCGCTCCTACGAGGTGGAGGGTACTTTCTACCAGCGCTTCGCCTCGCGTTGCCTGCCACAGGCCCGTGTCCCTCGTTGCTTTGCAATCGCGGAACGAGACGGCCAGCATTTCTTTGTCCTCGAGGATCTTGATGCCGCAGGATTTCCAGCCCGCGGAGCCTCGCTTCGCGAATCGCAGCTCGACGCCTGCCTGCGCTGGCTCGGGCACTTCCACGCCGCCTTCATTGGCGTGCCAGCCGAAGGCCTCTGGGAGACAGGCACCTACTGGCACCTCGCCACTCGACCCGATGAATGGGCGGCGATGGCAGACTCGGACCTCCGGAAGCACGCCAAGAACATCGACGAGCGACTGTCCTCAGCACGATTCCAGACCTTCGTGCACGGCGACGCCAAGGTGGCCAACTTCTGCTTCTCGACGGACGGCAGAACCGTGGCAGCCGTCGATTTCCAATACGTCGGCGGTGGCTGCGGGATGAAGGACCTTGCCTATTTTCTTGGCAGCTGCCTCAGCGAAGACGAATGCGAGGAGCGCGAGGTCGAACTCCTCGACCGCTACTTCGACCACTTGAAAGCCGGCTTGGGAGACAAACTCGCAGACGAAACCTGGCAGGCCCTTGAAGCGGAGTGGCGGGCCCTTTTCCCGGTGGCCTGGGCGGACTTCCACCGCTTCCTGCAAGGCTGGGCTCCCGGGCATTGGAAGGTCAACGGCTACGGCGACCGTCTCGTCGCCGAGGTGATATCAGAGCTGCAGAGCACCAGCTAGAACCCATTTTAAGTCTAGATGAGCTTCCGCGGTGGAACTCGACGTCCCGGCGAGTTGCGGGCGAAGCCTGCCCCTCTTCCCCCTGGCAACGCCAGCGCGCCGGGACGTCACGCTCCACCTCAAGGCAGCAAATCTCCAGTACAGCTACATTCTAATGCTCTAGCCAATCGCGGGTCTCATCGGAGTTACCTTTGACTCGTGAGAATGGCGCGCCGCTCCCTTGGAGAAAGCCATTCAGCCGATGCATTTTTCCTAAGCCAAGGTAGGGCGCGGGCCTCCGGACCCGCCGAAGGGAGCGCCCAGCGACCGCGACCGCCTCGCGCTGCCCGCAGCCATGACGGCGGGACGGGGACGCCCCCGTCCTAACTTGAAGAAGGCAGAGGCTGCATCAGCACAAACGGCGAAACCACCATGGCCCGAAAGCTCTCTTCTCCCTGCTCCCACTGCTGGGCATGCAGTTCTCCCGGCTTCAGCAGGTCCGCCCTCGTGAGCCAATCCTGAACCTTGTCCGTGTCGTCGGCCGCAAGGGCGTCCCCGACCTCGAGAAGATCAATCGAGGGATCGACATAGAGCAGAACCCCCGCCTCCCAATGCGGCTTGAGGTACAGCCAATCGACCTCGCCAGTATACTTGTCGAGTTTGTCGGCAGACGACGTCGTGTCCTCTCCAAGGATGGCGTACTCCATGGGCCCGCCCGGTTGCTTTGCTTCACTCATGATGATCGAACTGCTGCGTTTTCACCGTTACCTTGAACCCAACATGATCCGATTTCTCGCGCTTTCTCTGATCCTCATCTCAGCCGCTTACGGCCAGAAGGCCCCACGCCCGGCCTTCGCTCCCGTTGTCGATGATCCCAAGCTCCCCCGGGTGCTCCTGATTGGCGACTCGATTTCCATCGGCTACACAGTCGCTGCAAGAGAAGCTCTCGAAGGCATTGCCAATGTCCATCGGATCAGCCACAACGCCGGCGACACCGCCATGGGGATCAACAACCTCCCCAAGAATCTGGCACCCTCCAAAGGCACATGGGACGTCATCCATTTCAACTGGGGGCTCTGGGATCTCTGCTATCGCCATCCCGATTCGAAGGCGCAGGGCAAGAGAGACAAGATCAGCGGCACCGTTACTCACAGCGTGGAGGCGTATGAGACGAACCTCGAACAACTCGTCGGTGAACTGAAAAAGACCGGCGCCACCCTCGTCTTTGCGACGACGACCCCGGTACCCGAAGCCGAACTCGGCCGGAAAGTCGGAGACGACCTCCGGTACAATGCTGCCGCACTTGCCGTCATGGAAAAACACGGGGTGGCGGTCAACGATCTTCACGCCGTCATGGCCGAGCGCATGGACGAATTCGCCGTGAAACCAGGGGACGTCCATTTCACCGACGAAGGCTCCCAACTCCTCGCCAAACAGGTTGCGAAGTCGATCCAGCAAGCCCTCACCAAAACTCAGGTTCTTTTTGACGGATCGAACCTCGACGCCTGGGAGATGACCGACCCCGAGGGCTGGCAGATCGATGCAGAAGGTTCGCTGACATGCCGATTTAAGGAGGTGGAAAAACAGGGGGTCCTCGTCAAGGCCCCGCGAGGCGACCTTTGGCTCCGCACGCCCAACGAGGACTTCGTTCTTACCTTCGACTACCGTCTGTCTCCCGGCTCCAACAGCGGGGTCTTCTACCGCACGGACAAGACCAACAAGAAGGGTTTTGAAATGCAGCTCATGGACAACGTCGGCTTCCAGAAGCGCAAAGGCCCCAAAGAGGACCGGAAGCTCAACGGAAGCTTCTACGACTGCCTTGCACCCGACCCACTCGATGCCCAGAACCCGATCGGTGAGTGGACAACGGCGAGGATCGCGTGCCAGGGCTCACGAATTCGATTCCATATCAACGGACACCTTGTGATCGACGTCGACGTCGACGACTGGAACGAGGTCGGCAAGAACCCGGATGGAACGACTAACAAGTTCAAGTACTCCCTCGCCTCCCTGCCGAAGATTGGTTTCATTGGTCTTCAGAACCACGGCGACCCCGTTTGGTTTCGCAACACTCGTCTCCGCGAACTGGGCTCCGTGGAGAGCGGCGGAGGAAAAGCCGAAGGTGGGAATTGAACCCACGACCTATTCATTACGAGTGAATTGCTCTACCCCTGAGCTACTTCGGCGAGAAGGAGGGGAAGATGCATGTCTTGCTGGGGAAATCAAGAGTGCGTGCACTGGTTTCTAGCTAGAACGGTTCTCTCGGTCCTTCACAGCCCATTCTACTCCGAGGCGAGGACCTTGGCCCCTTCTCTGGAACGAGACCATCGGGTCCGGCCAGTCAGGCAAGAGATCGAGGCTATCTAAGGGATGACCCGGGTCGACGCCGACCTAGCCCTGGCTGTTGGACGATGAGACGATTCCATCTCATTCGCAGGACGCTCCCGCCGGATCAGTTCTCGAAAATTTCGGTGAAAAATTCCCTCATGGCGACCCACGATTTTTCGTCGGCTTCAGCGTTGTAGGCAGCTCCCTTTGATGGGTCATCCCCGGCGAATTTCTGTGTGAATGCGTGGACTGCGCCTGGGTATTCCACCAGCTCATAGGAGACTTCCCCCTCTTCCATTTCTTTTCGAAAAGCCGCCACTTCATCGGCTGGTACAAACGGATCCTCCGCGCCGTGCAGCACGAGCACTTTGGCTTCAATGTCTTTGGCGTCTTCCGGCGTAGGTGTTCCGAGACCCCCGTGAAAACTCACCACACCGTCGATGTCTGCACCACTGCGGGCCAGCTCCAAAACGCCGGTGCCTCCGAAGCAATATCCAATGGCGGCGATGTCAGCTTCATCGGTCTGCGCCAGGCCTTTGGCGACGGCAAGTCCGTCGTTCAGGCGCTTACGATACAGTTCACGGTCGCCTTTGAATTTCCCGGCCATCTTTCCTGACTCTGGCGGTTGGGGTCGAATCCCTTTTCCGTAGATATCGACTGCGAAGACGTTGTATCCCAGTTTGGCGAGCATCTCGGCACGCATCTTTTCATAGTCCGTCAGACCAGTCCATTGATGAACGATGACGACGGTGGGGCGCTTGCCTTCTACCGAGTCGTCGTAGGCATGCCAGCCTTCGCACACCGTCTCTCCGGATTTGTATTCGACCGCTTTGCCAACGATCTCGGCACGAGCGGTGAATGTCGTGCCGATCAAATAAGCGGCGGCGGAAAGCAGTGTTAGAATCGATTTCATGGTCTTTTGCGGACGAACCTTAGCCTCCAACATGACATCGAAGTTCGTGCAAACCAGCATTACTCTGGAGTCTCCTCGACACGGTTGAGAGGGCAGGCTTCGGTGTCTCCGTCGGAGTCTTAGACCATTTACAAAGTGATCTTGGTTGAATACTGATTTTGAGTGGGTTTGGATTCAACGCCTACGGCGAAGACTTGTAAACGGCGGATCTTTTTGCCGCTGAGGGTGTTACGTCCTCGTCACGGGGCAGGCCCCGCTCCTCGTCCGCGCCTGCTCAGCAACGTAAATATCTCGCCGATTCCAACCATCTAACTTTGTAAATGGTCTTAGATAGTTGCGGAGAAGGCGTCAGATTACTTCCCTCGTCTGTGTCTCTTCAAGAGATTGCCGCGCCTTTTCGAGTGCCCGCCACGCCTCTTCGAGCGACTGATTTAGGCTTCTTGCGACATCGTCACGCTCGCGAAGCCTGGAGGTTAGGTGCTGATTTAGGCTTCTGTCCGCATCCACCGCCGCCAAAGCAAGTTCCCGATGCAAATCGGCGGAAACTCTCAGTGGGATGTTTCCGCTGTACTTTTTAGCAGTAGGCTTCGGTAACTTGGTTTTGTCCTGGGCGTGGAGTTCGAGAACTTCCTCCACGGCGATCGATAAATCTTTGAAGACCGTCGCTTCATCATCCCCGTGGACTCCACCGACGATGAGCCCAGGGCATCGGCCCACATAGCACTCGTCTTCATCGCTCCACTCGACGATCTTCACATAGTTTTTGCTGCTTGGTTTCATGAGTTTTTGAGCTTGGCTGCGATGATTGCTTTGGTAACCGCCGCCTCCTGGTAGCGTTTTGCGTCGGCGCCCGCCTTCCCTGAGATGGTTACAGTCGGTGCGCCTTTCAGAGTGAAGTTCCTGTGTGATCCTTTCCCGCCTCGGTTCGTGTAGCCCGCCTGCTCTAAATCTTTTATCAGCTCTTGAACCCTCCTCGGCATCCACTAATGATATCATACTGATATCAGTTAGCCATTCTTTTTGCTCTGGTCGCAATTGACCACAGCCCTAGGCATGGGCCGCGAACCCGGAGAAACTCATTCGAGTACCCATGCCCGGGAGTCCGGAGCAGTGGTGCCCCGTGCCCGGTTGGGGGCGCAGGTCTCGGCGGTGTCTTCGACCATCGTGCCAGAGGGGCAGGATGTGGTGTTCCAAGACCTTCTCATGGCTTGGCTACTCTTTGAAAAAGGCGAGGGCGGGGATCGAACCCGCGCATGGGAGCTTGCGGGCCCCCGGCCTTACCACTTGGCGACCTCGCCGGAAATCTGGCTTTTGCTCTCGCTTGGCGCTTTCCGCTTTGGGTCCGTCGGACCCTGCTTGCTGGCCTTACACCGCAACGAGGTCGCGGGCTACCAGAATCCGATGATCGGCTGCGGGACGGTGCGGACTCCGCCGACACCGAGGGGGTTGCCTTCGGTCTCTTCGATGGAGGCGACGGCGCCGTTCTCGAAACCGATGCTGAGCTTGCCGGTCTCGACGCTGACGTAGGTGACGGAGTTGTAGAGGTTGCCGTACTGATCGCGACGAGTGACGTACTGCGGGACGCGGTCGTAGGTGACGTACTGGAAGCTCTCGACCTTGCCCGCCTGGGTGAGCTTGGAACTGGTCTGGTTGGGCTTGCCGAGAGACTGGATGACCTCCTCAGGGGTCATGCCGAGGGCGACCTGCTTGTTCTTGATGAGGTCCATGACGATGACCTGCCGCTCATAGAGACTGCGCAGGGAGGCGGCAAAATTCTTGTCGGGACTGACGACGTCCTGCTCGCGGAGCCAGCCGCTGACGCCGGCGTGCTGGGCCTCGCCGCGAACCTTGTAGAGGCCCTTGTCGGAGATGGCGATGAGGGAGACCTCGCGGCTGGCGGGGAAAATGCCAAGCCGGCGCTCGAGCTGCATGTTGTCGTAGACGGCGGCAGCTCGTTCAGGGTGAATGCGGAGCACGATGGGACGGGCAGTGAGTCCCTCGATCGGCATGGAGCCGGATTCGCGGACGGTGCCGCCCTTGTCGAGCCAGTCGAGGCTGGACTGGGCGCAGACAACGGGTTGCCCCACCAGTGCGGAGGTGAGGAGGCAGGCGGCGAGGTTTGCGACTCTCTTCATGGCACGGGAACGATACTCTCAATGTGAGGAAGGGGAAATCCTATTCGGGCGAGCTTGGGCAGGGATGGGATGCGGCTGGTCTCTCGTTTGAGGGTGCATTCCGTATTGGGCGATCTTCAACCGCTCCCTCGTCTGTCGACTTCGTATCGACCCACTCGCTACGGGCTGCCTTGTGACGCGGGCGGTCCGTCGCCTGGCTCCTCCCCGGACGAGGAGGGACCCTCGTCCCTACCCCAAGACACGCCGTTTGCGGTTGTGCACCAGACAACGGCGCGGACCGGCTGGCCGCAGTGTTTTCCATCTGCACTCGCGCACAAGCGCTTGCCGCCGGTGTTGGAATCGCGAGAGTGGCGGCCTGCCATGGAACTTTCCCGCAAGCTCAACGCTCTCGCCCGCGACCTGATCCCCGGAGGTGTCAATTCTCCGGTGCGCGCCTTTCGCAACGTCGATGGCGAGCCTTTCCACGTCCGTCGCGCCAAGGGGGCGCGCATCGAGGACGTCGATGGCAAGACGATGATCGATTACATCGGCACCTGGGGACCCGCGATTCTGGGGCACGCACCGCAGTGCGTGGTTGAAGCGGTTCACCTCGCGGCGAAGGACGGGGTGAGCTTCGGGGCTCCGCACGTGCGCGAGATCGAGATGGCCCAGCTGATCACGAGGCTGGTGCCCTCGGTGGAGAAGGTGCGCATGGTGAACAGCGGCACGGAGGCGACGATGTCGGCGGTCCGTCTGGCACGCGGGTTCACGGGGCGTGATCGGATCGTCAAGTTCGAGGGCTGCTACCACGGTCACGTCGATTCCCTGCTGGTGGCTGCGGGAAGCGGGGCGCTGACGAATGGTCAGCCTGACAGTGCGGGTGTGCCGACTGCTTTGGCGGCGCTCACGACGACCCTCCCCTTCAATGACCGCGAAGCGCTGGAGGCGACTTTCAAGGAGGTCGGCAGCGAGATCGCGGCGATCATCGTGGAGCCGGTCCCTGCCAATGCCGGGCTGGTGCTGCCGGAGGAAGGATACCTGGAGTTTCTGCGGGAGATCACGGCGAAGCACGGGGCGCTGCTCATTTTTGACGAGGTGATGACGGGGTTCCGCGTGGCACCAGGTGGCGTGCAGGAGCTCTACGGGGTGATGCCTGATCTCACGGCGATGGGCAAGGTGATCGGCGGCGGGTTGCCGGTGGGCGCTTTCGGCGGGCGGGCCGACGTCATGGATCACCTCGCGCCGGACGGACCGGTGTACCAGGCAGGCACGCTGAGCGGAAATCCGCTCGCGCTGGCGGCAGGGCTCGCGCAGATCGCGGAACTCGAGGAGAATGATGGGTGGGCTCAGCTGGAGAAGACGGGCGCACTTCTCGAGGAGGCCTTTCGGGAGGCCATCGCCGCAAACAAGCTGGACTACACCTTCCATCGCATCGGCAGCATGTTCTGCCTCTTCTTCCGGGGGGGAGCGATCCGCAATCTCGATGACGTGATGGAGTCGGACAGGGACGCGTTCCGTCGCTTTTTCTGGAAAGCGCTCGAGGACGGCGTCTATTTTGCGCCGTCTCCTTTTGAGACGGGCTTTCTTTCCGTGGCGCACTGCGAAGGCGACGTCGCCGACACGGGCGAGGTACTGATCAAGGCATTGGCGCCCTGATCGCTCTCGTGCAAGATTCCCCCACCCCGTCCGCACTGCGCCCTTCATGATCATCCGCAAGTCTCTTCTTCCCTGCGCCCTCGCGGCGCTGGTCCTGCTGCCTGCCGCCCCGACGCTTCGCGGGGAAAGCGTCCGCTCCATCATCGAGCGGACCAACGAGGCCCGCGCGTCCGCTTTGACCGACTACCTCGGTCAGAATCCGGACGCCCCCGACAAGCGCAAGGCGCTCGGGCTGCTGGTCTCGACGAACAAGGATCTGGGTCGTCATCTCGAGAATCTGCCCATTCTCGACAAGCTCATGAGACTGGCGAAGGAAAGTGGGGATCTGAATGAGATCATGATGATCGGCATGGCGAGCTATGAGGCGAATCTCGCAGTGGGCAACAAGGCCGGCGCCACCAACCTCGTCGCTGAACTCAAGGAGATTGCGCGGCCGATGCCGGAAGCGGCGCAGCTCAACGACATCTTCCGTCAGATGGATCTCCGGCTCGGGCAGCCCGCCGTCGGAGAAACGATGCAACTCGCGTTCACGGGATTGAAAGGGGAATCCGTCGATCTGGCGACCCTCCGTGGCAAAGTCGTTCTGGTTCACTTCTGGTCGAGCCAGTTCGACCTCTGCGTGCGGGAGATCCCGGCCCTGAAGAGGACTTACGATGAGTTCCATGAGAAGGGATTTGAGATCATCGGAATCTCAACCGACGAGAGCCGGAGTGATCTCGAGGAGTTTCTCGCCGACCAACGGATCGCCTGGCCTCAGCACTTTCAGCCGGCCGGCCAGCCGAATGAGTTTGCGAAGAAGTTTCACATCGGGGGGATCCCGGCGACCTTCCTCATTGGGCCGGACGGCAGAATCGTCTCGGTCAACGTGCGTGGCGCTGAACTGGCCGAGGCGGTGGACCGGCTCCTGCGAGGCGGCGTTGGGAGATAGTTGCGTTATTTTCTCTTCAAATTCGATTCTTCTTGCAAGGAAAGCGGTCGTGCTCTCGTCTGGTAGGTCTATGAAGCAAATTGCAAAGATCCTCGCTGTGGGAGCCTTCTCGGCTGCCGCGTTTTTCACCACCTCCTGCAGTTCCGTCTGCTGTGGCAAGTGCCAGTCCAAAGCCAAGACCGAATGCTGCGGCACCGGCGGAGCCTGCTGCAAGGGCGGGGCCGCTCACAACCACACCATGGGCAGCCGTTCCATGAGCAAGTAGGTCTGACCATTTACTTTGAAAGGCGTGCTCTCTCACGGGGGCACGCCTTTTTTTGCTCTCAGCTGCGACTTCTTTTGAGCGATTGCTGAACCCGCCTTGCCTTCGCGGATCGTATGCACTATTAGAAATCCATCTCATGCTCTCGGTGCTCGCCTCTCTCGGTCAATTCTATCGTTCCTCGATCGGCAAGAAGTTGATTGTAGCTCTCACGGGAGGCGCCCTCGTCCTCTTCGTCCTCGGACACATGATCGGCAATCTGCTGATCTTCATGGGTCCGGATGAACTCAACGGATATGCTCATTTTCTGAAGCATCTGGGACACGGAATGGGTGTCTGGGTGGCTCGGATCGGTCTGCTGGCTGCCGTGGTTCTGCACGTCGCGGTGACGATTCAACTGACCATCGCCAATCGCGCCGCAAGGACGGATCGCTACGCCAGGCCTCAGGAGCCGCAGCGCTCCACGATGGCGTCGCGCTGGATGATTGTCTCCGGAAGCATCATCCTCGCCTTCATTGGCCTTCATCTGATCCACTTCACGCTGCCGATGGGACAGGATTCCCGACTCTGGATGGATGCCAAGGACCGTCCCGACGTCTACATGATGGTCGTCAACGGCTTCCGCAACCCGTTCATCTCGATCGGCTACGTCATCTCGATCGGGCTGCTTTGCTGGCACCTCAGTCACGGCGTGGCCAGCATGTTCCAAACTCTTGGGCTGAGCACTCCCAAGACCGCCGGGCTCTTCCAGCTCCTCGCCTACGGCTTTGCCGCCCTGATTTTCATCGGGAATATCAGCATGCCCATCGCCGTCCTCGTGTTCGGGCTGGGTGGTGATCTCGAAATTCCAACCCACGACTAAGACTCACTCGATGGCCACCGCACCCAAGAAGACCACGCGGAAGTCCGCGACCAAGCGCACTTCCAAGCGCGCCAAGGCATCGAAGCTCGACGCCAAGGTGCCCGAAGGGCCGATGGAGGAGAAATGGACCCGTCACAAGCGCGACTCCCAGCTGATCAATCCGAAGAACAAGCGGAAGTTCCGGGTCATCGTGGTCGGCTCGGGTCTCGCCGGCGGGTCTGCCGCTGCCTCGCTCGCCGAGCTCGGCTACAAGGTCGACTGCTTCTGCTTCCAGGACAGCCCGCGGCGGGCTCACTCGATCGCCGCGCAGGGCGGAATCAACGCCGCCAAAAACTACCAGAACGACGGCGACTCGGTCTACCGGCTGTTCTACGACACGGTCAAGGGCGGCGACTTTCGTTCTCGGGAGGCGAACGTGTACCGACTTGCCGAAGTCAGCACGAACATCATCGATCAGTGTGTCGCTCAGGGCGTTCCCTTCGCCCGGGAATACGGTGGTCTCCTGGCGAACCGCTCTTTTGGTGGCGCGCAGGTCTCTCGCACCTTCTACGCCGCAGGCCAGACTGGGCAGCAGCTTCTTCTGGGCACCTACTCGGCCCTGTCCAAAGAGATCGCGGCGGGTGGCGTCACCATGCACACTCGCACAGAGATGCTCGACCTTGTCACGGTCGACGGCCACGCCAAAGGCATCATCTGCCGGAACCTGATCACGGGAGACATCACCCGCCACGCGGCGGACGTGGTCGTCCTCGCCACCGGCGGCTACGGCAACGTCTTCTTTCTTTCCACCAACGCGATGGGCTGCAACGTGATGGCCGCCTTCCGCGCCCACCGCAAGGGGGCCTACTTCGCCAACCCCTGCTACACGCAGATCCACCCGACCTGCATCCCCCGCTCGGGTGATTATCAGAGCAAGCTCACCCTCATGTCGGAGAGTCTCCGCAACGACGGACGGGTCTGGGTTCCCAAGAAGAAGGAGGACTGCACCCGCGACCCCGCTTCGATCGCCGAGGACGACCGCGACTACTATCTCGAGCGCAAGTACCCGAGCTTCGGCAACCTCGCGCCGCGAGACATCTCGAGTCGCTCCGCCAAGGAGGTCTGCGACGAGGGACGCGGCGTCGGTCCCGAAGTCGGCGGCCAGCGTCAGGGTGTCTATCTCGACTTCGCCGAATCGATCCGCGAGTTCGGTCTCGACACCATCGTCGAGCGCTACAGCAACCTGTTCGAGATGTACGAGCGCATCACGGGCGAAGATCCCACCAAGGTCCCGATGCGCATCTACCCCGCCGTGCACTACACGATGGGCGGTCTATGGGTGGACTACAATCTCATGTCGAACCTCCCCGGACTGCATGTCCTCGGTGAGGCGAACTTCTCCGACCACGGCGCCAACCGTCTCGGTGCCTCGGCCCTGATGCAGGGTCTGGCGGACGGCTACTTCGTGATCCCCTCGACCATCGCCAACTACCTCTCCACGCAGAAGCCGGGCGCGGTGACCGACGAGCACGCCGCCTTCGACGAGGCCGAGACGCAGGTGCGCGAGCGCATTGAACGTCTGCTCTCCGGAAGCGGGAAGCGCAGTGCCGACTCCTTCCACCGGGAGCTCGGACTTCTCCTCTGGGACGAGTGCGGCATGGCCCGCAACAAGGCCGGCCTGAAGCGCGCGCTGAAGCGGATCCCCGAACTGCGCGAGGAGTTCTGGCGTGATTTGGCCGTGCCCGGCACCGGGGAGATGCTCAACCAGGAACTCGAGAAGGCCGGTCGGGTCGCTGACTTCCTCGACTTCGGCGAGCTCATGTGCCTCGACGCGCTTGACCGCGAGGAGAGTTGCGGCGGACACTTCCGCGAGGAGCATCAGTTCACGGACAAGGACCCCGAGGTGAAGTCCGGTCACACTTCTCACGGAGAAGCGAAGCGTCACGACGACAGGTTCACCTACGTCGCTGCCTGGGAACACACCGGGAACCCCTCCAAGCCCAAGCTTCACAAGGAGGAGCTCGAGTTCGAGAAGATCAAGCTTGCCGTCCGCTCGTACAAGTAACCGACCACCGCCTCCACCGCCGACTACGCACACACTACGCCGACAGAACTCATGGCCGACACCATCAATCTCACGCTCCACGTCTGGACCCAGGAAGGTCCGCAGTCGAAAGGTCGCTTCACCGAAGTCGACGCACCCGACATCCCGGTCACGGCTTCGTTTCTCGAGATGCTCGACATCATCAACGAGCGTCGCATTGAGAGCCACCAGTCGCCCTTCGCATTCGATCACGACTGCCGGGAAGGCATCTGTGGAATGTGCTCCCTGGTCATCGACGGAGTCGCCCACGGACCGGAGAAGGCGACCACGACCTGCCAGCTTCACATGCGGCACTATCGGGATGGCGACGTCATCTATATCGAGCCCTTTCGAGCGGATGCGTTTCCCCTCGTGCGCGACCTCGTCGTCAATCGTTCTGCTTTTGACAAGATCATTCAGGCGGGTGGCTTCATTTCCGCCCGGACGGGAAGTGCCGTCGATGCCAACGCCACGCCCATCGGCAAGGAGATCTCGGATGCCGCCTTCGAAGCGGCTGCCTGCATCGGCTGTGGCGCTTGTGTCGCCGCCTGCCGCAACGCGAGCGCGATGCTCTTTGTCAGTGCGAAAGCGGGCCAGCTCAACAGCCTCCCGCAGGGCAAGCCTCAGAAAGACCGGCGCGTTCTTGGCATGGTCGCCGCGATGGACGAGGCAGGCTTCGGCAACTGCAGCAACCAGTACGAGTGCGAGGCGGTCTGCCCCAAGCTGATTGACCGAAGCTGGATCGCCCGGATGAACCGGGAGTACGCCGTCGCAGCTGCCAAGAGCACGGTCGGCGCCTAGGGCGAAAGATGCCAGCTGCGCGGAACTTCCGCTGGCCGAGTCTTCTGCCGGCTGGCGCTCTGCTGTTTTCTAGTTGCGCATTCTTGTTCCTCGCTCGGGCCCCGCTTGACGCTGAGGGGGAACTCTATATTTAGAATGCGCTCTCGCCAGGAATCGACTCCGCGAGTCCAGAATTGGTTCGACCGCAGCTTGCCAACAAGGCTGGAATCGGGCGGGGGAAATCGAACTCCATTTCGTAGAGTACGAGAAGGGGGCACTTCGACCCTTCTGAATCAGCATGAATCCGCGGGCACTGGTGTCGCGGAAGTTCAGCAAGAAGTGGCGATGGT
>ENA-ORXT01000278-ORXT01000278.1-marine-metagenome-genome-assembly--contig:-NODE-278-length-85611-cov-9.139839_pt1 | contig 85611 bp, 74 predicted proteins | sample MGYA00237868_ERZ511482 | MGnify/ENA metagenome assembly ERZ511482 | reverse complement strand
AGAAATGTAGCTTACCTTGTCTTTTTATTTTCTCAGAATTTCCTTTTTCCTTGACTTACTTTGTACAAAGTCGAGCTTATGCCAAAAAAGAAAATCACGCTAGTCAACATAAATGACACCAGCACGTGGCCCCGCTATAAATCGGGCATGTGCGATGATTGCGTTGCCAACTGCTGCCGGATGCCGGTCGAAGCCACCATCGACGACATCGTTCGCTTAGAGCTAATTACCCCCTTCGAAGCCACCGATAAAGTACGTCTCATCGTGCGCAAACTCAAAAAATTGCAGCTAATTGACAGCCACAATCCAAGCCGAAACGTCTTTACCATCGCCCGCCGCCCAAACTTGGACTGCATCTTTCTCGATCCACAAAGCCGCCGCTGCACCGTCTACGAAAAGCGGCCCGAAATCTGCCGTAACCACCCAGAAGTTGGCCCTCGCCCAAATCATTGTGCCTATCAAAAGAGGGACTAAATTTGCGTATAGTTTTTTATGTCTTCTGTCTTTCTGGGGCAAAAAACTCTAATCGGAGAATCGTAATGAAAAACACCCAACAATGTGCCGACTTCCTGCTAAGCCTACGCTTAAATCGGGAAAAAACGGCCCACATTCCAGACACGTTCCGCCCCGCAACCATTCAGGATGGCTACGCAGCGCAGGATCTGCTGGTATCGCAGCTACTGGACGAACATGGCGCAAAATTAGTCGGATACAAAATCGGCTGTACTAGCACCTACGCCCAAGAACTGCTTGGCGTGGACGAGCCATTTTACGGCCAGCTACAATCTCACGACATCTACCAAAGCCAAGTCGAACTCGCGGCTAGCGACTTCCGGGCCCGCATTATCGAACCTGAGATCGGCTTTCGCATCAAGCAAGATGTGCCGCACGCCAACATACCTTACACCGCGGAGAGCATCCGTCCATACATCGGCGCAGCCTTCCCAACCATCGAAATCGTCAACCCCAGCTACGAAGATTTTGGCACAGTTGGCGGGCCATCGCTCGTCGCAGACAACGCAGTTTGGGGCGTCTCAATCGTCGGTCAGTCGATACCAGATTGGCAAATGATCAATTTTGCAGCAGTCGAAGTCAAGCTCTTTTTGAATGACAAGTTAATCGAAGAAGGCATAGGATCCAATGCGCTAGGAGATCCGCTGAATGTGGTTGCATGGCTTGCCAACACGCTGCAATCCCATGGCAAAACCCTCGCCGCAAACGCGCTTATCAGCACAGGCACGACCACAAACGTTTACGCCGCGCAAGCAGGCGATTCGATCCGTGCAGAGTACGCGAGATTAGGATCGGTTGAGGTTGGGTTTTGTCTTTGATCGGGATATCAAAAAAATAGTAGTTTCGAAAAGAAAAGATGTTATAGATAAATCTGAACTGCTTCGGCAAAAGGGTAAAGCTCGAGCCTTGAACATAGTAACCAGATGATCGGTCCGCATATATTTGTCCAACTCATTCGATTTTTTCAGAAGCATCAGCGCGCGCTTACATGGCTGTCGGTGGCCCGAATTCTAGCACTTCTTCATGAGAGGGTTGGCTATCCATAAATTCAAGAATGTATTGATAAATTTGCTAGGCATAAATCTGTCCATTTTCATCTAGGATCGTTCAACCAACACCAAATCCCGTATGATGACGCAAGTGTGCAGGTCGAAAGCCCAAAACAATATCGTCTTTGGGAATACCATCTTCTGCCAGTTCAATCGCAACGCCTGGCGACGTTCCATCATGCTGAATCCAAATTCTTCCGCCGATTATATCGATGTGCAAAACGCTGCCATGAACCCGCCGCTGCCCATCCCAACCGACATGCATTAGTTCAAAATGATTCTATTTGTCGTCAATGATCACTTCTGTATCGATTTCGCCATTTGATGGCTTATCACGCAAGTATTCTATGATTAATTCACGCACCTTCTCACGATGATTGTTTAGGGGATCCATTAAATAATCTTCTCCATTTCATCATCAAATACGATCAAGCGCAACTCTTGCTTCTCTACAATCAACTGGCCGATTGAGGTGCTAAAATGCCCGTGTACGCTCGTTTTGGAATCGCCAAGTAAAGAACCCTTTCAGACCCTACAGCAGTCAGCACTTCACGATAAAGACTGTACTGTCCCAAAGCGGATTCTAAATCGTCTACATCTGATGGACTCAAAAAGCTCTTGATTTCTACAGCAATAGGCTGAGTACCTTCTTCGCTCCAATAAGTTTTTCTGCACCAAGGTCGATAAATGGATCCTTATCGCTATAGGATACGGCAAGTGGATCGTCGGTGATTACCCAACTATCTGCTTCAAGTGCAGTGACAACAATATCGTGGTAAGCGTCTTTTCGTGGCATATATCTATTTTGGTTCCGATTGTAATGCAATATTTTTCTACGATTACACAATATTTATCAATTAAATAGTTGATCCGTCAAGAAATCCGTTACCCCCAACTCCAGACATCATTTCACATCCAAATCTCACGCAACTTGCACATTTCCCCAATCGCCATCGCGCACATAGTAGATCCTCACTTCCCCCGTGCCGAGATGTTCCGCGCGCTGCGCCACGTAACGGATCCGCTGGTGATCAAGCGTGAATTCGCTCGAGTTGGGTACAAAGTCGTCGGCAAAGATGCGCTTTTGCAGGGCGGCGTTCGGGTTAAATTGGATCACCTGATGCTCTTGACCCGCAGTGCGCAACTGCTGCTGGAGCGTCATTGTGGGTGCAGGCTGGGATGGGGTAGGTCGGGTTGGGGCAGGTTGCGTCGGTCTAGGATCAACTGGTCTCGGTGGCGGCGGTGGGGCGGCGGGTGTGCTTGGATTGGGCGCAGGCGTGGGTGCTGGCAGATCGGGTTTGCTCAGGACGGGTGGTGGGTTGCCATTCTGCAGTTGATCCAGTCGGTTGACGATGCCACCCAAATGCTCAAAACTATGCCACGGATCCACCGCGCCAACGACGAAAAGTGCTGCGCCCATCACATAGCTGTCTCGCATAAGCTCACCGTTGTACCACATCAGCGAATCCCAGTAAGACTGTTCCGAAATAGGGTGGCTTTCGTGCCACGGGCCCACATCGTTGCCGCCCTGCACACCCTGCGTCATGCCACATTCAGTCATGACCACAATATGGCGGTTGCCGTAGCGCTGCCGCACCTCGTTCATAATTCGGCGATAGCGCAAACAGAGCCACATACCACCCTCATTCTTCTCTTTGATATTCTGCTCGTGGATGCGCCACATAGTCGGCCAATCATATTCGTGAAAGCCTAAATAGCGGCAACTTTCCAGCGTGCCAGGGAAAAAGTTGAGAAAATCTTCGCCCAGCATGTTGCCCGTTGCAAAGTTCATGGCGACAGGCTCAAACCCAGCCGCCGAGATCTTGCGCGCAAAAGCGACCTGAAAGTCATCGTATTTCTTTTTCAATTCATCGTCAGAATGACCAAAGAGCAGCTCATTATAGGTCTCCCAGCCGTCAATCAACCGCCTGCCGTTGACCGTGCTTTGATTAACCTCTAGCCCCAAAATTTTATCTGCATAATTTGCACCCGCTTCAGTCGGATTCGATGCAAACCGATCCTGTTCGTGATTGGGAATATAGTCGCGACCAATCAAAAATACGTCGGGGTGTGCCTCGCGCACGCGCGTCCAAAAGCCAACGTCGTAATCCAGCAGCTTGATAACCTTAGGCTTGATCCGCACAATCGCGTCAAAGATATCTTGGCCTGTGCGGTTAACGTGGAATCCATATTTGTGGTTCATTTATTCCTTTTTTGTACTTGATACGTGGTAAGCATTTTCGTTATTGACGTACAATCTAAGACAGTTTCTTATTTTAGGCCATTCCAAAAATAAAATATACCACATGGCCACAAGCTATTCTAGAAAAACCTATAAATTCCGTATAATTATTTTTCTGGATTAGCCTTACTGCCCCACCTTCTCAATCACCTTTGCCGCAATCTCGCGAAATACACTCGCTCCATTCTCGGTCAACAGCGCATGATTTTCATCTACCTTGCGCCCCACGTGCGGATCCAACGGCACGCGGCCTAGAATCTCCAATGCATCTTTTTGCACAGTCCACTCTGCATCACTATTGGGAAAGATTTCGATCGGCTCGCCGCAGTGTGGGCAGTTGAGATAGCTCATGTTTTCGAGCACGCCTAGCAGCGGAACCCCCGCGCCTTCGTAGAGCCCGATTGATCGACTGGCATCCATCAGCGACATCTCTTGCGGCGTTGTCACAATCACAACGCCGTGGATCTGAATCGTACGCAGGAGCGTCTGCTGCGGTTCGCCAGTGCCGGGTGGCAGATCGATCACAAGATAGTCGAGCGCCCCCCACTTTACATCCTGCAACGTCTGGCGGATAATGTCACCCGCGGCGCGCGGGTCGGGCGTGATGGCGTCGTTGCTACCCATGAGCAGCGCAATCGACATTACCTTGAGGCCATAGCGTTCCAGCGGCGGAATGTATGGTTTGCTCGACGCGCGCACAGTTGGGATCATGTCGATTGGGTCGTCGCTAGCTTTGGATTGTTTACGCCGTACGCCCAGCATCAGCGCGACGTTTGGGCCATAGAGATCCGCGTCGTAAATGCCTACACTTGCGCCACTCTGAGACAGTGCCAACGCCAGGTTTACCGAGCAAGTGGTCTTACCCACGCCGCCCTTTCCGCTAGCCACTGCGATGATTGTTTGCACGCCGGGCATCAAGCGCTTCATATTTGGGGTAGGAATAGACATAAGATACGTGGTTGCCTTTTGTGACTTGGGCCATTGAAACAATTGCATCTGTATATGACAATGGTGACGGGACGGGCACAGCATTCACTGCTAAGTTCTATCTTCTACATCAATCCAACTACACCAGTCTAAGTGTGCGCATTGCACGCCACGGTTCGGTTTGTGTATAGTCGAAATATTTAACGCTTTGCAAATCTAACTTAAATGCACACAATGAATCGAGCACGGAAAGCGTTCCAGTATAAATGCGTACGTTGTAATAATAGCTAGGCGACAGAAGCGCAGTAACTGACTGATGGATCTCATTTTTACGCCATTCATCGATTGTTTGCGGAGATTTCATTACGACAAAATTAGCATAGTTATGCGCATCGGCCAAGAGGTTTGTGATGTAACAGACCATACTCGACAAGTCGTATAGCGCGTCGCAGAGCTTCTTGCCTGCGTCGGAAACTTCTCTTTCCAAATCGGGCGAAACGTCAACGCGCTTATTGCCAAAAAAGCCAACACACGATAATAGTTCGTGATTTCGCATCGCCGAAGTGTCAAATAACATGGTTCGTTTTTGCCAAGCGTTCGGACATGGATAGTAATTTACGGGTGAATGTATTTGGCTAGAAAGATTCCAAGCCTGCATCGCCATTGTGCGCATGATAGCGGAATCAGCAGCAACGTGATCAGGGTCGGTGAATGGACGTTCAACGAGAAGATCATTAAGCGTGAGTTGAACCATTTCTTCCATAAAAAATAAACTCCAGTATAGGGTTGTAGAGTTGGGAGATGACCTCCAGTTTTTGGGTTATACAAGTATCTTCTCAATATTTTGGGATACAAATAGCGCGGGCTGAGCTTTGCACTCTGTACAAATGGTCCAAGCCGAAGCGGTCACCGCCATTTATTGATAGGATACTTATACAAAAATTATTTAGGGCAATACAAACAATTTGCATTAAATTCTACTGCTGATTTTACTGGATCATCGGTCATTCTTACAAAGAGCGATAATCTATTGCATGTATCTCAAATTCAATCACATTGAAGAATCTATACTCTCTTCAGAATCTCATTTACCACAGCTTTTGCGGACCGCTCTTCTGTGTCAATCGGCTCACCAAACCGTGGATCGCCATGGACCGCCGCACATTCTTCGATGCGACGTGCCAACCATACACCATCTGGCCCTTCGGCTGGTGTGCCGCGTGCGGCAAGTCGTTGCTTTACAGTCGCTAAGCTTGCTTGCAGGCAAAAGAGTTGCACGTCTGAATCAAAGCGCCTGATGCCCACCATAATTTCGTCAAGATAGGGGTAATGAGTAAACGTCATAGGCACGATCACTGGGCCAGCAGCAAATGCTCGAAACAGGCGGATGCCCGTTACTACAGAACGTCGCCACAAATCAATATCCTGAAAGTCGTCTGTGCCTGAACCAGTCAGTGGAATCCACAGAGGCAAGCGGCGCAAGACCGAACCAACCCACTCGGGATCGTAGAATGTGCTGTTCGGAATCGCTTCACAAATAAGTCTCGCGACCGTGGTTTTGCCGACCCCAAATGAGCCGTTAATCATAATGATCATTGCGTACACTTTTAGCAGATGAGAGTATGGACCCATCCCAGTAGATTGTACCTCTTCTATGGTGGTGCAAGCCCAACCGTATCCCCGCCCACATCGGTGATGGCGGTGTGCCGAGTGGTTGCTTATTTATTTTCAAAAATTCTAGATTCGCGGAATGGGTTATGGATAAGAATTATGGATAAGAAAGTATAAACGGGGATAGGGAATTCAGGCCCAGTCTACGATTTTCAGGGTTGGGGATTGTTTAAAATCATGTCGATTACGCGTGATCAAAGTTGCCTTTATAGAGATAACAATTGTCACAGCCAACTCTTGCGGTTCCGCGGCATGGATCCGATTTCCCCGCCCTGCTATGGCCAGCAATTTCTCCCGGATACACATCGAGGTTGATTTGTTCCAAGGCGGTAAGGGTGCCAAATCGTTTAGAGAGATTGACGGCTCGCAGAAGTAGGTCCATGGTGGGTGGGCCGCATTTAGGGCAATGGTAAAGAAAATAAATATCTACAGATTACGCGGATTAAAATTTTTCTTTGCGACTCTTAAAGCCTCTTGTTATTGCGATAAAAATTGTTTCTGTCACAAATAAAGCAGATACGACACGGTTAATCATTTTACCGTCATCCCTGCCAAGCAGAACTCGGCTCCCTTCAGTTCACGCACAACGCACCACCTTTTCTACGCGATACCAGATTGCACCCGACTACGACGCGAGATGGCGTCAATAATCACTGCAATCAGCAACACCAGTCCCGTGATCACAAATTTGCGACCCGAGCTATAGTTCAGCAGCCCCATCCCATTTTCGACCGAGGAGATAACCAGCGCACCAAGCAGCGCGCTCGACACGCGTCCACTACCGCCAAAAAGACTCGTGCCACCGATCACGGCTGCCGCAATTGAGTTAAGTAGCAGATTACCGCCACCCGCACCAGTATCGACCGAACGCAAACGAGAGGCAAGAATAATGCCACCCATACCCGCCATCACGCTGGAAATAATGAAAACGTAAATCCGAATGCGCTCTACGCTGATGCCCGCCCGCCGAGCAGCTTCAATATTGCCGCCAACTGCATAGACGTAGCGCCCAAATTGAGTACGCGTCGCTAAGAATGAAAAGCCCACAAGCAGTGCCAGCAGAACAAGCCCCACGCCGGGAAAGCCAGCAAGCGGATTGCCGTTAGGTAGCCCGCGATTCAAGTTTGCCACATACATTACCACACCGGCGATGATGGCCAGCAGCAAAATGCGCAGAATGATAATAAACATCGGTGTGGTCGACAGGCCACTTTTGCGCCGCGTATTTAGCTGAACAAATTGGCTCACGGCATAGAGCAAAACAAGTACAACCGCAATCACCCAGCCAATATTTACGGGTAACGTGGCGTTGGCAATCCCGATCACAAATTTGTCTTGCAAGATGACCGTGCCGCCGTTACCGATCATCATCAGCACAATCCCGTTCCACACCAGCAAACCAGCCAGCGAAACGACAAAGGATGGCACCTGAAAACGAGTAATGATCAGCCCATGGATCAGCCCGATGACGGCGGTGAGGGCCAGCGCAGCAGGAATGGCAAGATACCAAGGCCAGCCATCTTCAAAAATTGCATACCACGGCCAGGTGGATGGATCGCCCCCGGGGACGCGCAGCAACAGCGTCATGGCAACGGCAGCAACAGCACTCACGTAGCCAATTGACAAATCGATCTCGCCGAGCAGCAGCACAAAAACAACGCCAATCGCAATCGTTGTGATCCCCGCCATCTGCGCGATCAAATTGACAAAGTTACGTGGTGTGATGAAGTTTTCGTTCTGTGTCTGAAAAATAATTGCAATAATAATCAGGCCAACAACAATTGGAATCGATCCTAAATCACCAGAGCGAACTCGTTTAAAATAGCCGCCAATATATTCGCCTAATGATTGCGATTTTTGGCTGGCAAGTAATGCGCTTTCTTGCCCACTGATTGTCTGAATATCTTTATCTATACTCATCTTTCTTCAACCCAGCTTTCTTTACTCAGCTTAACTTGAATGGTTTTGTATACATGGCTTGATAGATCTAAATTCTACGCGTCGACCATACCAGGAACTTGTTCCATGGATCCAGCGGTGATTGAGTGGACAACATCTTGCTGGGTGACTTCGGATGTAGCAAATTCGTCTACTTTTTGGCCCAGCCGCAGCACTGTAATGCGATCCGCAACCTCGAAGATATCGTGTAAGTTATGCGAAATTAGGACAACGGCTAACCCCTTCGATGCCAGCGTTTTAACTAAGTCGAGCACTTGGCGCGTTTGTGCTACGCCCAATGCGGCGGTTGGTTCATCGAGAATAACAAGCTTCGAGTTCCACATGACCGCTTTGGCTACGGCAATAGCTTGGCGCTGACCACCAGACAAGCTGGCAACGGGCTGACGCACCGAGCGCAGGGTGTTCACCGAGAGCGAATCGAGCGTCTGCACGGCAGCGTGCTCCATGCTGGTTTCATCTAATTGCCAGCGACCCTGTAATTGTTCGCGACCCAAAAACATGTTGGCAACCACATCTAAATTGTCGGCCAAGGCCAAATCCTGATATACGATTTCAATATCGAGCGCGGCGCTATCGCGTGCATTGTTGATGGTTACTTTTTTCCCATCAAAAAAGATCTCACCTTCATCAAATGGATAGATGCCAGCAATTCCTTTGATCAGCGTTGATTTGCCCGCGCCATTGTCGCCGACCAGCGCCATCACTTCGCCCTCGGTGGCGCTAAAATCTACTTTATACAGAGCTTGCACTGCGCCAAAACTTTTCGAGACACCTTTTAGTTCAAGAAGAGACATAATGTTGTTTGATCCAAAATATTTTAAAAATATAAGTGCTGCGTCATGCGTGGTGCGTGAACTAATGAGCGATATGGTTGTGCTAAAGGATTGAATTCAAGCAGCGAATCTGTCATAGTTGCATCCCGTAACACACAATAATCTAAACTAGTCCACGCACCATGAAGAGGATCCTACTATCTACAAGCAGCCTAGCAGGATCCTTACACAGTTCATCTACTATCGATCCGCGGGGCAGAACTCTTCGAAATCACCGACACAGATCTCATCCCATGTGCGGAAGCCATCGGCGATAACCGTTTCGGCCACATTCTCTGCCGTAACCGAGACAGGAACCAACAGCACAGATGGAACGTCGCTCGTGCCGTTGTTTACGCTGCCCGTCGCCATGCTCGATGTGTCTTCACCCTTGAGAATCGCCACAGCTAGCTCGGCGGCAGCCTCGGCCTCGGCCTTGATTGCCTTGTAGACCGTCATGCTCTGGCGACCAGCAAGCACGTTTTGAATACCGCCAACGGTTGCATCTTGGCCCGTCACCGGAATTGGGTCCAGACCTTGGTTTGCCAGCGCCGAGTAGACTGCGCCAGCCAAGCCATCATTTGCGGCGATTGCAGCATCAATCTCTCCACTTGCAGCAGTTAACATCTGCTCGAAGATCACCAGTGCCTGCTGATTGTCCCAATCTGGCACGGATTGATCGTCCACCAGCGTCCACTCGCCCGAGTCGAACTTTTCAGAGATGACCGAATTGTAGCCATTAGCAAAAAGTGTGGCGTTGTTGTCCGTTGGCGAACCATTTAGCACAGCAACCCGTGGACTTTCAAGACCAGCAGCATCAACCGCAGCAACCAACCCTTCACCCTGCAAGCGACCAACCGATTCATTGTCGAAACTTACGTAGAAATCGGCCCCATCGCCCTCAATTGTCAGGCGATCATAGTCGATCACGGCGACGCCAGCTTCGCGCGCTTGGGCAATAATTGCAGCACCAGAGCCACTATCCAGGTTGACCATCAGCAGCACCTTAGCACCATTGGTGATCGCCTGTTCGGCTTGCGTCTGCATGGTGCGGGCATCGCCCTCTGCATTTTGGATTGAATACTCAACGCCAGCAGCGTCAAAGGCTTCTTCTAGAAAGCGACGGTCGTCAGCCTCCCAGCGAGCAGAGGATGCGCTGTCTGGTAAAAGTACAGCAATGCTGCCTTCGCTCATGGCATCATCACCGGCATCAGCTGCGGGTGCTTCGGCTGGAGCCTCGGTTGCTTCGGCGGCCGCATCTGAACTTGCTGGGGCATCACCACCGCCACAAGCGCCTAATACGACAAGCATGAGCGCCATCAATATAAATGACAAAAATTTACGCATAGTTTCTCCTTAGCGCATACAGTCTTCAACAGGATCCGATGAGTGGCCCTGTGAGCAGCGTAATAGATTTTAGATTGCTAAAATCTATTATGCAACCTTCAAAGTAGCACAAATCTAAAAAGAGTCTGATGAAACTGTAAGTTAATATGTTATGTTGATAGAAAATTGTAGAAAATAAGGATTGGTTTGTTCGGCTCGAAAGTACAATGGTTACTTCTAGAAGGGGAGTGCATTATTGACTGTCGAGTCAACCAAAAGTTAGCATATCGCATCAGTATATAAATGTAAACTCCCATCGCCCCTCATTTCGATAGGGGATTCTCCCTAAAGCCCACCTTGATTCGGGACATATGCTATCGTCACAGCTAGGAGTAATGCTATGAAGAAGACATGAACCGTCTTAGCAGACGATCACAAAGTGGTGCGCGCGGAGATCCGCAATGCATTAACCAGTATAGAGCAGTCAGATATTGTGGGTTAAAGTGGCAAATGGACCCGAGATGCTCAACTGCGACGCATGGTGGGGAAAGCGTGCGCTCACGCGAGCATCTGCGAAGCCGACTCGATCCAGAATGCCGCAGAACAGGCGATTCAGCTTTTGCCTGAACTCGTATTGATCGACGTCGTGCTGGGCGATGAAGATGGTATCCGGTGTACGCGTCGCGTCAAGGCACTCTCGCCCGCTTCGCGCATCGTCTTGCTCACAGCCTACCCGGACCGCAAGTTCCACCGCCGCGGTCTCGAAGCAGGTGATCGAGGACTCAATTTGATGTAAGTTCTATAGCACTATCCACTCGCCGACAGCTTCTTACTCTTCTTGTTTATCACCCTTATCCATCTCGTGCAGCCGCCCATTGAACAGCAGGCTTACCGTTGTTAGCAGATAGATAGCCACGACAATAATGAGCGTGACCTGCAGCCCCAGCCATTCAAGCGCATAGCCCGCCAGCAGCACGCCCAGCGGCATAGCCATCATTGCGCCCGAACGCATGACGCCGAGCACGCAAGCGCGCATGATGGCTGGAATGCGGATATAGTTAACCGTACCCATAATCGGGTTGAGCGGGCCAGCCCCTATGCCCACAATCGCAGAAGTAATCAAAAGCAACCAGAGCGGTGGCAGAAAGGGCAGCACAATACGCGCCAGCGCAAGGGTGATAAAGCTCCAAACATAGACTTTTCGCCGCGAATAGCGTTCGCCGACCGCGCTGTAGATGAGCGCACCAATAACTGCCCCACCACCAGAGACGCCAAAAATCAGGCCAAGCGCGACCGCCGAACCATACACCTCATTGACAAAGACAGGATAAATAACCGACGAGAGCGCACCATCCAGAAAGTTGGTGATGAGGACAACGCTGACCATTGTCAGAATAAGCGCATCGTGGCGCAGATAGCGCAGGCCATCGCGTAGATCATCCAGATAACTGCTCTTCGTTTCGCCACCAGTTTCACCCCCAGTGTCATCCCCAGTCAAACGCTCAGCCTCATCCTGCTTGATAGTAATATTTGGTACAGCCAGCCAGACAAGCAGCGCCGAAATCCCAAAAGTGGCTGCATCAACGTAGAGCACATTCTCTGCGCCGATAAAGGCAATTAGGAATCCCGCGATGGGTGCGCCGATCATGCGCGAGGCCCGCTCAACGATCTGGTTGAGGGAGGCGATGCGTTCAAGGGACATTCCGGCTGCTTCTGCCAGTTCGGGCAGCATGGCGTCGCGTGCCGTCGCACCCGGCGCATCAATCAGCGTACCGAGAAAGACGAGGAGGAGCAGCATCCAAAAAGGCAGCAGATCCACAGCATAAAGCAGCGGGATCAGCAGCACCGTTACGCCGCTAGCAACGTCGGAGAAGATACTCGATGGCTTGAAGCCGATGCGGTCTACAAGGGTGCCGCCAAAAAAAGTAGAGAGGACAACAGGTGCGAAGAAGAAAAAAGCTGTAATGCCCGTCTGTGCCGCGCTGCCCGTTGTTGCCAGCACAAACCATGGAATGGCGAGCAGGGCCAGCACGTTACCTGTTGTGGAGATCGCATTAGCCGCGTAAAGCGCGTAGATATTGCCTTTGGCAGAAGTGGATACCAGTAGGTTATTCATCATCTACTCGCTCGCGTTGCTGTGAATGGCGAGCAGTTGATAGGTGTCGCGATGCAAAATCATGTCCAGTGCCGCACGGCTACGGACACTTTCAAAAGGGATATGTAGGGCTGGCACGCCGTCCATCTCGATCTCTTTTTCTGGCAGGGTGAGAATCCGTTTCTCTTCTCGCCAAAAATTTCGACCAATCGGCTCAAACAGTGCCTGTCCATCAATTGAAACGTAAGAGCCATAATTGCAGGCTGAGCAATAGACGTGCAGCCCACGCTTCTTGTGAATCGACGGTGGCACATAGGGTGGGAATCCTTTGCAAAGCGGTAACCACGTGCCGCACCCACGACACGGTGCGCCGTCGTTCTGAATGGCCTGCAAAAAAATAGATGCATCCGCTTGTGAAACTGATTGAGCGCCGGACGAAAGGTCTTGACTATACTGTAGTCTTCTATTGTGTCTTGTGAATGGTAGCTGTTCTCTTCACCATGACAAGCTGGGCAACGTGATTCCCTTCACAGCGTCTGTTAATTGAAACAGATAAGCCTGCATATCTCAGTGGCCCACAATTTTGGAGAGAAGGGCGCAAGCAAGAGTTGTCACCAAAAGTGCCGAACTGGGTTGACCCGCGTGCATCGCTCAGGTTTAACGTCAGCTCGTTATCGTATCATATAGAGATATGTGCGACGCACGCTCACAATGACGTACATTCGGATCAACGTGCGTCGCACAGGTCCCCTTCATCTACCAAATGCCCATCTACTGCCAACCCTGAGCGAGGCACGTGGGTTCATTGACAAACTCTTGCACGCACCCACTCTTGAATCTTAATGCCACACCCTAGATCAAATTCCCCGGCATCGGCTGATAGTCCACATCCGCATACCCAAACGCGGCCGGACCAACCACAGCCAGCGCAATATCTGTCTTCAACTCTTTGGGCGCAGGCAGGCCGATAATCGAGACCCGCAACCCATAGCGCAACATCTCGGTGCCGATCGGTTCGCCATCGTCTTGATTCAGTATGCAGATCAGATCGGGTACGGTGCAGACTACCTCGCCATTGTGCCACGCCACCAAGTTTTCATTCTGAAAAACAACTTCGAAGACATCAGGAGCGCCCGTCGTTTTGTCGGAACCATAACCATGTAGCTTAATTCGCCCGCGGGCAAAGCCTTGCACGGTGCGCCGCTCCACGTCCACAATTTTGCCGCGAAAAAGCACTCGTCCATTGCCAACTGCGGCCGCGACTGCAGCAGGTTCTTCGTTGCTGCGGCGGGCATCCAACACCGTCTGCCCTAGCTTCTGAGCCAGCGTGTACGTATCCGCGATGATAGCGCGTTTCATATCGCTGCCCCGCATCATCGGCATGGCTAGCGATGCTCTGCCACCCATTTCGATGGTCACGGCACGGCCATATTGCTCTGCCCGTTTTGGGGAATCAACATGATCCATGACCATCACATTGCCGTAGCAGTCGGCCAATGCTGCCGGGGTCAGCGGCACGCCACAGATAGCAAAAGTATCCATTTGCAGTTCGGGAAAGGCGCGGCCCATGGCGTCCCCGTTCACAATGGGCAACCCCATCTGAAGCGCGGTGATAACGGGTCGCAATGAATTGGATCCACCAATTTCACCGCAGACCAGCGCATGACAGCGCGCGCCAATGTGCTCTTCCAGCGCACGGACAGCCAGCACATATTCATTGCCTGCCTCCAGCTTTTCGATCCCCACAGTGGGCGCGCCCATCCCGCCGATCGCGCAGACGAACGCATCATCGGGCACCTCATCTGCTCGGATGACCGTACAGCCGTGTCCGCGCTCGCGCAGCTCTTTCGTAAGCCAGACGCTGCCCAAATAAGTATTGCCGCCGCCGCCCGTTCCAAGAATTCCGGCTCCGATGGCGAGGGCTGAGACGTCGGTTAGAGTGATTTCGTTCATATCCTAACCGTACCGCTCTTCTACGGGAACATATTTCACATCATAGCCAAAGTATTGCGGACCCACCAACGCCAGCCCGGCCTCGGTACGCCAATGGTGGGAACAAGGGATGCCAATCACGGCTACGCGAAAACCATAGCGCATCCCCTCCGTTGTAATCGGCTCGCCCGTATCACTATCGAGCACCGTGATCAGGTCCGGCACCGAAACTTGAATCTCATTATCAACCTTGGCGATTAGATGCTCGTTCTGAAAGCTTAGTTGGGCTTTCTGTCCCGCATACTCATCCGTACCCTCAAGATAGGCATCGCCCTTGGCAAAACCCGCTTCGGTGCGCCGCTCCACGTCGCTAATTTTTCCTTTGAAGATCATAAAGCCACCCACGTGTTCGCGCACCGTGTTGACTGGATCGATCTCGTTGAGACGCGCCGCTCGAATGGTCTTGCCGATCTCCTCTGCCTGAGTCATGGTGCCGATGATAGAGCACGTTTTCAGCTGCTTGACCGTGGCTGCATAGAGGCCAATCATCGCCATTGCGCCCATATCAACTGTAACGCTACGGGCAAACCGTTCGGTCCACATATTGTTAATCGTCTCCATCAGCACCGTGTTGCCCCGCTCGTCAGACATAGCCATCGGCGTTGCATCGATGCCGTGAATAGTGTGGGTCACCATCTGCAATTCGGGGAAAGCCCGCCCCATGCCATCACAATCGACCATGGGGATTCTAAGCCGCGCCGCCACGTAAATCGGCACCACCGAATTCATGCCGCCAGCCTCGATGCTCATCGTCGCCCGCACCGGCTTGCCAATATATTTACCGACAGCGTTGAAGGCGTTCACAATATCATCACCATTGGGCATCTTTTCCACCATCACGGTTGGTGCGCCCATCATGGCCGTCGGTACAATCAGATCGTCTTCGTCCAACTCATCGAGCGTACACAACTCCACAGGGCCATAGTCGCGGATCGCTTTCTTCGCCATCAACATGCCGATGTATGGATCACCGCCTCCGCCTGTCCCCAAAACTGCCGCGCCGAGGGCAATGTCTTCAATATTTCCTTCTGTTAGCAGCCTCATTTTATGTGGCCTCCAGATTGCCCACAGCCTTAACCGCAATGCGGGTTGCGTTGCCGGGGAGATAAGCCAGCGGCACCTCCTCGACCTCTACAATTTCCACTGTGTCAGCCTGAGCGCCTGCCGCCACCGCTTTGTCAATCGCCTCTTGCTTGGCTTGATCGAGCGCCTCGTCTCGACTCATCTCGGCCAGCGAGAAGATGCGGTCCGTCTCGCCGCCGATTTGAGCAATGGCCGCGCCAATGGCATTAGCAACAGCAAAATTCTCGGGCTTCATCACTTCTGATGCGCCCACAACAGGCCGCTGGATCAAGATGCTACCACCGCCTACCACAATCACCGGGACCTCGGCTGCGCTGGTCTTCATACGGTCTACCGCTACATTGATCATCTCTTCGATCTCATCTTCAACTCCACTCACTAACGCGGGATCCAAGTCGCTAACTTTGCTCGCATCGCCGATATCCACGTGACCGGCCGCGACGCAAATATCGGTTGCTGTCAACGTGTCGCCACCAAAGACCTTGGCCTTGCTGAGTAGTTCGTAGCCAACACTTTGCGGACCCACTTTGATGGGATCCTCCTTTACAATCGAACCGCCACCAAGACCGATCGAGAGCGTGTCGGGCATACGAAAGTTAGTACGTACGCCGCCGATATCTACGGCCATTCCAGCCACGCGCGGGAAACCTTTTTGCAGCACGCCCACATCGGCGGTGGTACCACCCACATCGATCACGATAGCATCTTGCAGCCCGCTAAGGAAAGCCGCTCCACGCATAGAATTTGTGGGGCCCGAGGCAAAGGTCAGCACCGGATATTCGGCGGCAAAGTCTGCATTCATTAACGTACCGTCGTTCTGGCTGATGTAGAAGGGGGCGGTAATTTTCATATCGGCCAACGCCCTTTTAAAGCCCGTTACGGTTCGATCTGCCAGTTCGCGCAAACACGCATTCATGATCGCAGCGTTCTCGCGCTCCAGCAGCCCGATACGGCCAATGGTGCTGGAGAGGGTAATATTTGCATCGGGGATCACCTCTTTGACGATAGCCGCGGCCTGCTCTTCAAAGGTAGAATTGACCGGCGAAAAGACTGACGAAATGGCAATGGCAGTGATGCCCTTCTCGGCAATGGCGCTCGCATGTTGGCGAATTTCATCTGGATCGAAAGGCGAGATTTCGCGGCCATCAAATTCGTGACCGCCATGCGCCAAGTAATAATGGTTGCCCATTACCTCACGCAGATCATCGGGCCAATCGACCATGGGCGGCAGGCAAACAGTGGCGGGCAATCCCAGCCGGATACAGGCAGTTGGCTGCAAGTGCTTTCGCTCGACTACGGCGTTGGTAAAATGAGTTGTGCCGATCATCACCGCATCCAAATTAGCCACATTTTGCCCCGAATCCGCAATTAAGGATTGCAATGCAGTCGTGATCCCGTCGCTCACATCGGGCGTAGTGGGGGTTTTGATCGAAGCGTGTACGGTCGTGCCGTCCATTAGAACAGCGTCGGTGTTGGTGCCTCCAACGTCAATGCCTATTCGCACGTTTTTCTCCTTTGGGAATTAGCCACAAAAATACAGAAAACACAAAAATTTAATTAATGAGTTTTTGTGTTTTCTGTATTTTTGTGGAGATATTGATTTTTTTGCAGTGAACTCACTATTCAACACCAATAACACCGCCAGGCAAAGGCGCGAATTTCTCCCTATACCCAAATGCTTGCGGACCGACAACGCTTAGTGCTCGTTCCGTCTTCAACTGTGGTGGGGCAGGCACGCCAAGCACGGCCACCCGCATTCCATAGCGCAGCAGTTCGGTGGCAACTGGTTCGCCCTCCTCCTCTGTCACAATGCAAATGAGATCGGGGACGGTGACTTGGGCTTCGCCATTCAGGTAGGCGATCAAAAATTCGTTCTGAAATTCGATATGAAGCCGGTCTACTTCAGTATTACTGTCTGCTCTATCATACCCATCAATCGTAATGGTTCCCTTGGCAAATCCTTCAGTCGTCCGCCGCTCGATATCACTAATCTTGCCGCGCAGCAGGACCCGCCCGTGCAGCGTGCTGGCAATCGCATCAGGGACATCCGCACCTTGACGACGAGCCTCTAAAACATGTTGCCCAATTTGCCAGGCCAGCGTCAACGTATGCGGGATGCAATATTGTCGAAACTGCGCGCCCGTCATCACAAAGCCAGCTAAACCAGCAGTTGCGCCCATACTCACGGTTATCGTACGCGCAATCCGCTCCGCCCACTCATCATTCACAGTTTGTGGAACCACAATCGTGTTCTCGCCCGCATCGGCCATGGCAAAGGGCGCAGCGTGGATCTCATCATTAAACAAAAAGGTTGTCATCGGCAGTTCGGGGAAGGCTCGCCCCATGCCGTCCGCGTCCACAGTGGGTAGCCCCATTTGCAGACCCGTAATCAAGGGACCCATTGAATTGCCGCCACCGATCTCGGCAATACCAATTGCATCCACGCTTTTGTTTAAGTGCTTTTCCATCAAGCGGACCGAGCGCATCAGTTCGGTTCCCTCTTGAATTTTTTCGATGCTGGCCGTGGGCGCACCGATATAGCCGACGATAACAATAGTTGCGTCATCTGCCAGCACCTGCGGATCGACTACCATTTGGGGGCCGCGAGCTTGTATCTCGCTACGTAGCTGGAGGCTATCCATGTACGGATCACCTCCGCCACCTGTGCCGAGGATCCCCGCGCCAATCGCGAGTGGTTCGATGCCGTCTAGTGTGACTTGTTTGAGCATGTTTGTTGTTTCTGTAGTTTTTTGTGAATTTTGTGTTTTTGTGGCGAAAAAACCCTACTGCATCGACCGTGGATCCAACAAGTCTCGGATCCCGTCCCCGAGTAGATTCCAGCTAAAGACCATCAAAAAGATTGCCATACCCGGAAAGGTCGAGACCCACCAATCGGCAGGAAAGTAATTCCGTCCATCGTTGATCATTGCGCCCCACTCTGGTGTAGGTGGCTGCGCGCCGAGGCCAATGAAGCCAAGCCCAGCAGCCGTCAGCACGGCAAAACCAAAGTCGGTGCTCATTTTTACAATCAGAGGCGACAAGATATTGGGCAAAATATGGCGCGACAGGATTCGCGCTTGGTTCACGCCCGTGCTGCGCGCCGCCTCTACATACACTTCTTCGCGCAGAGAGAGCACAAGGCTGCGCGTCAACCGCGCATAGCCAGGCCACCAAACCAATGAAATGCCAATCATCACATTGATAATCCCTTTGCCCAGCGCCGCAGTAATGGCAATGGCGAGCACCAATGCAGGAACAGTCAAAAATATATCGGTAATGCGCATCAGAATATCGTCGGCCCAGCCGCCAAAGTAGCCCGCCACCAAACCAACGGTGACGCCAATCGCACTTGCTAGCAGAATAATTACGGTTCCAATCTGTAAGGCCAAGCCCGTCCCCATGAGCACGCGGCTAAAGATATCGCGGCCTACGTTATCCGTACCAAAGTAGAATGGCGCGCCGGGCGATGTCAATCTTTCCGCCGCACGCATATTGCCCTCGGCATCTTCGGGGAAGGGAACAATCTGTGGTGCGAACAGCGCGATGATGAGCAGGCACAGCAAAATCACCAAACCCAGAACCGAGAGCGGGTTGCGGCGAAAACGGCGGATCCCGCGTCGCCAATTTTCCCATTCTCCCGTAGCGGGGCCTAAGCTTGGGCGAGAGACAATCAATGTGGAGGGGATCGGTGGCTCAGCCATATCGCACCCGTGGATCGATGAAGCCGTAGAGGAGATCTGTGGTAATGTTGATTACGCTAAACACGATCCCGTAGAGGATCGTAATGCCCATAATCGGCTCAAAGTCCAACCGCAACGAGGAGTCAACCACATAGAGCCCTAATCCAGGCCAATCAAAGATTGTCTCGACAAGAACAGCACCCGCCATCAACCAGCCGATCTCCAACGAAATCATGGTGACAATGCCCGTTGCGGCGCTACGCAAAACGTGTCTGCCCATAATTATAATTCGACTCAACCCTTTGGCCTGAGCCGTGCGCACGTAATCTTTTCCCAAAACGTCTAAGATGCTGGCCCGCGTAATGCGCGTAATGCTCGCCAGCGATCCAAAAGAGAGGACGAGTGCCGGGGTGGTGATATGGCGCAGCGCAATCCAAAACGAGTTGAAATCTAGCTGTATGAGGCTATCAAAAAGCAGCAATCCAGTGAAGCCCGAGGGGGTCGCCGTGCGCACATCAAAGCGCTTGCCGATGGGGAACCAGCCAAGTTCACGGCCAAGCGCAGTCTGAAAGATCATCGCCAGCCAAAATGCGGGGAAACTCACAAAGAAGAGCGCAATAAAGCGCATGATATGATCCGGCACGCGGTTGTGGAAGTAAGCAGAAATAATGCCCGCAGGCACCCCCAGCAGCGACCCGATTATGACGGCCACCAGCGTTAACTCCAGCGTAGCGGGAAAAAAGGCTCGCAGATCGCTCAACACAGCGCGTCGCGAGTAGAGCGATTCACCCCAGTCCCCACGAAAAAGATTCGCCATATAGTTAACGTACTGGACCGGCAGCGATTTGTCCAGCCCAAACTCTTGGCGCAGAGCTTCTTTAATTTGCTCTGTTGCTTGTGGGCCGGCGGCCAACCCAACTGGATCCCCGGGCAGGACGCGCGAAATCGTAAAGGTCAGCAAGCTTAACCCGATCATCAACGGGATCAATTGGACAATGCGACGTAGCGCGTACGATGTTAGAGTCATAAGGAAAAAAGGTGACAAAGAGTGACAAGATAACAAACAACGACAAGATAACAAACAACGACAAGATAACAAACAACGACAAGACGATAAGATGGCATCGTTTTGGATAATTTATGCTTCTAACGACGTCATCTTGTCATAATAATAGCTGTACACTTTGTCTGTGGAAACTAATTTGATCGACAGTAGATGTATGACTGAATACCTCATCTTTTCATCCTACCAGTCTTTATCACTTTGCCAGTTTTTTAGTAAGGGCAACCTTCCATTGTGAGATCTTGGAAGAGGACGGAGAGACTTTCCAGCGGTCGATATTCGTACCCCTTGATGCACTCGTGCATAGAAATGAGCGAATTTTCGGTATAGGTCCAAATGGCTGGTTGATCTGCCGCAATAAGCGTCTGAGCTTCGGCATACATTTCCAAGCGTGCTTCTTCGTCACCCATTACGCGTGCGTCGTCGAGCAGTTGATCAACTGTTTCATTTTGATAGAAGCTGCACGAGTTGAAGCTGCCCCACTGTTCAGAGTGATATTGGTTGTACAAATGGGCATCTGGATCAAGGTAGGCTGGTTCCGTATAAATGTTGATCAGATCCGGTCCGGTAGATGGGTCGGCACAGCTTGCCACCATATCGGGCCAAAGCATGGGCACCATGTTGAGCGTAATATTTAGCTCGGCTAACCCTTCTAGCAGCAACAGACCGATCACTTCTTCACGCGGGAAGTCAGTGACATATACATGATCTAGCTCAAAACCACCATCGGGCCATGCTGATTGAGCGAGGAACTCCTTGGCCTTTTCGATATCATACGTAGGCACCTCTAAATCCTGCACCGCGCCAGGGAAATTGAGTGGCGTTGGACCTTGTAGATTTTGTACGGGAATATCTTGAATCACGGGGATCTGTGGATAGTTCATCGCATGGGCAATAGCCATGCGCACATTCGGATCGCTGGTATATTCACCCTGCATATTCATCTTGAGCGTATTCACGAAATAGCCGCTATTGTTGTGAACGATATAGCCCTCGGTATTTTCAACCTCTTCGAGATCATTGCCCGCAATAGAATCGGCGATGTGAGTTTCGCCCGCCAGCAGCGAGTTGAGCTGTGTTGGCGCATCGCGCTGAATAACCCAGATGAAGCCATCAAGGTGATTCTCCCCAGGCCAGCCTGCCCAATAATCGGCAACGGCCTCAAATTCATACAGGTTGCCAATCTTCCAACGGCCCTGAGTGAAAGGGCCAGAACCAGCCGCATTTTCTTTGAGGTAGGTCTGACCAAAATCATCGCCGCGATTCGCTTCGACAATGGCCGGATTGACAATAAATAATTGAGTCAACGTACCGATAAAAGGGGCGAAAGGTTGGGTCAGCGTAAACTCAACGGTAAACTCGTCCACAACCTGCGCGCTGTTCTCATCAGCAATGCCTGCCCAGCGGTAGGTTGGTGGTCCCTCAATCTCCAATGCACGGTTAAAGCTATAGACAACCGCCTCGGCATTAACTGGGCTACCATCGTGAAAAACTGCATTATCGTGCAGCGTAAAGGTAAACACCGTGGCATCGTCATTTACCTCGTAGCTCTCCACAAGATGGGGTTCAGCATTTGGGCCACGCATAATAAAGAGCGCATCATAGAGGCTGAGTAACGCCGCATTGATCGAATAATTTTCGCCCGTGGCAGGATCGATGTTGTCAATATCCTGATTGCCACCATAGAGCAAGATATTTTCTCCGTCGGCGGCAGCTTGGTCACCGTCGGTGGCTGCACTATCCGTAGTAGCAGGCGCAGCACACGCAGCAGAGAGGAGCAGCAGACATGTCGTGAAAAGAAATAAGGTGAATCGAACAGGCTGAACGCGCAGAAGCATAAAGTTTTTCCTTCGTATTTGGTTGGGGGGGAATGTGTTGCATTTGTGTAAGACAGTTATTACAGTATCATAGAAAGTAGAAGTGCAGTGTAGCACATTGAGCAAGGATGATGCCAACCGCAAAATTCCTCAAGAAAATCTTAAGATCGAATCGCTCTACTACTTATACTTTTAGGACTGATAAAGTATGTTTGGGTAAGAAAATGCGCGGTGGGATTGTCATGGTTAGAAAAATAACCAAAAAGGAGTTTTATATTAAATCTTTATCTTTGGACCACAGCAAACAGTTGTAAATCGCTGATTATGCTCGAAGAAATGGGTATTGAATACACAACCACCTTAGCACAGTTTAACGGCGAGCAAAAATCGCCCGACTATCTCCAACTCAATCCAAATGGGCGCAGTCCCACATTAGTCGATCAGCCCAAAGATGGCTCGGAGCCAATCATCGCCTTTGAATCTAGTTCTACCAACCCCTACACACGATCCAAAAAACGTGCATCATTACTATAGAAATAGCGAATATCATCCACTTGCCGCTTCATCATAGCCTGCCGCTCGATGCCCATGCCGAACGCAAATCCACTATAAATCGCCGGATCATAACCGCCATTTTTCAACACCACGGGGTGGACCATGCCCGCGCCCGAGATTTCGAGCCAGCCCGTATGTTTACAGACCCGACACCCATCTCCATTGCACAAACTACACGAAACATCAACCTCGACACTCGGCTCCGTGAATGGGAAATAAGCCTTGCGGAAACGGATCTCGCGCCCGTTGCCGTACATCTGGTTGCCATAGTTGAGCATTACGCCCTTCAGATCGCTCATCGTGATATTCTTGCCCACCACAAGCCCTTCAACCTGATAGAACATCATCTCGGATCGGGTCGTCACATCCTCGTTGCGATAACACTTGCCCGGCAGCATCACGCGGATCGGCTCCGGTGCAAATTCGCGCATCGCCCGGATCTGGCCTGGGCTGGTGTGCGTGCGCAGGATCACCCCATCGTTCTTGGTAAAGAACGTGTCCTGCATTTCGCGTGCGGGGTGGCCCGGCGGGAAGTTGAGCAGCGTGAAATTATTGTCATCCGTCTCCACCTCGGGCGCATCGTAGGTCTGAAATCCCATCTGCCCAAAGATCGCCAAGATTTCGCGCATGGCTTGCGTAGTCGGGTGCAGCTTGCCCAGCATTTGCGGGCGGCCCGGCAGCGTCACATCGACCGCATCGGTATCTAGCGTGGCCATCATCTCCACACTCGAAATTGCTGCTTGTCGTTCTTGCAGCGCGCTCTCTAACGCTCCTTTGATCACGTTTGCCTTCTGCCCAACCACAGGGCGCTCTTCGGCAGAAAGTTGGCCCAATCCTCGCAGAATCGTGGTCAACTTACCCTTGCGGCTGAGGTATTCGGCGTGCCATGCTTCGGTTTCGGCACTTGAACTAGCCGCGCTCAAGGCCGCGGTGGCTTTGGTTTGGAGTGCTTCTAATTGGGTTACAATGTCGCTCATAGTACAGATTGCCTTTGGCGGTGAAAGAGAACCGCAGATTTCGCAGATTTTTATACGGGATTTGCCCCCCTGAATTTGTGTTCAATAGTTTAACGTAATTTGTGATTTTTTTCTAGTGTCGGGGTGGTTTGGTCGCATAGCCGAACATGCAATGGCGATCTGTAGGGACATGGGCAGAGCGCCCCGTCAGTGCGCCATTGCACCGTGATCACCACCACTCTACCCGTGTCCGCACGAACGAATCGACACCGCCACAACCAGTAAAAACCGTTGTTAGATTACCCAATTCGCGCGACAGCAGATCCGTGAATTTGTAATACAATAGGCATTAGTTGACGGCATCGGTGGGTGGCCAGAGGTAACCGTCACCTCCGCCACCCACCGAACACAATCGACAGAAATTGCGAGTTTCCTGCGTCTGATCATATACGTCACGCAGATTCCCCGTGATGGTGTTTACTCGTAGGGATATGAGGTCAGCGGTCCGTGACACGACCATGACGCCACTACATCCGCCGCTGTCCTCGCATCCGCACGAACGAGCATATAATGGCAGTGCGTTTTCGTCAGCGCGGACACGAGAACGGCGGAACGTGATACATTCGCAGTGGCACCGTAATGCCGTGCACATACACGCGCAAAAAATTACCCCTTGACAAACCTCTCTTTTCACCATATTGCATGCATATACATACAAATTCACTCAAACAACCTTATGGACAAAAATAACCCGCAGTATTGTCTCAACGCCAACCTACGCAAAGCCACTCGTGCCGTGAGCAAGCTATACATGGACGAAATGAAGGAGACCACGTTGCAACGCACCCAGTTCACACTGCTCTCTACCATTTCGGCTATGGGCCAATGCACAATCACAGAACTGTCCAACTTTCTGCTCATGGATCAGACCACCGTCACGCGCAGTGTAAACACGCTCAAGCAGAGTGGCTACGTCGAAATCGGCGCGGGCGAAGACCGCCGAACACGGGTTGTACAATTGACAGATCTGGGTCGAGAAACGGTTGAGGTCACATTTCCCATTTGGCAAAGCGCACAGAGCGATCTGTGGGAAAAATTGGGCGAAAAGAAGGCTAAGCAACTTCTATCATTATTACAGGAGGTAACCGAGATGTCTCAATAGCATCGACAATTTTTATTTACCATATACATGCATATACATATAAATTTCACAATACAACTTTTAATCACAGATTTCGCAGACATTGTGCCTGTGTGATATTAACGCAGATTTAAAACTGTTCTTTTGCACCTTTGCGCTAAAGCGTAACCCTAATTAAGCAATTTAGGAATCTGCGTCAATCTGCGTAATCTGCGGTTCCATAGTAGTTGCTTATAATCTGAGCAATCTGAGTACTAGAAAAAAGGAAAACCTCATGACACCAATATCCACATTCATCTCAACCGTCACCATCATCGGCACCGGAATCTTCATTCTTATGGCCAGCGCCGCCATGGTCAGCCACGCAGCCACCCAACTGGCCGCCTAAAGAACGCAATGTGCAATGGTACCTCTACGCCCTAATCGGCCTCTGGTTCAGCCTCGCAATGATCCCCGCAGTCAGCGGACAACTCAGCTTCCCACTCTTAGCCCCGTACGCGCTGCTGCCAATCGTGCTGGGCACCGCACTCACCTTCTACACGCCGATCAAAAACTTGTTCCGCAACATCCCCACCCACTGGCTCATCTTTCTGCAAGTCTATCGCGTCGCAGGCGCAATCTTTCTCTACCACTATTATGTCGACGGCTTACTCACTCGCGGATTCGCCATCAACGCCGGCTTCGGCGACATGATCACAGGTCTGTTGGCGATCCCTGTCGGCTTCATGATTTTACGCAAGACGCGCGGCCATCAACTCGCGCTGATCTTGTAGACCATCTTCGGTATCGGCGATCTGATCGTCGCCCCCGCATCTGCCGTCATCTTTGGCAACGACGGACTTGCACTCTTCCCCATCAGCTTTGTCCCGCTCTTTTTGGGTCCACCCTTCGGTATTTTGATCCACATCATCGCTCTACGAAACTTCTGGCTACAATCCAAAAAGTCAACCACCGCAATCAAAATGTAAAACAAACTTGACAAAAAGAAAAAGTCGTTATACAATAGCTCCTGACAAGCACGCTTGACATTTTATCAAAACAACTAGTCTCAGGAGTCAGAACATGAAATCAATAAACTCAGTAGAAAAAGCAGGTCGCAACTACGGCATTCAAATGGGAATAACAATGGGCGTTGTCTATCCCATCTTTCTCTTTAGCGCAATCGCCATCATCAAGCGCAACCCCGAAGCATGGTGGGTTCCACTGTTAGCGCTCATCCCAATGATACCAATCCTTTTTGGCCTCGGTGCAATCCTGCGCTTCTTTGATCGCATGGACGAGCTCCAACGCCGCATTCAGCTCACCGCACTCGCCATCGCCGCCGGCGGCGTCAGCATCGTCACCATGACCTACGGCTTCCTTGAGTGGCTAGCCGACTTCCCACAACTCGATATTGGATGGACCTTTCCAATTCTGTGCATCTTCTGGGTCGGTGGCCTCTTCTTTGCACAACGGAAATACGCATGAAGAATCGACTACACATACTGCGCGCCGAACGACGCTGGTCTCAAGCAAAACTGGCTGAAGAGCTCGGCGTCTCGCGCCAAACCATCAACGCCATCGAGACCGAAAAGTACGATCCCAGCCTGCCGCTGGCGTTTAAGTTAGCAAGGTTATTTGAACAATCTATCGAGGAAATATTTGAGTACGAAGAGAAAACTACTGATAAGATGACAGGATGATTTGCTGCGCTCGGATAACGGGATGACAACTGCAAGCTGAGCGATTCATCCTCCATTCTGCAGTCGTCATCTTATCATCAATTCGCCAAACAACGTATCGCCATTCAACTCCGCCAACCGCACAGGCGTGATCCGATTTCGCAAATCTACTTCCGCAGGTGCAGAAGCCATCACCCGCAGATAATTATCCGTTAAACCCGTCCACAAAAGTCGACCCGGTTCATCATCCGTCGGCTGACCTTCACCCTCCCACAGTACCGATCGCGTCGAGCCCACGAAATGTTGGCGTTCGGCGCGGCCTCTCTCTTCTACTAGTGCGTGCATCCGCGCCGAACGCTCCTTCTTTACCGCATTCGTCAGTTGATTCGCATACTGTGCGGCCGTCGTGCCAGCCCGTGCGCTAAACGGAAAAATGTGCGCGTGGGCAAAGCGCATCTCCTCCACAAACTCCATCCCCTCTGCAAAGTCAGCCTCTGTCTCGCCCGGGAACCCCACGATTAGATCGGTTGTAATGATAACGTCAGAAATAGATGATCGCGCGTCACGCACCAGCCCACGAAAGCTATCCTGCGTGCAGCGTCGCGCCATCCGCCGCAGCTGTGCATCGGTGCCGGCTTGTAGCGGCAAATGCAGGTGTGGACAGAGACGATCCGGCCATTTTCCCCACAGATCGAAAAATCCATCGGCCAGTTCCCACGGCTCTAGGCTGCTCAAGCGTAGCCGCGTAATGTCGGTATCCATCAGCAGCGCATTGGTCAATTCTTTGAGATCAGTGAGGCTACGCTGCAAATCGCGGCCATAGCTGCCAAGATGCACACCAGTCAACACCGCCTCTTGCACACCCTCATCCACAAACTGCTGCACCTCGGCCACAATCTCCGCAGTCGATCGACTGCGGCTTTCGCCTCGCGCCACCGTTACAATACAGAACGTACACTTATTGTTGCACCCATCCTGCACCTTAATGAAAGCCCGAGTCCTTGCCGTACGCGTTTCGGGTGCGGTTACGAACTCGAACGGCGTCCCGCTCGGCTGCATCCGCGCAACATCCGCCGGATCATCCAACTCTGCGCTCCACGGTTCGAGAAGCGTATGCAGCAACTCCTTCTCGTGATTGTCCGCAACCAGCGCCACGCCGGGCAGCGCCGCCGCCTCGCTCATCGCCAGCGTTGTCCAGCAGCCCGTGGCGGCGATACGCGCATTGGGGTTCAGCTTGTGCAGCTTGCGGATCTGCTTGCGGCTTTTGCGCCCGGCATCCGCCGTCACCGCGCAGGTATTAAAGACAATCACCTGTGCCTCTTCAGGCGTGCATACAGTCTGATGTCCAGCCGCACGCAGCCGCCCCGCCAAAGTATGATTTTCGCTATAGTTCAGCCGACAGCCGATTTGGTCCAGGTAAATTCGCATGAGTCAAAGTTGCCACAGAATGATGTTTTTTACAAAAATTTCTATGCGTCTAATACAATGATGGTCAACCGTCAGGCATGAGGCTTGCTGAGAAAATATCTTTGCCACGCCATGCGATTTACGTCCAGTAATTCTCGCGTCCGCCGCTGACGGACAGTGCTAGCTCGTGGCAATAACAGTCGTCGTGACTGGTTTAAACAGCCCGTAAAATCCTACTCTATTTCTTCTGCCCATCTTTGGACCCTCGTCTTGACAAGGGCGATGTCGTGTCTTGTTGAATCCATCCAAAAATATTCTCGCCCCGATACAAAATCCGATTCATTTCGTGAATCCGCTGTAATGTACTATAGTCAACACGCAACACTCACACGATTTTTCATATATACTCAATAGGAGAACATCCAATGTCTCGGCCCGATTGCATCAAACACTTTTCCGAAATTCAAGATGAGGATAATTCACACTATCCCGACAGCGACGAACTGCTCAGTATTGCAGCCTCGTTTGGACGCCGCATGGGGTTGACCCGCCTCGGCATACATCACGAGCACATCCCACCCGGTCGCCGCACATCGTGGCCGCACGCCGAAAGCGACATCGACGAATTCGTTTATGTTATCGACGGCACCCCCGACGTTTGGATCGATGGCAACCTCTACCGCCTTACTCCCGGTGATGGTGTTGCCTTCCCGTGCGGTACTGGGATCGCGCACACGTTTCTCAACAATACAGATTCCACTGTACAGCTACTTGTTGTCGGCGAAAAATCAACAACTCGGCCAAATAACAAACTAGTCTATCCCCTTCATTCTAGCCGTAAAGAACAGCTTGGTGACCGATATTGGCATGATGCGCCAGAACATCCACTTGGCGATCATGATGGTCTGCCCGATAGCGCGTCCAATAGCCAGTAGAGTTGGGCGTAAGCTTAAGCCGCCTAGCAAGCACGCCCTGCGCAGTTGTCCTCAGCAACCAACCCGCACGAGACATGTTCACTGGATTTGGTGTAACAAGGCTTGTTCTTAAGTTTACAGTGACTCTATCGAGAGTCATCACTATCATCTGTGAAATCCGTCACAAATGTTTTCATCAAATTTTACAACTTTCCCAAGATGTTGTATCTTTACCTTTGATAACTATTGCGTCTATCTATAATTCACATGATTATGTAGAGCAGAAGTATAGCTAAAGATACAATAGTTTTTCATCCCTGATTACTCTAGATTGATCTTCCTCTGCGTTCACCGCCGAACAAAACCCAGTTCACTGTCGAACAAGTAAATGAACAGCGATAGACCAAGTTATTTTGTGGGCATTGTTTCTCGCGAATATTTACGGTCTATTTTGATGTTGCACACGAACTTTGTAATAGCGTGAAAGAATAGTGTGAGAATCCTCAGATAACGAGATTAGCCCGTATTGTTAGGCTCGCCGTTACATTAGTACCTTTGACGTATAGATAATCATTCTCAGTTGTAGTGAACATATAGAATAGAATATAGAGTGCGATATATCTGTAATCGAACATAAATTCGTTGCGGAACTTGAGACTGGCCCAAATTGTGTACATGCTTAGATTACTTGATCAGACGAAGTCATTTACATATTTTGTGGCGCAGCCCCCGGAACTTTGTAAGGAGCGGCATGGTGGAAAAACAAAATAGTAACAATAAGCATCCTCAATCAAAACCAGCGGTAAAACCAGTAATGACAGAACCAGTGGCCGAAAACAGAATGCCACACGGGATGCCGCTAAAGCAGGGTCTTTATGATCCGCAATTTGAACGGGATGCGTGTGGCCTTGCCATTATTACAAATATCAATGGCATTAAGTCGCATGAGATTATTCGCCAAGCAATGACGGCACTCTTCAACCTAGATCATCGTGGCGCAAGTGGGGCCGAAGCAAATACAGGTGACGGCGCAGGCGTCTTAATCCAGATCCCGCATAAATTTTTCCAAAAAGTTTGTGCCGAGCGCGACATCGATCTGCCCGAGCCGGGTGACTACGGGGTAGGCATGGTTTTTCTTCCACCCGACTTAACGCAGCGCCGCGCGTGCGAGCGTGACCTCGAAAAGATTATCAAGGAAGAGGGCCAAGAGCTACTGGGCTGGCGAACTGTCCCAATTAACAACAATTCTCTGGGTGCTACCGCAAAATCGCGCGAACCCATCATTCGCCAGATTTTCATCAAGCGCAACGTCGAGACACTTCCTGGGCCAGATCCAACAGACCCGCTGGCATTCGAGCGTAAACTTTACGTCATCCGACGGCGTGCTGAAAACGACATACGCTTCAATTTAGGCAATAGCGTAATGCCCGGTGGCGACTTCTTTTACTTTGCCAGCTTCTCGTCGCGTACCATTGTTTACAAGGGTATGTTGCTCACCGCGCAAGTTGAACAATATTACCCCGAGCTATTTGATCCGGACATGGAAAGCGCGCTGGCATTAGTCCACTCGCGCTTTAGCACCAACACCTTCCCCAGCTGGGAGAGAGCACACCCCTATCGCTATACCATCCACAATGGCGAAATCAACACAATTCGCGGCAACGAAAACTGGATGAACGCGCGACAGGGTGTCTTTAAATCCAAGTTGTGGGGCGACGACCTCAAAAAGATTCTGCCAATTATCGACCCCGAAGGCAGCGATACAGCCCGGTTCGATAATGCGCTTGAATTTTTACACCTTTCGGGTCGCTCACTAGCGCACGTCATGATGATGATGATCCCCGAGCCGTGGTCGAACCACGAAACCATGAGCGACGAGAAAAAAGCCTTTTATGAATATCATAGTACGCTGATGGAGCCATGGGATGGACCGGCCTCTATCGGCTTTACCGATGGCACAATTGTTGGCGCAACGCTCGACCGCAATGGATTGCGCCCCTCGCGCTACTATGTCACCAAAGATGATCTCGTTGTGCTGGCTTCGGAAGTGGGCGTTATCGACATTCCTGCGGATCGAGTGCTCGAAAAAGGGCGTCTGCGGCCAGGGCGCATGTTCTTAATTGACACCGCGAAAGGGCGCATCATCTCGGATGAAGAGATAAAGTCCGAAATGGCGGGCGAACACAATTACAGCGAGTGGCTAGACAAAAACCTAGTGGTGCTCGACGAGTTGCCCGATGCGCCAAGCCTGCCCGAACCCAATCACGAAACGGTGATGCAGCGGCAGCAGGCATTTGGCTACAGTTACGAAACCCTACGCGTACTGCTCGAACCCATGGCAAAGCACAGCGTTGAAGCACTTGGTGCAATGGGGGACGACACACCCGTTGCCGTCCTGTCAGATAAGCCACAGTTGCTCTACAGCTACTTTCGCCAGCTTTTTGCGCAAGTGACGAATCCGCCACTCGACGCAATCCGCGAGGCGCTTGTTACGGCTACCGAAGTTTATATGGGCAGCGAACTAAATTTGCTTGAAGCAACGCCTGAAGATGCGTACCAAATCAAGGTGCCAATGCCCATTTTAACCAATGAGCAAATGGGTAAGATTTTCCACATGAATATGCCCGGCTTTAAAGTAAAAAGATTGCCGATGCTCTTCAACATTGCGCACGGCAGTAAAGGGTTGGAAGATGCGTTAGAGAGTCTCTTCCAAGCGGCCAAGGAGGCAATCGCCAACGGAGTCAACGTATTGGTTCTTTCAGATCGGGGGATCGACGCCAACGATGCCCCCGTGCCAGCCTTAATTGCCGTCGCCGGCCTGCACCACTTTTTAATTCGAGAAGAGTTGCGCACCCAAGCTGCGCTGGTTGTAGAAACCGGGGAAGCACGCGAGGTTCACCATTTTGCCACCCTTATCGGGTACGGTGCCACGGCCATCAACCCCTATCTTGCCTACGAAACGTTGGGCGACATGATTCACCAAGGCATGATGAGCGATATTAGCTACGAAGATGCGGTCTATCGATATCGCAAATCGGCCAATAAGGGCATTGTCAAAGTGCTGTCGAAGATGGGAATTTCGACTATGCAAAGCTACTGCGGCGCACAGATTTTCGAAGCGCTGGGCCTTAACCAAAAACTGGTTGACAAATACTTTACCATGACGCCAACCCGAATCGAGGGAATTGGCATTGATGGCGTTTTTGATGAAGTGAAGATGCGGCACGAGCACGCTTTCCCCAAGCGTCCAACAAACGGGCACAATTTAGATGCGGGTGGCGTATATCAATGGCGTGCCGATGGCGAGCGGCATCTCTTTAGCCCGCAGACAATCCACAAACTGCAGCACGCCTGCCGCACAAATGATTATAAAATTTTTCAAGAATATACCGCGCTGATTAACGACCAGAACGAGGCGTGGTGTACGCTGCGCGGGCTGCTCGAATTGAAGCTGGCTAAAGAGCCAATTCCGCTGGACGAAGTAGAACCAGTCGAGGAGATTTTCAAGCGCTTTAAAACTGGTGCCATGTCCTACGGTTCGATTAGTAAAGAGGCGCACGAGTCGCTGGCAATTGCCATGAACCGCATTGGCGGGCGCAGCAATACGGGCGAAGGCGGCGAGGATCCAGACCGCTATACGCCAGACAAAAATGGCGATTCGCGCAACAGCGCCATCAAGCAGGTGGCGTCGGGTCGCTTTGGGGTAACGAGCAAATACTTGGTCGAAGCCAAAGAAATTCAGATCAAGATGGCGCAAGGGGCAAAGCCGGGAGAGGGTGGTCAATTGCCGGGCAAAAAGGTCTATCCATGGATAGCCAAAACGCGCCACTCGACGCCAGGGGTTGGGCTGATTTCGCCACCGCCCCATCACGACATCTACTCAATTGAAGATCTGGCCGAGCTGATTCATGATCTAAAAAATGCCAATCAGAAGGCTCGCATTAACGTCAAACTCGTTTCCGAAGTTGGGGTTGGCACGGTGGCTGCGGGTGTGGCCAAGGGTCACGCCGACGTAATTTTGATCAGTGGGCACGACGGTGGCACGGGTGCTTCCCCGCAGACGAGCTTGAAACATGCTGGCTTACCGTGGGAGTTGGGCGTGGCCGAAACGCATCAAACGCTGGTGCTCAACAATCTGCGCAGCCGCGTTGTAGTCGAAACCGATGGGCAGCTCAAAACTGGGCGAGATCTGGTCATCGCTGCGCTGCTGGGGGCCGAAGAATATGGCTTTGCCACCAGCCCGCTTGTAGCACTTGGCTGCATTATGATGCGCGTCTGCCATTTGGACACTTGCCCCGTTGGTGTGGCCACGCAGAATCCCGAACTACGCAAAATGTTTACGGGCGACCCAGATCATGTGGTCAACTTTATGTATATGATTGCGCAAGAGATGCGAGAATGGATGGCGAAGCTTGGGTTCCGCACTATCAACGAAATGATTGGTCGCACGGATCGGCTGGAAGCGCGCAAGGCGGTGGATCATTGGAAGGCGCGCGGGCTGGACTTCTCGAATCTGCTCTATCAGCCAGAAGCGGGCGAAGATGTAGGTCGATACTGCCAAATTGAGCAGGATCACGGGCTAGAGCATGCGCTAGACAATACGACATTGTTATCGCTCTGCAAGCCTGCACTCGAAGAGAAGAAACGGGTTGCCGCTACGTTGCCGATTCAGAACACAAATCGGGTAGTTGGCACAATTTTGGGCAGCGAAGTCACGCGCCGCTTTGGGGCCGAGGGACTGCCCGACGGCACAATTGAGCTGCACTTTCAAGGCTCGGCGGGTCAAAGCTTTGGAGCCTTTGTTCCAGCTGGCATTACGCTAGAGCTAGAGGGCGACAGCAACGACTATTTTGGCAAGGGTCTATCTGGCGGGCGCGTGATTGTGTATCCGCCCAAGGAGTCGACCTTTGTGGCGGAAGAAAATATTATTATCGGCAATGTGGCGCTCTATGGCGCGACCAGCGGCGAGGCTTACATTCGTGGCTTGGCGGGCGAACGTTTCTGCGTACGCAACAGTGGTGTGCGCACCGTGGTCGAAGGTGTGGGCGATCATGGCTGCGAGTATATGACCGGCGGGCGTGTGATTGTGTTGGGCGAGACTGGGCGCAACTTTGCGGCGGGCATGTCTGGCGGTGTGGCCTACGTTCTGGATGAAGAACAAGATTTCGCGGTACGCTGCAATACGGAAATGGTCGAGCTACAGGCGCTGAGCGACCCAGAAGAGATTGCAGAGATCAGGGAGATGATCGAAAAGCACTTTGAGTATACACAGAGTCCGGTGGCAGAGCGTATTCTGGCCGATTGGGACGGCTCTTTGACGCAATTTGTGAAGGTGATTCCAAAGGATTACAAGCGCATGTTAGAGGCGTTTGCTCAGGTCGAGGCGCAGGGTCTCAGCGGTGATGAGGCTGCGCTGGCCGCGTTTGAGTTGAATAAGAATGATCTGGCTCGGGTGAGCGGAAGTTGATCCCCTCCTAGCCTCCCCCAAACGTGGGGAGGAACCGATCTGGGACACGACATCTTGTTGGGAACAGGTAAAATCGTATGTTCCGTGACGGTCCCCTCTCCAGCGAAGCGAATTAAAGAGGGCTAGGGTGAGGTCGCATGTGGGTAAACCCAAAAACTACACCATATCACAACATTTGTGGGTTAAATAAAACCATTGATAACGGCTCTCGAAAGAATTAACGATAGAAACTTTTTGGCAAGGATTTAAGAATGGGTAAACCAACTGGATTTATGGAATTTGAGCGCGAACTTGCTGCGGATCGTGACCCGCGGGAGCGCGTAAAAGATTGGAAAGAGTTCCATCTACACTTTCCAGAAGAAAAGCTGCAAGAGCAGGGCGCACGCTGTATGGATTGCGGCATCCCTTTTTGCCACACGGGTCAAATTATTGGTGGCTTGGCATCTGGGTGCCCGATCAATAACCTAATCCCCGAGTGGAATGATTTGGTCTACCAAGGGCGCTGGCGCGATGCACTAGATCGGCTGAATAAGACAAACAACTTTCCCGAATTTACGGGTCGCGTTTGCCCTGCGCCGTGCGAAGGCTCCTGCACGTTAGGGATCAACGAGCCAGCCGTTACGATCAAAAGCATCGAAGTCGCAATCATCGACAAGGGCTTTGAAGAGGGATGGGTGGTGCCCATGCCGCCCGAAGTACGCACCGGAAAAACCGTGGCCGTGATTGGCTCTGGTCCGGCAGGATTGTCCTGCGCGGCTCAACTAAACAAGGCCGGCCATTTGGTTACCGTTTACGAACGAGCCGACCGAATCGGTGGCCTGCTGATGTACGGCATCCCCAATATGAAGTTGGAAAAGCACATCGTCCAGCGCCGCGTAGATCTGATGGCGGCGGAGGGGATAACCTTTATGACCAACACAACCGTTGGCGAAGACATCACAGCTCAAGCGTTACAGGATGAGTTTGACGCGGTTGTCATTTGTACGGGCGCAACGGCTCCGCGCGATCTGCCAATTGAAGGACGCGATCTTAATGGCGTCCACTATGCCATGGATTTTCTCGGCCCCAATATGCGCAACCTGCTCGACAATGCGAATGGCGAAGTGCGTAATGGTCCGGTTGGCAGCTACATATCGGCGGCGGGCAAAAATGTGATTGTGATCGGCGGTGGCGATACAGGCAATGACTGTTTAGGCACGTCCATGCGCCACGGCTGCAAGTCGGTAAATATGTTCGAAATTATGCCCAAGTCGCCCGACGAACGTGCACCAACTAACCCATGGCCGCAGTGGCCGCTGATCCACCGCGTGGATTATGGTCACGCCGAGGTGGCGGCTAAGTTTGGCGAAGATCCGCGCACCTTTCTGATCTCGACCAAACGCTTTGTGGGCGACGAAAATGGCAACTTGAAAGAGCTCCATACGGTTGAAATTGAGTGGGTCTTCCCCGAAGGAGGCGGACGCCCGAACTTGGTTGAAATTGAGGGCAGTGAAAAAGTCTGGCCTGCGGAGCTTGTGCTCTTGGCAATGGGCTTTCTTGGTCCCGAGCAGCCGCTGATTGAGCAATTCTCGCTCGAGACGGATCAACGCTCAAATATTCAGGCGGAGCACGGCAAGTTCTACACAAATGTGGATGGGGTCTTTACCGCGGGCGACTGTCGCCGTGGACAGAGTCTGATCGTGTGGGCCATCAACGAGGGGCGTGGTGCGGCTCGCGAGTGCGACAAGTGGCTGATGGGCGAAACAACTCTGCCGTAGGAAAAATCCGCCAGGAAACGATATTAAAAAAAAGGTTGGCGTTTGAAACATGTTTCAAACGCCAACCTTTTTTGTACTGGAAATAACAATAAACAGAGTCAAATTGCTGCGACTGCAAACGGAATTCGCATCTACACCCACATTCTACCGTTCGCCCCTAAATTAAATTACATCCTATTACCGAAAGCAGATTCATTTTTCTCATCCGCGTGGTAAACTGGTCAATATTCCTGAGGTTCAGTGAGCAAAAAATCTACGCTCATATGGACGACAGACTGAAATTGCGCCATTTTTCTCTAACTATATGAGCAATTTTACTCTCTATACCGATATGAGACAGAATCTATCGTAAATTTTAGTGGGGAGAACAGATGGTATTTGGTAACAAAAATAGTATAATTCCAGATGGACTTGTAACAGATCAGTTTTTGATTCGGCCATTGTTGTCAACTGATGTCGAATTAGATTTTGCAGCAGTGGTCGAAAGCAGAGAATTTCTGCGTAAGTGGGAGCAATCTAATTGGCCAGAAGACAACTTTACACAAGCCGACAACCTCGAAGATTTACAGCAGCACGAACGTGAGCATATCAATCGCGAATCGTTTACCTTTACGGTGATGAATCCCACCGAAACAGAATGTCTCGGCTGCATTTATATTTTCCCGCTTACTGCACGCTGGCTATCCCAAGCTGAAACAACGCCAGTTAAACGTACAGAGTGGGTCGATCATGAAGCGGTTATCCTCTTCTGGATTCGACAGTCACGGTTGGCCGAAGCGATGGACCGCAGCCTGCTTGACGTTCTGCGCCCATGGTTCGAACAAGAGTGGCATTTCGACGCTCATCTCTTCCTGACGAACGAACAATGTGAGGAGCAGGTCGCCATGTTTGAGGAAGCCGGTTTGCAGCTTCAATTTAAAGTTGAACTACCAAAACATGTCGGAAAAGATCTGGCTTATGGCTAAACCGAAAAAATAATTATAGTGTCGCCAATAACCGACCAAAATAGAGAGTGCCATGAAATTACAAGATATACAAACTTATGTCACCGTCCCCCCCACCGGCATCGGTGGATCCTTTTGGGTGCTCGTCAAAATTACTACTGATAATGGCATCGAGGGCATCGGCGAATGTTATGGTATCCCTGTTTCGGGTGATATTGCTTGCCGCATGGTCGAAGATACATTCGAGCGCTTCATCGCGGGCGAGGATCCACACAACGTGGAGACGATGTTTCGGCGCGTCTATTCGGCGGGCTTTACACAGCGGCCCGATGTGAGCATGATGGGCGTTTTCAGCGGTATCGAAATTGCAATTTGGGACATTTTGGGCAAGGCGGCCAATCAGCCGATCTATAATTTGCTGGGCGGCAAGTTTCACGAGCGGATCCGCACCTATACGTACATCTATCCACCTAGTGTTGATTCAAGTGGGATGCCCGCGGCCAATGAGAAAGATGTCTATCACGATGGAGATGCTGCTGCCGAAGCCGCGCTGCGCTATGTGGAAATGGGCTTTACCGCGCTTAAGCAAGATCCGGCCGGTCCGTACAGTTTTCAAGGAGGCCGCGAACTATCGCTACACGAATTATCACGCAGCGAATACAGCGCAAAACGGATCCGCGAAGCGGTTGGCGACCGCGCCGATATCCTCTTTGGTACGCACGGGCAGATGACCACATCGTCGGCGATTCGGCTGGCAAAGCGGCTGGAAAAGTATGATCCACTCTGGTTCGAGGAGCCGTGCCCGCCCGATCAGATGGATGCAATTGGCCGCGTGGCGCAGGCGACGTCGATCCCAGTGGCAACGGGCGAACGGCTGACCACGAAGATGGAGTTTCATCAAGCGCTCAAGGCGGGCGTGTCGATTGTGCAGCCAGACATTGGGCGCAGCGGCGGCATTTGGGAGACGAAGAAGATCGCCATGCTCACGGAGCTGTATAATGCGCAGATCGCGCCGCACATTTACTGTGGTCCGGTGGCATATGCCGCGGCTGCACAGGTGGCATTTAGCTGCCCCAGCTTTCTGATTCTAGAGACGATCCAGAGCGATTTCCACGACGCGATTATCGACAAGCCTATAGTGTGGGACGAAGGGTATTTGGTCGCACCCACGGAGCCAGGTCTTGGCATTACGCTGAACGAAGGGGCGATTTTGGCACACCCGTATACATCCGGCGGAAGGCTGCATTTGGAGATGTGTCAGGTGCCGCTTGGATCGGCGAATGAGAAGATTATTACGGAGCTTTGAAAAGACTGACAAGGTGAAGGGGTGAAAAACATACTAAATAAAGTTTACCCATACTTACCCAACAACCGCATTTGAGCTAAACTAGAAAAATAATTATACGTATTTTAACGGTTCTCTGGAGTAGCTTGCGGCCATACTGTATAGTTTATTTTTTGGAATGGCCTTAGTTCTCCAGTTAGGGAAACATTGATTATGAAAACGTACAAATATGCCGTTATTGGCAACGGATTGATCGGCAGCGCGGCGGGTCGATATTTGAGTAAATGGAGCGACGGCAGAGAAAAAAATAGTGTCGCGATTATTGGGCCTGGCGAACCAGTGGATTACGCGGCGCATGACGCAGACAAGAGTAGAGTTTATAGCAGCCATTATGATCAGGGGCGCTTGACGCGCGAGTTCAGCGAAGACCCAATTTGGGCAATGGTAACAGGCCGTGCGGTACACCAGTATGCTGACATCGAATCTGCATCGGGGATCACTTTTCATGCGCCGGTGGGTCGGGTCCATGCAGGGCAGCGAAGTGCGGCGGATGAAGAAAAATTAGTGGCTTGGATGCAGCGCATAGATCCGCGTGGGGAGGCGATGCGGTACTTCCCCGCATCTGACCGAGGGTGGCAGCCCGAATACCCATATCTATCGGTGCCCGAGGGGTTCGGCCTGTTTCACGAACGGGGGCCAGCCGGGTATGTGAACCCACGAGAGATGTTGCGCGCCCAAAATGTGGTGGCTGTACAGCAAGGGGCAAACACTTATACCAAACGGGTCGAGCGGGTGCAGTCGAGCGCAGATGGAGTACTCATTACAAGCGAGACGGGCGAGCAGTTTGCCGCCGAAAAAGTGCTAGTCGCGTGTGGAGCGTTCACCAATTTTTCCCAGCTATTGCCTCAGCCGATTCCGCTACGGCTCAAGACAGAAAGTATGGTATGGGGCGAGGTGTCGGCAGAGACGGCGGCGCGATTGAGTGAGATGCCAGGCATTGGATTTGATATCGAAGGTGCCGAGGTTGACGATATTTATATGGCCCCGCCGATTTTGTATCCGGATGGCAAGTATAAGATTAAGATGGGCTGTAATACGGCAAACGAGCTTTGGCCCAAAACGCTGAGTGAAGTGCAGGCGTGGTTTCAACACGGCTCAAGCGATTTGGATCTGCCCGCGATGGAGACGGCGCTGCGCGATCTGCTGCCGGATGTAGAGTTTTTGGGCATGACGTCGCATCGCTGTATTGTGACGTATACGCCGTCGGGCTATCCCACCGTTGATCAAGTGCCGAGTGATCCGTACGGTCGGCTTTTCGTGGCAACGGGCGGGAACGGCAGTGGCGCGGGCGGGTCGGACACGCTGGGTCTGCTGGCGGCGGGGTTGATGTTCGACGGGCGCTGGATCGATGAGGTGCCGCGCGATCTATTTTTGGCAACGAATGAGTGGAGCGAGGGTAAGCGGGGTCTATCGAAGGCACAGGAGCGGGCGATGGAGAAGAGTGGAGGCTGAGGGGTTGAGTTAGATGTGGGTAGGCATATGCTGTGTAGTGTGATGAGAAACTGAAAAATGCGGCTTTTTAAGATAATCTTGCGAAAAAGTAGAAAAATGAAGCTAAGAGAATTAGTGAAAATGATCAATGCAGAAATTGCATTAAACGCGCCAGTAGATGTTATTGACAAAGCGTATATTTACAGCAGATAGATTTTCGCAGCGAAGCGAATATACATCTTATAAACCCATACAATCAGCCAGAAAACCCAGAGTATCAGGCTTATTTTCAGGGCAGAAAAACTTCTCTAATGGGCGATGAAGAAGTAAGCGGACCTACTTACTTTTCGACTACTGCTCCCATGCTGACTCTATACACTTATGGTCATATGAAGACCCAAATGAGCTAGAGCAGCATGTTACCGGCGGTACAGGAGTTTTGAATGCATTTACGCCTATAATGGTTGCGCTTTGCGCTGGATCATAAAATCATATGAGATAACATTTTATGATCCAGCGCAAAGCGAGCGACAAATTTTTGATAAATTTAAGCAGAATCAGTTATCAAACCCTTTCGGCAAGAAGTATGAAAAGACTGAGATACGATGGCTCTCACAAATATAGAGTCAGCCGATTCCATATCCATAACTATAGATTATAAAACCATTGAGAGATAGTAATCCTATACCGAAGCTGCCGTATTTTTCGGACGGGTTCGCGGCAAAAGAAACACGCTCAACGCGGCTAGGATTGGCACAAAAGCGAGTGCGTACATCACCTCGGTTAAACCCCAAACATCCGCAGCAAGCCCCGCGATCCAAGCCATTACTGCGCCACTAGCAAACATGAAGCCAAGTACGACTCCACCCATCATGCCCTTGTTTTTTGGCAGCAGCGCCTGTGCCATAATGATCAGAATGCTGTGGGCCATGTTGAGGAAGAAGGCGGCCATTAAAGCAGAAACGATAAAGAGCCAGCCATCCGATCCTAGCATGAGATAGCAGAATGGAATACTCGCTATAGTAGAGACGAAGATCACAACGCGGCGGCTGAAGATATCGCCAAGCAGACCGCCCGCAAAGGTCCCCGCGGCAAAGCCAAGCATAAAGATCATTAGCTTGTAGCCATATTCAGCCGGTGAATCGCCTAACGCTTGGAAGTAGCCAGGCAAGAGCACAGTGTACGAATGTAGCGTTGTCGAGCGTAATAGGATCAATAAAAGCAATGCGCCCAACGCACCCCAAGCAACTTGTGTTGACGCAGCAGCTTTTGGGTTTACGCGATTAGTTTCTCGTTCCTCCAATTTTTCATCAATTCTCTCTTCGTTTAGTGGTTCATAGTTTGGATCATCAATTGGATCGCGCAGCGCAATAAACATCAGCACGACAATTGGCAATGCTGTCAATGCGGGTATAAGCAACCCCATCATGCCAAAGCGTTCAAACATTGTCCCCGCAAAGAACGGCCCAACAGCCAACCCAAGCTGACCTAACACGAAAAAGATTGACGTGGCGGTTGTCGAATAGCGCCCGCCCGCATCTGGCGCGATCAACATGCCCGCGGTGTGGATCGCCGCGCTGCCCAGTGCGCCGATACAGAGTAGCGTGATCATTACAAAATAGGAGGGCGCAAAGGGGATGGTTAAGAAGAAGAGCATGGTCCACAGGAGGCCAGCCGGAGCAAGCCAGCGGCCCCGCAATTTATCGGCCCATAGGCCAAAGAAAGGCTGAGTCAACGAGGAGCAGATTGTGTAGAGCAGTGCGCCAAATGCAATCCCGCTAGGCTCCAGTTCAAATTGCCCAGACATCATCGTTAGGATCATCGCAACGGATGAGCTGAGAATATCGCTAAACATGTGCCCCAGCGATATGGAGAGCAGGCGACCAGTTTTCATCTATAATTCCTTTAAATTTTTATGCAATGGACAATATGACAGCAAACAAGATCCGCGAATTATAGCACAACAAATGCGCGCCGATGTTATTGCCTTGTATATAGGCAGCAATGTCCAGATTAGAAAACACATTAGAAACAGATGCGCGGCTCAGGGGACAAGTATTATGAGCAAAGGTGTAAGCGTTTAATCGTTTCGGCATCCACGCCTATGCATAACGGTATCCAACTGTGCAATCTGCACAATCGATTGCTGTTTTTTGTTAAACAAACTATCCATTAAATTTTCATCTCTGCTCATCTACACTTATTGGATAGTGGGATCGCGTACGTATTGGAATTTTTGCTCGTTCTATGAAGCTCAATCAAGCAAATCACGTGATCCCATAGACACTATAATAGTTTTGCTTTTAGTTGCAATAATTGAGCTCATTTTGTAGAAAGATTGTCTGTTTCATGTGCCTTTAAGCTAAACCAGAAAAATAATTATATGGATTTTAGCGGTTTTCTGGAGTATCTTGCGGCCATACTGTATAGTTTATTTTTTCGAATAACCTTAATTGAAACAGATTAGGCACGCTTTTAGCAGATGAGTGAATACTCTTAACGCCAATATATTTAATATTCAACACTAAACATAGTATTACCAAAGGAAAAAGGAACAATAATTTTTATGAGCGGAAATCCTACACGCGTTCAGGCAGTTGCAAACACAGTTGGATACGAAGCCCCCAAGTCACTACCTTTTGCCGAGGTCCCCTCTGGTGATTTATTTGCGTCAAACGTATTTAGCCTTCCTGTAATGAAGAAGGTGCTTTCAAAAGACGTTTATAAGTCGATCGAAAAGACGATAAATGAAGGCGCATCCCTGGATATGGATACCGCAGATGCAGTTGCTTCGGCCATGAAGGCTTGGGCAATGGCAAAAGGTGCCACTCACTATGGCCACGTCTTTTATCCACTAACTGGTGCGACAGCAGAAAAGAACGACAGCTTCTTCAATCCGGATGGCAAGGGCGGTATTGTTGCAGAATTCACTGGCCGCGAGTTGATGCAGCAAGAGCCAGATGGTTCTAGCTTTCCTACAGGCGGTATTCGCGCAACGCATACGGCACGTGGCTATACAGCATGGGATGTAACAAGCCCTGCATATTTGGTCGAAAACCCTAATGGGATGACGCTGACAATTCCATCTGCTTTTGTTTCGTGGAGTGGTGAGGCGACGGATCGCAAGACGCCGCTGTTGCGTTCGATGCAGGCACTTAGCATCCAAGCACAGCGTGTATTGAAACTTTTCGGTCACGAAAATATTAGTACGGTGACATCTTCTGCTGGTGCGGAGCAGGAATACTTTTTAATTGACCGCAATCTTGCCACGGGTCGGCCCGATCTGTTGAGCGCTGGCCGCACGCTCTTTGGCAAAGCGTCGCCAAAGGGACAGGAGTTTGACGATCATTACTTTGGTGCGATTAACGAGCGCGTGTCGGCCTGTATGTACGAGACTGAGCGCGAGCTGTATAAGCTAGGTGTACCGGTTAAAACTCGTCATAATGAGGTTGCCCCTGGCCAATATGAGGTTGCTCCAGTTTATGAGAATTCGAATATTGCGACGGACCACCAGCAGCTGATTATGACTATATTGCAACGAGTTGCTGGCAAGCATAATTTCGTTTGCCTGTTGCACGAAAAGCCATTTGCAGGGGTTAATGGTAGCGGTAAACATGTCAACATGTCGCTGGGCAATTCGACTCAGGGCAACTTGCTTGATCCAGGCGATAATCCACACGATAATGCTCAATTCTTGGTCTTCTGCGCGGCCTTTATCCGTGCGGTAGATAAGTACGCCCCCCTTCTGCGGGCAGCAATTGCATCGGCCAGTAACGATCATCGTTTGGGTGCTAACGAAGCACCACCAGCAATTATCTCGATCTTCTTGGGCGATCAATTAAACGATGTATTCGAACAGATTAAGAAAAAAGGTATTGCGAAGTCATCTAAATCGAGCGGCAAATTGAAGTTAGGTGTTGATTCGCTTCCAGAGTTACCAAAACATGCTGGTGATCGTAACCGAACAAGCCCATTGGCTTTCACGGGCAATAAATTCGAATTCCGCGCGGTTGGATCTAGCCAATCAATTGCTGGCCCGATTACCGTGGTCAACACTATATTGGCAGAGTCGCTTGACTATATTGCAACAAAGCTCGAAGGTAGCAAGAGCTTAATGCCAGACGTGCAAAAGCTGTTGGCAGAAATTATCAACGAACATGGTCGCGTAATTTTTAATGGCGATGGTTATTCTGAAGAATGGCACGCCGAAGCGGAAAAGCGAGGGCTACCAAACCTTAAAACAACAGCGGATGCGCTACCGGCTTTGATTGGCAAAGACTCATCCGATCTCTTCAAGAAGTATAAGGTTTATAACAAAGCCGAGCTTCACGGCATGTATGAAGTAATGCTCGAACAATATCTCATGACGATCAATGTCGAGTCCAATTTAGTGATTGATATCAGCAAGACAATGATCTTCCCTGCCGCGATACGCTATCAAAATCAGCTTGCAGAGACTTGTGCGAATTTAAAGGCTGTTGGATATGAGTTCGATACAAAGACATTAGATAAAGTTACTGAACTGGTTAGAAATCTGCAAGATGGCATTAACGAGTTAGAAACAGCTAAAGCACATCACTCAAAGAATGAATTGGCCGAAGCAGAACATTGTCGCGACGTAACGCTGCCGCTCATGCTTTCCATTCGCGAAACAGTTGATGAGTTAGAAAGTATGGTGGCAGACGATTTATGGCCACTACCTAAGTATCAAGAAATGCTATTTATTCGCTAAGATTGTGTTGACGATTAGTAGCTGAGTAGAAGATATCAAAATTCGGATAGAGTTAATAATTTACTAGATTAGGGCTATATCCAGAAAAACTTCTAAAATCTGTACAATTATTTCTGGATTGATCTGCGGTCATGATTTATAGTTCATTTTCCGAAATGGCTCAGACATAAGCAGCTCCATCTAAGAAGGCGTTTTGAAATTTCAACAATGTGTCAGGCGTTATAATTTCACTTTCAAAACACCGCTTAACTACCTGTACAGGTGATTAGGTAAATAAGATATCTACTGCAACGTATGCAGCTAATATCGGCACGACATTGGGTGGCTCCCCTTTTTGCACTATAGCATTCACTGTATAGTCTGCGAATCGGTGAGCCACTTTTTTGCTCAGATGTTTAGTGAACCTATCTGTATCTGTTTGAAAATCAAGGAGTTTAGCCGCCATATGAATATAGAGTACGCACCAGAAGATCTGGAACGCGTAGACGAAATTATAAGCCGCAATGATGTCCGTTTTATCAGGCTTCAGTTTAGCGACATCATCGGTGTTAGCAAACAGGTTACGATTCCTATTGACTATTGGCAACGGGCGGTCGAAGTAGGCATCTGGTTTGATGGAAGCTCGATTGAGGGCTTTGCACGCGTTGCTGAAAGTGATATGTACCTTAAGCCAGATTTGGACACGTTTAGTGCAATACCATGGGAACTAGAACTGTCAACGGCGCAGGTTACATGTGACGTTTATACACCAGATGGTATGCCATTTGAAGGTGATCCGCGCTACATTTTAAAGCGTCAACTTCAGCGGGCTGCAGAGCTCGGTCTAGATTATCGGGTTGGCTCAGAGCTGGAGTTCTTTCTCTTTCGTCCCCATGCAGATGGCAGTTTAATGCCGCTACAGCCGCACGATAAAGCTGGCTATTTTGATGTGAGTACAGATCTAGCGCTTAGCGTTCGTCGACAAATGATTGATGCAATGGGCGTGCAAGGAATTAAAGTTACATCTGCTCATCATGAAGTAGCACACAGTCAAAGTGAAATCGATCTGGATTACGATTCTGCGCTCATCAGCGCGGACAACATCATTACCTCAAGGCTCACAATTAAAGCAATTGCCCAGAAGAATGGCCTGCACTGCACATTTATGCCCAAGCCCATGACGGGTATTAACGGTTCTGGTATGCATATTCACCAGAGCTTGTGGGAACTGAGTAGTGGGAAAACGGCTATGTACGATGCAGATAATGAGTACAGATTAAGTCAGACTGCAATACAGTTTATTGCCGGGCAGTTACGACACGCGAAGGGGATGACGGCTCTCTTAGCACCATTAGTTAATAGCTATAAACGTCTTGTTCCAGGCTATGAAGCACCTGTTTACTTATCTTGGGGGCGCACCAACCGTAGCGCGCTTATTCGCATTCCTCGCACACGCATAGATCGACATCAGAGCGCACGATGCGAATTACGCTGTCCCGATCCGTCGGCCAATCCGTATCTTGCATTTTCGGTGATGTTAGCTGCTGGTTTAGCAGGAATCGAAAAAAAATTAACGCTTCCACCGCCTGCGGAAGAAGATCTTTATCAGGTAGATGGTGCACGTGCCGGCTTGGAGATGTTGCCAAATGATCTCGGTGCGGCGCTAGATGAATTATCAAAGGATACGCTAATTCAGGATGCTATCGGTCAACACGTATATGACAGATTTATGGAAGCAAAACAACTTGAGTGGGCAGAGTATCGAGAATATGTAAGCGAATGGGAGCATAATCGATATCTTACAAGATATTGATATTAGTTTTGCGGAAAGCAGACGCGTGAATTGTTTCGTGCAAATTGCAATTGATTATAAATCGTCGATTGTAGTTTGCTTCTAAACCAAATAGATCAAAAAGGCAGAATGCACTGAGTGCATTCTGCCTTTTTGATCTATTTGAGCACCTTTTCAAAATTTAAACTTGAATAAATTCGTACAGAACTACAGTAATGTCTAGAGTTTTTACAAAACTAGTCAACTTTAACACAAAAGTGGTATTTCTTGCAGAACTAGTCCTTTTGGCGCGAAGGATATGTCATTTATCTTACGATAAACATTGTAGAAAGGTAAAAGAATTATTTTTAATTTATAGGCAACTATTACCCCTTCACAACCCGATTAGCTATGCCTGGATCTCACTTAGCAGAATCCACAAGATTTATTTGCATCGAAATTTCACCTTAGTTTTATTCACCACAACCATTCTTATATATCTGCCGATTGATTCAGCCTCCAGCCGCAATCAGTATAGAAAGCAAAATGAAATGTCGATGCGTTTACTTCTGTCGTAGAGTAGTAGATGTTCTGGATAACATCAATCCTAATGACAGGAATTAGAGTTTACTATATTACAAAAATAACAAATTAAAAGTCAAACCAAAGCCAAAGTTTGTAAATTCACTAATTACGTCATAATTTTTGTCTATTACAATCCCCCAGGACCAAGAACAATAAAGAGCAGGAGTTCACAATCATGTCGTTTCGAACAGACAAAACAGTATCAATTGATACGCTAATCAAAAAATTTCTCTACCTAATAGAAAGCAATACGAATCGATTGCTTGGTGGCTATCGAATGCCATTTTCGGAGCGTAGAGCATTTCTATTTGTAATAGACTCTATCTTAATTTTCACTGCTATTTGGTGTGCATTCGTACTTTGGGGCTGGTCAGATACAGGTCAGTTTCAACTTGTCAATGAGCGCATGAGTGGAAGTTTTTACTGGTACCCGATGCTCTTTGGCGGCTGGATGGTACTTGCTTGGCTCAATGATTTATATGACGTGCCCTCGTCTTACGACTCGGGATTGAGTGCATTGCGCATCGGCATCGTTGCGACAATCGGTCTCTGTATCTATCTCTTTATTTACTTTCTTTCGCCAGCAGAAATGCTGCCACGAACTTTCGTCGTAAACTTCTTAGCTATTTCATCAGCCGCAGTAATGACGTGGAGAGCGGGCTACATTCAACTATCAAATACGCTGCCTTTTACCCACCGAGTACTTATTGTTGGAGGTGGTGAACGAGCACATATCATAGCCGATGCAGTGGAACAAACATCTGGCCTTCGCTATGAGATTGTAGGCTTTGTAAACGACTCATCAGAATTCGCTTCAGAAAAGCAGGTAGAAAATGCAGTTGGCATTGCCGACCATCTGGTTGCCCTTTCCCAGCGAATGGATGTCCACGAAGTGATCGTCGCAATCGATCGCTCACTGGACCGCGGCCTCTTTAACATCCTAGCCGACTGTCAAGCAAATGGTATTCGCGTTTCGTGGATGCCTGATCTGTACGAAAAACTTCTGCGCAAAATTCCAGTTCAACATATTGACCCAGCTTGGGCGCTACAAGCCATGCAGGATAAAGCTGTCTTCAGCCGCTTCCAGCTTGCGTTAAAACGAATACTCGATCTTGTGATCGTGCTGGCCGTAACGCCAACTTTTATGCTGCTCATACCACTAATTGCGCTGGCAATTAAGTTAGATTCAGCTGGGCCAGTCTTCTATCGTCAAACGCGCAGTGGCCGTGCCGGCAAGCATTTTTCAATTTATAAATTCCGAACCATGGCAACAGATGCAGAAAAGGATGGCAAACCGCAATGGGCCATGGTCAACGATATGCGCATTACAAAGGTTGGCATGATTTTGCGCAAAAGTCGACTGGATGAGCTGCCGCAAATTTTTAACATTCTAAAAGGAGAGATGAGCCTTGTAGGACCTCGCCCAGAACGTCCTGAGTTTGTTGAAGAACTTGAAAAACAGATTCCATACTACCGTACGCGGCTCATGGTAAAACCAGGTCTTACAGGCTGGGCACAAGTCCATTATGACTATGGAAACACTATCGAGGATGCAGTCTACAAGCTCCAGTACGACTTTTATTATGTTCGCTACTGGTCAATCTGGATGGATATCTACACCATGTTCCAGACATTTGCGGTCGTCTTCAAACTAAAGGGCATGTAGTTACGTCCATAATAGTTATATCGAAGAAATGGCCAGATCCCGAGATTCCGCAATAAATATTAAAACCCTTTCGCCCATTACTGGCGATGGATGGAGTAAAAGATGAGTGAACAATTGACACAATCAGAAGCATCCCTATTTGCAAAGGTTCTTAAAGAACAGGGCGAAGAGCGTGAAGTAGACGTTTCGATTGTGATCCCCCTATACAATGAAGTTGAAAGCTTGGACATGCTCTACGAGCGAGTTCTTCCCTTACTAGATGATTGGGATCGCAGTTATGAACTAATTTTAGTCGATGACGGTAGTAGAGATGGCACGCGCGATATGTTGCGCGACTTACATGCAAAGGACAACCGTATTCAAGTTGTTTTGCTCCGTCGCAACTTTGGGCAAACGGCAGCCTTCACCGCTGGATTCGACCATGCTCATGGCGACGTTATCGTGACCATGGATGGCGATCTCCAAAACGATCCGGCCGACATTCCAATGTTGCTAGACAAAATGGAAGAAGGGTATGACATTGTCAGCGGCTGGCGTCACGACCGCCAAGACAAGCTTGTTACCCGCAAGCTCCCATCACAAGCGGCCAACAAGCTGATCTCCAAAATGACCGGCGTTGAACTACACGATTATGGCTGCTCGCTCAAGGCATACAAGCGAGACGTGATCGAAGGCATCAACCTCTACGGCGAGATGCACCGTTTTATCCCTGCTCTGGCAAGTTGGATGGGTGTAAGGGTTGCAGAAGTACCAGTCAATCACTCGGCGCGCCAATTTGGTCAATCAAAGTATGGCCTAGGACGAATTGTGCGTGTGGTCTTAGATTTGATGACAGTCAAGTTTTTGCTCGACTATGCCACACGGCCAATTCAAATATTTGGTCTTGTTGGCTTAGGTTCGTTAACAGTTGGCACCATACTCGGGGCCTATCTAACCACGATTCGACTCTTTTTCGACCAGCCTATCGGAGACCGTCCGCTGGTAATTTTGGCTGCGCTTCTCATTATGATCGGTGTACAGCTTATCATAATGGGTCTACTAGGTGAGATCATGGTGCGCACATATCATGAAACACAGAATAAACCAATATACGCAGTACGCACTGTTTTAGGTGACGCTACCGGCACCGTACCAAGCAATACAGTATCAAGCAGCTGACCAGCAGTAAATGTACTGTTTACGCAGGGCGCCGCATACTAAATCCGCGACCTGTGTAAACAGTATCATTATCAAAAAAGATGTGGGTTCCATTTTATAAATGAAATCGCTTCTTCCCTCCACAAACGCAATAGGAAATCAGCATCTTCTTTACAAGACGACGCTGGAAAGCAAAAAATGAAACGAAATTCAGCAGCGCTAGCCAACACCGAATATGACATTATCGTAGTGGGTGGTGGAATTTTTGGTGTCTGTTCAGCATGGGATGCAGCCTCGCGCGGGCTGAAAGTAGCACTCATCGAACAAGGCGATTTTGGCCACGCAACATCGGCAAACCACTTTAAAGTAGTCCACGGTGGCATCCGCTACTTACAACATTTGGACATCCCCCGCATTCGCGAATCCAGCGCCGAACGAAGTGCGCTTCTCCGAGTTGCGCCTCACTTGGTCCACCCGATGCCGTTTGTCATTCCAACATATGGACACGGAATGGAAAGCCGCGAAGTGATGATGGCCGGGCTCATGGCGTATGATGCCTGCACCTTTGACCGCAACCGTGACATCAGCGACCCCAAGCGACACGTCCCACGTAGCCGCACAATTTCTCGCACCGAAACAATCAAAATGTTTCCTCAATTGAGCGACACAGATCTAACGGGCGCAGCCATCTTCCATGATGGGCAAATGCACAATCCACCGCGACTCTCATTGGCCTATGTGCAGTCAGCAGTTGAAGCCGGTGCTGACGTTGCCAATTACACCGAAGTTGTCGAATTTTTGCGTGATGGCGATGACGAAAAATCAGCCGTTACAGGCGTTGCCGTACACGACCGTTTAACTGGTGATGAATACGAGGTGCGCGGCAAACTTGTTTTAAACGCAACCGGTCCATGGGCCAAATGGCTGCTTGGCACAAAGAAAGAGACAAAATTAGAACGCGAACCCACCTTCTCGCGCGACGCATATTTCGTCGTCAATCGGAAGCTAGTTGGCTCGCATGCTTTAGCAATACAAGGCCAAACAAAAGATCCCGATGCCGTTCTAAGTCGCGGCAATCGCCACCTCTTCCTTGTGCCGTGGCGCGACTACACGCTAGTTGGCGTGTGGCACGTTGTCCACAAAGGGAGACCCGAAGAGTTCACGGTCTCAGATGAGGATCTGCAAGAGTTCATCGACGAAGTGAACGTTTCGTGTCCCGAATTAAATATCAATCCAGACGAAGTCTCGATGTGGAATGCAGGGCTCACGCTCTTTGGCGAAAATGATCCAAATGCCAAGGATCTCAGCTATGGGAAACGCTCTATTCTAGTAGATCACAAAGCAGATCACGGCATAGATGGGTTAATCAGTTTGATCGGCGTACGCTTTACCACCTCGCGCGGCATGGCGGAAAAAGCCATCAATTTAGCTTTCCAAAAACTGGGCATAGAAGTACCCGTCTGTAAAACGCGAGTTAAGCCACTTTACGGTGGCGATTTCGATACATTTGACGGGCTGATTCAAAATGCAACCACGAAATGTCCAGAAAGTGTTGAAAAAAGCATCTTACCAGATCTGCTCCACAGCCATGGCACACAGTACCCCAAGCTTTTTGACTATATAGAAAATGATCCATCACTTGGTGCTCGCATCGGAAAAACATCAACGTTAAAGGCTGATGTTGTACACGCAGTTCGTAATGAGATGGCACAAAAGTTGGGCGACATCGTCTTCCGCCGTACAGACATGGGAACTGGGGCACATCCTGGCGACGAGGCACTTCAAACGAGTGCGGATCTGGTGGCAGAGGAACTGGACTGGTCTACCAATCGCAAAGAGCGAGAGCTAGCCGAGGTCGAAGCAGCGTTCCCGAAGCTTTAGGCCAATCCAAAAAAGTAAGTATACGTGGAGGAGGCATTTTCTACCGCTAGCTTTAACTGTTCCAATTGAAATAAAGTAGACCCAGTGGCTTACGTGGCACTGGGTCTGCTCCCAAAAGTCAAAGCCCATTTTGTTGGTACTAGAATATAAAAAGATAGAAACGCTGAAAACGGAAATTACAAATGGTATTCGTTTCTGCGTGAAAGATAGGAGAAGTAAATGACGACTACATTGATTAGCGGTGCCACAGGATTCATTGGCTCGAGATTAGCATTACGGCTACTAGAGAAAGGCCAGAATGTCCGCATATTGGCACTAGCAAATAACGAAATAGAAAAGCAAAACGCAGAGCTACTAGAAAGCTTAGGCGCGGAAGTTTTTATTCAAACAATTACAGATCGTGATGCCGTTTTCAAAATTGTGGAAGGCGTAGACACAGTCTTTCATTTGGCTGCGGCGCAGCACGAAGCTGGCGCGCCAGACCAGCTATTTATCGACACCAATGTAACGGGCACAAAAAACATTCTAGATGCAAGCGTTGCGGCAGGCGTTAGACGCTTTGTCCACGGCAGCAGCATCGGTGTTTATGGCGAAGTAAAAGGCGCAGATGACAACGGCCATTATACTGAAGAATCACCGACAAATCCGCTCAACATCTACACTCGCACCAAGAAAGAGGGCGAAGATTTAGCCGTTTCCTATATGGACAAATTGCCAGTGGTGGTTATTCGTATCGCAGAAACATTCGGCCCTGGTGACTTCCGCCTGCTCAAGCTTTATAAAGGTGTGCAAAAGGGACGTTTCCCCAAAATTGGCAAAGGCCAGAACCTACATCACCTGACCTATATCGAAGATCTGATGGATGGCTTTGAATTAGCAGCGAGCAAAGAAGAAGCGGTTGGCGAAATTTTTATTTTGTCTGGCAAAGAAGCAATCCCGACCGATGAGATGATCGATGTTGTAACACAGACTCTCGATGCAAAACCCTTTCCCATACGGCTACCGCTAACGCTATTTACCGGTACTGCTACTGTGATGGATCGCACGTTGCGTCCGCTTGGTATCGATCCACCGCTGAACCCACGCCGCATGGACTTCTTCAAAAAGAGCTTTGTCTTCTCATCAGAAAAGGCACAAGAGACAATAGGCTTTACGCCAACAACTTCTTTTGCAAAGGGCTCGATTCCAACGGTCGAATGGTATCGCGAACAGGGACTGCTGGCCAGCGCAAATGACTCAAATGGTCATCACCCTAGCCATGCTCGCCAAAAATATGAAGCCATTATGGCAAATGGTCAATTTAATGATCTGCCCGAACTCACCAGCGCAGATCTCTCGGCCAAGATGGAGCAGTTTGACTCGTTTTGGGAAGGTCCAGAGAATATTGAAAAAGGGTACAAAAGTTTTGGACACTTCTATCGTGCCAATTATATGCCATACGTACCCAAAGATCGGGATGTCAAAATACTCGCGATTAGCTGTGGGCCAGGTTATTTTGTCAACGTGCTTAAAGAAGATGGATACACCGATCTCCTCGGCATTGATTCTGTTGCCGAAAAGGTAGAGCACGCGCAGAAGCGCCATCTTAACTGCATTACGGCAGAGGCAGTCGACTTTTTATGCGACACAACCGATCAATATGATGTGATCATGTGCGAGCAGGAGCTAAACCATCTAACAAAAGATGAGATGATCTACTTCCTGCGGTTGTGCGAAAGCAAGATGACCCCAGGCGGTACTTTGCTTGTCCACGGATTGAATGGTGCCAACCCACTAACCGGGCCAGATGCCTCGTCGCAAAACTGGGATCACTTCAACACATTTACCGAATATTCACTCCAGCAGGTGCTAGAGTATACCGGCTTCGAGCAGGCAAAGGCCATCCCATTAAAGCTTTACGTCTTTTACAGCAACCCACTTAATTATGTGGGGATGGCAATTATGTGGACGCTCGAAACGATTTTCCGTATTGGTTTTAAGCTTTACGGCAAAAATAATAAGATTTTTACCAAGAAGGTTGGCGGCGTTGCAAAAAAGAGCAAGGCCGAGAAAAAACAAATTAATACTTTCAAAAATTCCTAATTCTATCAGATTTGGTGGATATCAATTAATTCGAAAAAAGATGATTCAAACCGTGGGGGCATGGTATATCGTGTCCAAGAGTGATGGTCTCGTCAACCATACTATACTGAACATCTCCACCAAATCCGATAAAACTAGAAAAGTTCAAAGAAGATGATGGTAGTTGTTGTTGACTACCCCTAACGCGTATCAGGAAGTTCTGGATGAGAATTCTATTTTGTAACTATGAATATCCACCTTTGGGTGGTGGCGGTGGCGTAATTAATGCCCTAATTGCGCAAGAATTGGCAAAGACCCACGATGTGACTGTGCTAACTTCGCAATGTATGGATCTACCCAGTGAAAGCGTAGAAAAAGGCGTACGCGTGATTCGTGTACCCGTCTTCTTTCGCACCGAAGAAGCAGTAGCGAACCTTGGCTCGATGTTTACCTACGTCGTATCAGGCATCCGTGAGGGCAAAAAACTGCTGCGCGCCGAGCAATTCGACGTGATTAACACACACTTTGTTTTGCCCACCGGCCCAGTCGGGGCGGCGCTTGCTCGCGCGGGGAACATTCCGAATGTTCTTTCGCTGCATGGTGGCGATCTGTACGACCCAAGCAAAGCAATGTCGCCGCATCGCCACGCCCCGCTACGCACGATCATCCGCAGACTTCTGCGTAGAGCCGACATGGTCCTAGGTCAATCGAAAAACACACTAGGCAATATGCACGAATTTTATACACCAGAGATTGAAGGTGTGCGCATCCCGCTTGCGATTACGCGCCCTAGCCCCGAGAGTGCAGTGCGGGCCGACTTTGGCTTTAGCGATGATGACATGCTGCTTGCGACCGTCGGACGACTTGTGCCGCGAAAAGGCATCGACCAGTTAATCTCAATGGTGCAAAAGCTGCGGGATCGCGATAAGAAAGCACGCTTGTTAATCATCGGCGCTGGCCCCGAAGAAGAGAATTTACGAGCCGCCGCCGCAGAACATGATGTGACGGAGTTCATACACTTTATGGGCTTTGTAACAGAAGAAGAGAAGATGCGCTTGCTCCACATGAGTGATCTATATGTCTCAACCAGCCAGCATGAAGGCTTTGGTCTTGTCTATTTGGAGGGCATGGCGTGCGGATTACCCGTCGTCTGCTACAATTATGGCGGCCAGACTGATTTCTTAACAGATAGCGAAACCGGCCACGTTGTAGAATTAAACGATCTAGACGCATTTACCGATAGCTGCGAAGCGTTGATCGAAAACCCTGCTCAGCGGAAACAGATGGGCCAAACATCTAAAGAACGTGTTGAAGAGTACTTCATTGAAAATTGCGCACGCCGTCATGAAACCATCTTCAACCAGACGATTCAGGCACATCGTAACGGTCAAAAAGCATGGAAGCTGCAACAAAGTGCGGCCATGGGCAGCGATTGAGGTTTGTTCCATAACCAACACAATAAGTGAATAATTAGTTCGAAGATGATCATGCTCTATTACCGGAAAGGTGATTGCGGGCATGATCATCTTTTTATGTACTATTTCATCGTGTTACAGCTTCATCGTGTTACAGCTTCATCGTGTTATAGCGGTATATTTGTACTACAGACATGGATATGATGAAATGGTATTATCAACCAGAACTGAAATGAGTCTTTCTCTAGAGACTGTCCCAAATTGTGGTACAGTCCCTTTCTCTATAGTTCAGCCACAACATTGCAGACTGGAGCACCTTTTCTATGGCAACCCCGATTGGACATGCGCTGGCAGGCTATGCAGTTTCTCGCTGGCATGCTGAAAAGCCGATCTCATTTGCGCTATTCAAACAACCTTTCCCTGATTTGCTACGAACATTAGTCCAACCAATTTTTTGGACAGTCTACTGCGTTTTTATGGCCGCCGCGCCAGACTTGGATCTGATCCCTGGAATTTTACAAGGACAGCCCATCCTGTACCACAGTGGGATTAGCCATAGTTTTGGCTTCGGCATCGGTATTAGCCTGCTAGCGGCATTTGTTCTTCAACGTTTTGGCTGGTCGTTTAAGCGGACATTTCTTGTGGGATTGTTTGCCTATAGTACCCACCTACTTTTGGATCCACTCGGCCCCGATGGGCGCGAGCCGTACGGCATACCGCTATTGTGGCCGCTCACTTCGCAGACGTTTCTTTCACCTATTCCCATTTTGCCTGGCGTCCATCATGCAAACTCATCTAGTGCATCAATCGCCAAAGTAATAAGTGGGGTGTTGAGCCTGCATAATTTGATGGCTATTGGCATCGAGCTTTTGCTAGTTGGGCCGTTCTGCTTTCTGCGCCCGTTTACTAAGTGGACATGGACAAGGGTATGGACAAGAGATACAAGTGAAAGCAATTTGTAATGGGGTCAGTCCTTATAAAGAGAGTATAATTTTATAGATATTAGACATCTAGGAAAATAAATTGACGAACCACAAAACGAGTAGACAATGGTCTCCCAAGTAAATCAGTCCGAGTTCCAAGCAGAGAACGATGAGCAGATCGTTCATATTGACAAAGCGCAACGCCTAAGAGGAATGCTGCGGCAGAATCCACTGGATCTGTTGCGGCTGGTGCGTATTGCGATGACAACGGTGTACTATCGTTTTATTCGACGCTGTGGTGGTGCGGGCACGATCATTGGTTGTAATACCAAGCTGATCAACGCCAGCAATATCACAATCGGGCGAGGCTGCTTTCTGCAAGATGAGGTCTACATTCGGGCTGGCGAGAATGGCTCTGTGACCATCGGTGATCGGGCGGCGCTCAATAGCTTTGTCAAAATATTTGGACATGGCGGCGTCGAGATTGGCGAAGAGGCACAGATTGGCCCCGGCACGCTGATCACGACGACGGGGCATGATTATACGGACCAAAATTTAGAAACTTCATTTAGCGAAGTGTCGATTGGCGAACGTGCCTGGATCGGCGCAAACGCAACGATTCTGCCCGGTGTAACCATTGGCGATTATGCAGTGATTGGTGCGGGTGCGGTGGTGAACAAAGATGTGCCCGCCAATACCGTTGCGGTGGGTGTTCCGGCTCGTGCAGTCAAAACGATTGAGTAATAATTGAGCATTATACTTATCCAGAAAAATTCCGTGTTACTTTTCAAAAAACGGGAATGGGACAGAACTTTTCTGGGGGACTATAGATGAAAAGTATTCGTCCGTTCGTAAAAAAATATGCAACAGCGCTGCGCGTTTTGCTGGCCTTTTCTCTCTTTGGGATTTTGTTTTATTTTTATGGTGAAGAAGCGCGTGACCTGATTGCCGAAGCCGATCTACGTTATGTTGTGATTGCATTTGTGGTTGGTCTGGTTGATCGCGTGTTGATGGCCTATAAATGGAACATTTTGCTGCGTGCTAAGCAGATAGGGATTTCGCTGTGGGAGAGCACAACCACTTATCTGGCCGCCTCATTCTTAGGATTGTTCTTACCTGCTACGGTTGGGGGCGATGCGCTCCGCAGCTACGCAGTTTCGAAAGAAGGGTATCCGCTGTCGGACGTGCTGTCGACTGTAGTAGTCGAACGGCTACTCGGCATTGTGGCGCTGATCCTCTTCGGGATGGGGGCGATTGTGTTGAGCGTTGTGACGCTGCAAGAGCAATTCTTCGACGATATTTGGATCGCTTTTTGGCTGATGGCGGCATTGCTGATCGTCATGGTCGGCGTGATGATGATGGCGATGACCAACTGGTTTGCCAATCTCTTCAGTGCGGCCATGGAACGACTTTCTCAAGCGAAATATGGGGCTAAAGTAGCCGATATCTTGTCTGATCTTTACAAAGCATATGCTAGCTTTCGCCACAATCGCGGCGCGTTGGCTGCATTTTTGGGCCTTTCGATGTTGGAAAATTGCTTCCCCATTTTGTGGACCTATTTGATGGCGCTGGCGCTAAATATTCCGGTGCCAACGCTCTACTTTTTTATTTTGGTGCCGATTGCGTTGATTGTGCATCGCCTACCGTTGCCGACACCGGACGGGTGGGGCTTTGCCGAGTTGCCTTATATTGGGATGCTGAGTCTGATTGGTATTCCGGCGGCGCAAGGGTTTTTGTTGGGCGTCGCGACCCATTTATTAACGGTGGCAATTATTTTACCCGGCGGTATCTTTTATTTGACGAGCGGGTTGCGCGCACGTGAAAAAGAGCTTGCCAGAGGCGTTGCTCTGAAAGATGGACTATCGGTTTAATAAGGTAAACGTATGTGTGGAATTTGTGGACAAATAAATCCAGCCGGTGTGGATCAGAACGATCTGCGGCGTATGACGGATGTGCTGAGCCACCGTGGGCCAGATGATTGGGGCGAATATATCCGCGGGCCGATTGGGCTTGGTCATCGGCGGCTTTCGATAATTGATCTGGTGGGCGGGCATCAGCCGATCAGCAATAAAGATGACAGTTTGTGGATCGTTTTTAATGGCGAGATCTACAACTATCAAGAATTGCGGCAGCGCTTGGGCAGCGACTATGAGTTCAAAACAAATAGCGATACCGAAGTGATTTTGCACCTGTACGAAGAGATGGGGCCAAGTTGTGTGGACCTGCTGCGCGGAATGTTTGCCTTTGCGATTTGGGACAGCCGCGATGGGTCGCTCTTTATTGCGCGCGATCACTTGGGCCAGAAGCCACTTTTTTATGCTGAAAAGAATGGGCGTTTTAGCTTTGCCTCCGAGATCAAGGGCTTGGTCGCAGCAGATTCGTCGCTGCGCAAGATGAACCCACAGGCGCTGCACCAATATTTGACATTGCGCGTCATTGCGCCACCGCGCACCATGTACGAAGGGATCCATAAGCTGCCGCCGGGCCACACACTGCTTTTCAAAGATGGGCGAGTGACTGTCAAGCGCTTCTGGCATCTTACCTATCAGCCTAAGTTGCAAGGTAGTGAGCAAGAAATTCTGGATGAGTTGGATGATCGTATGTTGGAGGCGGTGCGCTATCACATGGTGAGCGATGTGCCGGTGGGTGCATTTTTGAGCGGCGGGCTGGATTCTAGCCTGATTGTGGGCATGATGAGCAAGATTGCCGACGAGCCGATTAAGACTTTTTCGGTTGGCGTCCCCTACGAGGATTACAGCGAGCTTCCCTATGCAAAGGTAATTGCGGATCTCAATAAGACGGAACATTTTGAAGAGACGATTACGCCATCGCTGGTGCGAGTTTTGCCCGAGTTGATCTACCATTTGGATGAGCCGTCCGACCCACTTTCGGCTAGTATGTATCATATCTCCGAGATGGCGCGTCGCGAAGTCAAGGTTGTACTTGGTGGCGATGGTGGCGACGAGCTTTTTGGCGGCTATGATCGCTACTACGGAAATGGCTATGTCGATTACTACGCGATGTTACCCGCGCCCTTCCGCAAGCAGATTATGACGCGATTGCTTAAACTTGCACCGGAGGGGTTCTGGTACAAGAGTTTGAGCCACAAGCTAAAGTGGATGAATCAGCTTTCGTTTGCCGAGGGTGGTCGGCGCTACTCGCAAAGTTTGAGTTACTTCTATTTTTCGGGTGCGTTGCGCGATTCGCTCTATGGCGATACACTAATGAATCAAATTGGCGGGTTTGATCCCGAGGCAGCGATCTATGATTATTTTGATTGCAGTAACGCCACGCAACTAGTCGACAAAATGCTCTTTGCCGACAGTATGGTGCGTTTACCAGACCATTCAGTTATGATTCTGGATCGGACAACCATGGCCCACGGGTTAGAAGCGCGTGCGCCGTTTATGGATCATAAGCTGGCAGAGTTTGCTGCGCAGATCCCAACCAACTTGAAGGTCAAAGGCAGTCAATTACGCTACATTCAGCAGCGGCTTGGTGAACGATATCTACCGCCAAAAATTCTCAACCGCAAGAAGCAGGGTTTTACTTCAGCGCTAACCTATATTTTGGCCGACGAATACAAATATCTGTACGATGGATTTATGGCTGATTCTCATCTAGTACGAGATGGTTATTTACGTCAAGAGGCAGTCGACGAGATCTTCGGCAAGCATTTGGCCCGCCGCATTGATCACGGCAATCGATTATGGTTGCTCTGCAACTCTGAACTTTGGTATCGCATGTCGATTGAAGAGTGGTCGGGAGAACAGGTTCGCGAACGGTTAGCCGAAGTTGGGGCAAATCAAAGTGTAGCGTCAACGCCCGTTCATGCGCATGAGGCAACAAGCGCTGAAGTCAATCAAGAGATAGCAGCGGTGGTGACCACAGCTGCATCTACAGTCGCGACTGCGGCAGAAGCAGATCAGAAAACCGTAAAAAAAGTAGAAAACGTTGCAGTATCATAGCAAGAATAATTGTATTATAGCTGTACGATAGTAAGTGTCTATATATTGAAACGATATATTGCAAATATAACTAGTATTATTTGATAAACACACGATAATCTTTGTCAATATCCCCCTTGATGTTAGGAGTCAAAGCAGTGAACGATTTTGTTGAACTACGTCAAATAATTACAACGATATTAAAGAAATGGTGGCTAGTAGTTCTAGTTACTGGTGCATTGGGTGCGCTGGGCTATTTGTATAGCTTAAGCCAAACGCCCATTTACGAAGCAAGAACAAGCCTTATTGTGGGCCAAACGATCCAAGCGCGCGAAGTTAGCCGCTCGATGATCGAAACAAGCCAAGAAGTGGCATTGACCTATGCCGATATCGCGAAACGGTTCCCGGTTGTGCAAGGCGCAATCGATGAGCTTGGCCTTGGCGAAAGTTGGCAAGATCTGCGGAAGCGGATCGAGGTAAACTTGGTGCAAGGCACGCAGTTGTTAGAAATTGCGACTGTCGCCACAACGCGCCAAGAAGCAACCATGATCGCAGATGAGATTGCACGTCAACTTATATTGCTCAGCCCATCTAACGCGCAAAGGCAAGATGAAGAGACAAAGCAATATCAGGCGGGTCGTATTGAAACGCTCAAAGCAAAAATTCAAAGTGGCGAAGAAAAGCTGGCAGAGCTAGAAGCAATCAATATTGATGAGGATTCCACCCGGGAAATCACCGAAATACAGGCGGAGATCAATACGCTCGCTGGGTTGATAAATGAATGGGAAGCAAACTACAATACGTTGATCACCTTTCGCGAGGCAAACACAGATTCAGCCAATAATCTGGCAATTCTAGAGCCTGCCCAAGCAACCGATGAGCCTGTTTCGCCACGAACGCTGTTGAATACGCTCGTTGCGACCATTCTCGGCTTTGTCCTGTCGATTGGCCTGATCTTCTTGCTCGACTTTTTGGACGACACATTGGGTTCAGCAGAAAATGTCGCACGCGTGTTGGATGCCCCTTACCTCGGTTCGATAGCGAAGATCAAGGGCCGCAGTATGCAGGATCGCCTCATCATTAATCAGGATCCATATTCCGATGCGGCAGAGAGCTACCGCCTGCTGCGTAGCAAGGTACAATTCTTAACGAGTGACGGACCGAAAATTTTCCTTATTACCAGCCCACACGCAATGGAAGGCCGCACAACGACTGTAGCCAACTTGGGCGTTGTGATGGCACAGGCCGGTTTGCGCACGATCATTGTGGATGGCGATTTACGCGAGCCGATGCAGCACGAAATTTTTGGCATCTCGAACGACGGTGGGTTGGGTCATCTGCTGCGCTTCCCCGATCTGCAACCGCAAGCGTACTTAAAACGGTCAAATCAGGTACCAAATTTACGGATTTTAAATAGCGGCAATCTGCCTCCAAGCACTCAACAAGCCATGAGCGGTGGATTAGCGCCAAGCCCGTCAGAGCTGCTTGGTTCATCCCGCATGGCACAGTTGCTAGCAAATTTACGTGAGCAAGCCGACGTCATTATTATCGACAGCCCACCCGCAGTGCCCGTTGCCGACGCGTCGGTACTTGCTAATCTGGTTGATGGCGTTCTTCTTGTTTTGGATGCTAAACGCTCTAAGCGAGAAGCTGCAAAGCGAGCCATCTTTAATCTGCGGCAAGCGCGTGCCAATATATTGGGCACACTCTTCAATCATGCTCAAACCGGTCGCAAATCTAGCAGCAGACCAACCAAGCAATCTGGCGATGAAAATCTAATGTTAGAAATGCAGCAGGTACCAGATCGACCAGCCCAGATGGAAATCTAGATAATTTCTGGCGGGTGGTTTCTACAGATTTTGTTTTAAAAGCAAAAAGTTAGCAGGTTCATTTGTATATAAGCTCAACAAAAAGGTTGGAGAATATTCTCTAACCTTTTTTATTTAGGGGAATATTTTTAAATTTTGGGCCAGTAGACGAAAATAGAAGACATGAACAAACGCAGTCTCTTGCTTTCGCTAAAAATATATAGTTACCTACTGCTTTTCAACGCCGTAACAGGGTGCCAATCGTTTTCCGCGGTGACCGAATGGTGGAGCAACGATCAACCCAAAGTGGATGTCATTTCGTTAACGCTATTGCAAAGCAAGCCAGTTGATGATGAGGCAGCCACACAACTACAAGCCGTCATTAACGAATTTAATTTGGTAAATGAAGCCATTACGGTGACGCTACGCTATGAAAATCAGTATGGCGATCTGCTAGCCCGCAGCACACTTTCTGAGATAGACCACGATCTGTTACTAATCGACAGTTTTCACTTACCCGATCTGGCTGTGGCCAATGCCATACAGCCTTTGCCCCCTTCGTTTACCCAAAGCAGCCAGCTCCGCCTAGACGATTTCTACCCATCATTGCTCGATGCGTTTACGCTCAATGGTGAACTCTATTGCTTGCCCAATGAGTTTCGTACCTTAGCAATGGTTTATAACAAAGCGCTCTTCGACGAAGCAGGGATCGCCTATCCGCGCGAAGGGTGGACCTGGACAGAATTTCGCGCAGCAGCCGAAGCCATAGCCGACACCAAGAATGATTTCTACACCACATACGGTTTTGTACTCAGCACAGATGCCTCTCGCTGGCTGCCCTTTCTCTATCAGAATGGTGGTGATCTGCTTGCTGCCGATAGGAAAACAAGCATTATCAACTCTGACGCAGCGTTATCGGCAATGAATTTTTATTTTGGTTTGTTCGAAGATGGCTTTGCAGCACCCACATCGACATTTTTGAGCAGTTGGAGCGGCCAAGCGTTTGGCGGCGGTCGCGTCGGCATGATTGTTGAAGGCAATTGGATCCAGCCTTATCTTGACATGGAGTACCCCCAATTGGAATATGGTATTGTGGCGCTGCCCATTGGATCGGCTGGCCCGGCGACCATTGCCTTTAGCTCATGCTACGCACTTTCGGGTCAGACAGAGAATTTGAGCGAAGCCATAACGCTCTTACGCTATTTGAGCACACCAACAACAATGCGTCGCTTGAACGAAGGTAATGTTGCCGCGCCGCCGCGTCTCAGTTTGCAGAGCGAGTGGGTGCAGCAAAATGAGTCTCTTTTACCATTTCTAACCGGTGGAGAATACGCCCGTCCGTGGCGTTTTGTCCCAAACTATCAAATTGTGATCGATTCGATCAGCAGCAATATGAAGAGAGTCTTGGCAGTAGAAATACCAACCGAGGAAGTTCTGCGCGTTGCCGAAGAGCTGAGTAACGAGGTTATTGAGTAATGAAGTTGTTGAGTAAAAGTCAAGCTAGGATTGAAATTCAGCTTGTTTCCCATACCAGACGTAGAATGAATTATGCGGTCCTAAGGACGGACCTACGCGACAAGTTGTCTAACCGATACATCCCGTCTATCATACTCCCATGACCAAGTCCACTCTCTACAGCTCAATTCGTTCACCCCACTGCCTTAAAATCGGCATTGTTCTCACCGAAAAGCGGATCCCATTTGAGCGCGTCGAAATTGATCTGCGCGCCAAGCAACAAAAATCGGCTTCGTATCTTGCCATCAATCCAGCGGGTCAAGTGCCAGTCTATGTTGATGTTCAGGGCGTTCACGCCAATTCGCTGGTAATCATGCGCTACCTCGACCAACGCTATCCCAATCCGCCCCTGTTCCCGCAAGATCCGCAGCGCTTACAGAGCATCCTCGACTGGATTGAGCTTTCGAGCGGGCAGGCGCGCGACGTCAGCCACGAACTCTACTGGCAGCTAATTGAACCACCCGAAGGCGGCACTGACTGGGCGATAGTCGATGAGTTGAAGGCCCAAGGCGTTGCGTTCCTCGCTAAGATGGATGCCGCGCTAGCCAATACGCCCTACATTTGTGGCGAACTGAGCGCGGCAGATTTTAGCCTGCTGCCGTGGATCCACGGCTACCGTCGCTTCGATCTACCTGAGGCTGGGACCATGCCCAACGTGGACGCTTGGCTGAACCGCATGACGCAGCGTCCGTCGTTTGCGGTAAATTATCAACAAAAAGGGCGGCCTTTTTTAGGATGAGGACAACTCTAACACTACAAATTCAAATATACTTATACTCCTCCGCCAGTAGACCCTCCTCCTTGAGGGCCGCCCAAAAATAGGATCCTAGTGGGGTCTCGATCATGCGCACATTCGACTCGATTCGTTCGGGCTTGCTTGTGCTGATCGCCATGCTTACAATCGCCGGATGCGATTGCCCAAACTGATAACAGGCGTGCGCCGGATCCACGTCGAACTTCGCACACAGCGCAAAAAACTTCTCGCGCCATGCAAAGATCTGCTGGTCGCCCTCGTCATTTGGATCCAGCTTGCGATAGTTGTAAAACTCACCGCCAGTTAGAAAGCCCGCATTAAAGACCGCCGAATTGATCACCGCCACATTCTTCGTATGCAGTTCATCCATAAACGAAAGCAGATCCGCGGGATGCGAATAGAGCGTCATGCTGTTGGCAAACATAATCCAATCGAGTTCCACATGGCGCGTGATCTCGTAGATGCTGCTCCAATCTTTTGCGCCCACACCAATCGCCCCCGCCTTGTCCGCAGCCTTCAACTCGCCCAGCGCGCGATAGGCCCCCAGCACATCTTCAAAGAGCGCGGCTCGTTCCGACGCCGAAGTCGCTTGTGCAAGATATTCATCTGGGTCGTGTACTGAAACCAATCGACTTTCGTAGCCTTCACCCAGCAAATCATTCCCCTCTTCCCAGCAGCGCAGGATGCCCTCATAGCTGATATCCTGCATCGCGTCGTGCTCCAGCCCAAACCAGACGCCCGGCTCGAAGGTTGGTTCTGCCGTCGTCAGCGGTGCACGTCGCCATGCCAGCTTATTGTTCACAATCACCTCTTGCGGATCAACGCCCAATTTGCGCAACCCACGCCCGATCCACTCTAGCGCCAAGCCCGCACCATATTTCCCCGCAGAGTCTAATCCAATTGGTCCATCATATTGTTTGACCATTTCGGCCAACACCGCCAATTTCTGATCGTCTGGCACGATCTGAAAAATATTGCCAAAGGCGGTTGTCCCAAAAATGACCGACGGTATTTCTATGCCTGTATTGCCGATTTCGGTGTAGCGCATTGTTTCTATCCTTACCTTTCTGAAATTTGTAAAATTACTGGGATTGACTTTTATCTTCTCACAACTCATTCAGATCGAGCAAGCGTCTAAATCTTCCACACTCTTTATACAACCCATTATTCCGCACAATTAGTACTGTCCTACTGCTATGCGAAGCATAGAGAAAATCGGCTCTTCGGGATTTCATGTGGTAACTTATAGCTGTTATAGCTTGCACAGAATAAGTTTTACCGCGAAAGCGCGAGAAAAAGTAATATCTATTTTTAAACTCCGCTTGCATCTCAAACTGTTGTGTTAGTCAATATATACACAAATTACACAAATCCCCCTATGTGCAAACAAATCGAACCGCTAAACCCGATAGCAAATCTCTTGATCTCACCCTAAGACCTTTTCCATTTTTGACTCCATAAATTCACAAAAACACAAGATCTCAATATTTATATATGTATATATATGTATAAGCCTCTTGACAACATTGTTTCTTAATGGTAAGCTTTGCTCCGTTCGAGTAAAACTTGGTCAACCACTTATCAAAACTCTATGGTCCATGTGGCCGAAGGAAAGCGTGAAAAATGATTAACGTAATCGACGCAATCGCCCTCAAGCTTCACAATGATGCGCCTTCCGGTCACAGGATTGTCACACGTAGGGTAATACTATTTCCTCGCTCCATTCAACGTTGATATTTAGATCTATCCACGACATCGGACTGCGGTAACCGACCTGCTATAAACAGATATTTTTACACTTATCCGGAAAAGTTTCGTACCACATTTTCAAAGAACAGAAATGGGACAGAATTTTTTCGGGGACTATATCTGAAAGTAGCTAGGCACGAAATACCCACACGGCAATTCAATAAGTGATTAGGACAGGGGGAATGCCCGCCTGTTTTTTCTATGTCCACAAATATTGCAAACATAGAAGAAACCGCGACGCATCTCACTTCTGCCTGCTTTGTGCTGGCTTTGAGCATTCACTTCGCTCATGGCTTTTACGCGTCCAAAATCATTTTTAATGGCCCACAAATTTCAGCTTGCCACTTAAAATCTGCGTAAATCTGCGCAATCTGCAGTTACCTATTTTTAGACTAGCTTACATAAATTTTATTGCATCATCATCGACTCTATTTAGACCACCTACACACCGGGTATAAAAACGTCTTATGAACAACAGCAAGAACGCAAAACCAGAGACAACAATCACCGTTGCCCTAGCCGATTACTGGGCGCTTTTAGTGCGCTACATGGCACCGCAGTGGCAAAAAGTTGCGCTGCTCTTCACCCTGCTCTTTGGATCCATTGCCCTGCGCCTGATCGCCCCACAATTTGTGCGCGACTTTATCGACATGGCCGCCGAAGGCACAACCTCAAAACGGCTACTGTGGATAGCGGGCCTCTTTTTGGGCGTCTCGCTCTTGCAGCAGGTCGTGCGCCTTGGCTCGGCCTATTTCACCGAAGATGTGAAATGGCGCGCTACCAACTGGCTGCGCAACGATCTTGCCGACCACTGTATGCGGCTCGACATGTCCTTTCACAACGATCACACGCCCGGAGCAATGATTGAGCGCGTCGATGGGGATGTCCAAGAGCTCTCTCGCTTCTTTTCGCACTTCATCGTGCAGATCTTGGGCAACCTCATCTTCCTTACCGGCGTGCTCGTTCTGCTTTTCATCGAAGATTGGCGCTTTGGTGCAACCTTTACCCTGCTTTGTGCAACGCTCTTTGCACTTATGACGCGCACTATCCGGTTTGCCGCACCTTTTTGGGAACGCTTCCGCGACGCCTCGTCCGCGCAATACGGCCTCATCGAAGAGTGGCTGGGCGGCACCGAAGACATCCGCGCGAATGGTGGTGTGGGCTACGTGATGGATGGACTACAAGGGGCCAATCGTAAGCTCTATCAAACCGCACGCAAAGCTTGGATCATCGGTGACATCACGTGGGGCCTAAGCGCTGCGTTCTATCTGCTTAGCATCGCGGTTTCGCTCGCCATCGGTGGCGTTTTGGTGAAGAATGGTGAGATTACTATCGGCACAGTCTATCTGGTAATGCACTACGGTAACATGCTCCACTGGCCCATCAACCGGCTAGCGCGTGAGCTAAAGGATTTGCAGACCGCCACGGCGAGTATCATGCGCATTCAGCAGCTCTTTCTTATCGACCCAAAAGTTGCGGATCCGCCACACCCGGTCGAGCTTGATGCAGGGCCACTTGCAGTCCAGCTCGATGAGGTGACCTTTGGATATAACAAAGAAGATCTCGTACTCAAAAATCTCTCCGTTGAGCTTGAAGCGGGCAAAGTCATGGGCTTACTAGGGCGCACCGGCAGCGGCAAGACCACCATCACCCGTCTACTCTTCCGCCTCTACGACCCGATCAGTGGCGCAATCCGCCTCGGTGGTGACGATCTGCGCACCTGCGGGCTCAACGACATTCGGCAGCGCATCGGCATGGTCACGCAAGAAGTGCAGCTCTTTCAAGCCACCGTGCGCGACAACCTCACCTTCTTCGATCCCTCGATAGAAGATGAGAAGATCATCGACACGCTGCACATGCTGGGCATGGGGCGCTGGGTTGATTCGCTGGAAGAGGGCTTGGATACGTGGCTCACCTCGGGCGGCAAAGGACTCTCGGCTGGCGAGGCGCAACTCTTGGCCTTCACCCGCGTCTTTCTCAAAAATCCGGGCTTGGTGATTATGGACGAAGCCTCGTCGCGACTCGATCCGGCCACCGAGCGGCTGATCGAACAGGCAATCGACAAGCTGTTGTACAACCGCACGGCCATCATCGTTGCCCACCGCTTGGCAACCGTCCAGCGGGCCGATCAGATTCTCATCTTGCAGGATGGTGAAATCACCGAACATGGGGATCGAATCGCGCTGCTGGCCGATTCGGATTCACGCTTCTCGCACCTGCTGCGAACGGGTATGGAAGAGGTGCTGGTGTGATTCGTGTTACGTGATTCGTGGTGTGCAAAAAGAGTAGGCTGAGCTTACACAGAGCAAAGCGATGTGTAATGGTCGAAGCCGAAGCGGGCATGGCAAGGGTTTGGGTTTGCCCTTGTTTTGACCTCACCCTAACCCTCTCCGAGCGAAGCGGTTTGGAGAGGGTTAGGGTGAGGTCAAACCTTTCCAACCATAGCACACGGCCATTTCACCACAAAGATTCGATTACATTACAAGGAACGACAATGCTTAACTCTTCAACAGAAACACCAACTTCAAACACCATGAGCACGTGGACCGCAAGCTGGACATTGCTTGGCCACCGGCGGACGCGCTACCTAATCAACGTCTTCATGTGGGCGCTTATTATGACCACACCGCTGCTGCCCGGCCTAGTGACGCGCGAAATTTTCAACTCGATCACCGGCGACGCGCCCGCAATCTTTGGCTTTTGGACGCTCATTGTGATCATGGCCGCTATTGGCATCGGGCGCTTTGGCCTGATTTTGGCATCGGTGGCGGTCTTTATTCCGTTTCGCTTCTTGATATCGGGCACGCTCAAGCTCAATCTAATGAAGCACATTCTGCGCAAGCCGGGCGCGGTGGCACTGCCCAATTCGGCTGGCGAAGCAATTAGTCGCTTCCGTGGGGACGCCGATCACCTGGTTGACTTTACGGCAGATCGGCTTGTCGATGGGCCGGGCATGATGCTAACCAGCGTGATTGGCTTGGTAATTCTCTTCTCGATCAACCCCGCCATCGCCGGTGCGGTTGTTGTGCCAATGTGTATTGTTGTCATTCTAGTTACCTTTATGCGCCAACGCCTAGAGCTATATCGCACCGCGCGGCGCAAAGCGGCTGGTCGCGTTACGGGCTTTATCGCGGAGATGTTTGGCGCAGTGCAGTCGGTTAAAGTGGCTAACTCGGTCGACGGTGTGGTGGGTCAACTAGCCGATCTAAACGAAGTGCGGCGCAAAGCGTCTCTCAAAGACACGCTCTGTAGCGAGATGATGCACACCACATTTTTGAGCACCACCGAAATCAGTATGGGCATGATCCTAATTATGGCCGGGCTGACAATCGGCAACGATTCGTTCTCGGGCGATACTTTTACGCTGGGCGACTTTGCGCTCTTTGCTTCGTTTCTCATGCCCGTAACAGAGGGGATTACCTTCTTTGGTAACGCGCTGGCAATGCACAAACAGACGAACGTTTCGCTGAGTCGCTTAACCGAACTGCTGCAAGGCCCACCAACTGATGCGATGCTCGAAAAGATGGACGTACATATCTTCGACGAGCAGCCACATGCACCCATCCCGACTAAAACGGCAGCGGATCGGCTGGAGAATGTGACCGCCACAAACTTGACCTATCGCCACCCAAGCAGCGGGCGCGGTGTCGAACATGTCGATCTCGATCTGCCGCGCGGCTCGTTCACCGTGGTTACTGGGCGTATCGGCTCGGGCAAAACCACGCTGCTGCGGGCGTTGCTGGGTCTGCTGCCGCTAGACGAAGGCGCGGTCCACTGGAATGGTGCGCTGGTCGACGAGCGCGACAATTTTCTTATCCCGCCGCGGGCCGCGTATACAGGTCAGGTGCCGCGCCTCTTCAGCGATTCGCTGCGAGCCAATATGCTCATGGGGCTAGAAGATAGTGCGGAGTCGATCGCTGCGGCCATTCATACCGCAGTTATGGAGCAAGATTTGGGAGAGCTAGAAGACGGCATCGAGACGGTGGTTGGTCCACGCGGGGTAAAGCTTTCGGGTGGGCAGATCCAGCGCACCGCCGCGGCCCGCATGTTGGTGCGTCAGCCAGAGCTTTACGTCTTCGATGATCTGTCGAGCGCGCTGGATGTGGAGACCGAGCGAGTGCTGTGGGAACGGCTTTTTGCTCGGCAAAATGGCAAGGATCATACGCCCACGTGCCTTGTGGTGTCGCACCGCAAACCCGCGCTGCGTCGCGCCGACCATATCGTTGTGCTCGAAGAGGGCCGCGTCGTGGATCAAGGGACGCTTGATGAGTTGCTTGGCCGTTGCGTGGAGATGCAACGATTGTGGGCTGCGGAAGTGTAGGCCTGGGAACGGGGATTGGGCGTATATGTGTATACATCATGGCCCCATCCATGAAGATCGTAGGGGAACCATATATCGTGCCTGTCCCGTGGAGCCCACACACCACGGGAACAGTACAAACGCACGAGATCGGCAGATGTTGGACATGGCGATTCCGTGCGGATATCAATGATGGGCACGATATACCATACCCATACGATTTTCAAGAACGTTGTTAGTTTCAACGATATGGAATTCTCTTAAAACAAATCTTTTAATCAGTCATTTGGAGGTGACACATGATAGTAAATGGAATTCAGCACAGTGGGAAAAGCATGAAATTAAAGACCGATACACCGATATCAACACAAAAAATTCCCCCGCAGTACGGGTGGTGCTCGGGTTACTTTCAGGAGAAGAATCACTTTGATTAACTATAAAGATGTACTGATCGCGCAAGAGCGACATGCAGAGCTTGTTCGCCAAGCGCACGCGAAACAGCGCTTCGATCAACAGGTAGATAAAAAGAGCAATCGACTACTCAATGTTCGGTTTGATGCGCTACGTTCGTGGGCTACGGCCTTACAAACCGCGGCTGCGGGCATATTGTCAAAACGAAATTCGAAATCGCCAGCATTAAGATAGGCTAAAGCAGACAACTAAACATGGTTCATTTGACAGAAGAACATGGTTACAAATAGTAGGTGCAATTTCCATATCGCAAAAGCGGTGAATACCCAAAAACTGGGCCATCTTGTCGATACTTGGCGGATCATGGTGGATAAACCCAAATTATGCGATATAGAAATCGCATCTACACAACTCGGATCTGTTAACCTATCTTGTCCATTTATGAACCGTGCCGAAAATTAAGGTAACCGCTCTGTTCTCCGTCGGTTGAGTGCCCACAGCGGTTTGTGGGTGTATCGAAACCCAAAGTGGGGCTGAATGGTTACAACTTAAGTAGGCCACGTCCCTCGCACGGCATTCTAGTCAATTCGATATCACAAAATTTTTGATGCCGTATCGGGGACGTGTAACACAGGGAATATAGAACCGCTATGAAAAAGACTTCTAAACAGAAAAAGAATAATCGTAAAAACAGCAAGAAGCGGCAGGCCAAAAATCAGCGTCGGCAGCAGCGCAAGGTGAAAGCGAAACAAGATGAACAAGCCGTGGGTGCGTCAGGCAATATCGATGCCTTAACCGCACATCAACGCCGCAAAGCATTGATGGCTCAATTCCGCCAAACGCAATGGAAACAACGCGTCAAGGCTGGTAAGGCCGCCGCGGCAAAGGTCGAAAAGATCTATAACCGCGGTGGATAGGATCTAAGTTGATAGGGGCGGTGGGCTAGGAACGGTGGATTGTGTATGCCTTTTCTTCCGTTCATCGCTTCTATTCAATTCGTTTCAATAATCGGCAGATGGATTCGCGACTTCTCGTCTAAAACCGTAATGATAATCGGATCTGGTACGGGCAATTGCGCTGTGCCACCATCACCTGAGATAGTTAGTGTAACGGCATAGGTTCCCGGCTCAGAATAGGTGTGAGTTGGGCTTTCTGCGATACTGATATTTCCGTCGCCAAAGTTCCAGTCCCACTCATTCACCAAGAGCGACTCGGTATTAAATTGCACATCAAGCGGCGCGAACCCAATATCGGTTGACGGCGTAAATCTAGCATTAGGCAGCACACTCAAGGTCACACAACTATCGGATGATACAACTAATGAGATATCCTCTGCATCAGCTGGAATAGATATATCATCTGCGTAATCTTGTAGATCGTAGATAGCGCTGCCATTTGCGGGAATGCTGTCTGATATCGAAAATGGAAAATAAAGTGAGGAACTGCTGAGGTATATTTGTAGTGTAACCGCTGCCTCAGAGCCTTCAAGATTCGTAATGCGGAATGTTGTTGTGAGGCTACCTGGCTCCACGAGAACAATGGGTACTTCTGTAACAGCGTCCTCGCATTGGGCATAAACAGAGTGGTATGGCAAGAAAGTCATCGTGTAAAAAAGAGCAACGATCAGCCCAATTTTTGCTGAGTAATTGATTGTCAGGCTATATGAAGAATTTTTTCGTGAATAGAACATAGCTATTGGCTCCCGTCATAATCTAAAGTAGTAGCCGTTCAGTTCCTCCCGCGGTTGAGTGCCCACGGCAGTTTGTGGGTGTATCGAAACCAAGAAGAGGCTGAACGGTTACCTAAAGTAACAGTACAGGCAAATTCACCTGATTAACATACTTCACTAATCTCTCTTGTCCAAGAATATACTCGAGGCCGTTGTCATTTCAAGAGCCAGATCTGTAACACTGGTCCACGATGTGTACCATTAGCTGGTACATATAGCTCCCAGAAAAGTTCCGTACCACATTTCAAAAAGCAGAAATAGGACAGAATTTTTCTGGGCAAGTATATCGTGGCGACAATCCGTTGTACTGTTTCTACACAACCACAGAAAATGCTATAACTATAAAAAAACGAATCAAGTTGAGAATCAATGCCCAAAACCCTTAAACAACGCAGGCAAACGTACTTTGACTTAAGCACAGCCCTCGCACATATCGACACGAACCAGATCATTGCGCAACTGGATAACAGCAAGCCGTTCACTAGTTGGGGCAGAAACCAAACGCTGGATGTGGGCGGTACCAAAGTCTTTGTAAAGCGCGTACCCGTGACGACCATCGAGCAAGCGAATATGTTCTCGACTGCCAACATATATAGCCTACCAACGTATTTTAACTACGGCATTGGCTCGATGGGAATGGGCATATTTCGCGAACTGATCACTCATATCAAAACAACTAATTGGGTGCTAAGCGGTGAACACGAGAGCTTCCCATTACTCTATCACTACCGCTTTGTACCACTAAGTGGTGGCCGTGCAGATGTAAATCAGGCCGAACACGATAAATTTATCACCTACTGGGGGAGCAACGAAAATGTTAGCCGCTACGTTCGCGACCGCGCTAATGCGACCGTCGAATTACTCTTATTTCTAGAGCACATTCCAAATGTTATGCACCCCTGGCTGCTAGAGAATTTTGTTCAGCTGCCAGATATGCTTGACAAATTAGGTGCCACGATTGGTTTTCTACATCAAAAAGGAATCCTGCACTTTGATGCCCACCAATGGAATGTATTGACTGATGGCGAGCGCATCTACTTAACTGACTTTGGTTTGGTTCTGGACAAAAGTTTTGAGCTCATCACAGACGAGCGTACCTTTTACGATGCAAATACAAACTATGATTATGGCGAAATGTTGGGTAATATTGCTCTACTTGGCGTCAGTCTGTATCGACAGTTACCAGATGCTCAACAACAAAAGTTCCGACAGAAATACGACGTACCCGAAGAAGAGGACAACCAATTTCCCGCGCTCCTGCACGCCTTTTCTTACCATTTTGAAGAAATAGACAGCAGTGGCTTGATTCCGCTGCACGAAACACATCTGTCGTGTTTGCGTCAGTACCGCAAGATAATCCAGATAATGTACGATTTCTTTTCGGCAATTAGCGACAATCCACAGAAAGATACGCCTTTCCCAAACAGAGAGTTGGCGCATCTTTTAGCCGAAACTGACTTTGCAAATTAGAAGGGTATCTTCTCAAAAATTAGCGGTAGCGCTAGTTTATTGCTGCGGCTGTATGCAGTGTATCGAAACCAAACGGATACATTACAGACACTTATTGAAAAGATAGCTAGAAAGGATTTTAAATGTTAACCATCAGACACTTCCAACCCACCAAAACCGAGTACGAAAAATTCTTCCGCATTCAAAATTTGGATTGGCCCGACGAAAAGAGCACGGCCCAATATGCCATGTGAACCGGAACGCTTCGCAGCCACCGCCGTAAAGGGATTGCAACCGCACTTAAAGTGCGTGGAATCGATCTAGCAAAAAGAGGTGGCATAGAGCTGATCGACACCTATAATGAAGAGAACAACCCGATGTACGACCTAAATGTGAAGCTTGGCTTTAAGGCACAAGCCGCATATGCAGAATATCGAAAAATCTTAAAATAACCGACAATTACAATTTTTGATTTACGGTTTACGAAGATGACCGTGAAACAATGCTAGCTCATAAATCATAAATCAAAAATGGAGAAACCATGTTAACTATCCGACATTTTGAACCAAGCGACACCGAATACGAAGAAATTGTTCGAGTGTTCAACCTCGAATGGCCTAAAGAACCACAAACCGTACGCAACTTTAAGTGGGGCGATGATAACTGGAATCAGGAATATCTTTTTCAACGATTTGTGGCCGAGATGGATGGCAAAATGATCGTCGAGGGTGCATATTTTGTTCCGTACTGGTCTTTGAAGCCGGGCAAATTTAAGATAGGATGGAGCCTGGATCCAGACTACAGTGACTATCAAGAAGATGGAATAGGCATTCACGAGCATCTGCTTAACTACTGCCTAACCGAACTTGCGGATCACAACCCAAAATTGCTCGACACGGGGACCAGAGAGAATAAGACAAAATGGGTGATGTTTCTGCAAGAGAATGGCTTCGAACTTAAATTGCGCGAGCCAATCTCTGAACTAGAGGTCGACACATTCGATTTTGCACCCTATGCCAAATTGCCCGCAAAGGTCGCTCAAAAAGGCATCGAAATCCATACGCTGGATCAACTTATGCAGAGCGATCCAAACTGGCTCAACAAAGTATACGAACTCTGCTGGGAGCTTGAACAGGACGTACCGCAAACCGATCCACCAACCAAAGAACCACTTCCCGAGTGGAAAAAAATGCTAACCGCACCAGAGTTTTTGGCCGAAGGCTGGTTCATTGCGCTCGACACAAATATAGACGACAGCAACTATACAGATGACGACAAACGCGGCAACTATGTGGGGATCAGTATGTTGGGTACCGACACCGCCAGACCCGAAATGATGCACACATGGCTTACCGGCGTCGTGCGCAGCCATCGTCGTAAAGGCGTTGCCACGGTGATGAAAGTGGAGGCAATCGAGTTTGCGAAAAATCATGGTGCCAAACGGATCGACACCGGCAATGAAGAAAATAACCCCATGTATGATCTCAACATGCAGCTTGGTTTCAAGCCGAAACCGGCTTGGGTCAACTATCAGAAAACGCTCTAAAATTGTGGTAAAATAGGTAAGCACAAAAATAGAAGATTTATACTCAAAACATCCTAATCAAAAGGAACAGCATGACAGCTAAAATCCGCTGGGGTATCCTTGCTCCAGGAAATATATCAAGAAAATTTGCCACTGGCTTGACGGCTCTGAACGATGCCGAAATCTTTGCGGTTGGCGCACGCTCACAAGAATCTGTCGATCGTTTTGCCAGCGAGTTCGACGTGGCGCGGCAATACGTAGGATACAAAAAGTTAGTGGCCGATCCCGACGTGGATGCGATCTATGTTTCGTCACCGCATCCCTTCCACATGGAACACGCGCTGCTCTGCATTGAGCACGGCAAGCCCGTCCTCTGTGAAAAACCCTTTGCCATCAACGCGGCTCAGGCAAAGACGATTATCGACCGAGCGCGAGAAAAAAGTGTCTTCGTGATGGAAGCCATGTGGTCGCGCTACATTCCGATAATTGCCGAAGTACGGCGCATGGTTAGCGCAGGTGAAATCGGCGAGATCCGCATGATCAGCAGCGACTTTGGCTTTCGTACCAACGTGAATCCACAAAGCCGACTCTTCGATCCTGCGCTGGGGGGCGGTGGTCTCCTCGATGTGGGGATCTATCCGCTTTCTTTTGCCTCCATGTTCTTGGGCAAACCCAATCGCATCGCGTCCATGGCCGAAATCGGCGAAACCGGCGTCGACGAACAGGCCGCGGCTATTCTTGGCTATCCCAGCGGCGCAATGAGCCTCATCTCGACTGGCGTACGTACGCAAACCCCATACGAAGCCACGATCATGGGTACCGATGGCTGGATCCGCATCCACGCGCCCTGCTGGCTTTCGGACAAAATGACGGTCACGCGCGGCGGCGAGTCGGAAGAAATAGAGGTTCCGTATGAAGGGAATGGCTATAGTTATGAAGCTGCTGAGGTGGCGCGCTGTCTTGCCGAGGGTAAGCTCGAAAGCGACATTATGCCATTAGATGAAACGCTGGCACTCATGGAGACGATGGACGAGATCCGTGCGCAGTGGGGACTAAAATATCCAATGGAATAGAGGATGAAGTTCACCGCCCTAGATATTTATCCACATTTATCACGTGCTCTTCGAACGTTTTGGCGAAGATGTGGCGACCATCCTGTTCGGGGACGGCGACAAAGTAGATGAAGTCGTGCTCTGTGGGGTAAAGCACGGCACGGATGCTGCTTAGCCCTGGGTTGGCAATTGGGCCCGGCGGCAGGCCTGGATAGAGATAGGTGTTGTATGGGCTATCCACCGACCCGTATTCGGACAAGAAAACGGGCGTCTTCCACCATTGTCCGCTGGCGGGTTGGTAGCCCATGGCATACTGTACGGTGGGGTCGGCTTCGAGCTTGATACCCTGTCGCAGACGATTTAGATAGACTCCCGCAATATCGGACCGCTCCTCATCGATAACGGCTTCGCGTTCGACAATGCTTGCCACAGTCAACACGGTATAGAGATCAAGCGTGGTTGCATTTTGGCCGACTGCCTCGGCATGGAGCGGGACGATTCGAGTGGCAAAATTATCCAATTGACGCCCCAAGATTTGGGGCACGCGGGTAGCGTATCCACTTTCATCGAGCACCATGCCGGTGGGCAGATTATAGGTGTCGGGGAAGAGATAGCCTTCGAGGCTGGTGCCTGCGGGGCGCTCTTGCAGAAATGGGTAGCGCGTTGGATCCAGCCCGGTGAGGTCGCCCGTACGCACCTGTTCCGCATATTGTTCTAGCCCCGCTGCACCTGTGCCACCCAGTACATCCATCTCGCCGAATCTTTCAATAATTTGCTCGAAACGCCAGCCCTCGGGGATTGTGACGCGGATGCTGGCTGCCTGTGCGTTTTGCAGCGCGTCGACAATTTCGAGCATGGTCATGGCCGGGCTGAGTTCAAAGGCTCCGGCGTCGAGCGTGTTGGCAAGGCCATTAATGGTGACGTACGCTTCGAATAGTTGCTCGTCGCCGATTAGGTTGGCCGCAAGCAAATTTTGGCCGATAATGCGCGCGGGGGTGCCCGGGTTGACGACAAATTCGACAACGCGCGTGTTGACGCTGTGGGGCTGTGAAAGTTGGGCTTCGTTGTTCTTAAGATAGTTGCGCAGATATGTTTGTCCGCCACAGGCTGCTAAGGAGCAGAGACAGGCAAGGCAGATGATGAGGATGCGGATGTGTTTTGATAGGGCTGAAAGAAGTGAGTGCATAAGTGGTTGCCCTTAAGCCGTTACTTTTTGCGAACGCTGAAGGATCGGATCGTGGCGCATGAGCAAGCGCAATCCAGCGTCGAGTTTTGTGGTAGGTTGATAGCCCAACAGCCGTTTGGCTTTGGTAAGATCTGCCACCAGTTTGGATAATCCACTGGCTGTTTCGGTGTTGTAAAGGACGCTGGCTTTATTGCTTGTCACTTTTTCTATTTGCCCAATCAGTTTATTTATTGTCGCGCCATGGCCGCTGCCAACGTTGATAATTTCTTGGTCGATGTTGGATGCATTTGCTGCCGCAACTAATGCTTTGACCACATCGTCGATGTAGACAAAATCGCGTACTTGTTCGCCGCTGCCGTGGACGATGACGGATCCGTTTCCCATAATTTGGTGCATAAATTGTGGGATCACAGGCGCATGGGTTGGCGGCAAGCTTTGTCCGGGGCCATAAGCGTTAAAAATACGAAGCGCGACCGTTTCAAAGCTCTCGTGCCGACCAACGTTAAACATATATTGTTCGGCAGCCAGCTTGCCCACAGCATAGGGTACGTTGGGATTGGTGCGCATCTCTTCGTCGACCGCGTCTACTTCTTGATGCCCGTAGACGGTGGCGCTGCTCGCCAGCACCATGCGACCAACGCCGACATCACGTACCGCTTCGAGAAGCGCAACGGTACCGCCGACGTTTACTTGGTTGTATTCGCGCGGATAGAGAACCGACGCTGGAAGGCTAACGCGCGCAGCAAGATGATAGACGACATCGACCCCTTGCAACAGCGACCACAGTTTGGGAACGTTGTTGATGTCGCCACGCGTTATGTTAATCCCTGTTTCGAGGCGTTCGGGATGTCCCGCGCTCAGATCATCAAGTACGCGTACATAGTGTCCTTGGTCATGAAGTTGATTGGCTAAATGGACGCCAATAAATCCAGCGCCGCCAGTTATGAGAATCCGCATACTGTTTGGTTGCCTTATACTTTTATTATAGTTTCCCAGAAAAGTTCTGTCTCATTTCTGTTCTTTGAAAGATGGTACGGAACTTTTCTAGATACGCTCATACAAATGGGTATAGAGTCAATTTGAGTTAAGCTCTAGTCGGGTCCGTGACCCGATGGGCCATCTCTCTTTATTCGGTATAGGCTAGCGGGTGTCGCAAGCGACTGCTTCGCACACACTAGACCCGCTAGGGATAGTGAAAGCCTTTACCCTAATGACGTTAAGTATAAAGTGGTTTACAAATTTCCGAAAGAGTCAGCGTTTGAAGGGCGATCTGTGGTGGATCGAGAGGAACCTGGAGTGCTTCTCGGCTTATCGTGAACGCTTGGATCATATGATCGCGCTAGTTCATTGTTCCCGATAAAAAGGGAATTGTAAGCCTGACAGGCTTCGATGAGATTGGCGGCAGAAAAATGGCCGCCAGTCCAGAAGGTTAAGCGGGGTTCTTCTTGAAACAAACATGCTACGATTTCGGGGATAGTTAAGCGTATTGCCTCTAGCTTTGCTACCTCTTGTGTTAGGGTAACGAGTTGACGAATTTTATGGTGGATTTCGGGCTGGGGTGTGCGGCGCACGTTTCCACTGCCCGGAAAGAGCCTTTCTGGCCGTAGGCTTGCTAATGTGCGCAGGCTGCAAACCATGCTAAAAAGATCGGACTCTTTCATCCACGCTTGTTCACGCCCGGCGCTAAATGTGTCGCCACAGAAAAGCCAGCGTCGAGTTGGCTCCCACAGGCTAACATGATCCGCTGTGTAGCCGGGCGTTTCGACCATGCGCAGTTGATACTCTGGCGTTTTGATCACGTTGTCGATGGCGTCAATTGACTGCACATTCTTCACTGCTTTTGGCGCGCCCCACAGCAGGTGTCGATAGAATTGTTGCCCTAATCGATCTGGCTCTTGGATGAATGGGATTGTGCGACGCGCGGCGTAAATGGGTGCATCGGGATAGCGTTCATGCAGCAGCGCAAGCCCGCCGCTGTGATCCTCGTGCCCATGCGTGAGAACTATCTGCTCCACGTGAACTTGTTCTAAAATCCGCGCTAGTTCGTGTGCCGTGCAGCTTGGTCCGGTGTCAATAAGCAGGCCATCGACCCAATATGCCGCGGTCCAACAGATGGGCCGCCCAAGAAGCGACCGAGACATGCGAATTGCGATTATGGGACCGTGGTTTTCGACGTTGATCATTGGACTATTAGTGTACCACAAGTTTGACCATTTTTGGGAGCGAATAAGGATGGACGAGAGCACAGTTTACGGATGAGGACAAATAGGATAGGGCTGTCGTAGGTGCGATTTCTATACCGCATAAACAACTAACGACTAAGGCTGTTTACTGTTCACCTCCTTTTACTATTCACCTTTTTTTCCTTCCCTGCCCTTCACTTGCAGTTCGGCTGCGCCGTTGCGTAACCGCGTGAGAAAGTGCAGCGGGATCTTCGAAACGGCCCCATTGAGATCAACGCAGATATGTTCGCTGCTGCCCGTGATGAGTAATATACCACTGTCGGCGTGATAGAGCTCATAGTTGAACGTTGCCTGACGGCTGCGCAATTTGGTCAATTTCGTATCGAGCCGCAGAGTGTCGCCAAAGGTAGACGACGCGCGATAGGATACGTTGATTGCGGTAACGGCAAAGTGATTCCCAGCCTGAGATATTTCAGTGTATGGCACGCCCGCTGCATCCATCCACGCGACACGGCCCATTTCAAACCAGACGATATACGCGCTGTGGTGAGTAATGCCCATGAGGTCGGTCTCGGCAAAACGGACAGAGACGGTGGTGGAGACGGTGGCGATTGATAGATCCATAATTAAAAATTGACAGGATGACAAGGTGACAACCATTACTAGGAGCAAACACCGATAATCCTGCGGCTGTCATCCCTTCATCTTGTCATCCTGTCAAAAATTACATGTGAATCGCATGTCCTTCGACTACGTGCGATACTTCCATCAAAATTTCGCTCAATGTCGGATGCGCGTGAATGTTGCGCGATATCTCTGCTGGCGTGATCTCCATGAATTGAGCTAGATTTACCTCGGGCAACAACTCGGTAGCGTCGGGACCAACAATATGTGCGCCCAAAATCTCGCCATATTTCGAATCGGTGATGATCTTGGCAAAACCAGACTTAACGCCAAGCGCCTGTGATTTGCCCAGCGGCATAAATGGAAACTTGCCCACAGTAATTTCGTGACCCGCTTCTTTTGCCTGTTCTTCGGTCATGCCCATACTGGCAACTTCGGGCTTGCAGAAAGTGCAGCGCGGCATAAACTGGTAACGCTCTTGGGGGATGGGCAGCGTCTCGGCACCGGCGATGGTTTCGGCGGCGACAAGGGCCATGGCGCTGGCAACGTGCGCCAGCATCAACTTGCCGGTACAGTCACCAATCGAATAGATATTTGGCACGTTCGTGCGCATCACGTCGTCGATCTGAATGAAGCCACGTTCATCTTTCTCTACGCCCGCTTTGTCTAACCCGAGATTTTCGGTATTTGGCACAATGCTGATTGCGACCAGCACTTTTTCGACGTTGATCGTTTCGGTGGACTCACCGGCCATGTTCTTTACTGTGACAGTCACACTTTTCTTATTAATTTTGAACTTTTCTGTCACCGTACCGGTCAGAATATTTACACCCTTTTTCTTATACGCTTTGGCGACTTCTGCCGACACTTCGGGATCTTCGGCGGGCAGCACGCGATCCATCATTTCGACGATGGTCAGCTCGGTGCCGTAGGCGTTGTAAAAGTAGCCGAGCTCCATGCCAATAGCGCCAGCCCCCACAACCAGCATCGATTTGGGCGCTTCTTCGGGGCGGATTGCGTGGCGATATTGCAGAATACGCTCGCCGTCAAATTCGACACCGGGCAATGGTCGAGCGCGGCCACCCGTGGCAATAATAAAGTTGTCAGCCGTCACGGTTTTGGCCTCGGCATCGGGATTAATCTCATCCGGTTCAACTTTTACAGTATTGGCGTCGGTAAACCGACCATACCCCTCTATCACGTCGATTTTATTCTTTTTCATTAGAAATGCAACGCCTTTGGTCTGCCGCTGCACAATGCCTAAACTGCGCTTGACCGCGCTACTAAAGTCGACTTGCAGGTTGTCGAACGTAATGCCAAAATTCTCAGCTTCGCGCACGGTGTCGAGCACTTCGGCATTGTGCAGCAGCGATTTTTTTGGAATACAGCCCCAATTCAGGCAGACACCGCCTAGATTCTCGCGCTCGACAATGGCTGTCTTTAGCCCAAGCTGTGCTGCGCGGATCGCGGCGACATATCCACCTGGCCCGCTGCCGATTACTACGACGTCGTATTCAAATCCATGTTCAGACATTGGTCTGTTCGCTCCACTTTTCTAACTTTTGTTTAATAATCGAGAGAAATTTGTCCGCAGTCGCACCGTCTAAAATGCGATGGTCAAAGGTAAAATTTAGGTAACACATTGGCCGGATGGCAATCATATCATCCGCGCTCGGCAGCAGCGACGCCGTTGCATTAAGCACCACAGGCCGTTTCACAATTGCGCCGATGCCCAGTATGCCAGCTTGCGGCTGATTGATAATTGGCGTGCCGATTAAGCTGCCGCTTACACCATGATTTGTAACCGTAAAGGTGCCGCCCTGCGTTTCGTTGGCGCTCAATGTACCATTACGCGCCCGCTGCGCCAAATCGCTAATCGAGCGCGCCAGCCCGTGCAGATTTTTCTCATCGGCATCGCGCAACACTGGCACAATCAACCCATCTCTTAGCGCAACAGCAACACCCAAGTGGATCCGCTGATGGAGTAAAAGCCCATCCGCTTGGAATTGTGCATTGGCGGCGGGAACTTGGCGCAATGCATCGACCGTTGCTGCCACAAAATAGGGAGTAAAGGTTAGCGCGATGCCTTTGCTGGCAAACCCATTTTTGTGCGCCTCGCGATGCTGCACTACTGCCGTCATATCCATCTCGAAGATGGTAGTTACGTGTGGGCTGGTCGCTTTGCTCTGCACCATATGCGCAGCAATTGCCTTGCGCATTGCTGTCAACGGTTGCAGGTCCGTTTCGGATACGTTGCTGGCTTCGACCGTTGGACTTCGTCCAAGCTTCGTCAGCGAGTCGATATACGCCAGCACATCTTTCTTCGTAACGCGACCATTCATGCCGCTGCCCGCTACCTGACTTAACTCCACTGCATGTTCGCGCGCAATCTTTGCCACAATCGGGCTGATAAAATCACGGCCAGTTGGTTTGTCGGCAGCCCTGTTTTGTTGGTTTACGCGTGGAAGCCGATGGGAAGAAGCGGTGATCTTCTGTGCTTCTGCTGCGGGATCTGCCGCTGTGACGTTGGCGGGCCGCTCCACCTTTTGGCCCGCGGCACCAATATGGGCCAGAACCGTGCCGGTCGCAACGGTTTGCCCCTCGGGGACAACAATGTCGAGCAGCACACCGGCAGATGGCGACGGGATTTCGGTATCAATTTTGTCGGTGCTAACCTCTAAAAGTGGTTCGAGCTTGTCAATGGCGTCGCCCGGCGCTTTGAGCCAACGGGCCACGGTGCCTTCGACGATACTTTCACCAAGTTGGGGCATTCGAACAAGTGTGGTCATAGGGTTTGTGGGGCAAGTTAGTTCAATGTGAAATAATGGGTTCAAAAAACGTCGTGCGTGAACGGTCCAAAGTGTGTCGGCCATCCGCAGGGACATGGCGGCGATTTTTGTGTGTACCGTGTTGTTCGCGTTCAATATTCACAAGCCGAAATGCTCGCTGATAATCTGCTGGATCTGGCATTCGAGCGGATCCCATTCTGCCGCGGGCAGTTTGTTGACGGTGACAAAATCTTGCACCATAAAAATATTGTAGATGGAATTTAGCGCAAAAAGTTCTGCCGCCAATGGATGTAAATCTGCCGTGTCATCTTCTGAATAATTTAGCGGTTTATCGAATTGCTTTTGGGGCAAGATAAATTTTAACGCATTCGGGTTTGGCGTTTTTTGTACGGTAATGCTCATATCATTAAGTATACCGCATCTGCGATTGTTTAGACTAGTGAACGTCAGTTGAGTAGCTACGGCGATTTTATATTAGGTCATTTCAGGTGATATTCTTTATTAATCAGTGGTGCTAGTTGTATAGCCTAGAACTGTCTCGCCAGAATGCCGTCAAGAAGTACTACACGTTTGGCGGCATGACAGTCGCCATGCATACGGATCATCTCGGTGGCGTCGCCGCGGTAACTGACAGTGCGGGGGTCTATTCCACCAACCAGAGTTACTTCGCCTACGGCAAAAAGCGCGCTGGCGGCACGTTGCCCACGACGATCAACTACACGGGTCAACGGCTGGATGGGAGCGGGCTGGTCTACATGAACGCGCGCTACTACGATCCGCTAGTGGGGATGTTCATCAATCCCGATACGATTGTGCCGGACGCGGGGGTGCTGATCGACTATAACAGGTTTGCCTATGGGCGAGCGAATCCTCTTAAATTTTCTGACCCATCGGGACACTGCGCAGAAATCGAAGGTAATGCTAATGGTTTATGCTTACGAACAACCCGAGGAAAAATTACAGGTGTTGTTCGTGGCGGGAGTGTGTTCCGAAATTACGTGGAAGTAGCCCTTGCTAATTTGAATTATGGAAATAGCAGTAGCATAAATGCCTTGCCTGAGTCGGGAGGAGCGTTAGATGGTACGATTGGTTACTCATTAGTCGATGTTGAAGCTGCGCTTAACGGAGATGCTACAGCTCTAACGCAGTTAGTGGCACTTGCAGCACTTTCTCAAATGGGTGGTGTCGCAAGTGGCGCTAATGCATTTCGGCCTACAACCTCATATCCCACTTTTTCAACTGCTCAACAAAGACAAGTTTATGGTTCCCCTGATGCTCCTGGGACATGGCCCAAAACTTCAACGCAGCAAGTTTTACAAGGGTTAGCAAACACAGTAGAGAATACCCTTGGTGGTCGGGGGGCAGTAGCTGGTACAAGAAAGCATTCTCTTTTCGAAAATTTAGTGAACGCTCTTGGTCGCAACAACCTGCATACTGAGGTATCCTATTTGAATGGTAGAGTGGTCCCAAGAGGAACTCAGGGATCGGTGCGTCTCGATGTAGTAGAAGGTTCAGCATTGAATCCTACAAGCGTTTATGATCTACAAACAGGTAAGGCTGGCCTAACTCCTAGTCGTATTAGTCAAATTCAAAGTCACATTCCTGGCGGCTCTAATGTTCCAGTTATCGGGATCTATCCGCAGTAGTCAATTAGAGAAATATTATGAATAAACGCAATTTTGCTAAGGACTTACAGGCAAGTTTTATAAAACGATTATCAGGTTGGGAATTGTACAAAAAGAATGCAATTTATCGCTGTACTTTGGATTTTGTACAGTGGATAGTATTCGAAACTTCACGATTTAACGATGCAGTGGTTCCAGTTTACTCCATTCAAGCATTAGCTAACCAGTTTTCTGAGATAGACTTAAGCTTAGGAAATCGAGTATGCAAGAATGATGGAGTAGATTATTGGATTACACCAAATGAATGGGTAGAAAATGAGGCCAATATAGTTGATAGAGTTATTCAGCAAGTGAAGCCTAATCCTGTAGAAATGCTAGATCCAATTTCTGTGCAGAAATTTTTACTAAATTTTCGTGAAGAGCACGAAAATTTGTATTTAGCTAAAGCAATAGCGGAAATAGCATTAGGTAATCATGAGTCAGGCCAGAAATTTCTAGAAAAATCTCTACAAAAACTACAAAAAATACCTTACCCTTGGGCTCGAACAGAAGAAGAGCGGGTTCAAAAGTGGAGGCACAGTACTCAAAGCGAGCTTTTAAGTGTGATTCGAGAAGATGCAAAAAAGGGTAAGCATCTCCTAAACCTAAATGTATAAGTTGTGTATTTAATCGATATACTATAATGAGCGGTGGGATTGTTGCATCCACCGCTCATTTTTTTCGCTCAGCACGGGTACGAACATTACGAACCATTAGCCAGCGCCACCAGCAACATGACCTACAGTTCACAGAATCGACTGCTCAGCGCGTTTGGCAAAAATTACACCTACGACACCGCCGGTCGCATCACCAGCTACGAAGGGACAACCAATACCTTCAACACCACCGTCCCGCATCAGGGCGTTAAGAACACGGGCTACGACGCCAACGGCAATGCCAAAACCCGCCCCGGTAGCCAAACCCTCGTCTGGAACGTGGAGAACCGCCTCCACTCCGTCGCGGGCGAGC
>ENA-ORXT01000276-ORXT01000276.1-marine-metagenome-genome-assembly--contig:-NODE-276-length-86208-cov-10.003936_pt1 | contig 86208 bp, 40 predicted proteins | sample MGYA00237868_ERZ511482 | MGnify/ENA metagenome assembly ERZ511482 | reverse complement strand
ATACTCCTGCGTAGCCCGCCACAGCAGCCAGAATAGGGAGGCAAGCGATTTGCTCTTGGAAGCTGAAGATCCCCCATAAATAAATCAGCATAATTAACTACAGCTTCTTTCAATAGAATTACGAATCGTTCTACTTGTATTTTTTCAATAGGCCTCTATCGAATGCCGTCCAATAACAGGCTTTCAATCCACTCCTTTTAAAGCCAGTGTTGAGCCAAGTATTGCAAGTCTTGAATAATGAATAACTCCCATTGGCTTTGTAAAAGTTGTCAAACGCTGAATATCCCTTGTTCGGTAAGATTATTTTTTGGGCTTGCTCATCGCAGTTAAAACTTTGAAAAATATAATCATTGAGCAATTTGAGTTCTTGGTCATCGATCATAATCTCTATCCAATCACCCTGCTGCTGACCATACTTGGTGACGTGCATCAAAGTTGTGCTCTTCATAAAACCTGCTCGGAAAGCAGTGGAAAACTTTAGTTCCGACCAAGTAGGTGTATCTAAGTAGAAACCTTTATCGCCCCAACCAAATGAAAGATAATTGCCATTTTCAATATTCTCTAAACCACTTAATAAATTTGAATCTATACTGCTTTTTGGTATGGCAATATCAAGGTGAACACCATTGGAATATAGATAAATCCTATTATTATTGACATTACTATTGTCCTCTTTATTTACCGTGATGGCGCTAAGCAGAAAATCTACCACAATATATGTCAAGGGTATGGCAAATACAACAAGTAAAAACATAACTATCCTCTTGAGTAATTTCATATTGTGTGGCATCTGTGCATGTCCTTCTATTTTCGAAATATATTTAGTCTCCGCTCATTTTTCATAAATATATTCATTCTTAGCATACAAGGGGGCTATATGAATTCATATAAAACCGAATTTCAACAAATTCATATAAGTTCGCACGGCTTATTCATTATAAATTTGGAGTATTATAAAACTCTAAAATTACCAAATCATGGCATTCTCCTTCAATCTAGAAACGAAAGATCACTCAAATAAATTCTACGCTTCTTTTTCGATTTTCATTACTAAGTACAAAATTTTCCTAGCTTTAACCACTATTACGATTGCCTTACTATTTCTAAACAGTGCACTGTCATCACTTGTATTCCTTTCCACGGCCAGCACTAGTGTCTATATTTACAGATTATATAAAGAGATTTCAGATATCTCCTTAAAAGTAGAAATAGATGGATTCGACATCCAAGATATAGTAAATGACCTTGAAAGAAGATAGCTGTTAAATTATTTCTGTAGTCCTATATGATTTCATATACTTTCTATGAAAAGGGAAAACATAGACTTATAGATAAAATGTTTGTATTTATTGGATAGAATAAAAATAAGGCTGTATATTCCATATATGGCAAATATGCTACTTTTTAGGTTTTTTATCAAAGCGGGATCAGTCGTTGCTATAATGCTTACCCTATTGATTTTCTGCACCACATTGGCTGGGCAAAGTTATAATCAACGATTAGTAATTGCTGATTTGAAAAGTGAATTATCCAATACAATAAACATCGCAAAAAGGACTTCGATCATCAATGACATTTGTCTTTATTATCAAGTAAGAGAATACCAAACCGACAGTGTTTTCTTTTACGCTAACATACTGCTGGACATTGGTACTGCTAATAATTATCCTACAGCATCCATATTGGGACACAGATTTCTAGGCAGTCAATATACTAGGATTAACCAATTTGACATTGCTAAAATTCACCTTCATAAATCTCTAAAACTGTCAGACACACACAACTATTATAAATATATCCATGACACTTATAATCCGCTCGCCAAAAACTGCTATCAGCAAAACCAATTGGATTCCGCCTTGTATTATTTCACTAAGTGTATAGACTTGACCCCGGAGGACTTACATTCAAAAATAACTTATTTTCATACTGGATTATCCGCGGTGTATAATCAACTAGGTCAGCTAAAAAAACAAAAAGAACATCTCCATAAGGCACTTGAAGAGGCAGAAAGTGGTGGTATAAAACTAGATCAAATCATTGCATTAACTGGACTACTTGATTACTATAGCCTTACAAAAAATGATGCCTTGGAATTCAATAAATTTAAGAAAAGCTATGATGTCTTAATATCAAGTTATGATAATTTTATGGATAGTTATCATTCAAATTTTATACTACACGATAGTATGCCGTATCCAGGAAAGGTCATTTTTCTAAATACTTCACTAGCTGAAAATAAAAAAGATAAGTATATAGAAGGAGTCTATTACAACTATATACAACTTCAAAAGTCTCATCTTGAAAATGAAAATTATCAAGCTGCATCCAATATCAGCGAGGATGCATTGGCGTATTATCAAACGCCTAATGCAGTGAGGCTAAATTTACTAGTAGAGCTTTATCGCAACAAATGGCTAGCAGAATCAAAACTAGACAATCCAAATAAAGCAATAGCAACTGTACAGGAATACAATCATTTAAAAGATAGTCTAGTAGAGATGAATAATTCAAAACACATCAACGAATTGAATATCAAATACGAATCCGCAAAAAAAGATGCACAATTAGCTGAAGTGGCCATTAATGTCAATAAGCGCACAAGTCAAAGAAATTATGCTTTTCTATTTAGTGGTTTACTGCTAACACTGGGATATTATTTTTGGAGAAGATCTAGATACAAACAAATGGAGATAGAAACAAAAAATAAACTTCAAGCTGAACGAATCACGAATCTCGAGAATGAGAAAAAAATACTATCTCTCGCTTCAACACTAGAAGGCCAAGAAGCAGAAAGAAAGCGCATAGCACAAGACTTGCACGATGGATTGGGCGGGCTACTCTCCTCTGTTAGAAATCATTTTTCACTGATACAAGATGAGGTGATTAAACTCGACAAACTGAATATCTACGACCGTACTAATAGTATGATAGATCAAGCGTGTACCGAGGTAAGACGAATATCCCATAATCTAATGCCCGCTGGTCTACAATTAAATGGACTAGTAGATACCCTAAGCCAATACTGTCACGATATAGAAACTGCAAATAATCTGGATGTACAATTTGAACATAATGACCTAGACGGGATTGAGATAGATGATAGCAAGGAAATATTTATTTATAGAATAATCCAAGAGGCGATCACCAATGTAACAAAGCATGCAGATGCGTCTAATCTCTTGGTTCAGCTTGCTTTGTATGAGAACGAAATCACGCTTATCATAGAAGATGACGGCAAGGGCTTTGACAGTAGCATTCTCATGGAAGGAATAGGTTTAAAGTCCATCCAGTCCAGAGTAGATCACCTAAAAGGTCATTTAGATATAAATAGTGTACTTAATACCGGCACCACGATAACCATAAATATACCCCATGAATCAAACCAAAATAAATGTAGCCATCACCGATGATCACCAGATGGTATTGGATGGTCTACAACTCATAGTATTGCAAGAGCCCAAGTTAAATTTAGTAGGAACGGCAAACAATGGTCAAGAAGTTTTAGATCTTCTCTCAAAAGGGGAAGTCGATATCCTCCTGCTAGATATTAATATGCCAGTGATGAATGGTATAGATGCCATGAAAATTATAAGCAAAGAATACCCTGATGTTAAAGTACTAGGACTGTCTATGCTCGATGATCGAATCGTTATTAAACAGTTGCTAAAGTACGGAGCCAAAGGATTTTTATTGAAAAATTCTGGAAAGGAAAAAATTGTAGAAGCTATCTTAGAACTACACAATGGTCAAAAATACTTTGATAGTGCCATCATCAGCAAACTACTCGAAAATGAAAACAAAAAATCCGTTGGGACTTCTTTATTCCCAAAACTATCTAGACGTGAAAAAGAGATATTAAATCTTATTATTCAAGAGTACACCACTCAAGAAATTGCGGATAGCCTTTTTATTTCATTTGGAACAGTAGAAACACATCGAAGAAATATCATCAACAAGTTGGGGGTGCGCAATACCGCTGGGATGGTGAGAGTCGCATTTGAATATCAGCTACTAACGTAGAAAGTCATCATCAACTTGTAAAAGTCAGTCTCACACCCTCCAGACTACCTTACCGTTCTCTCATAATATTTTCCATATGAAAGCTCATTTTCAAAGATATATATCTCTGTAGAAATATCTGCCTCCCCATCTAGTGTCTGATAGGTGTAGGTATACACTACATCTTTTATATTTCTTAGCTTTTCATAATTCCTACTTTTTGCACCATTCATAAACGAGTTCGTGACCTTCATTTTAACATTCAGGGACTTGGATTAGTAGTGGTCTCTCCACACCCGAACAGCAAGGTGATAATGAATGCGACGATTGGAAATTTGATTAAATTCATAAATTTAGCATTTTCAATTTGTTTTTAACTTGAGTGACTATTACCCCTATCAGGAAAGAAGTTCTAAGAAATATTTCCTTTACCCTTTAAACAAATCTACCTGAATAGTTACTGTTGCGTAAAGTTTCATTTCTAACAAGACAGTAGATCGTTCAAACAATAGATATAGAGAAGCGTTTTGATAGCGTAATTATTCAATATTCGAAAATTAAATTTATGGAAATTTTAAAAGATAAAGTAGCTCTCGTAACTGGTGCATCCTCTGGAATCGGTGAAGCAGTGGCATTAGCATACAGTAACGCAGGAGCTAAAGTAGTAGTGTCTGACATAGACGAAGAGGGCGGTAAACGAGTAGTAGCACAAATAAAGGAAGATGGTGGAGAATCCTATTTCTATAAAGCTAACGTAGCTAAGCCTGAAGAATGTGAATCAACGGTTTCTGCCATCGTCGAAAAATATGGGGCCTTACATATAGCATGTAATAATGCAGGGATTGCTGGTAAGCCAGCCTTAGTGGGTGAGCTCTCACCCGATGAGTGGGATAAAGTAATAAAAGTAAACTTAAACGGTGTATTTTATGGAATGCGTTACCAAATACCTGCAATTTTAAAAGCTGGAGGAGGATCTATTATCAATATGGCTTCAGTTTTAGGTCAAGTAGGTTTTGAAGCGAGTGCTGCATACGTAGCTGCCAAGCACGCAGTAGTTGGACTTTCAAAAAATGCAGCCCTCGAATATGGTAGTAAAGGACTCAGGGTGAATGCTGTTGGACCAGGGTTTATAAATACACCTCTGCTTGAAGATAACATGACCGAGGATGTAAGAACACAGATATCTTCACTACATCCAATTGGTAGAATGGGAGAGGCTAAAGAGGTCGCAGAGTTAGTTCTTTGGCTAAGCAGTGACAAAGCTTCATTTGCAACAGGCGCATATTATCCTGTAGATGGAGGATATTTAGCAAGATAACTACGATTCAATATGGAATTATAATCCTATAATTTTTGTGGTGAGGGTAGATTAGGTGTCTACATTCTCGACGGCGATTTCGATTATTAAATAAAGTCATACTGAATCGAGTAAAACAAGTTTTGTTGATTTTGCAAGATGTTTTATCTGGAAATTTAAATACAACTAATGTCAATCAAAACGCAAAAGATGATAATGCTTTTGAGGTATTTAAACTGTATTCGCCTGCTTAAACATCTATGCATGTCCAATAATTTTTGCCGAACTATACTTAAAATTTATGAATCCCATTTCAAAGAGATATGACGTATTAATAGTCAAACGGGGCTGGCACCCCACTCATGCATTAATGAAGAATTAAACATACCTTTGTAGTCTTTAAGATCTCTATAATAACACCTATGAAAATCAATTGTCTAACTATCATCTTCTTATCCATTTTCAGTATTCTTCAAGCACAAGATTGCCCGAGTGTGGCTATCAGCAATGCTGTAAGTGAACCCAATGAAAATGCATGTGTAGAATTTTCACTTGCAGATATGGAAGTTGCAGGCATTCAAGGAACTTTTGTATATGACACAACAATATTAAAATTTAATACGCTTGCAATACTTCATGAAGAGTTTCAAAACTCATTAAACGGTGAAGACTTTTACAATACGGTTCAAAAAAAAGTGGTGTTCTCATTACTATCTGATTCAACTAAGAGTGTCGTTATAAATAAGGAATTCGAACCCATTCTCAACATATGCTTTTCCATAATCGGAGAAAATGAGAGCTCCTCTGAAGTAGCCTTTACAAGTGATCTTCTCGCAATTGAATTTTCTAATGAAAACGGTAAATTTGATTTATGCTCAAACGCAGCTGGCAGTATCAGCATCAATGGGGAAGCCATCGTTGATAGCCTAGAAGTATCCGTAGTGGTTGAAAATAAAAACTGCGGAGATGCAGCTGGAAATTTCATAACCCCCACTGTACAAGGTGGTCTAGCTCCCTACACCTACAACTGGTCTGGGTCTGCTAGCTACAGCAGTACAGAAGAAGTGATTTCTGGAATGGAGGCGGGATATTATAATCTCACTGTTACAGATGTCTTAGGAACTCAGTCATTTACAAACGCTATAGAAGTCGGATTTGCCTCTGAGTTCAATACTATACAATTAATAACCGATACCAGCTGTGGAAATACAGCTACAGGCTCAATCGACTATTTAGTTTTTACAGATGACTTCGGTTCATTTACCTTTGAATGGAGTAATGGTGCAACAACTAATAATATTTCAAATCTCACTGCTGGACAATATACAGTCACCGTTACAGATGATCATCAATGTACCTTAACAGAAACGTTCACAGTAATAGAAGGAATAACAGGTACATTCTTAGACAGCATTGCATTGATTAGAAATGTAGAATGTGGAAACGCGACTGGAAGTCTTCAAGCAGAATTATTCCCAAGCGAAATGGGAACCTTTACTTATGAATGGAGCAATGGCATGACCACTCAAACGATTAATAATTTAGAGGAAGGCAACTATGGACTTACCGTTACCAATGAAAATGGATGTACCAGTAGCAAAGATTTTGAATTGAAATCTGTCAACTTACTCTCCTCGCCCGTGCTCACTACTACTTGTGCTTCTGATAATATTGATAATGGATCCATAAATGTAACTGGTATTTCTGACATCATAAATTATGAAACGGTCTGGAGCAACAATATTTTCAACCAAGATTTAAATGAAAATCTAGCACCTGCAACCTATAGTGTAACCATTACTTCAGGCGGCTGCCAGAAAGTACTCGAAGCTACCGTAGAAGAAAGCCTCGCTACTTATCAATCCAGCTATACGCTTTGCAGACAAGATTCTTTGGAGATAATTACCAGCTCAAATAATTCCACGCTCCATTATAGATGGCTCCCTTCAGATAGATTTACCAGCGACAGTACGGAGATGACCACTTACTTAACTAGCCTGATTGATACCACTTTTCAAACTTTTTCTTTGCGCACATTTGGAGAACTTGGCTGCACTAAAACGTTTGACTTCACACTTGATATGGATGACGAATGTGTATGGCCCGGTGATACAGATTTGGACAATGCAGTAACGGCAGCAGACTTACTTTATATTGGATTGGCTAACGGTCAATCTGGACCAGCTAGGCCCAATGCTAGTTCGGATTGGACTGCACAGCCTTCTATCTTTTGGAATGCTCCTATTGGCAATACAAATGTAGATGTAATGCATGCGGATTGTAATGGCGACGGCATGGTGGATAGCAGTGACATCCTAGTCGTACAACAAAATAATGGTTTGGCTCATTCTGGATTTACGCCTCAAGAAAATATTACAAGAGTAGTATCCGTACCGATTTTTGTCGATCTAAAGTCTTCCTATAATGACAATGAATCAGCAGACATTAATATCATCCTTGGGACTGAAGATAATCAGGTGACAGATGCATATGGTATAGCATTTCAACTGATGTATAATCCAGAGGCTAATTCGTTAGATGCAAATAAATTTCTTGCAGAAGGATGGTTATCTGATGATGGCACTTCTGTTTGGTCTGTAGACTTTGTAGATAATAAAAACGGTACAGCTGACATCGCCATCACGCGCAATGATGGAAATAATATTAGTGGTTTTGGAAAAATCGCTTCTATTAATTCTACTTTTCATATAACCGATAACGATGGCAATAGCGATTTCGAAATTGCAGTAGTCAATCCTATTTTAATTAATAGTGCGGGAAACAAAGCAGAAATTGAAGGCATGACTACCAGCGCTAATACATCTACTGTTAGAGTTACCTATTCTAATGGAAAAGATTTTAATGAGAATATTTACCCTAATCCAGCCTCTTCCTTCTTGCATATACAATCGGATCGCAAGATTGCAAACTATATAATTTACAACGTGCTGGGTGAAGTGATCCGTACGCATAAGGCCAGCGCGACTATTGACATTTCCAATTTAGTGCAGGGTGCTTACTACCTTACCTTGAATGGTGTCGATGGATTGACAAGACATCCTTTTATTAAACAGTAGATTTTCTATTTGGGTGATCCGCTTCCCGTGAAGAGACGGTCAGCGGCGGGTCATCCGTTCCTACTTAGCAGTCCGCTATGCATGCCGCATAGTCGTCCTTTGTCTCTTCTCGTACCTCGTCGAGCCTACAGGTCTCCTTGCTGCATAAGCAATACGGACTACTGCGTACCACTTCTACCCCTATCACGAAGAAATAACAAAAGTAGAAAGCCCTATTATTTTTTCAATGGTGCAAATTTTTCAAACGCCTCTCCATTAAATCTAAACACTCCAATATTGTCTGTTCCTAACCAAAGTACGCCATGATTATCTTCATATATACTTATAATCAAGGCTTCCGTAATCCCTTCTCCTACAGGAAAATTTTTTAGTTCTCCGTTTACATATTTCCACACGCCTCCTGTATAGGTAGTCATCCATAGATCCCCATTTTTGTCAGATAATCCAGCATTAAAATATGGGAGCCGATCATCAAACTGGCCTTTGGACATATCTACACCTACTAGTTTTTGATACTCCTGTAAAGCGTCTAAATTTACAATCTGATATTTACTCACAAAATTACTTAACCACATATAGCCTTCCTTATCTTCAAGCATAGACCTTACACCTGGGACGCGACCATCTGGCAATTCTGAAAGTTCATTTTCAGCGACCCATAGAAATGATTCCCCATCATATCTAAATGCACCGGCCGTGATGGTTCCAAACCAAATATTTCCCGCTTTATCTTTATCAATCCCATAGACAGAATATGGACTATGAGACATATCTTTAAATGATAGACCTCTAACTTCTCTACCGAATGCTTTATCTAAATCTTTTCGTGGCAATTTCATTTCATACAAATATTCGCCATCGTATCTATATACATCTTCTACCTTCCCATTACAAGTAAACCAAAGGTCGTTCGGATCTAATCGCCACTCATTATTTTCAGATTCACTTTTTTGTAGCGTCTCGAAACGGACACCATCAAATTTACTTACGCCATTTGGAGTATCTACAAATACATTTCCAAGATGATCTTCTTGTATTCTTCGAATAGTATTGTCGACTAATCCGTCCTCCATAGTATAATTCAAAAGTCGCTTCCCATCAAAATGAATCAGACCATTTCCATTACTCCCAAACCAATAGTTATCTTTTTGATCCTGATAGACGTACCATGTTTTCGCATCTAGCGCTAAAACTAATTTGCCTACTGCTATCGAATTGATATTTGAGATTTGAGATTCATTAGTTGCTTGTCCGCTGCAGGAAGAAAACAAGAATAGCATTACTACAATTGGTGCCCATATTTTCGAAATCATTTATTTGGAATTTAGGTGTAAATATAGCCATTAAAATTTATCAAACTTGGTTCTAATCTTGAACCCATGATATGCGATAGGGATAGGAATGGCGACGACGGTAGGAGTCGGTCCCGATATGTAGAGGCGTTGCACTGCAACGTCTCTACATATCGGGACGGGAGCGTCAGCGTACCCATGTATAGCCCGGGCCTACATCGACAAAGCCAGTACCGCAATTGCGGTACTGGCTTTGTCGATGTAGGTATCGCCCAAAAAATCAGAAACTTAAAACTTCATAAACTTCTTAATTTCAGAACCCTGATCCGTTGCGATTTCTAGAATGTAAGTACCTGCTTCGAAATCGTTGGTCGCTATCGTCAACTTGTTTTCTCCAACTAATATATCAGAAGTAGTCTGGTAAAGTCCTCGACCTAGTAAATCATAAACAGTGATATTGGCTAACATAAACTCCGCACTCGTAAAGTGAACATTCAGTAAATCTTGTACTGGATTTGGAGATAAATTAAATTCGGTCACAGCAGTTATATCCTTGACAGAATTAACTAATCTGCACTCTAAGACTTTACCTTTTGTAGAGAAACATCCAAAGCTATTCGTAACAGATAGACCAATTTCTGCAGACGCATCGCCTACTAAAATTTCGACATTGTCTACGTTATCACTAACTATCTCCCAAGTACCACTTGGGTCAGTAAGTGTCCAATCAAAATCATAATAAGTAGGATCAATATCCATCGCTGAAATATTGACAACTTGACCACATTCAATATTCTCCAATGTACTTAAGGAAAATGAAGGATAAGCATCCGTGATACGTACACTAAACGAAGTAGAAATTGCATTGCCACAATCGTCCGCAAGGTCATACCTATAAGTGTAGGAAAAATCATTACAATCTTCATTGCTACTGATAACACGATCCTGATGAACAGTTCCGCATACATCAGCTGCATCTAGTGCTGTAGGCGCTGACCAAGTAGAGTATGCCTGATATGTCATCTCTAAATCTTCTAATTCTGTAAGTACTAAAGGTGCGGACTGATCTGTCCAGCGAATGGCTTGTACCGTAGAGGCAACGTTTCCGCACGCATCCGTAGCAGACCAATAACGGGAAACCACTTTTTCGCATGCATCTTCCACAATATCGTCAGAAAATGTCATACTCACGGAAGAGCACTTATCTGTAAAGACAGGTATATCAAAAATAAATTCTTCTCCGCAGGTAATTTCTTTGCCGCTCAGCGCAGCATCTAAATCAGGTCCCTCATTGTCTACCGCGATTTCTATTTGGTGAGAAACTAAGGATTCGTTTCCTGCATCATCTGTGGCTATCCAACTACGGTTAATAAACGAAGACTGCTTGCATTCAACACCTTCAATATAAGTTTCGTTATAAATAATTCTTACATCCGAATCACAGTCATCGGTGGCCGTCATCGTTATAGGCGCTGGAATCGGCTGCCCGCAAGTAAGAATAAGTTCGGAGGGCAATGCACTGAATGCAGGCGCTGTATTATCCTCCACACTCATCGTCTGTACGAACTCACTTGCATTGCCACAGGCATCTGTTGCTGTCCAAGTTCTTTCCACTTTAGTCAGTACATTTAATTCAGCCAATAAATTTTGATCCACAAAGCTAAGTGAAACATCACTACACCCATCGGTAACGAGCGGCTCTTCAAATTCAAATGATTCCTGACAAGTCAATACCAAAGTGCTTGGCATGTCAGAAAATATCGGTGCTTCCTGATCGACAAACTTATAGGTCTGCTCTAAAGTTCGCTGATTACCAACAGCATCGGTCGCTATCCAAGTACGTGTAAAACTAGCTCGATCTGTACACTGGTCTTCCCACTTAAGATCCTCAAAAGTTAGCATTACTTCAGAACAATCGTCTGATACATTTGGTTTGTAAATTTCTAATAATGAAGAACAATCAATCTCCACGGTATTAGCTGCTGATAAGGTAATACTCGGTGCTTCTAAATCTTTCACAAAAATAGTCTGATCTATTTGCGCATGGTTGCCGCATGCATCCGCCGCAGTCCATGTACGTCGTATCGCACTAATACAATCTGTACAATCCGTAGACGCTAAATCTTCATCTTCGAAAGTAAGACTGCTAACTTCTGTACAAGCATCCGTCGCAATGGCTTGATCGAAATCAACTCCTTCTGTACAAGTAATAGTTTTCTCTTTAATTAAATCTTCAAAAACAGGCAGTGCTGTATCTTCTACCACTTTAGTTTGAGTAAATGTACTGACGTTACCACAAATATCTGTAGCAGTCCAAGTACGGATTTGTATTGGTAATCCTGTACAGTTATTTTCAGATTGATCATCCGAAACTAAAACTTCAACCTCTCCCATATTGTCCGTAAAGTTAGGCTCAGAAAAATCTACGTTTGCGCCACACACTTCTACAATCATAGAGGGTATTTCAGAAGCACTAGGCGCTTCTGTATCGTCAAAATAAAATGTTTGACTAGACTCGCTCGCATTGCCACAAAGATCTGCAACCGTCCAAGTACGTGTCATACCACAATCTTCCTCTAAAGGAGTGTCCACGAAATCAATATCCAAATGGCTAATCGTTGCACAATTATCTTCACATATAGGGGTTCCAAAATCCAGATCTTCCATAGCCTTGATCGTTAAGGAAGCTGGAACAAAAGTAAATATTGGAGCATCTACATCTGCCGGAATAGAAATAATTTGCTGCGCAGTCGATACATTACCGCAGTCATCTACTCCCGTCCATGTGCGGATCATCTGCCCTTCCTGCGTACAGTCTCCTTGAGCAACTTCGTCCACATAAGTGAGTATCACTTCTCCACATGCAGTGGTACACACAGCTTCACCAAAAGTGGCGTTCTCGCCACAGTCCATCACCATGTCCTCTGGCACAAACTCAAAGCGTGGACCTACATAATCATCTGGAACTACCCAGGCCTCTGTGATAGCAGTTGTCGTATTTCCACAGGCATCCGTCGCTGTCCAAGTTCTAAATATATCATATCCAAAACCATTATTGCAATCATCTACCACCGCTCCGTCGTTGAGTGATTCGACAAAAGTAATGGTAACTTCATCGCATTCATCTGTTGCAATAGCCATCGGTATGTCTACTCCTTCTGAACAGAAAAAAGTTAGATTCTCTGGAACAAAAGTAAATACTGGCGGTGTATTGTCCGCAGGTATATTATAAGTAACTGACTCACTTGTGGAGTTACCAGCTACATCTGTTGCTACCACCTCGTATATATAGGTGTATCCTGTTGCGCATGTTCCCGTACTGGAAACAAGATTAACTGTAACTGTAACTTGTCCACTATCATCAGTAGCTGTGATATCATTGGGATCAAGCACTCCATCACATCCTATAGTAGTCGGGATATTGGTAATGACTGGAGGTGTGTTGTCAACGTCTCCGAAAGTAACCGAAGCCGAAGTACTATTTCCACAGGCGTCCGTAGCTGTATAAGTACGAATAGTCTGCCCTCCATTATTTTCATCCATCACTGTAATGATCACTTCACTGCATGCATCTTCTGCTAATGCTATTTCGCTTATAGTAGAAGGAACAAAAGTGAATACAGGTGGTGTATTGTCTGTTATATTAATATCTAATGTTTCTGTACTTACATTGCCACAAGCATCAGTAGCAGTAAAAGTAACGGTAATTGGATCTTCATAACAAGTGTCATCTAATGCTATCATATCAATATCAAAGTCTGTTTCCAAAGTAACTTCTGAACAAACATCCGTTGCTGTCAGAGCACCACTGTTGTTCAACCAAGTCTGAATCTCGGTGATACTATTATCACCACATTCAATATCTAAATCAGCTCCTCCACTTATTTCTGGAGGGGTGTTATCATTCAGTGTAAATGTTGCGGAAGTAGTAAGCTCCTGCTCACACTCATCTGTTCCTATAAAAATAACCGTTGTAGATGCTACATCACATGGAGCGTTTAAGGTAGGTAATGTCGGAATAGTTGGCTCTGTAGTCCAAGTAACATTTCCACAACTTGCAGCCTCTGCCCCACCATGGCTGTTGATAAAGTTCTCAAATGCTGTGACAACATCATCATTGCATTCTACTTCTATATCCATAGCTTCTGAGACAATACTAGGTGCCGAATCATTTATCACTTTGAATACTCCAGTGGTAATATTGGTGTTGCCGCATGCATCAGAAGCTATAAATTCTATGCTCAATCCATTTTCTTCTGCACATGAAATAGTATACTGCGGATTTGTAGGGTTAGTCGTAAAGGTCGTAGATGAACAATAATCGAAAGCAATTGCAAAACCATTATTGTCGATGTAGTCCTGAAAAATAGAATCTACATTTTCTGAACAGTTTACCCATTTATCTTTTGCTTGACTGGCAATATTTGGCGCATCTGTTTTTGTAAGGTTTATAGAAGCGAAGCAAGTATTTATTCTACCACATGCATCCCTCGCAGTAATAATAATTTCTTGACTTTGAAATACATCTTCCGTACAAACGTCCACAAAATTATCTATTTCAAAATCTGTTTGTAGATTCATTCTATTTCCACATGTACTAAATACACTCAATGTATCTAACCAATTTTCAACACTAGTTTCGATACCGTCTCGACAGTTAATTTCTAATGGTGCGACTCTGCATATAGTAGGATCATCCTCTATATCATATACGAACTCAGGTATGTTTCCAAATACTGTGAAAGACAGAGTACACACTGCTGATCTCCCACATTCATCTGTAACAGTTACTGGATAATGCAGACATGTCAAATCGCACTCTACGCCTAGTGAAGCATCATTGATAACCGGCTCACCGATATCAAATGAAAGTTCTACACCACATGCATTTAAGGCAGAAATATCCTCGACGTTTACGATTAACTCATCTAAGCAGGTAACTAACTGCGTTGGAGCATTGCTTAGCGGACAGGAAAGTTCTAAAGGGTCATCCAAGATAGGGTAGAATATTTGCTGTGTACAAGTGGCTATATTCCCGCACTGATCTTGTAACCAATATCTTCGTTCTAAAATCCTAGGATCGCCTGCGCAACCTAGTCCACCATTTTCGGTTTCTGCTACGGTAAGTGCGATTCTATCCGTACATAAATTATCAACATTTCCGCCACCAGCTACAAACTCAAAAGCGGTATTATAAACTGGAGGTACTGCCTGATCACATTCCGTAATGGATATTGACGATGGACATACAATAGTTTCATTAGTGAATCCGAGACAAGCTAATCCGCCCGTCCCTGGAAATCCTAAATTCGTTTGGGTAACTGAAAATTGACCCACATACGCTGGAGGCACAGAACCTTTAACAAATATAAGAAAGACTTCACCAGTCTGACCTGAAATAGTTATAGATTCCGCATTGGTTCCAATATTTGCACTGCAAGCTACAGGTGCAGGTAGTGACCCGCATGAGCCCGCTGCTGCTGCCACACTAGGAAACGGTCCCCACGCAGCTACGCTTAAGTTATTGGCGCTGGAAAATCTCAAAGTTATCGGGCCTGCTGCTCTTATCTCTGCATAGTAATAGCCCATGACAGAGGGCAGCGGTGAATGCGGAATACAACCATAATTATTTCCAGATGCAATAGCAACATTACTACCGAGAGGGAAATCATAATTGGGAAAATTGCAAAGTGGTGATGGATCACCACAAGTGCTCGATTGCCCATAAGCAATTGACCACAAAGAGAAAATACATAAAGTAATCAGTAATCTCATAAGAAATTTAGTTTTCAAAAACTCAATAAATATTATGCACTGGTCGTGCTTCAAATGGTGGCTGGGCGTGATGTATGGATAAAAAACCAAAAATCACCACTAAATATACCAATATTTTGACAATTATTGCTGTGGATTGCAAAAAATGAACGCGTTTAGTATTCCTGTATCCAAGTTAGAAAAGTACTTTTCGAGCATGGAGCAGGTATTTTATTGTTATTGTAAAGGATAGAAGAACTCCTGAAATTAAGAAGGCGCATAAAAAAAACCTCTTCTCGCGAGCGAGAAGAGGTTGAACAAATGAACTTTGAGACCCCTAGTCTTCCTACAGGCGAACCTGAGTCAGACTAAAAATTTGTCTTGAGTGTGTTGTATAAGTCCATAAGTAAATTATTCGATCACTATCATTTTTTTAGTAGCAGCATGTGTCGCAGTTTCTAACTGATAGTATAGAACTCCATTGACATTCAATGCACCTAGATCAAGATCTACTTCATTGTAGCCTCTACTAAAATTATCTTTAATCACTCTGAGTTCTCTTCCCGATACATCCATGATCGTCAAGGTAGCTGTTGCCGCCTCTGGAAGGTTGAACCCTATGCTAGTATTGGTTCTAAATGGATTTGGCTCGTTTTGATACAAATCAAATGTATTTGTATTAAGTGCAGTTCCATTTTCAGCAATGATGCTCAAGTCTACATTAAACTCTCCTTCATGGTTGAATGCGACAGCCGAAGTATACTTAGAATTCAACTTGATCTCTGCAGCAACATTACTAGCTTCTTTCACTAAGAAAGACATCGTAAATAAATCAGCCGTGGCAGCATTTACTTCTTTACCAGAGAATGTATTCCAGCTAAAAGTAATCACCCCATCATCGATCATCGCATAACCGAAGTTGTTCTCTGTAACGTCCAGTGAGCCTTCGTTTGCTCCCACAAATTCTAATTTTGCAGGATCAAATTCCATCGTAAACTGAAGCGCAGACATCATATCCATATCCTGAATTTGGAAAGGGATATTCACTTGCTGTCCTGCGACTAATGCCTGATCATCCACTGACAACTTCACCGTTGGGTTTAATGATCTTGTATCCACATCTAGTAATCTATTTGCAAAAGAATCCCCATCTAAATCACCAATCTTGATACCGATAAAGTCTGCATCCGCACTTGATGAAAGATTGTCAAAATCAATAATCTGTGGGAAATTTTCTTCCAACGGATCGGTAGGATCAATAAACTGGTAGTTTGCATCAATAAATCTCCAAGACTTATCAGCAGAGAAATTCTCTCTGGAGAATAAAACCAATTGTCTCAACTCAAGTAAATCGAGTACGTCAAGTTTGCTATCCCCGTTCACATCACCTGCGATTATTTTGTAAGGACTTCCTAACACTTGTACACCTAGAATATGTCTTGTCAATAAAACTAAGTCGAAAGTAGAAATACCATTTGCTGGATTGATGTTCTTTTCTGGTTGTACAGAATAGTCATCATTCATTTCTAGGTCATCAAAAATATATACCCCATCTGTAAGTGTTACGTATGGAGACATATTCTGAGAGTTGTTAGCAACTTGTACCGTTACCTCTTCAACGTCATCATTGTTTTCATTGTAGATTCTACCTGCGATTTGCGCAGAACCTGTAGCAACGTCACCGCAGTCATTTTCTGTATCTATCACTCGAATAGTAGAAGTACAGAAATCCCAATTACCTGCTTCATCTTCTACAAATACTTGAATACTGAATGAAGTCGGAAGCGAATTTCCATTTGCATCTCTGATCAAATCATCACATGTTATTGTGACGCTTGTTGCAATAGAAGGTTCGGTTGGATTTGGATTAGTAGCCAAAGAAGCCGTTACAATAATATCTTCATTAGCTGTACAGTTATCAAATGAACTTCCCATTTGAATTAAATCCGAAGCCCATACTTCTACAGATCTAGAAGGACCGTTCATAATCACAGTGCTTATACCACTGTTACAGAACGGTGTCGGATTCTTAACATCATTGATTCTAATCACAAAGTTACAAGTTTCCGTATTTCCACATCCATCACTTGCCTGTGCAAATCCTATGTGTGTTCCTACTGGTAACTCTCCAGTAATAGTATTGTCAAAACCAAAAGTTTCGAATGTTCCATCAGAGTCTGCATCAACTTTCCAGAAGTATTCGAGATCGGCAGCACAGTTATCAGTTGCACTAATATCAATACTTACATTTTCAGAACAAGTAGTAGAGAATGTTTCAATGGTGATATCAGAACAGTTATTAAATACTGGCGCTGTTTCATCTATGATATCGATATTTTGCGTGTATCTAAAATATCCATCTCCATCATCTTGAAACTTAAGTGGATCACCAGCAAATGGAATACCACCATCAGTTCTATTTGCAATAGGACCATCAAAACAAGTATTCTTAATGGTATACGTTCTTACAATTCTGTTGCAAGCTCCTGATTGGATCACATAAGTTTGATCCTCTGTATTTATTCCTATCTCACCACAAGTGATACCTGAAATAACTGGCTCCCCTACCATATCTATATTAGCAGTTGCTGCACAGTCTTCGATTGTAACATCTGCTGGAAAAGTGACAAAGAAATCAAAATCAGGCTCAACCGTTATACGCTGAACACAAGTAGCAATTCCTGTACTTGTGAAAGCCGTAAATTCTCTTTCTATTACACCAGCTCCACAGTCAACAGTATTTGAAATATCCGTAAAGTTAACAGCGTTAATGTTACAGTTATCAAATGCAAAACCATTAATACCGTCTCTAGAAGTAGCATTCATAATAACATCACCTGTGATATCTACCGTTGTAGCATCCAGACAAGTTATTGTTATATCATTTGGACAAGCTATAGTAGGTCCCACTTTATCATCTACGGTTACAGTTACCATACAGATATTGCTATTACCAGCAGCATCCATTACACGAAATACAACCATAACTTCTTGTCCAGCATCTGTGCATTCTAATGTCAAACACTCTGCAAAAAGACTATCGGGTGTACCCATTCTTTTAATAGTTCGACTTACTATTCCACAATTATCAGCGCTACCACTATCTAAGTTTTCAGCGCAAATTTCAGCTGCACCATTCACTCCATTCGTCAATGAAACTGTTGTAAATTGATCACAAATAGCTACTGGAGAATCATTATCAATAATGTCATAAAATACAGAGCATACTTCAGAAGGATTTCCACAATCATCCGTTGCTACAAAGTCTACTCTATAATCTCTTGTAGGCAAGGAAACGTTGTTTGACAAATCTTGTACCTGTGTTACCAATACATATCCTGTACCCGTTCCACCTGATGTAAATATATCTGCTGAATAAGTTATTGGCTCGCTACAAAAATCAGTTGCAGCAGGTGGTGTTAACGTACCTACAAAACCACATTGTCCCGCAGCAGCACTAGATGTAAACAATGGTAAAGCGTTTTCAAATGAACCCCCTATATCAGTTGTGTCAGGACAAGTAGTAAATTCCGGAGCAGTAGTATCTTCTATCTTTATGACTTGCTTAAATTCATCCAAGCCACTAACGATAGTCCCTTCACACCAGTCAAGAACCGTCCATTCTCTGATATACTTTTCCGTGTTTCCACATAGCTCTCCGATCAACTTGTCGCTAGAGTCCACTGAGTATCTACACACAGAATGATCCACATCTATGATTGGCAAAAATTGTAAATCACCGTCGTTATCCACCATCGTAAATTCTAGATCGTTGTCAGGATCTGTATCACCCATTCCTGCATCATACTTAGGATTGTTATAGTATGGTACAAATCGAGGATCTACAGCGGCTACTGATGCTTGGTCTATTGCTGTTCCACACTCAACAGTGATGGATGGTAGTGGTGGGTTTACTGTGGATGGTCTCCATTTATAAATGAATTGTCTGCAAGAATTGCTTGAAAATCCATTGTTGTCCGTGGCAGTCCACATATTAACAGTTACGTTATCTAGTACGAATCCTGCTGTCATAAAAGGTGCAGCATCTGCAGCACTAGGAGCAGGTATTGTTAAATTTGAATTTATCGTAAAAGGTAGATCATCAAAAAGATCACCATCTCCATCCGTATCGGGGTTTGCAGGTGTATTTGGAAGATTTATTTCTCCGCAAATTCCATACTGTATTGAGATCATGTTTACATCATCTACTCCAGAACAGTCTTCAAAAACTGGTGAACCAGCCATCGGATCTTCTCCACAGCTTACTGAGATTGATGGATTTTCAAGTGTACAAGTAGGTCCTGATTTATCCTCTGCATTGATAAAGCCCCAGCAGAAACTACCGCTAGCACTATTAGGTGTGTCTGGTGTGTATACGATCTGTACTTCATACATGCCAGGTGCAGAAATGATATCGTCAATCTGACCAAGAATATTGACTGTATATTGTGAGTCAGCCGCACATTCTGCTTCTAGGAGCATTCCTGGTGTGACTTGAAGTTCACAAAATCTACTTAATGTAACGTTCACTACATCATCACATGCTAGGATAGGTTCTATTACTACTTGCTTTTCGCAAGTAACTGCAGTGCCAGTACAATCTTCAACAGAAAAAGTTATGATATGTGTACCAACGGGCGCACCCTGCATAATAGATACAACATCTCCTTCCATGATAGGACTAGTAGTAGAAACAAATGGTGCTAAATCAGCATCCGCAATAAACGAAATGTCGCTACCGTCACATGACCCAGTAACTGAAGGGCCATCTACATCAAAAGCGAAACTAGTACAGCCACCATTGTTGGCAGCAGCAAATCTAGGATCCCCACAGTCAATCTCACAACCTTCACATGTAACATCAATTGTCAAATCTCTCCAATCACTAATACATTGGTGAGAGTAGGTCGCTAGGTAAATCATATTGTTCGAAGACATGCAAACCGCTGGTGGGGTGTATGATACCGTAGTACAGTTATTGGCGTCGGGATTCCCTGTTCCAGCAAGAAAGGTACCGCTCAAATCATCATACAACTCTGCTTGCGGAAACTGAGAGTTACCAGTAGTGTTTGTCGCAAAACAAAGTGTAAAAGTGTACTTGTTTGCAGAATTAATCGTCAATTCAAATACATTACCAGATTGACCAGCAATGGTAGGAATAGTAGTACAATTATTTGGCAAAGTTGCTGTAGAGTCACTCACAGTTGGTGGTGTACAGATTGGCGTTTGCGCTACTACTCCTACTTGACTAACAAATAGGAACAATAGCATCAAAGTAAATTTTCCCGCAAAAGATGAAAATGTGTTTCTCTTTTCTGAGCGTGAAATAAAGTTTGAAGTAGTAGTCCCCAACTTTTTTGATAAGGGAGCTGTAACGTGCTTCATAATGTTCAAGATTTAAGTGATATAAATAATTTATGTTTCCAAATTTATTATCACCCCAATGAAGCATATACACATAAACCAACCAGGCCAAAGAAGTACAATACCTCTACAGCAATAGCAATAAATAATGGATATAGCCAAACACCGTTGCGTCATGCTATACACCAAAAAGTGTATATCAACATTAAGTCTGAAAGGAGGTAGTCTTGAACTGCCAAAAGGCAAAAGTGAGGTAGCAGAAGCTCAACACATCCAAAGCTGATTTAATCCCAATCAGAACAGGGTTAATATATGTCGGTTTATGAAATTTCAGCTATAACAGAAAGCGTATAGCCTTTATGGATACATTAGAATTAATCCTAATGTGTTCTAATAGTTTACTAGGAAAGCATAGTTGGGTTGCGTAGAATTGGAACTAAAATAAAATAAACGCTGAAGTGAAGACATTTAAAACCATGTAAATAACTTATATTCAGTCACTTACAGGGTATAAAAATAATTGAATAATTAGATAAAAAAAGACGGCCATCACCTAAGTTTCAGCCGTCTTTCAATGGTTTAGATATATTCATGTAGGTATTAGGAGACGCATTTAAGCCTCATAATGTGATATGAAATGTTAAGGGAGAATTTGTTGGGTAACAAGAAGTTCGAATTACATGCCCAAATAGGCATGCATCCATTTTTAAATAATTAGGGATTAAATATTGCTGCGTGAGCTTCTGCTAAAAAGTATTACAACATACAATCATATGATTGCGACGCAAATATAGCGTATTGTTGCTAGTATTCACTACCCCATTTTTGGTATTTTTATACAGATTATATTGCTCTTTTGGGTCTGTCCAGATTTTTTATTCGGGGCCATCCCGTTCCGATAAACATCGGAAGCGTGACCAGGCTATACATTTCGAGCCGTCTGCATTATATTTCGTTCCGAAAATATAGTGCAGACGACTCTCCATTTCTATCCTTTGTCCTTGCGCTCTCCGAGCGACGCGCTAGATGCTATCGCACCATTCGCGATTTTTTAGGTGGAGCTGAGGCGAAAGCAATTTACTGTACGCTATACTTAAATTAGTTTTTTTTGTGATAGGGGTAGAAGTGATACGCAGGAGCCAGCACTGCCTATGTTGCAAGCGAGACCTGAAGGCTCGACGAGGTACGAGGAGAGACAAAGGACGACTATGCAACATGGCATAGCTGGCGACTAAGTACAAACGGATGACCCGACTCCTGACCGTTTTTCACGGGAAGGAGGATCACCCAAAATATGGAAAATCTTGTATTCCTAAAAAAATTATTACTATGGATCTGATCCTGAACACAATAATCAATATATCTATTTTGATATCAACCTAGGATCTTGCAAAGAGAAGTATTAGTTCAATTAGTTCGACTAGGTATTTTGAATGCGCAACTTCACTACATTGCAAAACAGCGTCTCCCTAAAAAAAGGAGCCCTTACTCTAGTGAGTAAAGGCTCCGATTCAGCTAATTATTTTTCTAATAAAAAGCTACTATAAATGATACAATTTAACTATTCCAAAATGATCATCTTCTTCGTTACAGAGTAGTCGGCAGTGTTAAGCTGGAAATAAAGTACACCAGACTTATTGATCTGTGTACTGGTCAACTCGACAGAGTTGTATCCTACTGCTGCATTTAAATTGCGTGTAAATAAGACCTTTCCATCCAGATCGAAAACCGTAAGTAGAACTGCTTGCGCAGTCGGCATTTCATACCTGATTACTGTTTGGCTACTAAATGGATTCGGCTGATTTTGATATACTTTGAAAGTGGTCGGTACTAGTGTAGTCGTTTCTTCCAGAATATTCAATTCAACATTGTACTGCTCTCCCATAGGCGTATATGCCTTCGCTTCGGTCAGCGTAGAATTGAGTTGTAATAAATCAGCTATGGTCAAATCTTGTTTTGCTGTAAAGTTGAAAACAATATCTGTACTTTCTGTAAAGTCTACACCTTTGGTGGTGTACCAAGCAAATGGCAACAAACCTTCTTGCGCAAATTTCTGACTAACTGCTCCCTCATTAAGGCTCAATGCTTGTGACTGAATACCTTCGAAGGCAGCAAGATTAGGATCAAAGTTTAATGTAAACTGCGCTGCACTCAAAGTTAAATCTTCTTGCGTACTTAGGCTTACTGAAAATTTAGTTCCTGCAGAAATAGCTGCATTGCTTGTCTGTAATACGAGTGGCTGTGCCGCTCTTTCGGTAACAGTTGTCACACTAGATTTCGTTTGTGCGGAGCAATCTAAATCTCCAATCTTCACGGCAATAAAATCTACTTCTGTGTCTGCACTTAGCGTTTCGATACTGTGGGTTTGTGGGATGGCCTCTAACCATGGATTTGTCGGATCTGGAAAAACGTAATCGGCATTAACGAATCTCCAAGCCTGATTTACTGAAAAATCATCTATGGCAAATAGTATCAATTGTCTAAGCTCTATCATGTCAAGTATGTCAATCGTCCGATCCATATTTACATCGGCAGCGATCAACTTGTATGGAGTATTCAGATCGTTTATTTGTAGCACATGCTGTGCCATCAAAACTAAATCGAAAGTAGAAATTCCGTTTGCTGGATCCTCTTCTTTGTGTGCAGCGATGGTGTATCCTTGATCTTCTAAATTCTCAAAGTTATACGTACCTTCTACATTCGTCATGCTCATTGGGATCTCAGTATCCATTAGCTCAACCTCTACATCTTCTATAGAAATAAATTCTTCGTTGTATATGCGGCCGGCGATACGGTTAGCCGCGCACGATACTGGCTCTGCTTCATCTCCAGGACATGTCGCCGCCAAGTTCGGGTCAGTAAAAAAGACTTGGCTAGTATACTCCGTACCATCCAGAGCAGCTGGCATAAATGTAAATACATCATTGCCTATTTGATCCATACCGATTTGATTACCCTGATCATCTATTAATCTGAACGTAAGATCATTTAAGTTACCAGAATAGGTAGTAAATGGATCTATCGTAACTGTACCTGAAAAAGCACTGCAAGTAATAATATCTCTTTGAATTGTAACTACTGGGCAGCAACTTGTAAAAGTAATTGTTGTGACTGCTGAAGCACTAATCCCACAATCATCAGTAACAGTAAAGGTCCCTACTTGTACAATGTTACCCATCGCATCAGGCTCACTTGTCTCTATAACTACCTCACTAGTAACGGGATTAGTAGATGCGCAAGGCGAATCAATTACTGTAGGAGGAGTAAACATAAAACCATCCATTTCACTACAAACTAATGTCTGATCTGGTGCTGCAGTTACTTGTATAGGAATATTCTGTACTGTTATAGACTGCATTACTACAGTTGAGTTTCCACAATTATCCGTAGCTATAAAAGTTCGAACAAATGAATTATTATTAGGGCACATATCAGTAACTGGCGGTCCATCAGAAACTTCAACTAGAACATCATCATCACAATTATCTTCAGCTGGAATGGTTGATGTTACGGGGATATTATTGCATGATACAGTTATATCCATCGGAGTATTAATAAAGGTCGGGCTTGTATTATCACTTACTTCTATGGTCTGAATTCCGCTAACCGAATTACCACAATCATCTGTAGCTATAAAGGTTCTGGTAATAGTATAATTATCAGTACAATTCCCATCCGCTCTCATATCTGTAAAAGTTACAACTGCCATATTTCCTTCAGGACAAGAGTCCGTAGCCGTAATCTCCGTACCATCTGGAATAGCGCTACATTCAGCAGTGATATCCATGGGAAACATTTGATCAAAAGTAGGTGGCGTATTATCTTCTATATTAATAGTCTGTGTGCAAGAAGCTATATCAGCACCGTTTTGCACTAAAAAATAGGTTCTAATGATAGTTCCACTTCCGTCACAAACACCTGACATAAATGGACCATTTTCAAAACGTGTTGAAAACATAGTGCCACAGTTGCCTCCTATAGTTGGTCCAACACCATTGATGTCACCTAAGGCATCATACTCCGTACACTCCACAGTCACATTTGGTGGACAAGAAAAATTCGGTGCAGTTTTTATTTGCACTTCTGAAGTACACATAGAAATATTTGAATTTCCACATGCATCAATCGCTCTGTAAACTAAAACGATAGATAAAGAACCATTTGCGTCCATAGTTGCATCAGTACAATTAATAAAAATACAATCATCAAAAGCGGAATCATCATCCTCCATTTTACGTACTTGAAGACTTGTAATAATACTGCAGTTATCCTTAGGGGTTGCATTATCAGATGCACATACTTCTGCATTTCCATTGCCATCAATCGAAATACCTGTTCCATGACATTGAAGCGTAGGTACTACTGTATCATCAACATTAACAAAGTAGTTACAAGGTGCAGATGTATTATTACATCCGTCGGTTGCAGTGACTTCTACTCTATAGTTTCCTTTTGGAAGAAGAGGACTTGTGCCAGTGGCAACTAAAGTACCCGTACCCGTAGTAATAGCACCAGTATCGAAGAATGAAGCATTATATGATAATGGCTCACTACATCCATCTGTTGCTAGCAATCCTAAACTAAGAAAATCTACTGTCGCACTACAAGAGGTGCTCGAAGTAATTCTTACGGTATCAGGATTTGTAATCGTTCCAACAGCATTGCCAGATGGACAATTTGAAAACACAGGCTCTATATCATCCCTTGTTTCAACAAGCTGGGATGCGTTATCAATGATGATTTCATCGGTACAGCAATTCGTTACAGTATACCTTCTAATGAATTTAATTGTATTTCCACAAGGAGTGCTTTCAGGTCCATCCACATTATTAACAATAAACTTACACACGCTATGATCCTGACCTGCGATACCAACAAATTCTGGGTTGCCATTGTCATCTACTCTGGTAGAAACAAAAGTTGGGTCAACGATATTGGTTTTCATAAAGTCATTGGAACCACTATTGTCATTATCTACGTCATATAGTGGGTTTGCATAATAAGGAACTAACTTAGGATCTTCTGCTACCAAAGCAGAAGGGGTAGTTGCAAAGCCACAGGAAAGAAGTGCTTTACCTGGCGCTAAGATATCTGTAGGTCTCCATATATAGATAAACTGATCACACGTATTGCCCGTATTCTGCCCATCACTTGCAGAGAAAGTTCTTTTTTCAATTCTCTCCAAAGCAAAGCCACCGTTCGATAATGTAGTAGCCTCATCCTCACTAGGTGCAGGAATACTCATACCCATAAAAGTTAGAGTCATCGTAACTGGATCAAAATCATCAATTAAGTCATTATTACCATTGGTAATACCAGCAATTTCTCCACAGTCGCCAATAAGCGTTTCCTGCACTGGATTCTCTACAATATTGCCATCCCCTGAACAATCGAAAAAAGTCGGTGATGCCGTTGCACCTTCAAATCCACAAACGAAATTGTATTCTCTATCCGCTTGAGGAAGATTACATGTAGGTCCATTTTTATCTTCGATAAGGACAGCCTTCCAACATAATTCTTTGTTGAAAAATGGATTTGTAGTATTGGGTCCAGTTGCTGCCGTTCCGTCCATCGTAGGTGTATATCTAACGGAAATATTATACGTTCCAGCTTCGCTTACAGAACTACTTGCTACCCCATTTATATAAAGAGTGTATTGTTCGTTACCACCACAGAGATTTGTAAGAAACATATTTGCAGTCAATGGAGTGTTGCAAACACTTGTTAGATTAATATTTGGAGAGTTACATCCTGAAGTTGGTTCAACAACTAGCTCTGTAGTACAGGTAGAAGTAATACCAGAACAATTCATTACTGTAAATTCAACTGAATAAATATCTGCTGCTAGTCCAGCAGGTACGGATACCATATTGCCAGTAATAGTAGCTCCAGTACCTCCGTCATTAGATATATTTAATGTTGAAGCATCACATGGCCCTGTTGTTGTTGGCACTGGAAAAGCACTGGCTGCAGAGATACAGCCAGACTCATTTGCTGCAATTACCTGTCTATCTGCGCAAGTGATGGCGCAAGATGTACAAGTAACACTCAATGAATAATCCTTCCAGTTTCCCGCACAGGACTTATCCCATACGGCTAAGTAAAGTACATTGTCTTCTGTAGAATTATCTATATAAGTCATATTCGTTGGTGTAGTTCCAGCGGAAGCTGAGACTGGTCCAGAGGAAGCAGCAATATCTAACTGTGTCTGATCATGAAATAAATCCATTTTGCCTGGAAATATAGGATCACTCAAGTTGTTACCACTTGGCACTAATGAAAATGAATATGAATTACCTTCGGCTATTGTTATTGTATACAGTCCACCAGCGGCTACAACAATAGAACCACTTTCGTCGCCATCACAGACTAAACTTGACACGTCAAGTGCTACTGGTGGAGTTTCAAAACTTGCCATATTAAAGCATTCCTGAGTAGGCATTGAATTACATGGAGCTTGGGCATAACTAATTATGCTCATGAACAAAATAAGTAAGGAGCACAGACTCCTGATTTCTAATAATTTAGGTTTAGATTTTGGAATCACCGTGAATTTGGCATTCCATGAATAGTTTACATACTTCATAATTTCTTAATTAGATTAATAAAATGTTTTAATTCCTAGACATGGAAATCCCATCCCTAGGTGTGAATAAAAAGGGGGGCAAATCATTAATCTGTGCTTACCAAATAGGATATCTAGTAGCAGGATAGCAGATGTACCTCGAGCGAGGTCATCAAAGTTCAAATAAAATTAAAAGGTAAATTTTTATAGAAAGGGTCTCAAGCCTTGGAATGCGGTAAACATTCTAAGACAAATATGCGCGATAAAGCATTTAGCTGTTGTCCTCACTTTTGGGAATGTGTGACAACACTTTATAGATTGTTTATATATAAATAAAATGTAAAGTGACTTGTATCTAGGGCTTAGGGCGTATCAAAGAGGTGAAAATGTGATAAAATCTCGGTGGAATATATAAGAGATCTTTACAAATAAATTAATGAATATAATCATAAGAAGATCATCAAAATTTTAATGGTTTGGAAGGCTCCATTTTCTAAACTTTGCACCAAAAATGAGGAATTCTAGTTTACAGTTTGTCCTGATTTTTCTAAAAATCACGCCAAATTGGATCTTGAATTGCCTATTTCCGTGGGTTGCCACCCACGGCTACCAGTATTTAACTCCCGCAAATCGGGACAAGCTGCTCTGCGGTTATCTTTCCATACTTCAAAATCCGCCTATATTCTATACGGATAAAAAAAGCGCCTTTTCATTCCGAAGAATGAAAAGGCGCTTAGTATTGAGTCTTTCGACTGAAAAGAAAAAAAGGATAGTACGGAGTAAACTCCGTACTACCTATATAATTATTCTAAGATAATCATCTTCTTAACAGCTGAGTCAGAGTCAGTATCCAACTGATAGTAAAGAACACCAGCAGCTCCAAGCTCATTACGGTTGATATCAACCATATTGTAGCCTCTTGCATAGTTAGCAGTAATTACTTTCAATGTCTTACCAGACACATCATAAACTCTCAATGTTGCAGTACTTGCAGCAGGCAAGTTAAATCCGATCGTTGTAGTCTCATTGAACGGGTTTGGCTTGTTCTGGAACAATTCGAAATTACCACCAGTAGTAGTAATAACACCTGCATTGTTGAATGCAATATTTACATCACTTACTTCACTTTCAGTGTTATAAGCTTCAGCCAATGTGAATTGGTTAGTTAAGCTTAATACATTGTGTAATGTAGCGTTAGCGTTAGCTGTGAAATTGATAGAGAATAAAACCTCATCATTTTCTACACTAATACCTTTACCCATTTCAGTGAAAGAAGTAGTAATAATACCTTCATCAAGCATTGTGAATCCAAAGTTGCTTTCGTCTACATTTAATGCGCCTGCCTCTACTGAAATAAAGTCAGCAGCATTTTGGTCAAAGTTCATTGTGAACTGGTATCCAGTGATATTATTGAAGTCAGAAGCTCTGAAGTCAACTTTATATGAGTTACCAGCTGTCATTTCAACATCATCAATGTTCATTGTCAATGTAGTAGGGAAAGTTCTGTCTTCCGTACTAGTAAATGAAGGTCTCTTAGCGCTACCGTCAAGATCACCGATCTTAACTGCTACGAAATCTTCATTTTTGTTAGTGTCAAGCATTACAGATATACTTTGTGGGTAATCTTCAGCCCAAGGAGCTGTAGGATTCTGGAAAGTATAATCAGCGTCAACGAATCTCCAAGAAGTATTATTTGTAAACTCATCAATAGAGTACAAGATAATAGCTCTCAATTCTACCATATCAAAGACGTCAATCTCATCATTAGCATCTACATCCGCAGCGATAAGCTGGTAAGGTGTAGTCAATTCGTTAATTTGTAGTACGTGATGAGCCATTAGAACTAGATCGAAAGTAGTAATACCTTCAGCAGCACCGTCTAATTTTTCAGGAGTTACTTCGTACATTTCGTTAGAAGTTTCAGATGAACTATATACACCGTCAGTGTTAGTCATCACAACATTGCTGTTGATAGATACTTCAACGTCATCTACTTTGTTATCCTGCTCCGTAGCAGTTGTACCCGTAAGAAGTGAAGAACCAGTACCCTCATCAGTACAGTTACCAAGGTTATCTTGGATAACTACAGTAACGATACAGAAATCAGCATTACCAGCCTCATCTTCGATCCATACTTCAACGTTTACAGCTCCGTCAATAACATCTTCACAACATACATCAAGTGATGTAGTTAATGCTCCGTTGTCACCTTCTCTTCTTACTCTTGCATTATCTTTCCACTCTTCTACTGTTCTATCCGTACAGTTGTCTTCTCCTTTCTTCAAAAGGTGAGCAGCTAATACAGAAACACAGTTACCGTCATTCATCACAACAGTAGTCAAACCTTGACAAGTAGGAGTAGGATTCTTACAATCTCTAACAGAGAATGGGAATTCTTCAGCAGTCTCGTTACCACAACCGTCAGTAACGATAAACTTGATCGTGTGATCACCGTATGGGTAAACACCCGTTGCATCAGCACCGCTTCCTTCGATATCAATAGTACCGTCAGAGAATGCATCGATCTTATAGCTAAACTCAAGAGCAGCTACATCAGAACAAGCATCTTCACCAGTTGCAATTAATACAACTTCACCTTCGCAACCTGCTGTGAAATCACAAGGATCTGGAGCAGTAAAGCTTAATGTAGGTGCTTCGCTATCTACAACTTTAATGATCTGAGTATACTGGAAGTATCCGTCATCATCTCTGAAAGTTCTAGGAATAGGAAGTGGCGTTCCAAGATCAGTAAATCCTCCAGCTGAAGGATTCTCAACGATACAGTGGTTAACGATTGTATAAGTTCTTTCGATCTTATAACAAGCATCTTCAACTTGAACAAAGGTTCTATCTATAACAGAGATTCCTATGTTTTCACAGTCATCTTCAGTTACGATAGGTCCAGCAATAGTACCTAAATCTTCAGGACAAGTATCAATAGTCAAGTCACTTGGGAACTGAACGATAAAGTCAGAAACGTGTACAACTGTAATAGTTTGAGTACAAGAAGCATCATTAGACTTATCAGATCCGTCAGTAGCAGTATAAGTTCTTCTCAATAACTGTCCACAGTTAGGAAGTTCAACTTCTACGATATCACCAGCAGAGATAGAAGCTCCACAGTTATCAGTAGCTTCAGGTGCAGTGAAAACATCACCAGCGTGAAGCGCTTCATCACATGTGATAGTAGCATCTGGCTTACATACGATTTGAGGTCCAATTGGATCTTCAACCAATAGATCAGCCCAACAAACGTTAGTGTTACCAGCAGCATCAGTTACTTCTAATTCAACTCTAACTGTACCAAGATCACAACAAGCGAAATCAGCAAATTCTCCGAAACCACTACCTACACATCCTAAAGAACGGATAGCAACAGTTACGTCAGAACAGTTATCATTAGAACCTTCATCAAAGTCAGTAGCAAATACTCTTGCCGTACCGTTACTGTTTAATGAGATGTTTAATCCATTATCACAGATAGCAGTAGGAATAGCATTATCAATTACGTTAATAGCGATATCTACAGAAGTCGTGTTGAAACACTCATCAGTAGCAATCAAAGTAGCGTTAGTGATTCCAGCTGGAAGGCCAGAAGCAACATCACCAGCAAATAGATCAACGATGAATGTAGTAGCAGATCCAGTGTATACACTACCAGTAGTATACTCTAATCTTACTCCAGTGATAGCTGAACAAGCGTCAGTGATATCAAGAGCAGAAAGGTCAAGAATTCCTTCGCAATCATCATTAGCATTAACAGTAATAGATGCACCAGCATTAACAACTGGTCCAGTGTGATCTCCAACAACGATCAACTGAGTGTACTCAGTAGGCGTGTTAGAAGGTAAACACCAGTTAAGTATCTGCCAAGTTCTTAAGATCTTGTAAGATTCTCCACAACTGTTAAGTATATCATCTTCGTAAGAAATAGAAAGCTTACAGAAGTCTTCATCAGTAACTTGATCACAACAGAATGCAGGGAAACCAGCTTGAGCAGGATCAACAGATCCGTCAGCCAATAACTCTTCAGTTCCACACTCAATAACAACATCGTTAGATGGTAAAATCAAGTCAGCAATTCTAGGAGCTTTAAGGTTAACCGTCTGAGTACATACAGAACTTTGTCCGCAAGCATCAGTAGCTTTCCATACTCTCTTAATCTGAGCACCATTCCAATCTGCGATTAGATCACAGTTAGATTCAACTATTTCAGAAATCAATTCTACATTATCCAAAGCACAATCAAATGCTAAGTATGGGAAAGGATATCCACATGTAATAGTAAGAGATGCAGCAGTAATCTCACCACCACCAAAAGGAGGTACAGGGTAAGAAACACCATTATCAGTTACTCTCAAGTACCAAGTCTTTCCGTATCCTTCAGGAGTAGCATCACCAGTAGACTCAGAAACAAAATCAACATCCTTGTGAGAATCAGCATTCTTGCAAGAAGCTCCTAATAATCCAAGTAAATCTGGAGAATCATTAATTGGGTTAGGCGTGTAAGTATTTACAGCTCCAACATCACCAATTTGATCCAATTGTAAAATTCCACCTGCGAAAGGATTAGCTAAAGTAGCATTGAAGTGATCAGGTATGTGTAATTCTACACCTAAATCAGTTACTTCATTATGTGTAAGGCTCAAGTTAACTTGGATATCCTGTAAAATAGTTCCTAGTCTTCCACAAGGTACAGTAAAAGGAATCCATGTATTAGATCTTAAAACTCCAACGTCACCACCAGCAATATTGAATGGTAATTCTGCAGCTGCACTAGACTGTAGCGTCGTAGTAACAGAGTAGAATTCATCCAAAGCGTTAGGATCGTTACAGTTTACATCATAGTCGTTACAAATAATAGTAGGAGCATTCTTATCTTCTACAGTTATTTCACCCCAACAAGTAGTACCTGTTATCTTGTGTGTAATCACATACTTTAAAGTCTGCTTAATTTCGTTGTAAGAAACAAAGTTGTTAGCAGGTTGAGTATTTTGTCCTGGAAGTATTTCTGCTCCATTAGAATCTAAAGGCAATCCTCTTGAACTAAATACAACCAAAGGCTGATCGTTAGCATCAAGAATAATTACTTGATAGAAATCATTTAAGTTAGCAAACTCACAACCAAGAACACTTGGTACGCCAGCCTCAATAACCATATCAGCAGTTATTTGGATAACACATTCTCCTAAATCATCAGAGAAAGACTGTACAAAACCACCTTCAGTTGGGTTAGCATTTGGAGGAGATAAAGGTACAGTTACATTATCGTTACATGTGAAATTAGAAGTCTCTGCAACAAAAACAGTATAGTCAGCAGTACACTTAGTGATCAAACCATCACAGTATAAATATTCTGTAACATACGAATGACAACCAGCTTGAACAGTACCAGCAACGATACCAGCATAGTCAACTTCAGTTTGTCCTGTGTAAGGAATAAAACCAGTTAATAAAATCGCATTGTTATCATTCTGATCAACAAGAACAGTATGTCTAATCTGAATATCACAACCTAAAGCGTGATTACAATCTGGGTAACATACTTCTGGTTCTGCAACTGGAAGTATTAGCTCAGCACCAACACATGATCCAGCAACAGCAATCTGATCTGCATCAGTACAAGCTGGCTTACATGGGAATGTAAATGCCATTCTAACCTCATCACCAGGTAAAGCAGAGTTAACATCACCTACAGGACCAAAGTCCGCTTCTCCCAATGTCTTAACAAGAGACTGACCGAAAAATGGATCATTAGGATCCGTAATTTCAGTTCCATAATCAATATCAGAAGAAATTAACTCCCAGTTTCCACCACCATTCCAACCAATGTTGAAACCGTCAAAAAGTGCAACAGTATATTCGTTACAAGCTTCAAGCGTTAAAGGGTAAGTAATTTGTGTACCTGGAGCAAGTCCAGCATAAGTATTTGCAGTAATACCGAAAACCTGAGGTCCTTGGCAGTTTACGTTATTGAAACCGTCATAAATTTCCCAAGACATAAAGTCAGGGAATGTACCAACAGTAATTCTCACAGTTGCATCAATTTCAGAACCTTCACATCCTACATCAGGACAAGAAGCTTTTACTGTTCTTAATTCAGTAGATGGAGAAGGACCTTCACTTAGAAGAACTTCACCTTCATAAGAAATAACGCTGTAAGAGTTTTCAGCATTGTCACCACCTTCCCAGTATTGAACGTCTAGTGAACCACCATCTTCGATACAGTATTGGTAAACATAACAACCGCCTTGAGCAGCAGTAAGCTTAATCTCTTCAGAAGCACCTTCATTAACAGAAACCATTAATTTAGCACCTTCCCATCCGTCTCCACCTGCATCAGCAAGCTGTAGATACTGAGGACAACCTTCAGCACAAGGATCAAATACAAAAATATTAACTGGAAGTCTTTCAGATTCTCCTCCTCCACAATTAGTAGTTACAAATAAAGTAGCTATTTGCTCATGGCATAGGAAAGAAGGATCTAAATCACCTGCAGCAATCAAATCTTGAATTACTGTGATAGGTAAAGATTCACCTGTAAATATAGCCTCATCAAGATCACAAGGACCCGTATACCAAGTAATACAAGCATTTGCTTCTACAGTAACTGTAGCAGGCACGAAAAAGAAAGTCGCATCTGCAGTCCAGAAATCTCCACTACTTGCACTACAAAGTGTCGTACTAACTTGAGCTGTTCTAGCAACAGTAATATCTAGAGAACCGTCATTATTAGCATCTGAACTAGCAGGTACACAAACGGTTACACAGTTTCCAGCAGGATTACACTGGTCAGCAAAAGTACCAGTTTCACCAGCAACAAAGGTAGAACCATCTTCAAAAGTGAAATCATATGCCTCTCTATTACCACCAGTGCCGTCGATATCTCCGAAAGCACAAAGTACAAGCTCAATAGCACCTAATGGATCAGCTCCTGGAGCAGCATAAGCGATAGAAAATGTAGTCCCAGCAGTGCTTGTAGCAGCAGCGGTAGCTGTAGCAGATCCAGTAGTAGTACCCGTTGCATCAGCAGCAGCAGAAGTACAATCAGCCATTCCAGCTGGCACACAATTGAAACCATTAGAACATTCAGCACTAGCTCCAGGAGCTTGTAAGAAGTCTGATTTACCTATTTCATAAATACCACACACTACATTAGGTGCAGGAGTAGGAGCAGCCATTGGACAAGTAACTGTAATAGTTCCTGACTCAGATGAAGCGGAGAAAGAACCAAACTCTCCAGCAGTACGTGTCAGTAGACCCATTGGATCAGCAACTGTAGCACCACCAGAAGTTGCAACTGTAATTTCCCAAGTGATTTCATTATCAAATGAAGTGTTGTCAACAAAATCAACAGCTATATTTTGTGATCCACCTTCTGGAACACAAACCTCAGCGTAGTTGTAAGTAACAGTTTCATCTGCATTAGTAGTAGTAATAGGATTAACTTCTCCTCCAACATCAACTGTCAAAGTAGAACCATCCCATCCATCACCAAATGAATCTTCAAACGTTAGAGAAACATTAACTGCACATTCTCCTGGAGCACAAGCTGAAGCAGGAGGACAAACTGCAGTAAAAGTAGTTGAGTTTGCACCATTGTATGTACCCTGTACATTAACTGGCGTGTCACCGGTAGGACCAGTAACAGTATACCCAACTTCAGCGTTAAAAGCATTGCCTGGTGTAGTTTCCGCAACTGTCACCACATCTCCTGTATTAACAGCAAATAAAGTAAGTTCCGGACCTGTACCCGCAGCTAAAGTATAGTTAATCACAGCCGAAGGCGTGGTGATTTGTACAATCTGGCCACCGTCCCATCCGTCACCGAATGTATCGGTCGCTGTTAGCGTATAATTACAATCCGGACACCCTGCTTGCGCAGAAACGGAGTTTGTAAACGCCAATAGACTTCCCAGAAAAAAGAAAGTATAAAGTATTTTCTTCATAATAATTTGTTTTTTTAAAAAATTCGATTAATATTCATGGTATTTCTAGTAAGCATTCGCATCAAGAATCCACTGCGTCTTTTGTGCAGCTTGTGGATTTTGATTTGTAGCGGAATTGGACTCATTTATTTCGGCTTGAAATTCTGCTAACTGTGCAGCAGAATAATTTGCTAAAATAGATGGATGTGTTCTACGGATTTTATCCGATTCAAAAGCTGTTTTACCTGTTGTATCCGCTAAATCGCGCAAGTAATTTGGATTAGCATTGAAGTTGGACTCCAATACTTCTAGGTAGTCAATTGCATCCTGCACTGTATCATACTTAGCAGTACCGGGAGCAAAAGAGTCCCTTAGTTCGATCATTGGAGTTATCTTACCAGCAAAAGAAGTATTCTGTGCATTGGCGTTAACATTACCAAAAAACAAGAATCCTAATGCTAGGAAGGTTACCATCAACCATTTTGAACTAAGGAAATTCAAAGATTTCTCTTTTTTCATGAGACTAATATTTAAAAGGTTAACAAAAAATAATTACACGTTTAATTGTTTGCCAATACGGCAAACGAATCCTTTATGAAAGAATTCAGTATAAGTAAATACTTATAGTTACGGTTAATGAGAATAGCGCAGTATACACTGGCCAAATAAGTCTGTGGGTACAGACGAGGGATATTAGGATCAAAGATAGGTCAAAGCTTCTGCGCAGAGAATACCCGAAAAAGGGTATTTTTAGGTATCCTCTATTCTGCTAATTTTGATTTCGAAATTGATTTTACCTGATATATAAATTTTAATATGAATATTAAATTTCATACGTTCTTGTTCGGTTGCTTCTTATTTATGAGTCAATGCGAAACCGAAACCAACCAAATCGCAGTCAACCCTTCTCTTCCTCAGTTAGAAAAATTAAGTGCCGAACGGACAAATGTTCATTTTACCAATACTGTAACGGAATCAATTGAGAATACCCTTATAAACAATAATAATATTTATGCAGGCGGAGGTGTTGCAGTCGGCGACATAAACAATGATGGTCTGCAAGATTTTATAGCGATCTCAAATCAAGAAGCACCTGGACTGTATCTGAATAAAGGAAATTTTGAATTTGAGGACATCTCCAAATCATCCGGATTGAAAAAGACAAAAGGATGGAGCACAGGGGTAGTAATGGAAGATGTTAATGGTGACGGCTTTATTGACATTTATATTTCTAAAGGAATATTTACGGATAAAGATCCTACTAAGCGGGTGAATCTTTTGTACATTAATAATAAAGACAATACTTTCACAGAAAGTGCAAAAAAATATGGAATTGCCAGTACTAATGTAACTATTCAGTCTGTTTTCTTCGATTTTGATCTTGATGGAGATTTGGACTTGTATCTGCTCAACCAACCTGTAGATACAGACGAAATAAAAGTCAAGGATCTTGCTAAAAGAAGAATGACTACAACCGACAAAAAGAATAGCGATACTTTCTATTTAAATACTGGAAACAAATTTAAAGATGTCAGTAAAGAAATGGGCATTACAAACTGGGGAAATGGTCTCGGCATTGGCATATCAGATTTTAATGAAGACGGGTATCCTGATATTTATATCACAAATGATTTTAGTGTAGACAATTTTTTCTATTTAAATAATAAGGGTAAAGGTTTTAGGGAAAACGGAAAGAAATTTTTCAAGCATCAATCCTACTTTGCCATGGGTCTCGACTTAGCAGATATTAATAACGATGGAATGATTGATATTTTTGAAGTAGAGATGTTACCAAAAGAGCGAAAAAGGTCTATTATGAATATGGGTTCTATGAACCCTCAACTTTTTGAAGAATTGGGTAGGTTGGGATTCGTGCCTCAATACATGAGGAACTCTTTGCAATTAAATAGAGCCAGAGGCCAATTTAGCGATATTGCTCAAATCGCAAATGTTGGAAAAACAGATTGGAGCTGGGGAACGCTCTTGGTGGATATAGACGATGATGGTTACAAAGATATTTTTGTCACCAATGGAATAGTAAATGATATCAAGGATAGAGACTTTGCTAGAAGAGGTAATAAACTTTCGGAAAAATCAGGCGGTTCGTTAACGCTAGAACAGCACTTGGATTTAGTAGTATCGACAAGGGTGCCAAATTATGCTTTTCAAAATCAACAGAATGGACTATTTGAAGATAAATCAAAAGAGTGGGGTTTTGCAGATAAAGGGTTTTCAAACGGATTCTCTTATGCAGATTTAGATAATGATGGTGATCTAGATTTGATCGTGAACAATATAAACGAGAGTCCTTGGATTTATAAAAATAACAGCAGGGAAAGAGGATCTAATACGATAAACTTTAAATTAAAAGGAACTACTAAAAACAGAAATGGAATTGGTTCTAAAGTCAAAATATATACTGATGGTGAAATGCAGTATGCAGAGCAGTATGTGGTGAGAGGATTTATTTCAAGCAGTCAACATATTATTCATTTCGGGCTTGGTAATAAATCTGAAATTGATTCGCTTGAGATAATTTGGCCTGATCGAAAAGTAGAAAGAATTAACACTCCTTTAAAAGCGAATAAAACCTACACGCTAGACCAGGCTAAATCAGTTAAGGATTCTAGACCGCCCCGGGTGTACAAAAATTTGCTCCGTGGAGCCTCAAGTGCATTGAACCTAAAAAATACACATCAAGAAAAAATTTATGACGACTACGAGAAAGAATTACTGCTCCCTCACAAGCTTTCACAACTTGGGCCAGCTTTAACTACAGGAGATGTAAATAATGATGGTCAAGATGATATTTTTATCGGAGGTTCAGCAAGTTTCCCGTCAAAACTATATGTAAGTAAAGGCGGCAAATTTGAACTTCAAACGAATCAACTTTGGGAATCAGAAAAAGAATATGAAGATATTGCAGCAGAAATTTTTGATGCAGATAATGATGGAGATAAGGATCTATATGTCGCAAGTGGGAGTAATGAATTTGAAATTGGAAGTCCATTGTACCAAGACAGACTATACATAAATGACGGAAATGGAATTTTCACAAAAAGTAAAAATATTATTCCTGATATTAGAAGTAGTGGTGGCTCGGTAGAAGCTGCTGACATAGATGGCGACAACGATTTAGATCTATTTATTGGCGGCAGATTGATTCCTGGAAAATATCCTCAAACTCCCCAAAGCTATGTGCTAATAAATGAGGATGGAATCTTTAAAGATCAAACAGAAAAAATAAATAGCACACTATCAGATATTGGAATGGTGACCAGTGCACTCTGGAGTGATTACGATGATGATGGTGATCCTGATTTGTTTATTGTTGGCGAGTGGATGGGCATAAATCTATTTGAGAATAAGAACGGCAAACTAGAAAATATTTCAACAAATACAGGTCTTGATCAAACAGAGGGATGGTGGTTCAGCGTAAGTGAAATAGACTTCGATAATGATGGTGATAAAGATTATGTATGCGGCAATATAGGGTTGAATCATAAGTTCAAAACGAGTCCAGAAAAACCTTTTCAGGTCTTTAGTGATGACTTCGATAAAAATGGATCATTAGATATAGTTCTTGCATACCATGAGTCAGACAAATTCTATCCAGTAAGAGGCCGAGACTGTTCTAGTGAACAAATGCCATTTATAGCCGAAAAATTTCCAACCTTTGAGGCTTTCGGAAATGCAGAAATGAAAGATGTGTTTGGCGATAAACTTGACGGTGCATTTTCCTTAAAAACAAGTACTTTTGCATCAGTAATTTTGGAAAACGTTGGAGGTAACTTTAATGTAGTTGAACTACCATTTCCCGCTCAACTTTCTGCTGTAACGGGTGTGATAGAACTTGACTTTAATCAAGACGGTCATAATGACTTGGCTATTTCTGGCAACATGTTCACTACAGAAGCAGAAACAAGTCGCGCAGATGCCAATATGGGTCTGATGTTACATGGAGATGGAAAAGGAAATTACAAAGAGGAGTTTATTGGGGATTCTGGATTCTTTACGCCTGGAGATACGAGGCACCTAGAAGTCATAGATTTCCAAGGAGAAAAGCTAATCTTAGTAGCTAATAATAATGGTAAATTTCAATCCTATCTTACCAATTTTAATAAGTAAACAAATTTATATCGAAAATAAAAATACGCTTGAATTAATATTAAATGATTTATTTACTATTAAATTTAAGTTTTTTATTCTTCAAAATGGTGAAAATAGAAGTATGAAATTTAATGCCAGTAATTTAATAATCCTTCTCGTCCTGATATTGTGTAATTGCGAATTAGATGCTCCTCATCCTACACTCTTTGAAAAATTAAGTGCGGATCAAACAAATGTTTTTTTCGAGAATAATGTAGAAGAAACACTAGCAATGAGTGTGATGAATAATAACAATATTTATGCTGGTGGTGGAGTGGCAATAGGCGATATAAACAATGATAATTTACAGGATTTTATTGTTATTTCGAATCAAGAAATTCCTGGTTTATATCTAAATGAAGGGAATTTTAAATTTAAGAATATTTCCGAAAAAGCCGGACTAAAAAAGAGTGAAGGCTGGTCTACAGGGGTAGTAATGGAAGATATAAATGCTGATGGCTGGTTAGATATCTATATTAGTAAAGGGATATATACAGACAAGCAAGTCCAGCTGCGCCGCAATCTATTATACATCAACAATAAAGACAACACTTTTACAGAAAAAGCAAAAGAGTTTGGCATTGACAACTCCAACCCTACTATCCAATCCGTATTTTTCGATTTTGACTTAGACGGAGATTTAGATTTGTATACCCTTAATCAACCCGTAGATACTGACCTAGAAGATTTACCTTTAGATACCCTAAGCAAGTTGCGACAAGGTAATACTTCTAAAAAAAATAGTGATACATTTTACCTAAACACGGGTAATAATCGATATAAGGATGTAAGCAAACAGATGGGTATACAGAACTGGGGGAACGGACTAGGGATAGGATTATCAGACTTAAACGATGATGGATTTACAGATATTTATATTACTAATGATTTTGGGATAGATAATTTTCTCTATTTAAATAATAAGGGAAAGGGGTTTACAGACATAGCTAAAAAGACACTCGGTCATGTATCTTATTTCGCAATGGGTTGTGATCTGGCGGACATTAATAATGATGGTTTAATAGATATTTTCGAAGTAGAAATGCTACCCAAAGAACGAGAGAGATCAGTGCTCAATATGGCCTCTATGAACCGAAAATTATTCGAAAACTTTGAGAAGAATAATTTCACTCCACAATACATGCGTAATACCCTGCAACTAAATCGTGGTCGTGGTAATTTTAGTGAGATTGCACAAATTGCTAACGTCGCCAAAACAGATTGGAGCTGGGGAACACTGCTGATGGACGCAGATGATGATGGATATAAAGACATTTTGATCACCAATGGAATTACTAACGATATCAAAAATAGAGACTACGCCAGAAAAGGGAATAAACTTGCAGAACAATCTGATGGAAATCTAACCTGGGAGCAGCATTTAGATATAATTGTTTCTACAAAAGTACCAAACTACGCTTTTCAAAATCAACAAAATACTTTGTTTAAAGATTCTTCAAAGGATTGGGGCTTTAATGATGAAGGTTTTTCAAATGGATTTGCCTACGCAGATTTTGACAATGATGGAGACTTAGACTTGCTGGTTAACAACCTTGAAGAAACTCCATGGATATATAAAAATCATAGTCAAGAGCACGGAAATAATTCAATAAACTTCAAGCTAAGCGGGTATGCAAAAAACACCAATGGAATAGGAGCAAAAATCACTATCTACAGTGATGGAAGCAAGCAATATGCGGAACACTATACAGTTAGAGGTTTTCAGTCGAGCAGTCAGCACATTGTACATTTCGGACTGGGCAATTCAACAGAAATTGATTCTTTAAAAGTAGTTTGGCCTGATGGTAAGATGGAAAAAATCCTTCAGCCGCTTGAAGCAAATCAAGTCATAACGCTACAACATCAGAAAGCAAACTTGCCAAGAGATATTGCGGCAAAACCTGAAAGATTATTCAAGGGTATTTCCCGCACGATGAACTTTAGTTCTATCCATGAAGAATTGATATTTGATGATTTTGAAAGAGAGGTTCTTTTACCGCATAAAATGTCCCAATTGGGGCCAGCTCTAAGTACAGCAGATGTAAACAAAGACGGCATAGATGATATCTATCTTGGTGGTGCATTCAGCTTTTCACCGACACTATATTTAAGCGAGGGAGACAAGTATATAAAAAGCGAATCCTCCTTGTGGGAAGCAGAAAAAAAGTATGAAGATATAGCAGCAACATTTTTTGATGCGGATAAAGATGGTGATAATGACCTGTATGTCGTAAGTGGAAGTAATGAGTTTACCTTAGATTCGGATTTCTATCAAGATAGGTTATATATAAATGATGGCATGGGTAATTTTACAAAAAGCAAAGATAAGTTACCTAGAATGTTAGCGAGTGGAGGTTGTGTAGAAGCTGCAGATATTGATCAAGATGGGGATCAAGATTTATTTGTAGGTACCCGGATGCTGCCAGGAAAATATCCACTCAGCACAGCCAGCTATATATTGATAAATGAGGATGGAAAATTTATAGATAAAACACTTGACATAAATAAAGAAATTACAGAATTAGGAATGGTAACTTCTGCAAAATGGTCGGACTTTGATCGAGATGGAGATCAAGATTTACTTGTAGTTGGAGAATGGATGGGAATTATTCTGTTTGAAAATAACAATGGAAAGTTAAAGAATATATCTAAAAAAGCAGGTCTAGAAAACACTGAAGGTTGGTGGTTTCATATAGAAGAAATTGACTTTGACAAAGATGGAGATATGGATTACTTATGTGGAAATATTGGAGAAAATCATAAATTTAAAACTTCAATTGAAAAACCATTTCAAGTATTTAGTGATGACTTTGACGAGAATGGTACATTGGATATCGTATTGGCATTCTATCAAGGTGAGGACTTTTATCCAGTTCGTGGTCGAGATTGCAGTTCTGAACAAATGCCCTTTATCGCAGAAAAATTTCCTACTTTTGAATCTTTCGGAAATGCTAAAATGGAAGATGTTTTCGGTTCAAAATTAAAAAATGCTGAATCTTTAAAAGCTAATACTTTTTCCTCTATTATCCTTAAAAATAATAATGGAAAATTTGAAAAAATAAAACTACCTATTACCGCCCAATACTCCGCTGTGACAGGATCCGCAGAAGGTGACTTTAATGCTGATGGAATAAATGACCTGCTGATTGCAGGTAATATGTATCATACTGAGGCAGAGACAAGTAAGGCAGACGCAAGCTTTGGACTTTGCTTAATAGGAGATGGAAATGGAAATTATGAACCCATGCCATTAAATGATTCTGGGTTCTACACTCCAGGAGATGTTAAAGGGCTAAAAATGATAAATCATAAGGGCAAATACCTGGTTCTAGTCGCAAATAATAACGCGAAATTCCAATCTTATTTAAGTACAAAATCTAACAATCTACAATAGGCTAATTCTTGAGTGAGGGATCGAAAGGGTGCCATCCTTAGATGGCAGTCCAGTCTTCCGATAACTATCGGAAGACTGGACGGGAACGAAGTGTACCCCGATAGAGCGCGACGCTTGGCTGATTCCGTTTTTCACGGAATCAGTCAAGGGGCACTCCCAAATAAAACTAAAAATTAATCTTTCGCAATTCCAATTTTTCTACCTGATCATTTAATTCATAAATAGTGTAAAAGGTATTTAATTCAAGATCCTTTACGATCGATTTTTTACGCGCTAGATTAGGCCACGTGATCAATACTTCATCAATTTTTGTCGCTCGCCCAAGTCCACATTCCACTTGCAAACTGTTAGCGCCAAAACTACTTCCCGAACTAACGGTGTGAAATTGGGACAGGGAGCGTCCGTTTTCATCTGTATACTTTACCTGTAGACGTGCGCCAATAGCCGCTCTGTTAGACTCCGCTCCTACGAGCTTTAGGCACACCCACATGTGCTCATTGCCAGGATTTAGAAAAAGTGCGTCTTTTGCAACATCCCCTTCATAGGCCCCTCCCAGTACGTTGAAAACATCCTGATCACCATCATTGTCTATATCCCCGAATGCAACCCCGTGTCCCTTCTGTATGTGACCGAATCCGCCAGCTGTGGTAACATCCTGAAATTCTTTTCCTTGATTATTCCTGAACATCCGGTTAGGAAAAATAGAAGTAAAGTTAGGAGAACCGGTTGCTAAATAAAAGTCTAAGTACCCATCGTTGTCAATGTCGCCGAAGTTCGAGCCCATTGCAAATATTGCATCAGTAATGCCCATTTTTACAGATTGATCCGTAAAGGTATTGTCTTTATTATTTAGATAGATTCTTGGTTGACTCCCAGATACATTACCCAGGTAATTATCTAAAACATAGGACGCCTTAGCTATATTATAGTCCCCAAAATCAGCAACTAATATATCATCATAGCCATCGTTATTATAATCCCAAAACCAAGTCGGGAAACTCTTTAGTGGTTCGCTCACATTGGCTTGAATAGAGATATCTGAAAATGACAGAATGCCTTTACTAGAGGTGTTAACAAAAAGCTTATTAGGCTGTCCGCAATAAGAAAAGTAAATATCCACAAGTCCATCATTATTAATATCTCCAGCAGCACAACCTTTAGCAAATCCTGCTGATCTATTCAATCCTTCAACCTGAGAAATAACATTAATAAAAGTCCCATTTTTTTGCTGAATAAAAAGCTCATTGTTGCAAGGAATTTGTTTAGAACCTTCGTTAGCGATAAACAAATCAATCCTACCGTCGAGATTAAAATCTTGCCAAATAGAAGTCTGCGTTGGATAAAAACTCAATAAGCCCAACTCCTCTGTAACGTCTGTAAAAAGTCCATCCCCATCGTTTCTCAAAAGCGAGTTAGGAATTTGACCCGACGAAGAATACCACGCACCTCGCATAACAAAAAAATCAAGCAAGCCATCATTATTATAGTCCACTTGATTGATATTAAGTCCGCCTAGTAAGCCAAGCAAACCTGACTCTGCAGTCTTGTTCACCAGTTTATCTTTGCCATTGTTTTCTAAGTATTGAATCCCATCTTGTTCACCCCAAGAAGTAGAAATCAGATCTAAATAACCATCGTTGTTAAAATCATCCATAATAGCACCACCTGCGAGTCCATTAATATTTGCGTTTATTTCTGCCCCAATATTCTTAAATTTTTCAATCTGGTAATCAGAATCAAAAGAAGACAAGGGCATAAGATATTTACTTGGTACTTGATCTGGATAACTGCCATTTGCCATGTGCGCAAAGTTTAAAAGCCATATGGCTTCTTTTTCAGTAGAAGCTATTGACAGCATTTCATTCAGGATAGAAATAGCCATTTTTACACTTCTTTTATCCTTATACACGGCTTCCTTATCGAAAGGCATGATGCACATTGATTCACTTTCATTATTGACACAGTTTTGAACCTCACCGACCCGTAAATAAGCAATTGCTAAGGCCCTATTCGCTTTATATATGTTAACCAGATTCGGGCTAGGATTAGCCTTCATCTTTGCAACTACTTGCTCTAATACAATAATGGCATTTTCGTTTTTTCCAGCTCTGATGAGTTCCATACCATATCTCATTTTGAGCAATACCTTTTTACTTGGATCAGATTGAATTTCCATAGCACTTCGCATCATCTCCGCTCTTCTCCCGTTAGCAAAATAGTTTATTTTTGATGGATCTATTTGGCTGTAAACATCTTTTAAAAGTGCTATCATTTTGACTGTAGAAGGAGGCTGTAATACTTCACTTTTAAATTCAGTTTTGTCTATCGACTTAATACTCTTCACTTTAGCATCCTTCGGTTCTGATGTACAAGAAACCAACATTAAAAATAAAATCCAAATCTTAAAAATATTCTTCATCAAGCTACTTTATTATTCGATTATATAACTCTCCACAGCACCATTATTGTTGGCTACCAAAATATGATGACTAGAACCCACTTTCAGCGTCTTTAAATCTTTGACATCGCCTCTAGCAAAAAAACCGCTCTCTTTAAAAGGGACAGGTGTAAATGTATTGTCCCCCCTACCGTAAAGCAAAAGGCCTATACCTGCATCATTCCTAGGTGTTTCTACCTCCGCAGCAAATAGATTCCCTGCCGTAAGTATGTCTAAATTACCGTCATCATTAAAATCCCTTACAACTATGCCGTTGATGCAAGAGGTTTGCGCTTCCATAGGAAGAGAGACAATTCTATAGCGCCCATCACCCTCATTTATCAAAAGTGAATTGCTAAAATTTGTTGCTTGTAAATGGTATGATTTATCCAGCTCATTTCCATACACTTCTTCTAATGTTGCGGAGGCAAATTTTTTGTACGTTGGAAACTTTTCTTTTAGGAAAGGCATTTGCTCGGACGAACATTCTCGCCCTCTCAAGGGATACAAATTACCCTCATTAAAGTAACCCAAAACAATATCTAGATTTCCCGTTTTATCAAAATCATTTGCGTATACATGAAATGGCTCCACCAGACTTGCGTTGTATTTATAGTTCAAGCCTAAATTCCCTACCACATAATCCAAATCTCCATCGTTATCAAAATCACCCTGATTAACAGCACTCCACCAGCCCGTATTTTGCCTCATATTGTTTGGTGATACGTCTTTAAAAACCCCGTTATTATTTTGCAGCATATGCACACTGGACCACTCTCCTACTATTACTAAGTCATTCATTTTGTCTCCGTTAAAATCAGTCACTATAGCATCTGTAACCATTCCTAATCCGCTGATTTCTTCAAAAGACTGCTCTCTAGATTTTTTGAAATTCCCGTTTTCATTAAGCAAAAAATAGGAGTCTGAAGGATACGGATATTTACCTGGGATCATTCTCCCTCCAACAAACAAATCAAGGTCTCCATCTTCATCTATATCAAAAGCCACAGCAACAGAGCCACTACTATTAATGACTGGTAAATCCTTTGATTTTACAAATTTTCCGTCGCCGTTATTTAGATACAACCTATCTGACAACATGGATGAATTCCTATCAAACTCGTTACCGCCACTCACAACATAAAGGTCATTATCCCCATCCATATCTGCGTCAAAAAAAATACTATTTACATCCTCGTATCCAGCTTCTGCCTGCCATAAAGGATCATTACTTTTATTAAATTCTCCTTTTTCATTTTGTAAAAAAAGTGCTCCAGCTTGGTCTTTCGCGCCTCCAATATAGACATCTTCTTTTCCATCTCCATTGATATCTCCTATACTAATAGAAGGCCCATGCTGAGAATTTTTATGTGGTAGAAGTAGCTCATTTTTAAAGTCGTCATATTCATTTTCTCTATGGCTAAAATTTAAGCCCGAAATATTACTGCGATTAAAAACAGTTTTCCTAATCTTATCTTTTGTTACTATAGCACTTTGTGACTCTGTTTTATCGATTACTATCCGTTCATTGATCGGAGGCTTTATTACAACTTGGTGGCGACTATCAGACCACTTCACTACTATACTATCCACTACAGAATTATCTCCTAATCCGAAATGTAGAACATCATCGACTGTAGACTGAAAGCCTCTAACCAAAGTCAACTCCTGATATTGTATTTCCTCTTTTTGATGAATAGTTACTTTTGCATTTAGAATCAAATCTAAATTTGTTCTCCCACCTGCGCGTAAATCTATTTGCACAAAATTCTCTCCTCTATTAGCAGCATCGTTTTCATAAACAGATGCTCTATCACCGATGTTATTGAGCACTATATCAAGATCCCCATCATTATCCAAATCTGCATAAGCCGCACCGTTAGAAAAAGTCTTCTCTTTAAACCCCCAATCATCCGATCTCTTTTCGAATTTAGCGCCCTTGATATTCTTAAACGCATAATTCTTTAGTTTATATGAGGGGGGTTTAGTAATCCACTCCGCCTTTACAGCTTCAGGTATTTTGCCATTATATTTAGCAACCATCTTTTTAAAATCACCAGAAAAATCATTCTCCATTTTATTATACATATAGCCATTGCTAACAAACATATCCTTATACCCGTCATTATCTAAGTCTGCCAATAAAGTTGCCCAACTCCAGTCTGTCTTATGCACGCCTACTAACTTTGCTACTTCACTAAATTGACCGCCTCCTTGATTAAGGTGAAGAGAATTGAACATATACTGATACTGATAATTAAATGCATCTACAAAAATTTTAAAATCCTCAGGCTCCATAGAAGGCATCAATGTCTTACTTCTAAAATTATTTGCAGGAGCCATATCTACTACAGATATATCCAACATCCCATTGTTGTTGATGTCCGCAGCGTCACAGCCCATTGCATAAAAAGAAATATGTCCAGTATTACTTTTTATTCTATCGGTAAACGTTCCATCTCCATTATTCAAATACATACAATCTGGTCTAGAAAAATCGCTCGCTACATATAAATCAATATCGTCATCTCCATCAAAGTCACTAGCCACAAGACCTAATCCATAAGTAAATTTCAATAATCCAGCTTCTTGAGTTACATCATTAAATCTTCCATTGGTATTCTTATATAATTTACTAGAATGCTCTCTAAGAAAGGCCATGTCATTTCTCTTTACATAAGGTATTTCAGGATTACCGAATAAACTCCCATGATTCATGACAAATAAATCCAAATCTAAATCCTTATCATAATCGAAGAAAACAGCCTGTGTAGAATGACCTTGGTCATGTATACCATATTTTTTTGCTTGTTCAGAAAATGTTAAATCCCGATTGTTAATGTATAATAAATTTTGCGTCCCAGCTCCACTTAGTAGAGGTCCAGATTTACATACATAAATATCCATAAATCCATCTCTGTTGACATCGCATATCGTCACTCCAGTAGACCAACTATTGAGCGTGTTATTTTCAAATCCACTTATTTTTGCAGTAGTAGAAATATCCTCAAATTTTAAATTTCCTTTATTTAAATATAACTTATCAGATTCTTGATTAGAAGTAAAAAATAGATCCTTGAGGCCATCGTTATTAAAATCCGCCACGGCTACTCCTCCTCCGTTTTGAAAATATTGATAATCAAAAGTGCTAAATTTAGTAGTAGGTGAAAGTCGATTGACGAAGTCAATTCCACAGTTTTCAGCTAGTGCAAAAAGTGGCTGCCTACTATGCGATTGATCTTCCTCATTCTCTACATTAACGCATGAAATACATAACGCAAACAATACAAATGATGTGAAATATTTCATTTTTAGTAATAGATTAGTTGTAATAGTCAATTTGATTAAATTCGGGGATTTCTTTGTTCTTATTTTGGGGCCTACCGCAGACGTTTCGCATAAAAAAAATGCGAATGTCTGGGTCGCTATGTTACAGGCTCCGCTTCGCTATGGTCCTAAGCTAAGCTTCCAGGCCAACGCTTGGACAGCTTCGTTTCACTACGCTCCTTGCACAGCGCTAGTCCTTTAGACCGCCACACAATATAAAGCTAATCTGAATAAGATGTTAGATTATATGTATAAAGATAAAACAGTTTTAAAGAGGAAGGAGAGATCGTATAAATCTGATTCCAAAAAAACCTCTTCACAGCTCGAAAGCCATAAAGAGATTATCCCAAAAACCGTATCTTTAATTCGTTTGATTAAATTAGTTTAAAAATACCTCTTTGCAACTCGAAAGTTGCAAAGAGATCATCCCAAAAACCGTATCTTTAAAATAGAAAAAAAATCTATTTAGTATTTTCTTATTTGAAATAAATTCGTAAAACTAAGCTAAGAAATGCAAATTATTTTGAGCATGTTTTGGAAGGTTTAAAAATGGCTACAATTACAATTTATAAATTATTAGTCCTATTATCAATACCCTAATATGGTATATTTAGGATAGAGATATTATTCATATCATTGATTGCTAATTATCATTTTTCTAGTTTCTGTTATCACTCCATATTCTATTAATGAATAGAATAAAACAGCTTGTTTTTCTCGTATTTCGCTAAGTTTAAAAGCAATATTATTTTGACCTTTCTCTAAAACAATTTTCTTTTTCAAAAGTATTTTTCCGCTGGCATCTGCAAATATTAAAGCAGCAGATTTATCAACATTCACAAAAACTGGAATAGTTGTATTTTCTCTAACTGGATTCGGAAAATTTTGCCCCAATTGCATTTTATTCTTTTCAATATGCGCTTCAACATTATGAAACTGAACCCCTAATTCATACTTAAAAAACACTGCATTATAAATTTCTGGTTTTAGACTTTTAGAGGATAAATTAATAAAATCAGATGCAGTACACTTTCTTCGTGCCTTAATTGAAAGCGTTAATAATGCATCCCCACTTGCAAAACGCTTAGGTGTATTGAGCGTATTCCAAGATACTTTTATCACACCTTTCGATTTATCACATACCATATTGCTTGCATTTATATTTAGCTGATTAGCAAATGAAATATCCACTAATTGCACATAATTAGTATCTAGTACTATTTCAAACTGCATACCTGTGCAATCTATCTTATCATTCATATTGATAGCAATCTCCTTAAGTTCACCAGATTTAATCTGCTCTTCATCTAGCTCCAAAAACATTTTTGATGAAGACCGTACTTCAACAGTTCCTCCATTTAAATTTGCTCCATCTCCGTTTACATCTCCTAACTTGATGGCTACAAAGTCGGCAGAATTGATATCATTAATAAGTAAATCATACTGAATAAATAGTGGATAATCGTCTAAAAATGGATCCGTTTCATCTTCAAAAACAAAGCTTGCATCAACGCATTTCCAAGCTACATCAGAAGAAAATTTATTGACATATTCTAGTATTAATTGACGCATTTCTAGGATATCGAAAACACTAATTTTATTATCATTATCCGTATCAAGCGCTATCATTCTATAAGGATTATCGAGCACACGGGTCTGCAAGATATGGCCTACCCCTAAGACCATATCAAAGGTGCTGATTCCATTTCTTTCAACAACTTCATCCGTCACTGTTAGTGTATAATTCGCACCAGCCGGAAGGCCATTAAAGGCATAGTTTCCGTCTCCGTCGGTATATGTAAAATAAAATCCATTGGCGACTATTTCCATCCCTTCCACTGGATCTCCAGCTAAGTTTTTTAGTTGACCAGATATACTTACTTCAGCAGGCGAGCAGCTAAACATATTATCTTGAATATCAATCATGGCATTGCAGCTGGTGATATTCCCTTCTGCATCGGCTACAAAAAGTGTTACATTTTGCATCCCAATATCATCACAATTAAATGTATTTGGAAGAAGCTGGTAGACTAAATCCTCTGTTGGTGTGCAGTTATCAGAAACGTTAGCAATAAGCAAACTCGGATCAATAGTGACAGAACCACTGCTATTCATTTCGATTACTAATCCACTATTACAAGAGAGGCTAGGCCCTTTTTTATCTTTTATCTCTATTTGCTGCACACATAAGGATGAATTTCCACAATTATCATAAGCTGTATAAGTAATTTGATGTATTCCATTCGGATAAAAACCACTGGCATCTTCATCCGCATTATCCGCATAAACACTATTATTTTTGATAAATGTGTTACCAGAGCAATCCGTTGCAGTCGGAATGGAAATATTAACAAAAACGGCTTCACAATTAATTGAAAAACTAAAGATAAGCGTATCAGCTGGACATGTAATTACAGGACTCGTATTATCCTCCACATCTATTCTTTGTACATGTGTATACTCTCCTTCTGATGACCCACTATTAGGATCATAACTGCACCAGTCAATCACTGTCCATGTTCTAAATATAGAGTAACACGAAGAACTCGAAGTAAAATATTGATCTTCCGAATTGGTAAGTATATTTTTACATCCTTGATTGGTGATCACTGGACTTCCTGTATCAATGGTATCTATAGAACTAGTACATAACTCAATAACAACATCAGCTGGAAATGCTATATCCAAAATTGAATTGTCCACAACGGATATAACCTGAGTACAGGTGGTAGCATTACCATTAACGTCTACAGACTTCCACAAGCGCTGCACCTCTCCTACTCCACAAGTAAGGTTACTGCTATCTAAAAAGTAGGTAGTATCCATTCCACAGGCATCTGATACGGTAGGTTGTCCTGTAATATTGATGTTATTTATGTCATCTAGACAATCCACTGTCACATCCGAAGGACAAGTAATGTCAGGACCAAAATTATCATAGACAGAAACCGATACCCAGCATTCGTTAAATAGGCCATTTAAATCGTAGGCTCTAAACTGAACGGAAACTGGAGAGTCAGTTACATCATCACAAAAGAAATCAACAAACGGGCCGAAGGTCTGCCCATCTCTACTAACCTCAAACCTATCAATACCGCAATTGTCAAAAGTACCTTCATCAAAAGTATTGACAAATACCCTGGCTACGCCCATTGGCAATAAACTTATATTGATGCCATTTTCACAGACTGGCGTAGGTGGTGTATTATCTATCACGCTTACCATAATATTGCAGATTGAGCTATTGCCACAAGCGTCAGACGCTGAATAAGTTAACTGATGTACTCCCACTGGCACATTTTCGTAAGATCCGTAACCGTTTCCGAACTCCCAACTTGGAGTTACCGTAAAATCAGAACATTCATCACTTACTAGAGCGACTGGAATCTCAACGGTGGCATCACAACTAAAACTTGCAGCATCAACTGTAATGTCATCTGGACAAATTATAGCTGGACCTATTTTATCTTGCACTTCTATTACTTGATCGTATGATCTAGTATTATTTGAACAAACATCAAGTGCTAACCACTTTCTAATAATCGTAGTGGCTCCACCACAGGTATTGAAAACTTGATCATCATATATTATAGAGATATCACAATAGCCATTGGCGTTAATTTTACGTGCACCGATTAGTGGCTCCCCTGCTACTTCTAAATCAAATGGATCATCTAGGCTGCATGTAAGTGAAGTGCTTCCACTTAGGTTAGCAGGAAACATTACAGAATTTAATGTCGCCGTCAGCAAATAAATATTTTGAATACAGGAACCTTCATTACCATTCTCATCTACGACTAGCCAAGTTCTTTCCAAGCGCGCTGTTACAGAATTACCATTGTGGGTGGTGTAACAATCAAGGTTCACCATATTGTCAGAAAATGATAAATCCCCTTGTGTGAAAGCGGTACAGTTATCTGTTGCTGTGGGGTAACCAATTGAGTCTGGAGAAAGAGGTGCATTACAGTTTATAAATATTTCTGGACAGTCTATGATGGGGGCTGTATTATCAAAGACGGATAAATCAGTATCGCAAAACACATTATTATCATAATTGATCAACCTACCAGTAACAATCGTTCCTGCCTCTAAACAAGTTAGCGTATCCCCGATAAAATTTTGATTCTCATCAAATAGTTGAACCCCTAGATTAGGGCAATTCGCAATATTTCCTTGTAATAACATGCCTGGTGTAACCACAAAATAGCCATCTTGATTGAGACTCATTTGAAGTGCATTGCTACATGCTATAGTACACTGAGAAGAAAGCGAAACGGTCGTAATTATAAGAAAAGTCGATAAACACAGAACCCTCATAAGTGAGCACTTATAAGTTTGTAAACGGTTAATGAAATGTAATCGAGTTCTATCCATTCCTTTGGGAACAAAAATGGGGGTCTATACCTATTAAGTTTGAAAATTGCATTAATATTTAGATCTAAATCTTATGCGAATATGCAAACGTAAGCGGTATCACTCTTTAAAATGACTACGGATTTATCAGAAAGCTACAGATAAAGAAGGGAAAGAGAATAGTAATTCTCTACTTTAAAGTATCGGTTAATGAGAAAAAGTAGACTTTGTATAATCGGTTGTACAGTAAAAAAAGGATTGGGAAGCCCCCCTCTACCGTTGCAGAGAGAGGCCATCCCAAAAACCATATCTTGATCTTATCTGCGTTTCTTTGCAGCGCGATCTTTTTCTTTATTGCCAAATTCAAAGTTCATGGTTAGCTCATGTGAGCCATTGTTGTACCGTTGAAATCTTTGAAATGCAAAATCGTATGAGTAGTAAATTCTAAATACATCTAATTTAGTACCTAGTAAAAGTCCTATGTTTCCACCAGTACCTGATCTATAAGAAAGACCAGCTATGATTTTTTCTTCTAGGTATTTAGCTTTGATATTAAAGTCCACTCCAAAAGGAGAATCTTTAGCTTTTCTAATTAGTATTGAAGGCTCCAGAATGAAGTTAAATCCTTCTACTTCAAATTCATGACCAGCTGCTAACATATAGTACTTAGCCAGGCCAGTGTCATCAGACACATCAGGATTACCAATATTATCAATTCTTTGGCTGATCAAGTTCGGTATAGATAAACCAAAGAAAGTTTTTTCTTTAAATCTTCCCCAAACTCCTAGTGAAGCGTCAAAGTAACTTTTACCATCCGTAGTTTCGATCAATAGAATATCATCTATATCTACTAATGGATTGTCCATATAAGAAGCAGGAACTCTATTACTTTCAAATTCAGTAGAGAATCCGATTCCTAATTTTAAATTTTCAAAACGATTGAACTGAAATGCATAATTTAACTGCACTCTAGTTCTGCTCAAAGAAGCAATATCTTCTTTGAAGATCATAGCGCCAATTCCAAATGTCTCTGATACTCTTCCATTATATGAAAGTGCATAGGACTTTGGTGATCCTTCAAATCCTGCAAACTGCAATCTCGCATTTAAAAATACCTCATGTCCTTCATTGAATCCAGCAGCGGCAGGATTAATTAAAACTGGATTGATATGGTAATGCGTATAGATGCTTTCATCTTGGGCATTAATAGATCCTAAAAGAATCATAAAAAAGAAAGCAGCGAATAAATTTTTCATCGATATATAATTTGATATGCTCATGGCTAAATTGTTCTTTTTATCTGTAATTAAGGTTATGGGTTACTTTTATTTTACTCTCTCAGTATGGTTATATGCCCTTTGAATGGAACAGACTGCCCAGTGACGGCATCCTCTAAAATGAATACATAAAAGTATCCTCCTGCTGGAAGGTTTTGACCTTTTCTATTGGTTCCTTCCCAAGTATTGTCATAATTATCAGCCAAGAATACGAGCTGTCCCCATCTGTTATAAATTTCTAATGTATTGATACTATTAGGTGCACACTGAATAAGGAAAGAATCATTTTTACCATCTTGATCAGGTGTAATAATATTTCTGGTCTCCATGCACTCTCCACCAAACTCATTGGTAATCACTACGGAGTCTACCGCGATGCATTCGTTAGCATCTTGGACTACTACAAAGTAAGTAGAAGCTGTAAGATTTGTGCATTCGAATGTATTGCATCCATTAGGGTCATTCCATTGGTAAGTATATGGCGCAACACCTCCAATTACAATAGCCTGAGCTGAACCATCACCTGTTAACATTCCAGATTCTGGTGTAACGTTAAAGTTTATTTCTATAAGATCTGGCTCGGTAATTTCTATTGGACCTTCAACAATACTCGTTCCTTGTGTATCTGTAATTGTAACAGTATAGAACCCACTGATTAGGCCTCCAATATTAGGTGTAGTAGCTCCATTACTCCAAGCATAGGTATAAGGAGCAATTCCACCAAAGACATTCAAGTTGATAGAACCGGTAGCATTTCCATTACAATCAACATTAGTAACACCATCAACGGCATCATCTGACTGCAAAGGGATAAATGCATCCTGTGAAATAGTAAACTCAAATAATTGAACACAACCAAGGGCATCGACAACAGTTACATTTTGCAATCCTTCGCATAATAATTGTGCAATCTCTGTGTCCTCACCTGAAGCCCAAGTAATGGTATAATCCGCTTGCCCACCAGCTAAGTTTGCTAACTGAGCTGTACCATCGCAATTACCTTCTGTATTAGCCATCAAAACATTTACCATACCCGTTATTTCCGTTGGCGCATTGATCACATACGGACCACCTATCTCTTCAACACCATTTGCATCTAAAACCGTTACGAAATATGTTCCTGCTCCTAAACCAATAGCATCTTCCGTATTTTGAGTATCACTCCAAGTGAATGTGTATGGCATAGCCCCTCCACTAACAGAGATGTCAATACTCCCGTTGCTGTCTCCAAAACAATCAATAAGTGTAATCACTGGATTAGCACCAATAGTAAGTGGACCAACATTATTATCAATAAAAAATGATTCAATAAGTATACAAGAATTGGCATCCGTTACAGTCACAATGTATAATCCTGTTGTTAGATTTTCTTGATCTGGTGTATCTGGTAAAGTACTTGGCGCCCAATCATAAGTATAAGGTGGTTGGCCTCCTGTAACTGTAGTATTAATGGCTCCATCATTACCATTTGTTTCGGCCATTAGAACAGATGTTATTTCTAATGGATTAAGATCTTCAAGTATTATAGGCTGTATTAGCTCTTGACCATTTGCGTCAGAAATAGTGAGGCTGTAGCTACCTGCACACATACTGTTTCTTGCATAAGTAGGGTTAGCAGTAGAAAGTGTTTGACTCACTCCGTCATCCCATACTAAACTATATGGTGCATCTCCACCTTGAATCTGCATAGTAACAGATCCGTTACAGTCTCCTGCGCAAGTAGGGTCATTTTCAATTAAATTTTCCACATTAAGAGGAAGTGGAGTACGCTCCACTACATATTCTGGAGAAATAATTATACATCCGTTTCCGTCTGTAACCGTCACTCGGTAAGAACCTGCTTTCAAGTCAGTAAGATCTTCGCTCGTAGCTTCGTTACTCCATTGATAAGTATAAGACGGTGTACCACCATTCACAGTGATATTAATAGATCCGTTATTTGGGACTACTTCATTTATAATCGTTGGATTATTCGCAATGCTTAATGGTAGTAAAGGCTCATCTATTCTACAAGTCGTGAATACCTCTTGACCTAAAGCATCAGATATAGTCGCAGCATACGTACCTGCACAAAGACCGCTTACATCTTGTGTAGATGCATCAAAACCATTTGGTCCTGACCAAGAGTAAAGATATGGTGGCTGACCACCTACTACTACGATATCAATCTCTCCAGTACATTCACCAAAACAGTCTACATCAATTTCAAATTTATTTTCAATGTTTAGAACTGCTCCTAAAGGAATAATTCTTTGCACAGTACATCCATTTGCATCAATCAAAGTAAGCGTATAAGTGCCCTCCGTTAAGTTGGTAAGATCTGATGCCGTAGAAGTGAAGCCCCCTGGTCCATTCCAAGAATAAGAATAAGCCGGCGTTCCTCCACTAGCTGTGATAGAGATCGCTCCATCGTTTCCATTCTCTTCACTAATTACGATATCTAAACCTATAATCAGTTGCGTAGGTGAATTAACTAAGAATGTCTGAATATCAGATACGCCATTTTGATCCGTAACTGTTAGTGTATACTCTCCTGCAGCTAACCCACTGATATCTTTATCTGTGCTGAAACCCCAGTCGTAATTGTAAGGTGGAAACCCTCCATTGACAGAAGGCGAGATAGATCCGTTTGAATCTCCAAAACATCTTACTGGATTTACTGTACTTCCTTGTGCATTAATTACTAAAGGATCAGCATCAAATGGAACTACATAAGATTCTATAAATTCACAGCCATTTTGATCCGTAATCGTTACGGTATAAGTACCCATGGTAAGGGCGAAATTATCTGGGCCATTATTAAAGTTATTCCAAGCATAATTGTATCCAGGATTCCCTCCAGTAACGGTAAGCATAATACCACCATCATTCTGGCCTGGAGAAGATTCTTCTGTAATTTGCGCTGTAGCATTCAGTGGAGATTGAGGCTGAGTTATCAAAAACAAAACAGACTCTGCTGTCATACCTGCAGCATCAGTAACTGTTAACTGATAAGAACCAGGTGCTAGGTTGCTGATGTTAGCCGTGGAAGCTGTATAAGCATTAGGGCCAGACCAGCTGTAAGTATATGGTGCCGTTCCTCCATTGATAGCTGGATTAATAGCTCCGTCATTTTCATCAAAACAACTGACACTAACTACTTGCGTAGTTCCAGAATTGATAGACAATGGGTCACCAGCTGTCTCTATATTAAATGTTCTAGATCTTACACAACCTCTTTCATCCGTAACATTAACGGTATAACTTCCTTCCGTCAAATTGCTGATATCCTGCGTTGTGATGTTATTTATACCAGGTCCGTTCCAGTTGTAAGTATACATTCCTTCTCCACCAGTAACATCAATATCAATAGCTCCATCATTCGTTCCTGGCAATGATTGTGGAGTTTCGCTATTGGTAATAATATCTAAACTAGAAGCAGGTCCAGTGATATCAAAACACTGGTCTATAGATTCTCCATTTGTATCTACAACAGTAACACAATAATTTCCTGCTGCTAAACCAAATAAATCTGCTTGATTGGCGCTATTATTCCAACTGATGTTGAAGGGTGGAACACCTCCTGTAAGTGCTAATTGAATACTACCTGTATTTTCACCAAAGCACAATACATCTGTGATGATAGTTGTACCTGCTACTGATCCAGGTCCTCCAACAGGCCCTATAGTCAAGTTGGTACCGACAGTACGACTGGTAACTAGTGTACAATTATTAGCGTCCGTAATAGTCACATTATAAGTATCAGGTGCTAGATCATTGATAGTTGCGGTAGTAAGACCACCAGTCCATAAGTAAGTATAAGGACTAACTCCTCCACTAACATTCAAGCTAATAGAACCATCATCTGACGATGATGTAGTTGTATTGTTTGCTGTTGAGTTTGGCTGTAGCACTTGAGGCTCATTCACAACAAAACTAGCAGAAACCATTGTGCCTGCATTATCTGTAACAGAAACGGTATAGTTCCCTGGTCCTAAGTTTGTAATATCTTTTGTGCTCGCAACATTTGACCAGCTATAAGAATAAGGTGTCACCCCGCCACTAACGTTTAAAATGATAGATCCATCTTGATCACCATTACAAGTAATATCATTTACTTGAGTATTATTGGTATTAATTGTCAAATCTTCATTATCCTCACCACATACGCAGGTCGTAATTGGCTCTCCAGGACTCCCTCCGCAATCAACGCTGATGGCACCATCCGTAGCTGCTACTTCTATCTCCTCAACCGATCCGTCTTCATTTATTTTTGATGCTTGAAAATCCGTTGGTTCGTCGGTTACGGCTATTGCACTTGAAGTACCCTGCGCCCCGATAACATCAAAACAAAATTCGGCCAACTGCTCACAATCTTCTAGATTTAATTCTGAAGATCCGAACAAGTCAAAGTATAGAACATTGATATTACCTTGATTGCTTGGAGGCTCATTCGCTTGTAAGAAATCAACACCATTGAAACCAGTGTAGGTTAATACTTGTGTGTCGTATGAAAGCGTAAATGTAATAGATCCAATTTCCGTAGCTCCAGTCGCTAAAAGTGGAATACAAACCTGATCGTTTGGACAAACGTCCATCTCACAGAAAATTAAATTGAATCCATCAGAATTCGTTACTGTTATATTTCCATTAGTTGTATTTACAATAGTTAAGTCTTGCTCCGTTCCGTCATCTGGCCCATCTACTTTTACCGTTTCGATTGGGTTAGGCACATCAGTGAACGTCAGTGGACTCATCATTCCTGAATTGCCAATAACATCAAAGCACATCTCATATAAAACTGTACCATTTGCTAAAGTGACTTCCGAGTTCGCCACAAAAGGTGCATTCCAAATAAAAGCAAGCGTCCCATCTGAAGATTCATTAGCTCCTAAACTAGAAATCGCAGGATTTATATTCTGAATATTTGTAAAATCTAATATGGCTGCATCATAATCTATGCTCCATCCGAAACCTAAAATATCTGTAAATCCTTCCGTAACCGTAACAGGCACACAAACATTAGTACCACTATCACCGCCTGCAGAACCGATAGTATACTCTACTACGTCCAATGGTCCACCGCTACCTGTAACGGTAACAGAACCGACGTTACTTACTAAACCAAAATTTTCATCAACTTGTCCTTCCTTTCCAACTTGAATAATCACTGGATTGCCATCAATGGTAATACTTGAACTCGATCCTCCTGCACCGATGACATCGAAACATAGATCTATGATAACAGTCCCGTCATCCAAGGTAAATGCCTGTCCTCCAAATATATCCGCAAATGAAAAAGTAAGTGTCCCTGGTTCAAATAAGCTAAAGTTTCCTTCCTCTAAACATAAAGGATTAGAAATCGATGGTGGTGGATCAAGTGGTGGATCCATTGGACAATTTCCTAGATTTTGAAGAACTCCAGAATAGGATAAAACAGTCTCATCATACTGCAAAGAAAATTGCATAGAAGATACATCAACAAAATCTTCTACCTCAAATTGCACGCAAGATTGTGTTCCTGTAGCAGCCTGTTCGTCACTCATATTGATGATAATAGGTCCGTTATTTTCTGATGCTCCGCCACCATTGATATTTGCCTGCTGATCAACAGTTATATTCGAAAATTTTTCTGCATTTTCTCCAAAAAATTCGCACTCCACTTCGCCTTCTCCACAGAGAATATCTAAGGAGTTTCCTATATCTGAAAGCACTCTAAACTTAAGTGTATACAGTAGTGTACCTGGCGTTAGAGATATTGATGGAGGCATGGTAGAAAAGTGAAACCATACATTTATTAGTTCCGATTTATTAGGTCGCTTTGCTATAGAGTAGTTGTCAAGCGGGTTAACCATTTCAGAATCATTACTGATGTACTCTAGAGCAGCACCGTTATAATTAACTCCAAATTGCATTCCTACCAATTCATCAAACCCATCTCCTATTCTAACCTCAATATCAATTTCATCGCCGACATTGGCAGATATATTGGATGGTGCGAAAGAAAATGAAAGCGCATCTTGAGCGATCATTGGAATGGATGCAATCCATAAAAAACAAATGGTAAATAGTATATTAATCTTATTCATATCCTAGGACTTTGGGACAATTAGTTAATGGTTTTCTAAAATCAGTTTATGCGTAGTATATATTTGTTGACCGCTTAAATGCAAAATGTACATTCCATTAGCTCCAAGTTGATCGGCGTCAATCTCAATAAAATTTTCTCCTGCTGCAAAATCGTTGACTGCGCTGTACAACAGTTTTCCATCCATGCTATAGATGGTGGAGGCGACATCTTTCTGAGTACTTTCTAGAAAGAATTTTATCTGAGTGGAAGTATTGAATGGATTTGGTTGGATCGTAAGATCGAAATTAGCAGGCACCATGGTAGTGGCATTTGGAGCATCCAGGGTCATAAACTCAGCCATCTTGGTAAGGAAGTCTTTTTGCTCACCTCCCACACTCGCTATATTTGATAATTCACTACCCGAAAACCAAAGTTTACTTTTGCTGCTTGGCTCCCCGATGACCTTAAAATATATACTAAAAACTCTATCTCCGCTTGGAACGGTCACCGGTGTAAGTTGATTTTCAAACCATGTAGAGACTAAATAATTAGATGGTAGCTTAGGACCGAAATTGTCTGCGGATAAATTAATCAGATTGAATTTATCTAATCCGATATATTCCAAAATTAGAGAATCCCATTCGAAGGTAAACTGCCAAGCCACAACATCGATAAAATCTTCTACCTTAATAGATACTTCAACGATATCACCTTGAGCACCATTTAAGTCTTCTGCAAATATGGTAGGTTGTGCCTGCGAGGGCACAACAAACCATAATAGCAAAGCAAAATATAACAGTAAATCTTTAATCATATTGGTTTATTTAGTCACCTGAATATTTCAGCTAACTCTATATTGATTTTAATTAAAAATTGAGGGGTTTAATGAGTAAGACAATAACTCACATAGGCAGGATTCAGATCAGACGTGGTCTGAATATGATGATGCATGTGTGGATTACAACCTTGTATATAATCGGAAACTACTTTGTGTTAGTTATCCGATTATTCATAAAACCTTGTTTTCTGTATAAGCCCTATCGAAAGCACGGGTACAGCTTTCTACAACTTCTTTAGGGCTCTGATCTGCGAATATGTGGGAAAGCAGATAGAGTGGTGACGTTGCAGTTCATGGGAAATTCAATAATCGAGTGTTCATATAGAATTTTAAAACTTCTTTCAAAACTCTTACACAAATATAAGGGTGATTGAAGGAGTCTGAAATACCCTAAATGTGGTATTTTAGCTAAGGCGAGGTCTATGGATAGCAGTCACAGCATTAGAGTCATGATCTAATATTGAGTGACAAATCTTGTACTTATCGGATAAATTTGAAGTCACAAAAGGAATAAAACGGTGGTTTAATTTCTATTTTTTAGGCTCTACCGCTACTGCTTTGAACATAGATCGTACTTGGTTTTCAGTATAAAAACCGCTAAACCCGTTCTGCAAAATATACTCCTTGGTGCCCTGTAATCTTACGTAACGAAAGCCATAATAATTCAAGGTCGAATCTTTTTTACTTTCATATATAAAACCCTGATCTACTTCTTCTATTATCTTTGAAAAGTGCTTTTCAGCTTTTACTTCCTTTAGCTGTTCTTGTTTTAAAATATGTAGATCGGTGGTATTTGCGTCAGATGCAAAAATCTGTACAAAATAATCGTCGCCGCTTTTAATGGTAACATCTTTCATAATAGTCGCAAAATCAATAGTTTCTACTTCTGCACTGTCTGGGGCTAGTATACTAAACGGAATTCCATGCGGTAGTAGATCCAAGGTTTTCCAATCCCGAATACTATTTGCTTCGGACTCACAACTGGTGATAAAAGCAGCCAATAAAATGAAAAAGCAAAATCTTATACTCATTGTTTACAAATTTGGCCTAAAAATAGGAATTAATACCAAGTGATAGACATAAACTTGAATTAATACCAATTTCGTTTTTGAAAGACGGTAATCTTTTGATTTCAACACGCCATCCCATCATTATAAAATGGGCCAATAACTAAGGCTATTAACCCACTTTATGCCTCAATCTCGGCATCGCTGCTCAGAGTCCTGATCACCATCTTAAAATGTAGATGGTATAAAAACTAATGAAAATGGACAAGTGCTGCGCAGTAGTGACCCTTCTTGGGGTCAGACACCGCTAGTATATCCTGACCCAAGGAAGGATATGCTAGTGGTGGCCGAGCGGATGAGCGAGCTACGGAGCATAACGACACTACATTAAAATACCTTTTGCCATTTTTCAGGCAAAAGGTATTTTAATGTAGTGATGGCCCCAAACAAATATTGGAGCTAATCAAAAATATGTTGCTTACTTAGATTCCAATCGAACGATCGGACATATAATTTCCTCTAAAGATATCCCACCATGCTGGAATGTATTCTTGTAATAAGCGTTGTAATGATTGTAGTTATTCGGATATAGAAAATATTTATCCTCCTTGGCAAAGATAAAAGTCGAACTTAGATTTGGTCGAGGCAATAAACCTTTTTTAGGATCAGGCACTTCCAGTACGTCCTTCTTCTCATACTTAAGATTGCGACCAACTTTGTATCGAAGGTTTGTCGTCGTATCTTTATCACCGACCACTTTGGACGGACTCTTGACTCGAATGGTTCCATGATCGGTACCTATAAATAACTGTATATCCTTCTCCGCAACTTTCTGTAACATCTCCCATAAATGAGAATGTAAAAACCACGAGCGCGTCAAAGAACGATATGCTGTCTCGTCACCTGCGAGTTCCTTCAAAACTTCCATCTCGGTGCGGGCGTGGGATAACATATCTATGAAGTTATACACAATAACGGTAAGGTCATTATTGAGATAATTGAGTGCATTGTCCAGCAGTTGTTTTCCTTTAGCTACTGTCGTCACCTTCACGTATTCATGCTTGATCGGCTTGCGAAATACTCGATCTATTTGAGCCTTGAGTAGATCTGCTTCATGATTGTTCTTACCCCCTTCGTCCATATCATTTTTCCAATAACTAGGATAGTATTCTTCTATCTCACTCGGCATCAGACCTGCAAAGATAGCGTTACGACTATACTGTGTCGTCGTCGGTAAGATACTGTAAAATGTAGCCTCTTCCTCTACTCGAAACAACTCTGTGATGATCGGCTCCAGTATTTTCCACTGATCCATACGGAGATTATCCAGTAGCAAAAAGATGGTAGGTTTCTCATCACTCATCTGCGTGAATACTTTTTGCTGAAGGAGATTATGCGACAGGATGGGCGCATGTTCATTATCTTTACCCAACCAACCTAGATAATTTTTCTCAACGAACTTTGAGAAAGCACGATTGGCTTCACTTTTTTGAATGCCAAGAATTTCCGTCATTTCGGTTGTACTAGAAGCGTCTAATTTTAGCTCCCAGTTGATAATTTTTTTATATATGTCTACCCACGATGGAACGTCAGGATTGTCCATAATCTCCATAGAAATCTGACGAAAATCTACTTGATAATCGTAGGTCGTTTTTTCCTTAATTAATCGCTTGTTGTCAACAATCTTTTTGAGGGTAAGTAATATTTGATTGGGGTTGACAGGCTTGATTAGGTAATCCGTAATAGAACTTCCAAGCGCTTCCTCCATCACGGTTTCTGCTTCGTTCTTGGTGATCATAACGACCGGCATAGAAGGGCTGTTCTCCTTTATTTTACTCAAGGTTTCCAAACCAGTGAGGCCGGGCATGCTCTCATCCAAAAAAACTACATCTATATCGTTGCGTTCTCCGCATTCTTCCAATGCGTCATGTCCATTGGTGACGGTAATGACATCGTAACCTTTCTTTTCTAAAAATAGCAACTGTGGCTTGAGTAAGTCTATTTCATCATCAGCCCAGAGAATTTTGATCTTGTCCATTAATTATATGTTTTTAGATGATTCACCAATTTAAATTACAAATACTTTGGATCCTGCTAGATACAAATTCTAGAGACATTATATTTAGTTTAATTGATTTTAAAAGTAGAGCTATTTATCGATGCAAAAGATTTTTGAAGGTAACAAAATATCGGGTCGCATTTTATTGATGCAACCTTAAAGCGGAATACTCAATCTTATGTATAAGAAACTGTGCAAAAAAAGATTTGCAGCATCGGTATGAAATGCAGCTTAATAACGATAGAAAAAAATTGCTTATTGCTACTCTATAATCTTTAATGCGCCATCTTTGCAGAAAAATTACATCAATGAGGCATAACAAATTACTCAATGACCCCATATATGGATTAATAGACCTGCCTAGTGGTTTGATTTTCAACCTTATAGAGCACAGATATTTTCAACGACTACGTCGTATAAAACAGCTAGGCTTAACGGATTATGTTTATCCTGGAGCACTACATACGCGCTTTCATCATGCGCTAGGAGCCATGCACTTGATGAAGATGGCTGTTGGAGTCCTGCGACAAAAGGGAATCGCTATTAATGCGCAAGAGGAAGAGGGGGTAAAAATTGCAATATTATTGCATGACATAGGCCACGGTCCTTTTTCGCATGCATTAGAACAAAAGATTTTGCCCTTCCACCATGAGGCGCTTTCAATGCTGATCATGGAGCAGCTCAATAAGGAATTTGATGGGCAACTCACTTTGGCGATCAAAATCTTCAAGGGAGAATATGAAAGAATATTTCTACATGAATTGATAAGTGGGCAGTTAGACATGGACCGAATGGATTATCTTAAAAGAGATAGTTTTTTTACGGGTGTTCATGAAGGGGTTATTGGTCACGAGCGTATTATCAGCATGCTCAATGTATCGGATAATCATCTGGTAGTAGAAGAAAAGGGGATTTACTCCATTGAGAAGTTTCTCGTTGCTAGGAGACTAATGTACTGGCAAGTATATCTACACAAGACGGTATTGAATGCAGAACAGATGCTGATACGGACTGTCAAGCGCGCAAAAGAGTTACTTACACAAGATCCAGAGAAATATCCGTGCACAGGATTATTAGGTACCTTTTTAGAAAATCAAGATATAGATGCTTATAATGATAAGCAGAAAATGATTGAAAATTTTACGCAACTGGACGACTATGATGTGGTCTATAACCTGAAAATTTGGCAAAAAAGCGAGGACAAAATTTTGTCTCTTTTGGCAGGTAGTATCATGTCCAGAAGGCTATTTCGGATAGAGATGAGCAACGAAATAATTGATGACGAAAGAAAAGCGGAGATAGGTACAAAATTGAAGAAAAAATTTGGGAATAAAATTGATACAAATTATCTAATAATCTCAGGATCAGAGCATAACACAGCATACAGCACCTCAAAACAAGAGATAAAAATGTTGCTAAAAACAGGTGAAATAAAGCCTCTTTCAGAGATTTCGGATGACGTAATCAAGGAACAAATAATAACTAAGTATTATTTATGTTATCCGAAAGATTTGGAGTAAATTTGCAATGAATTTTAACAGTATATATTATACAATTTTAAATATTATTTTTTAATCAAAAACTATATTTCAATTATGAAAAAATTGAACCTATTTTTTTCTATTGCATGTTTGTTCTTTGCAACAAGTGTAATGGCGCAACCTGGAGATCTACCAGCAGGTAATGAACCTGGTAAGTGTTACGCAAAATGTTTGATACCTGACGAATATGAGACGGTAACAGAGCAAATTCTTGTAAGAGGTGCCTCTACGAGAGTAGAAGTTACTCCTGCTACTTATGAGACTGTATCTGAACAAGTACTAGCAAAAGCAGCATCTTCAAGAATCCTTACAAGACCTGAGGAGTTCGAAACAGTTACAGAGCAAATAATGGTAAAGCCAGAATCAAAAAGAATGATTCCTGTGCCTGCTACTTATGAGACCGTAACTGAGCAAGTAATGGTAAGCCCAGAATCACAGCGATTGATTCCAGTACCAGCTGAGTACGAAACTGTTACGGAGCAAGTAATGGTAAAGCCTGAGTCTAAGAGAATCATTCCTATCCCTGCTGTTTATGAAACAGTGACGGAGCAGGTGATGACTAAGCCTGAGTCTTCTAGAATTATTCCTATTCCTGCGGAGTACGAAACAGTTACCGAGCAAATGATGGTGAAGCCTGAGTCTTCTAGACTTATTCCTATCCCTGCAGAGTACGAAACAGTAACAGAGCAAGTAATGACAAAGGAAGCTTCTACAAGAATCGACCGTGTTCCTGCAAAGTATACAACAGAGTCTGAAACTATTGAAGTGAAGCCTGCTTCTACTAAGTGGGTAAAGAAGAAAGCGGACAGAAACTGTCTTTCTGCTGATCCTAACGATTGTTTAGTATGGTGTCTGGTAGAAGTTCCAGCTGAATTTAAGACGGTAACTAAGCAAATTAGACAAGGTTGTGCTGCTGGATATACTGATAGCGGAGACGATTGTATCAAGACTGTTGAGATTCCTGCACAATTTGGAACTAAGACAAGTAGAATTGTTAAAACTCCTGCATCTACAAGAACTGAAATTATTCCTGCTGAATTTTCTACAGTAACTAAGCGTGTAATTAAGAATGCTGCTTCTACTAGATCAGAAATGATTCCTGCACAATTCTCTACAGTAACTAAGCAGATCATCAAGACGCCTGCTTCTACAAGAGAGGAAATTATTCCTGCTGAATTTTCTACAGTAACTAAGCGTGTAATCAAGACGCCTGCTTCTACAAGAGCGGAAGTAATACCTGCACAGTTCAAGACGATCACAAAGACTGTATTGAAAACGCCAGCTACTACAAGAGAAGAAGTGATTCCTGCTGAATTTTCTACAGTAACTAAGCGTGTAATCAAAACGCCTGCTTCACAAGAAGTACAGGATATTCCTGCTGAGTTCGCTACACAGACTAAGCAAATCGTTAAGTCTGCTGCAACTACAAATGCTATAGAGATTCCAGCTGAATACCAAACTGTAACGAAGAGAAGATTGGTTAAGCCAGGTGGTATGACTGAGTGGAGAGAAGTTATCTGTAACAATCAGGTTACTGATTACACTTACCGTCAGATCCAAGATGCTTTGAGAAGCAGAGGGTATAACCCAGGACCTTCTGATAATGTATTTGGTGGTCAGACGAAGTCTGCACTTACTAAGTTCCAGAAAGAAAATGGTCTTCCTGTTGGTCAGTTAGACGTTCAAACGTTGAAGGCACTAGGCGTAAAGTACTAGTCGATTAGCGTTATAAATAATACGGAAAGCCCGATCTCATCTTTGAGGTCGGGCTTTTTTTTTGTGGGTAGGTGATTTGATTTTAGGGGTCATCCCGTTCCAATAAAGCCGTAGCTGCGCAACGGCTTTATTTGATCGGGAGCAGGTCATCCGCTGTATCCCCTATTTTTGTTACGATATCTGAATAAAGACCAATGTCAATTCGTTTCTACACCGATCTCTAGGTACATTATGAAAGGGGATGCCGCTACTACCCTTTGCCTCTGCGCGCTACCGCTTGCCGTGCTTGGTCGCCGTAGGCGAGTCGCGGGGGAAATGACTATATAACTATCTTTTTATTTACAGAAGACTTTTTAATTTATAAATTCTAATTGTACCTTTTTCTAAAATCAACTTATCCAGATAAAACTCGATTTCTTTATCCCGAAAAAGATTTTCCGAATCTGTATATAGATATTCAGCACCTTTTTCAATCATAATTTTGAGATTATCAGATGACAAGTTATCATTATGGTAGCCCCAGCCTTTCTTATCTATATAGTAAAAAAAGATGAAATGAGATTCATCATTACCTGCCACAACTAATGCATCATTAGGTACTGCATTTTGTAGTTCTATTTTGTAATCTAACAAGTCCTTATTGAATCCTGGAGCGTTCGGATTCCATCTATTTTGCATTCTTAAATAGCACGTAAATGGCAAAATAATTATGAGACCAATAGTCAAATATCGATTAAACTTTTTACCAGATTTAAAGAGATTATATGCCCCGTAAGACACCAACATAAAAAGCATTGGATAAAAAGGAAAAAGATAGTAATCATGAATTTTTGCTATTGCGTTAGCCTCAAAAAGATAAAAGACTGTAGCTAGTGTACACAATGAAATAATAATAACAAATCTAGGATCGGTGTAAGTCCTTTTTTTAATGAGAAAATAAAAACCTGCTATAAAGAAAATGAGAGAACCATAATTAAGAAGTAATTCAGGAAGTGTTGAAACTAAATTATGTTGATAATAGTCTAATAGTTTAGATATCGATTCTTTACTATCAAACATTCCCTTAACAATTGGATTACCTTCCCACTGTGGTATTACTTTAACGTACCACATGATAGGAAGAACCGAAAAACTCATCACACTGAAAAATTCTGCAAGTACTCTACCATTAAGCCCTTTCTCAAATATTTGACTCAAAAAATATACGATAGGGGCTATAAAGTATATTATAAATGGAAGTTTACATAATGCACCAATACTTAATAAAAGGCCGCATAAAATCAGATTAATGATTTTCTTGTTAGTGTACCAACCAAAAAACATTGCAAGACCCCATATAGAGCAGCATAATGCTAAGTTATCTGGTAAAGGATTAATTGTGTAATAATAAAAACTTGGTGAGAAATTAAACGCCCAAGCACCCATAACAGAAAGTGTAGTGTTTGAAAATAGTTCATTTAATAGTTTGTACATCCCAAGAACAGAAAATATACCAATTACAAACATAAAGCATCTGGATACGATCAGGTAATTTCCAAACACTTTGTATAGACAGGCAATCAGCCATTGCATTAATGGAAATTCCATTCGAAATATTCCTTCTGTATCCCCTCTGTCATTTCTTTGAGGCGTAAATATATTCATATCACCCTCATAAAAGTTAATAGTGGTTGATTGGGTCTGAGTCTGTCTCCAAACATGTATGCTCATTAGATCCTTAGAAAAGTGCTGGAAATGCATTAAAAAGCTAATCACAAAAGTGGATAATAAAATAATATTTTTCAACTTATTACTCATTCTTAGGACTGTTTACCTTCAGTATTTGCATGATTATACTCTAGTTTTTAAGGCTAAAACTGGAAAACTAATATCGAGTAATTATTAACCTCCCAATTTTTCAAAAAAAAATGAATCCATAAAATTAGGAAAGAAGACCTTAAAAGTAAAGAATAAATTATTTAGATTAAAAATGGTTCAGAATTAACCTTATTCCATTCAGAAAGGTATAGATATATCTGTAATATAGGATCTTAAATCAAACAATTGATTAAAACCTTATATTACATTTCTCTTGCTTTATAGTATAAATTTACCCTATAAAATATGTCTTAAGCTTAAAATATACGCAAACTAATTCTTTAATAATTTAATACTCGAAGTAACACCTCCTTCAGCATTTATAAAAGTGATAAAATAAAAACCAGCTGCTTCATTACTAATATCTATATCTATTTTATCTTCTCCGTTATATTTAATTTCTAAGATTTCTTTACCCAATATGGAGATTATTTTAATAGCAGATAAATTTAGTATAGTTACATTATCCGCTTTCTCGAGCTTGAACAAGCCATCAGTTGGATTAGGAGCAGCCCTTATCAGCGTGCTGATGTTCATATTATCTTCAGCTTTGGGTTCTAGCTGATACACCGAGATGTAATCAATCTCTAATATTACAGGAAATTTTATATTAGCATCGGGGTCTCCAAAAAAACCACCATTCCCAACACCCATGCCTGCAATAGCACTCAAAGGATCACCAAATCTAGGAAAATTTGGATGCTCTAAATATGTACCTGGTGGAACCCTACAATTGGAAATGGGAATTCCAGCTAAACTATAGTACCTTGGGAAAGTAAATACGAGTTCACCATCAACCAAAAAATCAACTTTAAACGCAGAGTATTCCGCAGCATAGGTGCGATATTCTCCACAAAAGTTATCGACAGGAACATCAGTGGTATTTGTTTGTCGGCTACTTCCATCAACTGGAAATTCATGTACAGACATTTTTATTTTATCAGTATTACCATTAAGGGCTTCAAAGATGTCAATTTCAGTTGTCCAACCGAATACCCAAAAAGCTGATACCAATCCTTTTTCACAAGGAACTTTGGCTTTTATTTCAAATTTTGAGTACTTACGAAATTTTTTTTTCGAGTATATTGTACCAGAAGTATACGGCTTAGTAATTCCCATCCAGGTAGCAGTTTCTTTCTTCGTCACGATATTAAGTATCCCATTTTCCAATACTATATTTTCCTCCAGATAGATTTGTTGTGTTCCAACAGTATCAAAAGCACGAGTGAACACAGAATTTGGTGTAGTCGTTCCAGCAGCGAAAAACGTCCACCATTCTAAAGAATCTAATACCTTACCATTAAAATCATCATGTAATACTTGAACCCAATCTTCTTCATCAATACAAATATCCCCACCACTAAAACTTACTGGTTTTCCAGATTGAGCCATAGACAGATTAGCAAAAAAAATTACGAGAAATAAAAACAAAAAGATATTAAACTTCATAAATTTTAGTTCTTAAAATATATTTGCTGATCAAGATCTCCTGATTGATTTTCATACGCTTGTGTCTAAGGATAAAAATCATTTAACTAATTCTTTAAAATTTTAATACTAGATATAACAGCACCAGAAGTATCAATAAAAGTTATGATATAGACCCCTATAGGTTCAGCACTGATATCTATATCCACTTCATCTTCTCCGTTATACGATACCTTTAAGACATCTTGACCTAAGATAGAACTTATTTTAATACTCGATAAATTCAAAATAGTAACATAATCTGCCTTTCGAAGTTTAAACAAACCAGTAGTTGGGCTAGGAACTGCCTGCATCAGATCTTTAATTTTTAAGTTCGATTTATTCTTAGGTTCGAGCTGAAAAGCTGAGATATAATCGATTTCCATTATTACTGGTAAATTAGTTTTAGCATTAGGTTCAACATTATCATCACCACCGGCCCCTACTCCCATACTCACAATGATATTTATTTGATCACCAAACCTCGGAAAGTTTGGATGCTCTAAGTATAGGCCTGGCGATACTCTACAGTCTAAAACTGGATCCCCAGATATATGATAATATCTAGGAAAAGTAAATACGACTTCATTATCAATTAAAAAGTCGACCTTGAAAGCAGAATATTCAGCAGTGTACGTGCGATACACTCCACAAAAATTAGCTACAGGTACACTTGCAGAATTTGATAGCCGACCAGAACCATCACTAGGAAATTCATGTACTGACATTTTTATTTCATCATCAACACCATTATTTATTTCAAAAATATCTATTTCTGTAGACCAACCGAATATCCAAAAAGCGGAACCCACTCCTTCTTCACAAGGCACTTTGGCCCTCATTTCAAATTTTGAATAATAATTAAAAAACTTTTTTGAATATATCAAACCCGATGTGTATGGCTTAGTTGCCCCCATCCATGTAGCTTCCTCTTCTTTTATACTGATTTTTAGAACCCCGTTCTGAACTACAACATTATCGTCTAAAAAAATCTGTTGAGATTCATCTTCAAAAGATGTGCGAGAAAATCTAGTGGTGGGTTCAGGGTTATCAAAATTAGATGGATAGTAAGTCCACCACGCAGCAGTATCCAACTCCTCTCCATCAAAATCGTCGTGCAAAACTTTTACCCATTCGTCCTCATTGACACAAATATTACCCCCATCGAAGGCAACAGTGCTCCTTTCCTGGCACCCTACTTCCGTAAAGAATATGGCTTGTATGAAAACAAGATAAATTAATACGATTTCTCTTTTCATTAGAACTAGTTGTAACAATGAATCAGAAGATCCAATATAAAAAGTAAAACCTTTTACTAAAGATAGTGATTTTTTCCTAATCCTAAAGCGCGCTATGGCTGTAGAGAAATTTGTGGGTCTAATAAAGCGATAAGGAAACGATAGAATTCGAACTACTTTGCCAAATAAAACAAAGTTACGCCCTCAGGTGTAATCTTCTTCAAACGATATGCAGAATTGGCAGCTTCCTCCTTATCAATAAATTTATAGTAGTTTTTTTCTTGCCTACTACCCTGCCCGTTGATCATAGCGATGGTTTTATATCTGCTGGTTTTAGAAGCTGCGCGTTGGAGTTCAAAGTTGACAGAACCCGTTTCATTTTTGGTGATCCATTGGATTTCGCAGGCCTCCGAATTCGAAGTAGTGTTGAAATCCATCACCTCAATAGCCAGACGGCTCTGATCTTCCTCTTCCAAATTCTTATCTTTATCAATTGGATCAATGAAAAGTACATCACCTGTAGGCGGATCCCATATTCCAATATTGGAGGGAATACAAAAACGATCAAAAAGACATTCATCTCCTACCTTATCCGAAGTATCAGTAAGTACTGTTCGTACTTCTATGCCTTGTTTATCTATGAACATCCACTTGAATTGATTGAAACTGCCGCTCGCACGCGTCCATGACTTATCGTCGTCATTGGGACGTAAGGGCGCTCCCCAGCATCCTTCACCAACATAAACAGTACCTTTTTTATCGTCTCTTATAAAACCTTGCTCTGATCCAGAAGCGCGACTTGGACTAATAGGATAAGTAGTTTTTACCACGTGGGCATCAGACTCGACTACTAAATTTACACCATAGTTGAAAAATAATTTTGACCAATGGTTCAACTGATCATTCCGTTCTGCTTTTCTTCCAGTATGTGGTCTTGTGGCAAAGTGATACTGTGCTAACTGCCAATACACATCCTCATGATAAGTACTAAGTTCGTCTTCTAACCAAGCTGCCTGTTCGCCGCCTGCAGCGATTAAAGAATTCAGGGTATATAATCGTATAAGGTTTCCACCAATGGGTAAGCTATAATAATTACTCAAAGTAGGCACATCAAATAGCGCATAGATAGATTTATTGCTGTATTCATGATTACCTCTGGCCGTTACGACAGGGGTAAGTCTCCCCTGCTCGCTGATAGTCTTTTGCCAATCGTTCATCCACCTGATCCACTCCTTGGCCGTGTCTCCACCCGTCATATCTCCACCAAACATTACGAGGTGAGGATGTAACTTAGCGACCATATGATTAGCAGCCCGACGGGCGTCTCGATAATTTCTGCTATCCCCTCCCGCTATGATGGATATGCGCTCATTGGCGTTATCAGGAAGTGTTGCAAAAGAATATTCTTTGCTTGACCCCTCTGAGTCGGCAATCACAAAATAGTAAATCGTATTTGGAAGTAGATCTTGAAGTCGTGCAAAACGATTTTGCATACCAGCATAGTCATTCTGACTATCTACACCATGTCTAAATTTAAATTCACTGACATTCCCACGGTGAGAATCAACATCATAAAACAATACTGCATTGTCGCCAGACACTTGATCCCAACCGATAACCATGGTGGTAGCAGGGTCAGTTCTGAAAGAAGCCCTCAGACGATCTACCTTAGCAGTAGCGAAACTGCTCCAAAGAATAAGTATACTAATAATAGTGAATCTTGCTAACACGATCGGGTAATTAATTGTAGCTCAAATTTATGTAAATTATTAATATTTTTAATGTGTATTTGACTTATTAATAATCATTTTAGAAGGTCAAATCCTGACACTGTAATTATCTTAGTGCAAAAGTAATTAGTACTTTAGCCCATAAAATAGATATTCATTTACCTAATAAACCATAATATAGACTATATCGCTCTATAAGAGTGCCAAAGTCTATGATTAATGATTTATTAACATATTTAAAGCATGAACCACACAGACCCGATATTCCAATTAATAAACCAAGAGCTTCACCGTCAGAGAGAAGGTATAGAACTAATTGCCTCAGAAAACTTCACCAGTAAGGCCGTTATGGATGCCATGGGGACTTGTCTGACAAATAAATATGCAGAAGGCTACCCTGGTAAACGCTACTATGGTGGTTGCGCAGTGGTGGATCAAGTGGAGCAGTTGGCCATAGATAGACTCAAGACTTTATTTGGTGCTGAATATGCGAATGTACAACCTCACTCTGGCGCACAAGCAAATGCGGCTGTGTTTTTGGCTTGTCTGCAAGCTGGAGATAATATACTTGGATTTGATCTTAGTCATGGTGGGCATCTTTCTCATGGTTCTCCTGTGAACTATAGTGGTAAGGTTTACAGTCCACACTTTTATGGGGTAGAAAAGGACTCTGGTCTGATAGACATGGATAAGGTCGCCGCTAAAGCGGAAGAAGTAAAACCTAAGCTGATTATTTGTGGTGCTTCGGCTTATTCTAGAGAATGGGATTATGCTAGATTTAGAGCAATTGCTGATAGTGTGGGCGCTTTACTTCTTGCGGATATAGCACATCCTGCTGGCTTGATTGCTGCAAAATTATTAGATGATCCAATACCGCATTGTCATATTGTTACCTCTACTACGCACAAAACACTACGTGGCCCAAGAGGTGGCATCATCATGATGGGAAAGAATTTTGATAACCCATGGGGAAGAACCACCAAAAAAGGCAACCCAATAAAAATGTCTGCAATATTAAATAGCGGTGTATTTCCAGGTATGCAAGGTGGTCCTTTAGAGCATGTCATTGCAGCCAAGGCAATCGCTTTTGGAGAAGCCCTAGAGCCTTCTTTCAAAACCTATGGGGTTCAGGTTATCAAGAATGCGCAAGCTATGGCGAAGGCGTTTATGGACAAAGGATATGATTTGGTTTCTGGCGGAACAGAAAATCACTTGATGCTTTTAGATCTAAGATCAAAAAATATAAATGGCAAACAAGCAGAGCAAGCGCTTGTAGAAGCAGATATTACCGTCAATAAAAACATGGTTCCTTTTGATACGGAATCCCCATTTACGACTTCTGGTATTCGTGTAGGTACCGCAGCAATTACAACTAGAGGATTTAAAGAAGCGGATTGCATCCAAACAGTAGAATGGATAGATCAGATTATTCAGAATCACGAATCTGAAAGTAATATCTTGAGTGTCAAGAAGGAGATCAATCACTTTATGGAAGGGTTTGCGCTGTATCCGGAGTTGGTGGGATAAGGCTGCGCTAACTTTCTGTCTAAACTCACCTACTCGGCTTTTTCCAGACGGGGATTTTAGGATTAATGGATTGATAGATACTATATTTCATGTAGATAGGAGTTTATTTAGGGCATGGTGTAAAGCAATATCTTTTCCATCTACTATCCTGTCTAATCATAGTTGATTCCACTCCGAAAACTCCAAAAACCAAGAATGTTTCTTTTGGCGATATTTTTCATTTTATGCAATTCGTCAGTTTTCAGAGTGGACTCATAGTTGACCATTCATATTTTGTTAAGGCAATACTGATAAAATTATTTGATAAAACATCTAATTCCATATTAATTGGAGACCTTCGCGACTCGCCGCAAGGCGACCAAGCTCGACAAGGCGGAGCCGCGTAGGGCTAAAGGATAGAAGTGGTTCCGCTTTTTTCGGCGGAAGGAACGGAGAGCCTGACCACGCCCTTAGGCAGTGGATCGCCCCAAACCGAAAACACAAAAGCCCTTTGAAGAAATCTCCAAAGGGCTTTTATATTTACCAAGCTACGTTAAAAATTACGCACAAGCTGCAATCTGAAAACCTGCTCGACGAACTGCTCCAACAATCCTTGCTGGAGTCACCTCACCTCTAATGGTAAGAATTTTTTCGGGATTTGCGGTATCTACCTCCCAGTTAAGAATGCTGTCCATCTTATCTATAAAATTGGAAACAGCTTGCACACCAGTACTCGACTCGATGTTGGTCTTAAATTTCAATATCTTCATGGTTAAAGAATAAATGATTGAAAAATTTTAATAAAAATTACTTTTTCAGCATGATGAAAAAGCTTCTGTTTATCAAGTAAGCAATATTAAGTCCAAAAATCAAGTAATCCATTGATAACCTTATGTTAAAGGTAAACCTACACTAAGTGGATACCGCACTTCTGTAAGGAATAAGCCCTGAGCTGGAGCACTGTACGCATTAGCCAATCTTGTCTGATGAGTGAGAGCATCGGCAACATTTTTTATATCTAATTTATTGGTAGCCACCCGAATACTACAACCGACGATCAGGCGTACCATGCCTCTCAAAAAACGATTGGCTGCAATATGATAAATCAGGCCGCTCTTTCCTACTCGCTCCCAATACGATTCATGAATACTGCACTCTAAAGTGTGTGCATCATGGTTGGTCTTACAAAATGGAAAAAATTCATCATGCGATTTGATCAATTTCGCCACCTCCATCAGCTTGGCAAAGTCAATATCTACTCCTGCTAGCGGCACATTCCAACTAGTGTCTTCGGCAAAAGGATTTTTCTTAAAATTGATATGATACTCATAAGCCCTATGGTTTGCGTCAAATCTTGCATGCGCTAGATCAGACACGGGATGGATCAATGTAATACTGATATCTCTAGGCAGAAAGCCATTGATCCTTGCGACATGATCTCCTGGCTCTGGAAACGAGCTATCAAAATGAAAATAAAATTTGCGCGCATGTACGCCTGCATCCGTTCTACCACAACCCATCACGGCGATCTCTTCTCGAAAAATAGTGCTGAGCGCCTTTTCTATTTCTTCCTGAACCGTGTTGTCATTAGGCTGTCTTTGCCAACCCGCATAATTCTTACCATGATATTGTATGTGTCCAAAATATCTCAAATCTAATTTTTAGTTTGACAAAGATAAGCGGTTCTTTAGAACCAATCTTGAATAAAACAAAAATGGCTGAATCAATACTAATCGATTCAGCCATTTTTGTTTGTAACCTTTTTTAAGTCTGCGGGGGAAATGCTTTATAGTAATTATTCCAAAAGTATATGGAAAGTCCAGCTAAGACAAAACCCATAACCGCTCCTCCAGAATTACTAAAGTCGCCATCGAGCTGAATATGTGAATATAGTGCACCCGACATAATGACCATGATGCCAAGCGCAGCCAGCGTTCGTAGTTTGGTAACAAATAGCATAACTAAGCCAGCAATAATTTCTAAAGAGGCTATGAGTACTGGTAGCCAAGAGGCATCTGAAAAAGCTAAAAAATAATTGATGCTCTCGCCATCGGGTTTCGCATTAAACTTACCTATGCCCGCCGCTAGCATCAGAAAAGCTAGTAAAACCGTAACTGTCCAAGTAACTATTTTCCTCACTTGTGGACTCATAATATTTCTTTTAAATGAAATTTAAAAAATGAATACAAGGATTATAAGATGTAAATCAGTAAAGTACCCTAGGCCGCTCTCAACTTACTCAACATAGATCCACCCAACTTATCTTTTGCATAAGGTAGTGTGATTTCAAACTTGGAAATATCTTTTGCGGAAGGCATTTCGTACATCGCGTCCATCATGATCGCTTCACAAATAGAACGCAATCCTCTTGCACCCAATTTATATTCGAGCGCCTGCTCTGCAATGAACAAAATAGCATCCTTAGTAAAGGTCAAATCGATACCTTCTAGTTCAAACAATTTTTGATACTGCTTGATGATGGCATTTCTTGGTTCTGTAATAATTCTTCTCAGTGCATCCACATCTAGTGGCTCTAAGTATGTCAATACTGGAAGACGACCAATAATCTCTGGAATCAAACCATACGATTTGAGGTCCTTATGGGTAATATATTGGAGTAGATTTTCTCTATCGACTTTATGCTTATCATTATTACCAAATCCTATGACTTGAGTATTGAGCCTATTGGCTATGATTTTGTCGATACCATCAAAAGCACCTCCACAAATAAACAAAATATTTTCGGTGTTTACTTTTACTAGCTTTTGCTCAGGGTGTTTACGACCTCCTTGGGGTGGTACGTTGACATCTGTTCCTTCTAACATTTTCAACATCGCTTGCTGTACGCCCTCACCCGATACATCACGCGTGATGGAAGGATTGTCTCCTTTACGAGCGATCTTATCTATTTCATCTATATATATGATACCTCGTTCGGCAGCGTTCACTTTGTAGTCACAAACTTGTAATAGTCTACTCAAGATACTTTCTACATCCTCCCCAACATATCCTGCTTCTGTAAACACAGTAGCATCTACTATAGAAAAAGGAACGTTCAAAAACTTCGCAATGGTCTTCGCCAGCAAAGTTTTTCCTGTACCTGTATCACCAACGAATAGGATATTTGACTTTTCGATCTCAACTTCGTCCGTCTTCACTTGTCTCAATCGCTTGTAGTGATTATACACTGCAACAGAAAGAAACTTTTTAGCTTCATTTTGACCGATCACATATTCATCAAGGTGTTTCTTAATGTCCATAGGTAGTACAAGATCGACACCCATACCATCCTCGTGGTCTAGATTTTGATCAGAAGAATATAACTCATCCGCAATGATCTCCTGCGCTTGCTCTACACAAGTCTCACAGATGTGACCATCTACACCTGCTATAAGTATCAGTGCTTCGGCTTTATCTCGCCCACAAAAACTACATCTAAATCCTTTTTCGTTCTTTCGCATAATCCTATATTTTGTAAAAAGAGCCTGACATATTAAATGACAGGCTCTAAGATCGTTATATTATTTTAATGCAACCTATATCTGTCTGAATTTTAAGACTTTGAATCATCTTTACGAGGATTCTTCTTATCTAAAACCTCATCAATCAAGCCATACTCCTTAGCTCTTGGTGCCACCATCCAATTGTCTCTATCACTATCCTGCTCAACTTGCTCAAAAGACTTACCAGTATGCTTGGCTATTATACCATATAACTCTTGTCTTAGATCTTTTGACAGTTGATATCTAATTTCCATATCGCTGAAGGTTCCTTGCATTCCACCAGACAACTGGTGAATCATTACACGGGAGTGCGGCAAAGCAGATCGCTTTCCTTTTTCTCCAGCACATAATAATACTGCACCCATAGAGGCAGCCATACTTGTACATATAGTAGCTACATCTGGACTTACATATTGCATCGTATCGTAGATACCAAGTCCATCTATCACAGATCCCCCTGGAGAGTTGATAAACAACTGAATATCTCTTTTAGGATCTGTTGACTCCAAGAATAACAATTGAGCTTGTATGATGTTTGCTACTTCAGTAACTACAGGAGAACCTAAAAATATAATTCTATCCATCATTAAGCGAGAAAACACATCCATAATGGCTACGTTCATCTGGCGCTCTTCGATAATATTTGGTCTAAGGATGATGCCATCATTGCTGATATTAGCTTGTGCATCGGTATGCTTTTGGTAGTCGTGTAGCGTTTGGCTATTGATGCCTAAATGCTTCACTGCATACTTATTGAATTCGTCTTTTGAAAACATATTTTGCTTTTGATAATGAAACAGTAAAACCGCTTCAAAGTTTGTAATACGGTATCATTCTTATCTCCTCAAAAACGCTACCACTTGCATTTTACGCTAGAAAGTAGACATTGTGTCATTTTCAATGACCTTTTTTTACTCTTCTTCTGCCGTTTCGGCTACCGCTGGAACCTCGTCCGCTGCGCGGAAAGATTCGATGAGTTTATCCAACTCTTCTTTCGTAACGTCCTTTTTTTCAGTACTTACCTGATCCTTCAGGACATTCAGCACCTTATCATTAAACGCCGAGGCATAGGATCTATTGAAAAACTCTTCTTGCTCCAGCATCTGCGTAGCATATTGCGTAATCATTGCGTCATCCACTTGACCTCCGCCACCAAACATCTGGCGTAGATTTGCTTTACCACTCTCGAGTACGTCCGCATCTTCGACTTTTATGTCGTGCTCCGTAGCCAGTTTGTTTCCTATCAGTCTCCACTTGAGTCCTTTAGTAAACCCTTCGTAGGCTTCATCAGAACTATCGTGCTGTGCAGGATCTTCCGCACCAGACTTCAACCATCTCTGCAAGAATTCTTTTGGAAACTCTAGATCATTTGCCTCGATCAGCTTATCGTGAATTTCCCGCATCAGGATACTATCGCTCTGTCTGCTTGACCACTTCTTCATCTCTCCACTGATATACGCTCTCACACCCGCCTCATCTTTGATTTCGGTATCTTCACCGAAAGCTTTCTTCAAAGTCTCTTCGTTGAATTCTCCGGGAAAGACACGTTGTATTTCTACTATTTTACCTTTAAAGTTATCGCCTATTTCTGTATCCTCATCTGCCTCCGTCACACTCAATATATACTTACGCACATACGCCTCATCTTTAGCATCTTCGAGTTTACTTACATCAAATGAGATTTCATCGCCTTTATCCTTACCCAAAAATAATTTTTGAGCCTCGGGAGTCATCGACTTATATAGTAAGGAAATCGTAGTAGCCCATCCAGTGCTGCCATCTTCTTTTACCTCCTCTGCTTCTACTTTGAAAAAATCACCTTCCTCTATATTTTTCTCAACCTCCTTGCGATCACCTAGCTGCTTACGCATATTGTCGATCTCTTTGTCTACTTCTTTCTCATCTAGCGCTACATCATAGTATGTGAATACGCTATCCAGTCCCTTCACATCGAACTCTGGCGCAAGTCCCAAGTCAAACTTAAAGACCATATCACTTACTTCATTGACGTTCAAGTCTAGTTGCTCTTGATCGTCTGCTGGTAGCGGCTGACCTAAAAACTCGATTTTCTCGTCTTTTAAGTAATTAGAAAGCTCCTCTTGTAGCAGTTTATTGACCACATCACTCATTACACTCTGTCCGTACATCTTTTTGATGAATCCGATCGGCGTCTTTCCTTTACGGAAACCCTTGAGGGAAGCGGTTTTTTTGAGTTTATTGAGCTCGGTATTGAGCTTAGGATTTATGTCTTCAGGCTTGAGTGTTACGATGATTTTAGCGTTTAGCGTATCAACGTTTTCTCTGACAACAGTGGACATTCGTGGAAATTTTATATGAGAAAAGAGTTACGAGCTCACACTGAGCTCAAGTTTGAAAGTGTGCGGGCGGAGAGACTCGAACTCTCACGCCGTGAAGCACTAGATCCTAAGTCTAGCATGTCTACCAATTCCATCACGCCCGCTCATTTCAAAAACGAACGCAAAAATAGTATTTATTCTACAATTTGCCTAGTAGAAAGGATTATTTTCCCACATTTCCTCGCACTTCATTACTTCTACCTACCACCACTTGACAATAAGCACTTTACACTACTTATATCTTCAAAATATTATGGGGATTAAATACAATGATTAGGATTTTTTGGGCACATCCCACGGCCATGCTCCCCAGCTAAGCGTGGGACCAGGCTCCTCCGGGCTCGCCATTTGGCTCGGTACCCCTGTTCGTTCCTCTCAGTGGCACTGGACGCTATCGCGCCACCCTCCATATCCTTTGCGCGAAGAATTTTACAATATTGGGTATGACTATCCTCCGTTTATAACTAAGCAAAACATTGCCGTCTCTAGAAAACGATAAAACTTAAGTTAATCTAGATCGCCCTTCTACAATTTAATAAACCTTTGTGAGTGGTATATTTTGTTTTCTTGGCTAAGTTGTAGAAAATAAATGCCTGGTGAAAGATCCTTCACATCTATGGTATTGCTTGTGTTTCCTTGGAATAGAGATTTGCCTTGTAGATTTATGATCTCATATTTAAAATCTGAGTCTAGATCAACTGTTAATTGATTGGATACAGGGTTTGGAGAAATCTCTACAGGCTGCGCAAATTTATGTTTGGCACTACTAATTCCATTATAATTTGAACTAGGCAGGGTTAAGTAATAAGTAGAAACTAAGGTGCTATCTTTTCTAAGCAATGTTAAAAAATTTGGCTGCTCAAGAACCACTTTGCTTGAATCCTTCAGACTTATATAAGGATGATTTATACGATCCTCACACCAATCAAAATTAGTATCTGGAAAGTCTTGCTCTGTTATAGGTACTTCAGATATATTGGTTCTAGATCGACAACTGTCCTGAAATAAAGTAGAATCCCACTCTATTGTAATGGGAAATGCAGCATTTTTAGGAATGAAAAATTCCAGATAATTTGATGTTATCTGATTCGTAAAACAAGAAGGTAAATCATCAATCCCGACTTTAGCTTCATAAATATAGTCTCCAACAATAGTGGGATCACAAATAAAAATATCGAAATCTTGGTGGTCACAATCTCCATAGATATATCGAGGGTGGTTAGGTGTAAAACCTTCCGTCATAAAAAAGCGGACATCAAAATCATCTAGTGGCTCATCTTTAATATCAATTTCTCCAAGATTTGCATTTAAATTCGAAGATCCTCCTTCGACATCTCCGAAAGTTAAAGTATCTCTTAGACCATTACTGTCTTCAAAATACAAATGAGCTGTTAAGTCTTGTCCAGAAAGATTTACAATCATGAATAAGTGCACAAATACTATTCCTATTAATCTCATAATTTTATAAATTTTGTCGCTTGATAAAGCTTATCTCGTTGGCTTAATTGAAGAAAGTAGATTCCAGATGGAAGTTGACTAACCTCTATTTCATTTTCAGAATTTCCACTCTGAAGAAGTTTTCCATGGCTATTTTGTATTTCATAAGTGAAACCACCGTTGACTTTTACATTGAGTACATCTTTTACTGGATTAGGAAAAATTAAATTCTCTCCAAAAGATTTCAGCTCACTGATATTATTGAGAATAGGCATACTCTCGCCTGTATTCAGAACATAAATATCGTCCTCGCAATCGAAACCATCGAAGCATCCGTTTTCATCCATGGTCAAAAGCCACAAACTTCTTTCTTGTCCATAATCAAGAAACAACTGCCAAGCTTGGCCCATAGCTACAAGTTTTCCATTTGGCAATTCCTTAAGATGCGTTAAAAATGAATCTCGATATTTTTCATCCCAAGAGTTTTCGACAAAATTATCATTCGCTAATATTTTCAACCACAAGAGTTCGCCTTCAGAACTAATTCGTCCAACAACTCCACCAACTAGTCTATATCCATTCTGCAGCTGGCAGTTAATTTCACCACAAAATATTACATCTCCATTATTCGCCACAATAATATCTTCAATCGTATATCTTTGGTCAATAATATGATCATACACTGGCAATGTCAATTCCCATAAGATCTCATCGAGATCTTTATCTACCTTGGCAATACTTGTTTTGAAAGCATAGTCTATATTAAAGTACAATTCATCTAAGTCGTTTTTTGCTAAATTAATTGACCTAACACGACTATCAATATTGAGTTCCGCGATCTCTCCCCCCAATGTATCGATCTTTATTATATGCAGCGGCAGCCCTCCCGATGGACCGGGATTAATTCCAGAAGCAATAAAGACAAGGCTACTCTCTGAAGTTTCTGTAAGGTCTCTCATCGTTACATAGTTGTCATTTAGATATGACCAAAATGATTCTAGTTTTTCGAAATTTTTATCCCATTTCGAAATAAACACTTTTGCCTTCACGCCAGGGCTAGTATCATTAAACATTCCAAAAACAAGTAAACTGTTATTAAAACTAAGCATTCCTTCACTCACATAGCTGTTTAAAGTATCAATATTAGTTCGCCCTAAATCAATTTGATTACTAGAAAGGTGGTAATCAATATGAGTGATTCCGCTCCTATTATTGAGATCATCAATTCCAATCATTCGAATTATATCACTTTCGAAATCAGTAGATGATCCGCTAGCATGGCGAAAATTTTTAATTAATTTTATATCTTGCATTTGTCCGCTAAATTCAAAGAAAGACAAGCTAGTACAAGGGTCAGAACCACTCACTTCAGCACAATTATGAACAGATGTTACAAGGATATTATTGTTCAGTATTAGTAAGTCAGTAGGTAACTGATCATAACCTTGTTCTAAATCTATAATATTGCTGAAAGTAGGTTGTGCGAATATACTAGTATAGATGAAAAAACAGCAAATCTGAAATATTATTGGTTTCATAATTTAGTGAATTAAAATAGGGGTAAATACAAAATATCTACCCCTTGTTAAAAGTTATTATTTTATTAGGACAATCTTTTTCTGCTCCACTAAATCAGATTCTCTAGATTGAATTATTCGTGCTATTTTTTTTTGATTTTAGCTTACCTTCTAATTCTGATATCTTATTACGCAAATCAGCATTCTCTTCTTTTAAAGAGCTAACCATTGATCTTAAATCGTCAATTGATTGCTGTAATTTGTTAAGTTTCTTTTGTAATCCCACTCATCAAAGATCTGAATGCATTCTCTTGATACGTAAATTCAGAACATAATATGACTAACATTCTAACTGATTTTCGAAAGCTTTTTGTTGATAAACTAGGCTTGTTTTCTGTTTTTTGAAAATCAATTATTACTGCTTTCATTATTAACTCAAATTTGACATAAATTGACCTGAGTAGTTATAATTTAATTTGGTTAAGAATCTTGTTGAACGCTGCTACTCTACGATTAATTAAAAAGTAGAATTTTCTAAAAGTACAGAAAAACATTCAAAATTTGCTCTTAATTGTTTTATTTAACATAATAGCTAAAATACCAAATTGGATAACATCAATCTTACAATTTCTTCCTGCGTACCCAACTAAAAATATAACCCTTACGTCTTACAAAGTAGGATCAATATTATAAATCTCATGAAATCAGTAGCCCTATTTTTGTTGGTAATTCTAGCGAACATCTTCTTTATATGGAGCTGTAGCGATGACGACCTAAGCCCAAACGAAGAATGCAAAAATGCACTAGTAGAATACTTCGGGATGGAACCTTACACAGGTCAAGATATCGGTTGTCGATCTTTTATTCACTATTACGAAAACGAAGGAAACAGCTTTGCACACTTTGATAACTATTGTATTGATTTGGCTTCTTTTTCATTAATAAATTGTGATGGGGATACGATCTGCAATACGCAAGATGCAAGTTGCTTTGACACCTTTCCAGAAGGAGTAGAAAGTGAAATTATTGGAATTGCTCCAGAATAAAAATAGGCTCGACAGAATTCAACATAAGCTATGAAAACTGTCTGTTTTAGTATACCTCTTTTACAAAAACGATATTTTCGGAATCCAACTGATGTCTGCGCATGTACTCGTGAATATTATCCAGCCTTTGCAAGCCTCCATCCGCCTCAATAATGTATGGAGAGTAATTTATACCTTGCAAAAATTGACTTGCCTGTTCGTGTGGGGAATCTTTTTGAGTAGTGTGGATAAATTCCATGGCGACTAGCGGGTTATTCTTTGACAGAAACTGCGCTGTACCTTTCAGCACTTTGAGCTCTGCCCCCTCTACATCTATCTTGATAATGGATGGTTTAAATTTCGTCGATTGCAAGTATTCATCCAGCGGGCTTGCTGGAATATTTACTGATACTGGTGGATTACTAACAAACCAATCTTGACCCTCGTATTGCTCAATATCCATAGAATTGTACTCACTATACATTGGAGGGAATTCGTAAAAAGTTAGCTGACCTTGGGCATCGGAAGCTGCTTGATTGATAGCTGTTATATTTTCTGTTGGTTTTATATTTTTTGATAAAGTTTTATATGTGCTGGGCGCTGCCTCAAAACAATGTACACTGCCCTGCTCCCCTACTATTTCTGATGCGAGTAAGGAAAAATAGCCATAGTGCGCGCCCACATCTAGAAACGAATTTCCCTCTGCCAAACGTTCAATTAAAAATCTTGCCAGCCTAATTTCGGAGTCGTGGCTTTTGCCTTTAGTGATGTATATGTCTGAAGCAGAAGGTAGGACGATATGCATTTTGCTCCCAAAAAAAGTATCACAGGTGACTGCTTGGGATTTTGACTTGAAAAGGTCGCGCAAAGCTAGCGCATATACATACTGCACTGGTCTGTTCATTAAGCGTCCCAACTTAGAGGTGGTTGCTAATTTTTGTACTTGTGCCAGTTGATTGCGCAATGATTGTTTGTCCATTCGAGGTGCAAGATAATAGATTTGATATAATATATAAATGCTATGCTTGTATAGTAACAAATTATCGACCCTATTAAATATGCTATGTGTCTATGCCTTTACTATGTTTTTGTATGTGGTAAAAAAGGGCTGCGCTAAGTTCGGTTGAAACACATAGTTCACAGTA